>Ga0105045_10005083_pt1 | contig 11539 bp, 9 predicted proteins | sample MAT02_FD_78089 | JGI IMG/M metagenome (GOLD analysis project Ga0105045, IMG submission 78089) | Freshwater microbial communities from Lake Fryxell liftoff mats and glacier meltwater in Antarctica - MAT-02 (megahit assembly) | ecosystem: Environmental > Aquatic > Freshwater > Ice > Liftoff... | reverse complement strand
GCGTCTGGCTCTCTGGGGCGAGGTGATCGGCGATGGCGGGCGCATCGGCTGTGGCGCGTCGGGTCTCGGTCCGCTTGGAGTCGAGCACCCGCATGGGATGGGATTCCACCTTGTCACGGTCGTCTTCGGCAAGCTGGTCGATCCGCGCCCGCAGGAACTCTCGCAGCACCTCGACATAGCGAAGGCGGTCCTGCGCCGTGCCCATCGTGTTGAGGAGCAGCTCCACCTTGCGCAGACCCAAGGCTGAGAGGAACTCCCATCCAAGGGTGATGACCTCGACGTCGACGTCGGGGTCCGCTGACCCGATCACTTCGAGCCCGACCTGGTGGTGCTGGCGGAACCGCCCGGCCTGCACGTTCTCGTAGCGGAACGCCGGCGTGGCGTACCAGACCTTCCAGGGCGCCGCGGGCTGGTGTTGGACGAACGCCCGAGCGACCGATGCCGTGCCCTCGGGCCTCAAGGCGATGCGGCGGCCCCCCTTGTCGTCGAAGTCGTACATTTCCTTGCGCACCGCATCGGCGCCCTCGGACTCACGCTGGAAGACCCCGATGTCTTCGAACATGGGGCTCTGGAGCAAGCCGTATCCGGCCCGTTCGACGGTGGCGGCGTAGGTGGCAAGGAGCTGCTCCCACCGCCCCGACACCGGCGGCAAGACGTCTTGGGTCCCCTTCGGGGCCTGGAACTTCGCTCGTGCCATGGACCGGCGAGGCTACCCGCGCCCCTCCGACCGCCCGAACTTGGTTCGCAACCACGCTGCGCCGGGGGTCGGTCAGCGCCGCTGAGGGGTGGAGTGATCCCAATCGGCGAGGAGCGTCCGGATGGCGGTGGTGACCAAGAGGGGTTGGTCGAGCATGCCGTGGTGGCCGGTCTCGGGAAGCTCGACAACGGGAGCCACCCGACCGAGCTTCTCGTACATGGAGTCGCCGATGTCGGGGGTGACCAGGCCCAGCTCAGCGCGCAGCAGCGCGAAACGGCACGACACCTCGGGCAGATACGGCAGGGCCACGGCGCGAATCGAGGTTGGAAATGCGCTGAACAGGTTGTGGTCGAACTTCCAGCTCCAGCCGCCCTCGACGGACCGGACCGACCGCCGAGCAACATGGTGCATCACGTAGGACTCGTAGCGGTCCTGGGGTGGGACCGTCCGAAACCGGGCCAGCGCCTCGGCGACAGAGGGGTAGATCCTCGGGACCCCGAACGCCTGCCCGGCTCGGGCCGCGCCGACCTCGAGATCGGGCTCGGCCACCGGCGAGTCGAGCACGATCACTCCCGCAAGGCGCTCGGAGTGCAGCGCTGCGGTGGCGATGGTCACGAACCCGCCCATCGAGTGGCCCACGATGACCGGAGGGCCGTCGATCCCAGCGTCGTCGGCCACCGCCATGACCTCGTCGGCCCACTGCTCCAGCGAGTACGTGGCGCGGTGATCACTATCGCCATGGCCCGAGAGGTCGATGGCGACGACCCGATACTGACGAGAGAACGGGGCCGCGATGTGGGTCCACCAATGGGCATGGGCCGCCCCGCCGTGCACGAAGACCAGACCCCGTCTTCCCGGTTCGCCCCATGCCAGGTAGTGGATCCGGGCACCGTCGACAGCGACGTGCTCATCGGTGAAGGGGATCTGAAGCGCGCTTCGGAACCAGCCCGGAGCATCGTCGGCGATCAGGGTGTCGGGATTGGCCACCATCAGTTGCGGGCGCCGGCCCCGGGAAGAACCCGATAGGACTCGTACACGCCATCGATGCCGCGAATGCGTCCGAGGACGGCGTCGAGATGGGAAGGGTCGCCCAACTCGCAATCGAAGCGCATGAGTGCCATGCGATCGCGATCCGTCTTCATGGCGCAAGCGATGATGTTGACTTTGTGCTCAGCCAGTACCCCGGACACATCGCCGAGCAGCCCCGGGCGATCGAGCGAACGCACCTCGATCGAGGCAACGAAGATCCCGCCAGAAAGGTCCGTGTCCCATTCGACCTCCATGAGCCGATCGCGCTGACCAGCCTGCAGCGAGGCGGCGTTCGCGCAGTCGGCCCGGTGCACCGAAACGCCGCGCCCCCGGGTGACGAAGCCGATGATCTCGTCGCCCGGAACGGGCGTGCAGCACCTCGACAACCGGACCATCACGTCGTCGAGGCCCTCGACGTGGACGCCGGCGCCGGTGCGATTGGACCGCATCGACCCTGGTCGGGTCACCGAAGTGGGGAGTTGCTCCTCGCGCTCAGGGTCGCCTGAGTGCAGCAGCCGGTTGATCCGGGCCACGACCGCCTCTGGCGACACGTGGTGCTCGCCGATGGACGTGTACAGCGCGTCGACGTCGAGGTAGTTGAGGTCCGTGGCCGCCTCTGCCAACAGTCCGGACGGCAGCTTCTGGGTCGGCAAGTTCTCCTTGCGCAGCTGCTTCTGCAGTTCCTCTCGCCCGGTCTCGCGGGCGTCTTCACGACGCTCGCGAGAGAACCACTGCCGGATCTTGTTGGCCGCACGAGGCGTCTGGACGATCTGCAACCAGTCTCGGCTCGGACCTGACCCCTCGACCTTCGACGTGAAGATCTCGCACGTGTCACCCGAGGTGAGCTGATGGCTGAGCGAGACCAACCGGCCGTTCACCCGTGCCCCCACGCACGCATGGCCCACCTCGGTGTGGACGGCATAGGCGAAGTCGATGGGGGTGGCGCCCTTCACCATCGTGACGACGCGGCCCTTTGGCGTGAAGACGTAGACCTCGTCGTACTCCAAGTCGACCTTGAGGGTCTCCATGAACTGCTCGGGGTCCTGGGTCTCCTTCTCCCAGTCCACGATTCGGTTGAGCCACGCCAGCTCGTCCGATGGCGTCCCCCGCTTGTAGGCGAAGTGCGCGGCCACGCCGAACTCGGCCCGCTGGTGCATTTCGGTGGTCCGCAGCTGCACCTCGAGCGGCTTGCCCTGGGGCCCGATCACCGTGGTGTGCAACGACTGGTACAGGTTGAACTTGGGCATGGCGACGTAGTCCTTGAACCGGCCTTGCACCGGTCGCCAGGTGGCGTGGATGGAGCCGAGCGCCGCGTAGCAATCGCGCACCGACTCGACCTGGACCCGGATGCCCACCAGATCGTAGATGTCATCGAACTGGCGCCCTTTGACCACCATCTTCTCGTAGATGCTCCACAGGTGCTTGGGCCGACCGCTCACATCGGCCTCGACACCGAGTTCGGCCAAGCGCACGCGTACCTCCTCGAGCACCTGCTCGAGGTAGAGCTCACGCTCGGGGGCCCGGGTGGCCACCATGTGATCGATTTCGGCGTACTGCTTCGGGTGCAAGGTGGCGAAGCTCAGGTCTTCGAGTTGCTGCTTGAGATCTTGCATGCCGAGGCGGTGCGCGAGGGGTGCGTAGACATCGAGGGTCTCCCGAGCGATGCGCATCTGCTTCTCGTGCGACATCGCCCCCAGGGTGCGCATGTTGTGGAGGCGGTCCGCGAGCTTGATCATGAGGACCCGGAGGTCCTTGGCCATGGCCACGAGCATCTTGCGCATCGAGGCCGCTTGTTGGGCTGCCTTCGAGTCGAACTGCACGCGATCGAGCTTCGTGACCCCATCGACGATCTGGGCCACATCGGGGCCGAACCTGGTTACGACCTGATCGAGGGTGACGCCGGTGTCCTCGACCGAGTCGTGCAGCAGCGCCGAGGCCACGGTCACGTCATCCAGGCCGAAATCGGCCACGATCCTCGCCACCGACAGGGGGTGGTGGATGTAGGGCTCACCGCTCTGGCGCGACTGACCCCTGTGGGCCGATGCCGCCATCTCGTAGGCCTGGGCGATGAGCACCGTCGAGGTCTTGGGGTGGTGCTGGCGGAACGACGCGAGCAAGGGCGCCAGCTCGACCGAAGCAGGGGCGCTCGATCGGCGCCAGGGCAGCACCCGGCTCACGGTGGACATGGTGCCCACCCTACGGGCGGCGACAACCCGTCAGGGGTAGGTGATGAGCGACGTGATTGGCGTGGATCCGAGCGAGGCCCGTCCGCCCAAGAAACCCAGCTCGATGAGGAACCCCATCGCAGCGACCGACGCGCCGCTCTGCGAGATGAGGGCGATGGTGGCTGCTGCGGTTCCCCCGGTGGCCAAGACGTCGTCGAGAACCAAGATCACGTCGTCGGCCGAGACGGCGTCTTGGTGGATCTCGAGCAGGTCGGTGCCGTACTCGAGGTCGTACTCCTGGCGGTTGATGGCCGAGGGGAGCTTGCCCGCCTTGCGGACCGGGACGAACCCCGCCCCCAGGGCTACGGCCACCGGCGTGGCGACGATGAACCCCCGCGCCTCGATGCCAACGACCTTGGTGATGCCGTAGCCGGCAAACGGCGCAGACAAACGATCGACCACCGCCGCGAGAGCGGGAGGGTGCGCTAGCAACGGCGTGATGTCCTTGAAGATGATGCCGGGCTTGGGGAAGTCGGCGATGTCTCGGACGTAATCGATGAGCTCGAGCGAGGCCATCAGCGCGTCTTGCCCTGCTTGCGGGGACGAGGAGTGATCGTTGCCGTGGAACCGTCACCCGTCGCCGACCCCGCAGGGGCGCCTGCGGGCACCAAAATCGACTCTTCAAGACTTGTCGATCGGCCTTCGAGCCGTTCCCGCAGTTCTTGATAGCGGGGCTCGCGCTCCTTCAACAACGCGAGCAAGGGCGTGGCGATGAACAGCGACGAGTACGCGCCGGACACCACGCCCAACAGCAAGGCCAAGCCGAACTCCTGGAGCGTCGCGGCACCCAGCACGAACGAGCCCAGGATCAAAATACTCAGGACCGGGAGCACCGCGGTGATGGACGTGTTCAGCGATCGCATCAAGACCTGGTTGAGCGACAGGTTGGCCATCTCGGAGTACGCCATCTTCGACTTGCGCCCGAGGAGCTTCGTGTTCTCGTCGACGCGGTCGAAGACCACGATGCCGTCGTAGATCGAGAAGCCGAGGATCGTCAGTACGGCGATCACGGTGGCCGGGGTGACGGGGAACTGGAAGACGGCGTACAGCCCCACCACGATCACGAGGTCATGGAGCAACGCGGCCAGCGTGGCCACGGCCATTCGGAATTCGAAGCGCAGGGTGATGTACAGCGTGATGGCGAGCAAGAACACGACGAGTGCGGTCTGTGCCTTGTCGGAGATCTGCTTGCCCCAAGACGGGCCAACCGTATCGACCGTGACCTCGGACACATCGGAGCCCGTCAGTGAGGACAGCTCATCGGAGACGGCTTGGCCAACCCGCTCGCGCTCCGCCTGCTCGAGATCGACCAGGTTGGCGATGGTGTCGCCCATCACGTTCGTGGCGTTGGTGACCAGGCGGGTGGCATTGTCGGCGTCGGGCAGGCCGGACGCAAGCTCGTCGATCTGCTTCTGGAGGTCGACGAGTTCTGCGGGCACGTCTTCTTCGAACGGGCCTTCGATGCCGTCGAGACCGCCCTGCACCCGCAGGACCCGGCTGCGGGAACCGCCCTTCGTGTCGTCGGCGATGGTGCCGAGTTCATCGGACGCCTTCTGGAGCGCCTCGGTGGCGCGCGCGGTGGTCGATGCTGCGGCCTCGGCCTCGATCCGCAGGAGGCGTCCGGTGCGCTCACCCGTGGCCACGGTGACCTCTTGCACCTGGACATCCTCATAGCCGAGGTCTCGGACCGCAGTCTCGACATCGGCGACGTCGGCATCGCCTGCCGGCACCTCCCAGACGGTTCCGCCGGTGAAGTCGATGCCGAGCTTGAGTCCGTTGCCGACGAGCGCCGCCACGCCCACCAAGACGAGGGTGCCCGAGATTGCGAACCAGAGCTTCCATCGGCCGACGATGTCCACGTTGGTCTCGCCGTGGGAGAGCCGCGAGAACACGCTCCGACTCTTGATGGGTTCGATCGGGCTGGTCACGATGGCGCTCCTGACTGCTCGAGCGCCCGTTCACGGGAACTGTTCAGGCCCAGGAACCGGGTGCTGGTCAAGCGCTCCGATCGACTGAGAAGGGCAACGACCGGACGAGTGAAGAAGTAGGCGACGATGAGGTCGAGCACCACGGAGATACCGAGGAAGAAGGCGAAGCCGCGGACCGGCCCCACGGTCAGCCACCACAGCAGGAACGCTCCTAGGAACGAAGCCACATCGGCGGTGATGATGGTTCGGATCGCACTATTGAACCCTCGCTCGGTGGAACTCCGCACGCTCCGCCCCTGGCGGACCTCATCCTTCAGCCGCTCGAAGTACACGACGTAGGAGTCGACGGTCGTACCCACCGAGACCACGATGCCGATGATGCCCGAGAGGGTGAGGGCCAGCCCTTGGTTGGCTGACAGCCAGCAGACCACGCCGTACATCAAGCCGCCCCACACCGTGAGACCGGTGATGACGACGAGCCCAAGGCCCCGGTAGTACAGCAGCATGTAGAGGGCGACGGCCGCGATCCCAAGGCCACCGGCGAGGAGGCCAGCGCGCAACGAGTCTGTGCCGAGGGTGGCCGAAACCTGCTGGAGGGCCACCTGGTCGAACTCGACCGGGAGCGACCCGTAGCGCAGGATCAGGGCCAGGTCCTTGGCCTCGGACTCGCTGAAGTTGCCGCTGATGGTGAAGTTGTCCGCCGCCAGGTCGGGACCGTTGACCGCTGGCGCTGACAGCACTTCACCGTCGAGGGCGATAGCGATCGCCCCCCGGCCATCTGAGCTCTGAGGAGGACACGTCGGCTCGCCGTTGAAGCAGGCGTTGAATGCGACGTTGGCCTCGGTTCGATTGCTGCCGCGAACCGAGACATTGACCGCCCACGACTCCTGCAGCGCGGCATCTGCAGACGAGAGAGCGTCGCCGGTGAAGCCGACCGGGCCCAGCGTGTAGATGGTGCTGCCATCCTCGGAGGGCACGATGACCCCACCCTCAGGTGCCGCAGTGGCCGAGGCGATGGCCTCGTCGCTGAGCGGCGTTCCGGAGTCGCAGCCGGCCGCCGACCCACCGGCGGCTGGCGTGGTCGTCGTGGTGTCGCCCGGAACGGTGGTGGTCGTCTCGACGGGCGCCGTGGTGGTGGTCTGCTCGGGCACGGTGGTGGTGCTCGGTGGCTCGGTGGTCGTGGTGGTAGGGGCGAACTGCCCCCCGAGGGCACCCTCGCCCTCGCTCAGGCCCGCGGCGCCAGCACCGGTCTCGCCTTCGCCACCGACGGCGGTGGTCGTGGTGTCGCCCGGCACGGTGGTGGTAGTGCCATCGGCCGCTGTGGTGGTGGTGGACTCGCCGTCGGCTGCGGTCGTGGTCGTGGTCGTGGGCACCTCGACCTGATCGGTGTTGACCGTTGTGGCGATGACGGGTCGGAACTCGAGCTTGGCCGTGCACCCGACAACCTGCTCGGCCTTCGACCGATCCGTGACGCCGGGAAGCTGAACGATGACGGTCCGGCCCTGGCGGATGATGTCGGGCTCGGCGACGCCCAGGCCGTCGACGCGCTGGCGGATGATGTCCTTCGCCTGCTCGACGCTCTCCTCGGCCGGAAGCTGGCCGTCGACCTCTCGCGCTTGGAGCACGACGGAGAATCCACCCTGAAGATCGAGGCCCAGCGTGGGCGAGGTGTCGGTGAGCACGGCAGTCATGACCGACCCCAGCGAAGCGAAGACGATCAAGAACAGGGGCACGATCAAGGACCGTCGGAACTTCACAGCTGTTCTTCTTCCGTCGGGGTCGACACATCGACCGAACTCGCCACCTCAACCCGACCAGCGATCGCCAGCCGGGCCATCGTCACCACCACATCAGGGGCGATCTCGATGCGCACGGTGGTGTCGTGCACCGCGACCAAGGTCCCATGGATCCCGCTGAACGCTTCGACCACATCACCGGGCGCAAGCCCCGCCACGAGCTCGCGATGCTGGCGCTGACGCTGCTGCTGAGGTCGGATGATCAGCACCCAGAACAGCGGGATCAGCAAAATAGTGAGGATCAGGGCGGGCAACGACGGGGTCCGTTCGGGTGCAGGAAAAAGCCTCGGGCACCTTAGTGCGTCCCGCCCGCCTGCCGGCGCTCATGCCCAGATGGCGAGCACCGATCGGCGTCGCTCCTCGAAGCGACCGTCGGCGATGGCTGATCGAAGGCCGATGACGAGGTCAGACAGCCAGACCACATTGTGGATGGACAGCAGCCGGGCCGCCGTCGGCTCGCCCAGGCGGTGGAGGTGGCGAAGGTAGGCCCGGGTGTAGCGGCCACAAACCCAGCACCCGCAGGAGGCATCGAGCGGACCCTCGTCGCGTTCGTAGGCCAGGTTCTTGATCATGAGGCGACCCTCGGACGTGAGGACGGTTCCGTGGCGGGCGTGACGGGTGGGGAGCACGCAATCGAACAGGTCGACCCCCAACGCGACGGCCTCGACCAGGCTGGCCGGATCTCCCACGCCCATCAGGTACCGGGGCTGATCCTCGGGAAGGTGCTCCAGCGCAGCGGCGAGAGCGGGCAGCATCTGCTCACGGGGTTCACCGACCGACAAGCCGCCGATCGCATAGCCATCGAATGCGGTCTCTACGGTCTGCTGCGCGCTTTGCGCCCGGAGGGCGAGGTCGACGCCGCCCTGGACAATGCCGAATTGCGCCTGCTCCAATCCTCGATCCTCTCGCGACGATGCCCCGGCGAGGAAGGCGCCACGGCCTCGGCGCCCCCATGCGGCGGTGCGGTCCACCGCTGCTCGAACCACCCCAGGCGATGAGGGAAGCGGAGGACAGACATCGAGCACCATCTGGATGTCGGCGCCGAGCTTCGACTGGATCTCGGCGGCCCCTTCGGGAGTGAGCTGGTGCGTCGAGCCGTCGTAGGTAGATCGGAAACGAGCACCGTCGTCGGTGACCTTCGGTTCGAGCGAGAAGATCTGGTAGCCGCCCGAATCCGTGAGGAGGTGGCCGTCCCAGTCCATGAACCGGTGCAGGCCACCCAGGTGCGCGATGAGGTCCGCACCGGGCCGCAGCATCAGGTGATACGTGTTGCCAAGAACCAGGGGGATCTGGAGCGCTTCGAGGTCTGCGGTGTCGAGCGCCTTCACCGCCGCTCGGGTTCCGACCGGCATGAACAGCGGAGTAGGCAACACCCCGCGCCGCGTGGTGATCGATCCGGTCCGCGCCCTGCCATCGGTGGCATGGATGTCGATGGAGAGCCTCACGCAGCCTCATCGGGCGATCGCTCGAGCAACATCGCATCGCCGAACGACAAGAAGCGGTAGTTCTCGTCGAGCGCCGATCCATACAGCTCTCGCCACCGAGGGCCGATGAACGCCTGCACCAAGGCGAGCAGCGACGACCGGGGCACGTGGAAGTTGGTGAGCAGCCGATCCACGGCGGCGAACGGGTACCCGTCACGGATGAACAGCGACGTCGACCCTTCCGCCACCCCGGTCGCGGCCCACGTTTCGAGCGCCCGCACGACGGTGGTCCCGACCGCGAGGACCCGGCGCGCGGGCACACCGAGCGCCTGTTGGGCATCAGCCGGTATCCGGTAGTGCTCGGCATGCATCGGATGGTCCTCGACGCGATCGACCGTGATGGGGCGGAAGGTCCCCAGGCCCACGACCAGCTCGATGGCCACTACCTCGGCGCCGCGCTGCCTGCAGGCATCGAGCACGGCTTCGGTGAGGTGCAGCCCAGCAGTGGGGGCCGCGACCGACCCAGGCCGCCGGGCATAGACCGTCTGATATCGCTCTGGGTCAGCAAGCGGCTCGTGGATGTAGGGCGGCAGCGGCACCTCGCCCACTGAAGCGAGCAAGGCCAGCTCATCGTCGGGGGAACCGAGGACTCGCACCGCTCGCCGCCCGTCGTCACCCAAGACCTCGCCGACCTCGACGGTGAGCGCCGCTGCTGGGGTGGGGCCGGGTTGTGCATCGGCGTGCAGCACCGTGCCCGCCGGTACGCGGCGGCTGGGGCGGACCAGCGCCTCCCAATGGCCCTCGGGTCGGCGTTCGAGCAACAAGACCTCGACCGCGCCGCCAGTCGCCTTGCGCAGATGCAACCGCGCCGGGATGACCCGGGTGTCGTTGACCACGATGAGATCGTCGGGGCCGACGAGCTCGGGGAGGTCGGCGACGGTGCGATGCGACGGCGCCCGCCCTTCGCCCTGGTCGACCAGGAGGCGGGCCGCGTGGCGCGGTTCGATGGGCGTCTGCGCGATGAGGTGCGGTGGCAGCGGGTAGTCGAGCTCGGCGGCGTCCATCAGGCGAACAAGCCGATCAGCGAGCGTCGAGGTCGACGAGCGCCTCGATTGCGGCCGCAGCAAGAACCCGCGCCCCAAGGCCGATGGCGCGCTCGTGGAGGTCGAACCCGCCTGCGTGCAGGTCGACGCGCAGACCAGCGGGGTCCCAGACGCCCAGCCGGAAGTAGCCCAGGCGGGTTCGCTCGCCATACCAAGAGAAGTCCTCGCCCCCTGCGCTCTGTTGGGTGGGACCGACGTGGTCGACGCCGGGCATGTCCGTAGCGGCTCGGCGGATCATCTCCACCGCCCAAGGATCGTTGATCACCGGCGGCGCACCGACCAGGTGCTCCAGCTCCCAGGTGGCGCCGAGTGGCTCGACGATCGCCGCCAACAGCGTGCGCAGATGCCGTGGTGCGGCCTCCCACGCACCCCGACCCGTGGCGCGGAGCGAAGCCAGCAGCCGGGCCTCGGTGGCGATGACGTTGGGAGCAGAACCAACTTGGATGGCGCCGAAGGTGAGGTTCAGCCCATCGCGCGGGTCGGAGAGCCGACCGAGGCTCATCGGCAAATCGACCACGACCCGCGCCGCGATGTGCGCCAGATCAGCCGTCTCGTGCGGTCGACCGGTGTGGCCGCCGGCGCCTCGGAGCCGAATCGTGAGCTGGTCCGCGGCAGAGGTGATGGGACCGGGGCTCACCCCGACCGAACCAACCGCTCGCGACGGGTCGGCGTGGAGCGCGAACACCGCCTCGACCCCATCGACGACCCCGGCCTTGACCAGGGCCGATGCGCCGCCCGGCACGGCCTCCTCGGCGGGTTGGAGGATGATGCGAACCCGACCGGGAATCGGGTGGGCTTGCAGCTCGGCATCGATCGCCAGGGCGGCACCGACGACAGCCGCCGCATGGAGATCGTGGCCGCACGCGTGGCAGACGCCGGCAACCGTGGATCGGTACGGCACCTCCTTGGCATCTTGGAGCCGCAATGCGTCGATATCGCCCCGGAGCGCGATCAAGGGACCGTGGGTGCCGAGGTCGCAGATCACCCCGGTTCCCGTCGGTCCCGTCCGCGCATCGAGCCCCGCCGAACGGAGCCGCGCGAGCAGCACCTCGGTGGTGCGGTACTCCTCCCACGACGGCTCCGGGTGCGCGTGGAGATCGCGACGCAGTGCGATGAGCTCTGGCTCGATGGCGTCGATCTGCGCAGCGATGCGCGACGTGGTGCTCATGGACGAATCTCGTCGGAGGCAAGCTCTCGCGCCAGCTGGTCGACGACTGCCCAGAGGTTGGTTCCTCCGTCGGAGACCCGACGCTGGCGGAGGTAGCTGGGGCCGTGCTCGAGGATGTCTCCGATTCCGTCGAGCTCGGCGGCGCAGCCCAGCGTCTCAGCCTCGGGTC
>Ga0105045_10005082_pt1 | contig 11539 bp, 12 predicted proteins | sample MAT02_FD_78089 | JGI IMG/M metagenome (GOLD analysis project Ga0105045, IMG submission 78089) | Freshwater microbial communities from Lake Fryxell liftoff mats and glacier meltwater in Antarctica - MAT-02 (megahit assembly) | ecosystem: Environmental > Aquatic > Freshwater > Ice > Liftoff... | reverse complement strand
GGTCTGAGCACACGCGCCGAAGCCGATTCGCACATTGCTCGCGCCAGCGGGAAAGGTGCGAAAACTGCCACGACGAATCGTTGATTTATCCACAACTCCGTTTACCTCAAGTGCGTAGTGGTAAACCGTGTCCGGTAGGAGGCCGGTGAGCGAGAGACGCAATGTTTCACCTGTAAGGGCAGCACTGGTTGCAGAGTTTGAGTGGATTGGGTTCGATAAATCTTGCGAAGTGCTAGCCACCAGACGAGCGGATAGCCCTGCGGCATCAAGTCGGGCTGTAATAATTGCGGAATCGGTAGTCACTCCACCCACCCACGGACCAGAAGCAATGCGGCTCGGCGCGGAGTCAGAGGAGACCAATTCAGCATCAAGCACCAGATTGGAACTGGTGGGATGTTTGGCACTTGCGTCACTGCCAAAGCTTACGGCGGTTCCGAGTGTAAGGGATCCATACTTACCGGGGTTGTTCACCGTGAATCCGAGCGGTGCCGCGCCCGGGGCCCATGTGCTGTCAGTAAAAGCCGATGCCCTCCACGCGGTGCCTTGGTCAATGCCAGTATCTAAATATTTCCATGTCGCACCTCAGTCGATTAAAGTGATATCAGCGGCAAAGCTTGAGGAATAAGCTGATGCGAATGCTAAAAATAAAACGGTAGTTCGAGAAGACATGGATTTCATTACGTTAAAGATTTTCTCCTCAACTTTGGAATGAGGAAAGCGCTACCTCACTTGTCGATGCTTCAAAAATCAAGAAGTGCCAAAGTAGAGTCGGGGGTCATTTTGCCAAGATTATTTTATAGTTACCCCTGCAAGGAAATCGCTCGGACCCTGTGAAAACAAAACTCCCGGAAGTTTTCCCCGGGAGCATGATTGGATTAGATTGCCCATAAAAGATCATTAGCGACCGAAGTGGATGCTAATTCCGCGGTGAAGACGGTGCCGTGGGGCATGATGGTGGTGATGTCCGCGCCTTGGGCCTGCTACCGTCTTATATTTGTAAACAGGACGGTCGAAACGGTCATAACCCACGAAGATCTTTTTGGTGTAAACAGGGCGTCCATGGCGATGGCCGCTTACGTAGGTGTGGCTCGATGTGACCTCATGGCCATGCCCACCACGATATGGACGAGCTTCGGATTCGACAGCGGTTCCGATAAAAGCAAAAGCGCTGATTGCAATGGTAAGTAATAAATTTTTCATTGTCTTGGTAATTTTTGGTTATGTTCGATTTGATCCCGCCTACTTTGGAATTATTCACGAAAAGGTGGTTCTCTATTTGAATCGATGCTGCGGCGCCCTGCGGCTCAAGGAGGGGCGAAACGTGTTCGCCCACGCCTATGAGATGACAATGAGATGAGCAGTTGCACGGTCCACTGACCGAACATGGACACCGGCGGACACGTTCCGCCGCTCCTTGTGTTATGGGTAATCTACCTCTTTAAAATCTTATTCAGATGACTCAATTGGATCATCAGTGACGAGTCGCAGAAGATTTCGGGGTAAGAATAAAGCCGATCAAAAGAATAATGAAAAATGCCACAAATATGGAAGTTCCGGCCATTTGCCATACCGAGTGAGGATAGAGAAACAGACTATAACTTCCCTTGGGAAGTATCCAGCTGTCGTTCTGGAAGATCCACCAGTGCAACGTGCGGAACATGTGACGCCATGCTACCGCACTCCAAATCCAAAAAATAATTCCTTCGATGGCATAGAAGATCAGTGCATAAATCCACGCAACTTTCCATGCGATGGATTTCCTGAAAAGCAAAAGAAGTGATACTGAAGCCATTACTACATAAATCGCACGACGGAGCAATTTTCTCACGTCTTCGAAGTGTCTTTGCTCTTTTTCGTTGAGCACATACGCCTTCAATTTACCTGAGATTTCGGTATAGCTTTCCTGCGACCAGAGACCGCCACTGATCAATAGTGCATCCTCCATGATGAGCTCCTTTTTTTCGTAGGGCATCAATTTCGATTCCATGGCGAATCGATAGCCGGTATTCCAGACAGGAGGCAGCGAGAGGATCACGCAAAGCGAGCACAGGATGACGATGTGCAGTGTGAGCGGGACTAGAATCCGGTTAGAAAATTTACCAAACATTGCGGGATTTCACACTTCGGAAATGTTCACTCAAGGATGCTGCCGACTGGTTTGCGCAACGCCAAAAACACCGGAATGCAGCTGACGAGGATTCCAAGATTCGCGGCGATGATGATCCACATCGTTTCGGATCCCCAATAGAGTTCCGTGATATTGCTGACTGCATTCACTTTCAATGCTTTGAAAATAGTGTCGTGGTAATGAGCCAAGAGCCAGATCACACCGAATGTTACCGAGTTTACAATGATCACGTTTTCAATGATCGTCCGTAGCACCAACATGATCGGAGAAACTCCAAAGCTCCTGAGGAGTGCAGAAACATACATGCTTTGGCGGAATTCCAGAATTGATAGCACGCCATAGATCAGGGCGAGTGCACTTCCCAGGATGATCGCCAGCCAGAAGCGCATGACGGTCTGTTGCTCTTCCATTTTGTTGAGCCGCTCCCTCAGCATCTCAGCGTTTTTGATATCCACCTTGCCACTGCCGTCTGCTCGGACGACGTAGCGTACGGCCTCGCTAAGGTCCGCGATCTCCGGCGCATCTTTGTGACGCTCCAAATAGTAGATCATCGAGTAGCCTGATTTCACCAACTCAGCGGCTTGCTGAATTGGCACGAATAAGGTATCGCCCTGAAGAATTTGCGCGACTCGATCGCCAGGGTCGAGGGCGATTCCGCGAAGGTTCGTCTGCTGAACGTTGTAATCCACCAAAAGTCCGGGCGGCATGTTTCTGCTGAGAACAAAAATTTCATGGCCATAGCGGAGATAGGGCAAGAGTCCCACGATGTCGGCATCGTCATAGGCGACGACTGTGGCATTGCGGCCATTGCTTCCGGTTGCGGAGGTCATCAGCACTCGGGCCGTGAAAAGGTCGCCCCATTTCCTGATACTGCGGAAACGATCCGATGACTGCCCGTTCGCAATATCCTGCTCGGTTATGTTCTCGACGATTAATAGATTATCGAGCCCAAACGCGCGCACTTGGGCACGAATTTTCTCAATTTGCATGCGGAAGCCCACCAACAGAAGGATCGAGAGGCTCACCATGATAATGGTGACCACGGAGCGTGCCATGACACTCCCTGGTTGCTCAAACCAGCGCTTCCAGGTGTCCTTCCAGAGGTAAGAAACGGTTAAAATCCAAGATGTCATCAGCTAATGTGTCGAGTCGTGAGTCATGCGTGCAAATAATGGCCACTCGGTCGCCCTCGGCGATGAAGTCACGCAAGACCTTGATAATGATTCCAGTATTGAGGTCGTCGAGACCCGAGGTAGGCTCGTCCAGCAACAGCACACGGGGTTCCTTGATCAGGGCGCGGGCGATGGTGGCGCGTTGCTGTTGGCCGCCGGACATGGTCTTCGGCAGCCGTTGAGTGAAATCTTCGAGGCCCAACAACTTCAGAAATCTTTTAGCGTTCTGATTGCGTTTCTCAGTGGAAATGCCGGCCAGAGAAGCGGCAAGCTGGAGATTGCGCTCCACGCTGGCGAGGGGAAGCAAGTTGAGTTGCTGAAACACGAAGCCCAACGCCTCTTTTTGAAACTGAGTGGAATTCTTTTTGAATCCAGCGACGTCAATCACTCCCGATTCTGGCTTGAGGTATCCGCCAATGATCCGCAGCAAAGTAGATTTGCCGCAGCCGGAGTAACCTTTGATCAAGTGGATTCCTGCTTTGAACTCATGGCTAAATTCATCCAGAACTCTCGGAGTGCGAGAGGAGTAGCGGAAGCTAATATTGCGGCAATGGACCATGAGGAGGTGAAATTACCGACTAAGGCGCTTGTGGATTAGAAATCGCGAGATACTTTTGTCCTTGGGCCAAAACAGTGGCGGCAGGCCATAGTTTCTGCACCATCACGACCCAATCGGTCGTGTCCGTTTTACCGAGAGCATAAAGCGCCAAGTCATATTTGGGGATAATGTAGCACTCAGAAGGTAATTTATAAACTAAATCGCCAGTCATTTGGGTTCCCGCAAGGCGTTTGAGGGACTCATTGTTTTTGAGTGGGACCGAGAAAACATACTTTCGCTCTTCGCGCAGAGTGCGTTCATCCTTGACCACGCGGTCGTCGATGAAGGATAGGATTGTTCTGTCTTTATCGTTTAAACTGATATGGAGGCGCTGCGGTTGAAGATTAATCCATGCGGCATTGCTGACATTAAGAAGCGCGTTGATTTCTTCATAGTCACTGAGTGTGGCAATTGTTTCACGAGCGGCTACGGTATATTCCTTTTGGCCTTGCACGTAGTTGACGTCGAGACGGAGTTCACCGTCGAATGGGGCAGTATATACCGAGCGTTCTTTGGCTTCCTGATATTGACGTTTGCTTTTGGTCAGGTCCATTTCTTGGATCCGCTGCTGACCAGTTTGAAGCTTTTCATCGAACTCGTCTGCCCACGCCATCTTCTGCTCGGCGAGTCTCAGCGTATCCTTTGCCTCAGCGAGGGCTGCTTTGTTGATTGTACCCATGTCTGAGCCAAAGAGTTCACTCGACATGTTTTCCATCGCTGGATTATTGAGGATCATTTCCACAAGTTTGACCTTGCGCCGGGCCTCTTCCAACTCCTCTTTGGCTTTTTTACGTCTTTCCGGGGTATCAAGATTGTCGCGTTTCATATCCTCAAGAATCTGCTTTTCTTCTTGGATCGTCAGGCGCTCGCCCTGCTCTTCGAGAGTTTCCACGTCCATGCGCGCAATCGATTGACCTTTGCTGATTTGGCTAACTTTTTCCTGCACTTCAAATGTGATGATGCCGGTCGCTTCGCTTTTGATTGCCAGCGACTGCTTGGGTTGAATATCCAAAGGTAAAGTACCTAGAACAAGCTCAGACGATTTCTGAAAATTCTTCCAGTCCCATAAAATTTCTTTCTCTGCGGTTGAAATAGAGGCGCTTTCATCATTAGGCGCTTTTGAATCGCAGCCCGCCACTAGGTAAATGATCAAGAAAAGGGAATATAGAGGGAAAATTCTCATTGATGAAGTTTCAAAATAATATAATATCAAGACTATCGTCTAGAATTTCTTTTTTGGGCACGAATTTCTCGCGTTTGTAACCAACGGCGCGTGATCGGGGCCCAGCGCTGTTCGTCTATCAGCCAGAAAGATGTGCAGATCTCAATCTCCTTCGCTGTCAACTGGATCTCGATTTCTTGAAGCTTACGCATTGTCTGAATCGCTGCCTGCGGATCACTGATTAAGCCATCTAACACCGCTTTGCGATAGCCTCCCATCGCTTGACGGTGTTTTGTAAGTTCGGTTTGCACAGTCGCAAGAGCTTGTTTCCCCTCTAGGAGTTTGGTGATCTCGTCCCTCTGGCGCTTATCTTTGCGCCAGTCTTTGATTGTTTTATCGGCCCAAGTGCGTTTGAGCTGTTGGCTGATGGCGCCTTGAGTATCGAGATTCCAGTCCAACGAAGGACCTATATTGATACTGGCGGCGTCGAATGCTTGGCCGCTTGTCGAATTGTAGAGTGGTGGAGCGGACACATTCAAATTCGGGCTGGGAAGGTAACGGAGGTAAAGGTCGAGAATGCGTCCATCTTCAGCGATTTGCTCCAGAGCGAGTAGGTTGAGCTGAAGTAATCCCCAGCGAGATGTATCAGAAAAATCCAATTCACTCGGACTATAAGTGATGTTGGGAATTCCACTATTGACCAAATCTGCAGCGGCATAACCCGTCATGAAGAAGTCTCCTACTCGACTGAGCCAAAGACGCTGCGCTTTTTCCCAGCTCGCACGTGCTTCGGTGTATTCGGCTCTCATTTTTAATACTTCGACGCTCTCTAAGCCTGAAACTCCACTGATGAGCTGCTCTTCAAAATCCAATGCCCGTTTCTGCATCGCCAGAAGCCGCTGCTCTTGGAACAGACGGTAAAGAAAAATCACCTGTTGCCTCATTTGTTGCTCTGCCTGTAGCTCTGCTCCCATGTAGAAGAGCTTCCTGGTGTAAGATTCCTTCGGCAGTTGTAACAACGAGCCGAGAGGAAGATAGCTGTAAATTCGGAACTGAGGATTCGACAATACTTCGGCGAAATCTTCAATGGCCACATTGTTAGACAAACCAACCCCCACCAAAGGTAATAAATTACGCCAAAGTTGTTTCTGTTGTTGACGAGCATTTTCAATCTGGTTGTCGGCCTGAATCAGTTCGGGATTACTTAAATACATCTTTTCCAAACCTTCCTTCCAAGTAAGCCTAACCGAGCCTTGGCCACCTGGATTGCTCTGGATGCGAAGCTTATCTAAGAAACTGTTGCTGATGCGTCCACGGGTGTCATCGACTCGTTCTTGCGCTGGCTTCATCCAGGCGCAAGAGGACAGCATGACCGTTAGCACGCATACCGAAGCTAGGGCTGAATAATGAAAAATACGAAGGGAACACATGAAGCTGGCAAAGACAAAAGCTGCGATTAAATCAAAACGGATGCAACTCCAAATTCCTTCAGAGCGGTTATCGCATTAAATTTTAAAAACCCCGAAACTGTCGACAACACTGTCGGAAATCAGCGCTAAGAATCTAAAGATTACTTTGTAACTTTTAGTCGCATGAAGCGATTCGGACTACCAGTAATCGGCACACTATCTTGAATAGTTTCTTCGTGAAATAAGCCTTGATTAGGACTTGGTGAGCCGGGGGCGTGGGTTGTTACTGCTTCCCACTGCTCTGCAATCAGGGAGTTACTGGCTTCTACCGTGAAGGTGAGATCTGGGGATTGGTTATTTCGTCGGTATTTTAGTGTAAGGTAGCCATTGCTTTGAGACATCTCAGGCAGAACAGCCGGACTCATGGGTGGGATGGCCAGCGCGTATTTCATAAGATTGCTAACTCCATCGCCCGCCGGACTTTGATTCATGCCGCTAATGCTTTGATTCTCAAGCTGTGCCGCGGTGAAATTATCCTTGGCCCACGATGCGTAAGAACCCGGACGGGTGAGCTGGACGGTGTAGTTTGTGGTTACCGAGTCATCCAGGGCGGTCACCTGCACTACAATCGTCTTGCTGCCCACAGCGAGCGAGATCGGAGAACTCGCGCTACCAGACGTCACAAGCTGACCTTCTACCTTAACCGTCGCATTTGATCCAGTCAGGGTAGGGGTCACTATAATCGACTCAACGTCTGCAGCAACGCTGGCGGTGTATGCGAGGGTGCTAGCTGCGAAGGCAGGACTTAACGTGCCGGAACTTAGGTTCAGCCCGTTCAAAGTAGCTACTATGCTCGGCGCAGCTCTTGTCACATTTACTGTATAGGCCTTCGTCATTGTCGGATCTTGCGCAGTTACCAAGACAGTGATTATGTTGCTACCTACTGAGAGTGGGATCGCAGGACTGGCCATGCCGGAAGCCACAGGGTTTCCTTGCACATTGACCGTTGCCGTAGTGTCTGCGGTCGTTGGAATAAGCGTTAGAGAGGAAACATCACTCGTAACACTAGCGGTGTAAGAAGTTTGTGTCTTCGTAAAGATTGGACTTAGCGTCCCAGAGCTTATAGAGAGATTGTCCAAGATCGGTGCCCTCACTACAAAAGCGTCGAGATTATTGAAATCTGTATTCGGAGCCACAATTCGTGCACGAACTTGGGTATGACCATTTAGAAGTATTCCAGTCCGCGGCACTCCTGACTGTAAATTCTTACTTCCGGCGGGAAGAGTTAAAAAGTCCGTCCATGCTCCAGAACTCCCGCGGCTTTCCAAATGAATTTCTAAACGGGTTCCGGCTTCAGGGAGGTTTAAAGTCCATGAGTTCCAGTTTGGTCCCTGCAATTTAAGCTTGGTGGAAGGCCAAGTGAATGAATCAAACCAACGATCTTCTAAGCGAATGACGGTAGTTTTTGTGGTTTTCCTGCGCGAGGTGTAAGTGATTTCCGTGCTCCTAAATTCTCGAATTTGGCTGTAGTGAACTTTTAAGATACTGTCTTGCAGCGAACGGCCGGTTGTCAAAATAGGACCTGCACCTGCGGTGTTCTCTGTAGATGACCAAGTCGGGGGAGGAATCGGACTGAAGAGTCCATTGGTAGTCTGGGAGGTAACTGAAATCGTTGGATTTGGGATGCGATTTGGACTTCCGGGGTCTACTTGCCCGCTCCAGAGAAGACTATTCTTATTAGGTGGACCCGGCAGAGCCGACTGAGGTAGGAGCGTGCCATCACCAAAGGCCCAATTCACACCGTCAGGAATGCCGTCACCCTCTTCGTCTGAAAAACCGTTTGAAGAATCCGGGAGTTTTAGCTGCGATTTCCAGATGGCATAGTTAGGTGTGCTAGAGGTGAAAGCAATTTCGCCAATGTAAGTGGATCCAAATGATCTTTGAGTAACACGAAGAAGAATGAATCTAGCCTTCTGTGGAATATCAAATGCGAGAAATTGCGCGGGTTGAGGTTCACCTTTTGGGGCTAACCGAGGAAAAATGTAAGGGGTAGTTGAAGTCGGATTTTGAGTATTTTTCCAAACGGAGTTGTTAGGATCATAAATATTGGCTGCATTAGGCTCTGAACTACAATAGATTCTTGTGTTTTGTAAGGAATTGAAAGAGGACGCAGACCAAATGACAATACCGTCTACCGTTGTTTCCCGAGGTATTGTTATAATAAAATCAGAGAAGATGTTATTGTTGATGTTGGGATTATTTAGCGTTGCTCCATCAGCGTTTACGGGAGTTCCTCCGAAATGGAATATATTTACTAGTTCTCCAAATTTTGTTCTCCCGTCAACGTAATCATTAGTGAGACCATTTTGATTGATAGCATTTATGAGTGCTCGCGAAGGGTCGCTAGATCCGGGGTCGCCTAAATTAGATTTTATCGCAGTTGGCATGATCAAATACCTTTCACCTGCGTGAATGCGACCATTGATGGCCATAATCCAAGCCATCAACAAACAGACAAGTCTTGAGTATTTGAAAAACATAAATTAAAGTTAAGTAAAAACAGCCACACTTCAAATGAAATGTGGCTGTTTACTTGAACTATTTTCTAGTTTAGTCGATTACTAAATCAGGTTAGGAGCCACTAGGGAAATTAGTGGAAAGCAAACCTGTGTCCCCACCTTGAGTGGAGTCAATGTCAAGACGGAATGAACCAGTTGCAAATTCCGAGCCCGACGCGGCGACAATGCGCTTAGGCACTGCGGTTGCAACGAAGCCAGCGGATGTGAAAGTATTCGCAGGATCGAAAACTAAGCCTGTGAAGTTCAAATCAGCAGGTGCTTTGAGAACGAAAACAAGGTCATCTTCATTTCCAACTGATTCGAAGCGAACTGCTACTTCGTCAGCGTTTAGAGTGTAGAGAGTCGCACGTGGGGAAGCGGTGTTTTGAACCAACACTTTAGTTCCCCCAAATTCCTTCTGGACGTTTGCAAGGTCAAAATCAGCAGGCTCAACGATGTTCGTTGCAATGTTGACGTTCTCGGATGGTGCATTTTGCGAAAGAGTCACTGGCTCAGCAGTGGTTCCAACGAGCGTCGTGAATGTACCAATGTAGGTATTCTGAACGATTTGCAGCGAGGTGAAGGTCATTTGCTCAAAAAGAGGAGAATCGTTGACATCGATGTCCCCATCATCGTCAACATCACCTTTGATGCTACCGATTGTGAAAGTGCCGTTGCCTGGAGCAGCGAGAGTATTGATCCGGAGTTGTGGTGCGCCAACAACTTGGTCTGTAAGAAGACCAGCGTTGAGCGATGCATTTTCAAGGGTGCCCAAGAAGCGTGAGTCAAAGTCGATGAAAACTTCTGGAGTGCCTGTGTATGAACCCGTGGTGCTTGGGTCGAGGGTCATCCGCAGTTGACTAGCGGTGAAAACGTTAGGAATCAGGTCTGAGTTTTTCAACTGGGTGAACGGAGCACCTGTTGCACCGTCTTTGCCGTCGTCGCCGTCACAGGAGAACAACAATGCGGAGGACGCTAGGATTGCGCTAAACTTAGCAAACTTCTTAATTTCGAATTTCATTTTTGTGTATTAGTAGGAATGAGCGACTTTCCAATCGGGTCCGTCACGGCGGAGGATTTACCTGCTGGGGCGGTATTCGGCAAGCACAATCTTCTTCAATTTTATTTTTTCTGTGAGGCTCGCGACGGATTTGGTCGATTTTGGGTAAACCCATCGGGTAGTATCGACGCTCGCGAATGGCTTATTTTAAAGGAAATCAGGGGCTGATTGGTATTCAATTGAGCACATGGATGTTACGCAAATCTTGATTATCTAACGACTTTAAATTTTTGTGGTTGGGGAAGTTTTGAGGATCGCGATGGCGTGTTGAAACGGGCGGCTCCTTTGTTTGGCTCCGTTTAAAAGGAAGTAATGTTGACGATTTTTCAGTATTGACGTTGTAAAAATATATCGAGTGGAACAATTACTATTCATATCGTAGTTTAGGTATGATGGGGTTTGGATTCGTAGAAGTTTGCGGATTAGGTGCGGGGATTCTTTGAAAGAGGAAGGCACCACGAATCTGGCGAATCTGGCGAATCTGGCGAATCTGGCGAATGGAAGAGGGAGAGATTGGGGGGAATTGGGAGTCTGGAGGGTTTTCGGCTCGAATCATTTCTTGGGATTCGCTTGATTCGCTAAATTCGTGGGAAGTGGGGCAGAATGATTTTTTGGCAGAATGATTAAGAGTGGGGGGCTGGCTTTTGGGGCGGTGGGTTCTAATGGGGATAAGGGCTAAGAGTTTGTGGATTAAGTGCGGGGGTAATTTGGAAGAGGAAGGCACCACGAATCTGGCGAATGGAAGAGGGAGAGATAGATGGGGAAAACAGGGGGATTGGAGGGTTCCGGCTCGAATTATTTCTTCGAATTATTTCTTCGGATTCGCTTGATTCGCTTGATTCGCTTGATTCGTGGGAAGTGGGAAGTGGGAAGTGGGAAGTGGGAAGTGGGAAGTGGGAAGTGGGAAGTGGGGCAGAATGATTTTTTGGCAGAATGATTAAGAGGGGGGGCGGGCTCTTGGGGCGGTGGGTTCTAATCGGGATAAGGGCTAAGAGTTTGCGGATTGGTGCGGGATACTTTGGAAGAGGAAGGCACCACGAATCTGGCGAATCTGGCGAATGGAAGAGGGGGAGATTGGGGAGATCGGGGAGATCGGGGAGATTGGGGAGATTGGGGAGTTTTCAGATCAAATCATTTCTTCGGATGCGCTTGATTCGCCAGATTCGTGGTGCCTTCAAATCTCCTCTCACATTGATGATTTAAGCCCGATTATTTCTGCAGCATTTTTAATCAAAATCATTCTGCCCAAAATCATTCTGCCGAAAATTCTTTATTAAAAATGGAGGCCATGAGCATGAAAATGTCGGACTTGCAGTTGCATTATTGAAATTTCGGCTTATTAAACTGTAGTCGTGCATCAAGCCTTTGCAATATTCGCCTGTTTTCTAGCCACTTTGGTGGCTGGAATTGCGGAAGTGCGGGTGATTTCGGTAAATTCATGCGCGACGGCGG
>Ga0105045_10005081_pt1 | contig 11540 bp, 8 predicted proteins | sample MAT02_FD_78089 | JGI IMG/M metagenome (GOLD analysis project Ga0105045, IMG submission 78089) | Freshwater microbial communities from Lake Fryxell liftoff mats and glacier meltwater in Antarctica - MAT-02 (megahit assembly) | ecosystem: Environmental > Aquatic > Freshwater > Ice > Liftoff... | reverse complement strand
GCCAAATCAAATCGAGTGGCGTCGTCCCCATGCAGATGTGGGCCGGTGCCGTTAGCCAAGAGGAACACCGTATCGTTCGTGCTGGTGTGCCCTTCGACGGAAACGCAATTGAATGTGGCGTCCGCGGCCCGCTTCAGCGAATGGTGCAACGCCGGCGGCGCCACGGCGGCATCGGTGAGTACGAAACCGAGCATGGTCGCCATGTTCGGGCCGATCATCGCGGCCCCTTTGGCAAAGCCGGTGATGCGAACCAACCCGGAAGCCAGATTCAGTTCCCTCGTACTCACCTTGATCTTCGTATCGGTGGTCAGAATAGCGTGGGCAGCATCATTGAAAGCCTCGGCTCCCGGAGCCAAAGCATCCGTTGCCTTGGGGATACCCGCTTCGAGGATTGGCATCGGCAACGGCCGGCCGATCACCCCCGTTGAAGCGACGAGCACTTGCTCAGGAGCACAGCCTATTTCCACCGCGACGAGTTCGGCCATGCGTTTTGCATCGGCGATGCCCTGTTCCCCCGTGCAGGCGTTGGCATTGCCGGAACAGATGACAATGGCGAGAATTTTATCGCTCGGCAGCCTTTCCCGGCTCACCTGAACCGGAGCGGCACACACGCGGTTCTGCGTGAACACCCCGGCCGCGGCCGCAGGGGTATCCGAAACAATCACGGCGAGATCGCGACGATCCGGTTCGCTGCGGAGCTTGGAGACGATGCCGGCGTAGCGGTAGCCGTGTGCGAGGTGCCATGTGTTCATGGGGAAACTATAGGCACAGAGGGGAATCGTGTAAACTATCCGCAGGAGGATAAGCCATGCCGATCCACGATTGGTCGAAGGTTCCGAGCGGATTGTTCCACGATTTCCATCTCGCATGGTCAGCGGAACTGCGCAAAGCGTTGAATGAAGGAGTTCTGCCGGAAGGCTACGAGGCCTATGCCGAACAGAAAATGGGAGGGCCCGAACCCGACGTCATCGCAATCAACGTCGGAAGCGCAATTCCATCCACAGACGACACTGGTGGCGGCGTTGCGTTGGCCGCACCGCGAACGAAACGGATCCAAAGACTCGAATCCGAAACTGCAATATACGCCCGCAAGGCCAGCCGCATCACGGTTCGGCACCATTTGGGTCATGTGGTTGCGGTGATCGAAATTGTTTCGCCGGGCAATAAAGACAGCAAAGCGGCATTCTGCGATTTCCTCGACAAATCGGTCAGATTCTTGAGGGGGGGCGTACACCTCATGGTCCTCGATCTCTTCCCGCCCTCGCGCCGAGATCCTAATGGAATCCACAGAGCCATTTTCGACGAACTTGCCGATCTACCGGAGGATCCACCTTCGGACAAACCCCTCATATTCGTGAGCTACCAATCGTCCGATCCAATCGTCGCCTACATCGAACCCCTTGCCGTCGGCGATCCTATTCCAGAATTGCCGTTGTATTATGCGCACGAAAAATATGTCAACGTGCCACTCGATTCAAGTTATGCCGCGGCATGGAAAAGCAGCGGGAAACGCCTGAGAGAGTTAGTAACGGCCCATTCAGGGGGCTGACGCACCCCGGCTCACCATACAATCTCCGGAACTTCCTTTCCCTTCGGAGAATGTCCCCGTGCCCACGAATGCTCCACTCAACCGCAAACTCCGCATGGGCCTGATCGGCGGCGGCCAAGGCTCCTTCATCGGCCGCGTGCACGCCACTGGGGCCATCCTCGATAACCGCGCGGCGATCACCGCCGGGGCGCTCTCCTCGAACGCGGAACGGGCCAAGGCGTCCGCTGCGGATTACGACATCGCGCCGGAGCGGGCCTACACGAGCTACAAGGAAATGGCCGCAGCCGAAGCGAAGCGAGCCGACAAGGTTGATTTCGTTTCTGTCACGACGCCGAACCATTTGCACTTCGAGATTTCCAAAACCTTTGTCGAGGCTGGCTTCAACGTCGTTTGCGATAAGCCGCTGACGTACGACCTCGCCGAAGCCGAGGAATTGTTGAAGATCGTGGAGAAGTCCGGCATCGTCTTCGCGGTCACGCACACGTACACCGGGTACCCGCTCGTGCGGCAGGCCCGCGATATGATCCTCAACGGTGAACTCGGCGAGATCAACGCGATCCGTTCCAACTACATCCAAGGCTGGCTGCGCACGAAGCTCGAAGATAGCGACCAGAAGCAGGCCAAGTGGCGCACCGATCCGAAACAATCCGGCATTGCCGGGTGCTTCGGCGATATCGGAACGCACGCTTACAATCTCGGCCGCTATATGACCGGCCTAATGCCCGTGGATATCTCCTGCATCCTGAAGATCAACGAACCGGGCCGCGCTCTGGACGACTACGGTACCGCGATCATCCGATACGAGAACGGTGCCTTAGGCACCGTCACCGCCAGCCAAATCTCGCACGGCCGCGAGAACGATGCGTATATCGAAATCGACGGCACCAAGGCTTCGCTCATCTGGAAGCAGGAGAACCCGAACGAACTCTTCCTCTGCAAGAATGGCGAGCCAAGGCGCACCTATACCCGCAACGGTGGCGGATACCTCGCCGCAGTATCTACGGCGGCTTCGCGGTTGCCCAGCGGCCACCCGGAAGGCTTCTTCGAAGCGTTCGCCAACGTCTACGCCAGTGCCTTCGACGCGATGGTGAAGCGGGCTGCCGGCGAGAAGTTCGAAACGGTGAACACGCCGTACACGAACATCTACGACGGCGTCGAGGGAATGATGTTCATCACGCAGTGCGTGGCCAGCAGCAAGGAGAATGGGAAGTGGTTGCCGATGCGGTATGCCAAGGCGAGGAAGTAACTTGAAAGCGGCGGCACGATGTGCCGTCGGCCGACGGACACCGTCCGTCGGCTTTCATTTATTCACTTCAACTTGAATACCGGTTGATCCGGGTGGGCTGGGTTCGGCACCAAACGTTGATTCCGGCTATCAGCGTGCAAGTCAGTAGTTTCGAGAAACGTCTGGCCGAGCAGAACTTCGTCACCGAGCACGTACGCGTCTTCGAGGGTATCTCTGCCCATCACTTCAAACAGCAGGGCCTCGCTCACTCCCACCGTTTCCCTGCGACCATCGGCCAATTCCACGACCCGCGTCGCCCGAAGTTCCAAGCCGAGTTTCTCCAACACATGTACGGGAATGACCGAGCGAACAGATCCTGTATCGATCATCGCATCCGCTTCGTAGCGGCGCACTTTCTTCGCGGATAATTTCTTCCGGCGGTGCAACGCGTCATCTGCCGCGTTCGTCAGCAGAACTTTCACTCGAATTTCGCCCATGGTGCCGTCCTCCGGTGTTCCCTTCATTCTATTCGGGGGCGTCCCCAACTGCCGAGGGAGTTGCACCATGCGTGGTACGGGTTGGCTTGCACCCGAGTGAGCGTGCCCGCGGCGATCCGATCTTCCAACGCACGGTTGGATAACTCGCCAGCCTTCACCCGCTGTTGAAAATTGAAGGTATCGACGATGAACGGTTTGCCCGCCCGGTAAGACACTATCGCCCCACTCAGAACGTCTCCCGGCGTTTCCTTCGCTTTCGCCACGCTTTCCCGCATCGCGGCATCGCGCATGGCGATCTCTTCCTGAAACCCGGGATCAAAGAACAATCGGGCCGGTTCGTTTCCCGGTGTTGTGAGTAAGCGAATGCAGATCGCCATGAGAACCCCTGCCCGCAATCGTTCGGGGTTGTAGTGCCGTGCGAGCGGCATCTCATGGGCCTTGGCGAAGGCAATACCGATTCCCACCGAGAGCGCGATCACGAGATCGAACATCGCATTCTCCGCGACGCCCTCACTCGCGCGCTGCAACACGAAGGCCAACAAACTCACGATCACCCAAACATTGCAGAACTTCACCACCGGCTGGTTCCGCAACGCGATCCCGGCGTACACCCAAACCACCAACGCCACGAGGGGCCATTGCAGCACGGCCAAGGAATCCAAGGCGAGCCGGGCGTTGTAGCTCCGGGGCGTTCGCAAATTCCTCCAAAAGTCCAGCCCATAGGCGAAATGGCAGAGTGCGAATCCGAGAACAATCACCAACGTGGACACCCCTGTTAGCGGGAGAAAACGTTTCGGCCGTTGAAGCCCGAGCCAGAGGAACGCCACGATGGGCATGGCAATGATGTTGTGCTTGATGAACCCCGAGAAGATCATCACCACCAGCGGCACGAGGTAGCCGCGATCTTTCTCGATAGCCTTCAAGAACCCGAGAAAACCGATTGCCATCACCGCTTGGGCCAAGAGCTGAGGATCATTCATCCCGGCGTAGCCGGGGAAGAACCGGCAGATGCCGGACGCGTAAAACAAACCGCCGACGAGTGCAGAAGTTCGGCTGCCATTCCAGTGCCGAACGATCAGGCCCGCCGCGATAGCGATAGCGGCAATGGCGAGAAGCGAGAGCAACCGCCCGGTCAACACCGTATCGCCGACGAGGGCACCGCTCGCACCGAGAATGTAGAAACCCACCGGCGGGTAGTTGTTCGTGATGAATTGATCGCGCGATGGATAGAGTTTACTGCCGCGGTACGCTGCATCGGCGAAGTACGCGTTCCACGCCTCGTTGATGTTGATATCTGCAATGAGGAACGAACGATAAACCGGCCAGATTGCGGAAACGAGCGTGAGCAACCCCAGCAATGCGACGAGCCACTTCACATGCCGGGGGTTCCAAATCATGTTATCGTTTCGCTTCGATCACGCGGGTGGCTTGTTCTTCCCGCAACGGCTGAGCCAAGTAATCGGCTTTCACCTCGGCCCGCACTCGCGCATCGCCCGCTTGGGCACCTTCTACCTCGAAGTAGAACACGAGCGTGGCATTCGGAAGGAGTTCCTTAACGGTCGGGAACGTCAGGCGGCTCCCTTCGGGGCGAACCTCTTCCCCCTTGGCTCCGGTGCCTTTCACATTCGCATACTGTTCCGGTAATTCGACACTCGCGGCGATATCCTTGGCCACCCCGGTACCTCGGTTCTTCACGATCACCTTGTAGCCCGCACGGCGGCCCACCGGCACCGCTTCCCGTGGATCGGCGATTTCCATCACGAGCGCCGGTTGGCCCACCACGGCAATGAGGCGGTCGGTCTTGGCGAGCAAACCTTTCGGATCCGGTTGAGTATCGCCCGGCTTCACCGCCGAGGGATCGCTCCGGGTGCTGATCGCAGTCGCAGAGATCTTCACCGGTTCGCTTTGCCGATTGGCAAGTACGGTGAGCTTGACCAGTTTTCGTTCGCCGGGGGCCAGTGTACCGAGGTTCCACGTAGCCATTTCCGCCCCGGCGATGTTCCCGTTGTCGCTCGCGTTCTTCGCGGTAAGAATGGCTGGGGGAAGTATGGCCTTCAATGAAACGTTGGGCAGAGCGATCTCGCCCGAGTTCGTCACCTTGTATTCGAGGGTGGCTTCCTCGCCGGGTAGCAGTTTCTCCGGCCCGCCGATCGTTACGTTCAGTTCCGCCCGTCGCACTTCCACGGTCGTCTCGCCCGATTCGCGCAGGCTGGTTCCCGTTCCGGCCGTCACGGTCACGCGAACTTTGAACTTTCCGGATTGTCTGGCGATCAACGGAATATCCATCGTCTTCGATTGCCCGGCGGGAATCACGCCCACGCTGGCATCGATCTGTTCCTTGCCGGTATCGTGTTCCAAGCCCGGTTCGAAGTAAACGTACGCCGTGGCGTTCTCCAAAGGCACCGAACTCGGATTGGTCACGGTGAACCGGATCGGCACGCGTTCGCCAGTCGCAGCGACGATCGGCGGATCGAGTTTCAGCTGCAACGCCGCGACCCCGGCTTCGAGCGTCGCGCTCGCCTTGGCGGTCAGGCCGTCTTCGGTATTCGCATCGGCGATGGCGGTGAATGTGCCTTTGCGGGTGGCTTTCACGCTCAAACGGAATTCTTGCTTGCGCGTCGCCGCTATCGTGCCCGCATTCCATGTGACAACCGAACCGTTGCGCACCGTCGGCGGCGGATCGGCGCCGATCACTTCGAGGCCATCCGGCACGCGAATCTGCACGTTGGCCGCCGAAGTATCGACCGAACCGGGATTGGAAGCGACGAGCGTGAGGATCGCTTCGCGGTCGAGGCCGACGACTTTTGGAGCCTGAAAATCCAAGGCAATTTGCGGGGCCGTCCATTCGACGGAAGTCGTCGCCCGCCCGACGATTTTGCCGGGGCCGACGCCGTTGGGGTCGGGTTTCACCACTTCCACGGCGATCTGCGTTTTCCCTTGTACGGGTTTCTGCTGCACCACGCGTACCCCGGCGTGCCCGGCGTTATCGGCGAGAATATCCACTTCGCTAGAACCGCCGCGGGCACCCGATACGAGCGTCCCTTGGCCATTCTGGGCCACGAGAACCGCCGCGGGGCCGTTCAATACTCGGTAGCGAACCTTCACTTCATCCGGGTGAAGGCCCGCTTGTTCGGCCAATTGTGTGATGGTAGTTTGCAACGAAGCCTCGCCGCCGTAGCGGGCCGAGATCGGAGGCGGAAAGGCGAACTCGGTATCGCTCCATTGAATGCGAGCGTAAGCCCGGCTCTTATCGGAATTGAAGATTTCCGGGGCGTACGCCGTCACCACGGTTTCGCCCGGCACGGCACTCGTGATCACGCACCAAGTTTGCCCGGCGCCGATGGTCACATCGTCTTTGGGGTCGTCGTTGTTGCCGCGGTTGATGGTGTTGGTCGAGTAATCGGTACTCGTCACCGCATACTTATTATCTATCTTGTAGCCGCGGGCCGGTGAGTGCCCGGCTTCGTTCACTTCCACGATGTTGCCGGGGCCTTCCAATATCCATTCGACGCGTCGGCCGCGACGCGGTTGGCCATCTTTGTCGTATACCGTGGCGATCAACACCTGCTGGCACTTCGGTCGGATCGATTTCTGGTCGGGCGTCACATCGATCTTCACCGATTTCGGGTCGAAGTTCTTGTAATAGCCCAAGCCTTTGGGCTTGGCGTGGGTTTGGATGATGTCTCCGCCCGGTATCACCCACGGGAAGTACCCGGGGTTGTGGCCACCGCCGAAGCATCCGGCGGCGAGCATCGCCGCGGCGAATGCCACGGTGGTGCTGATACGGCGGATTATCGGGCGAAACATCGGTGCGCACTCCCGGCGGGTGGATATTCCGGGGACTCATAAGCGCTTTGGACAAAGGATGCAAGGGGAAATGGTTCATCGCCGGTTCTAGGCCAATAAGGCCATTCCCGGAAGGCAAGGTTGACAAGCATTGCAATTCCATGTTCAACAATGAACACGGTGTTCAATGGCGAACACGGCGTTTAAGGGCGAACCGATCTCGATTCTTCGCTCGCAATCTTGGCAACCGAGGAATCCCTCGACCTGTACCACGTCGGCCGCTCCGCACTCGTCTGGCAATACGATTACCCGGCGACCACACGAGACATCGACGTCTTGGTTCAAGGGGAACCAACGGGGATGATGGCCAAGGCACTGGACATGTATGGCCGCGGTTCGGTCAAGGCCCAAGAATTTGGGATCTATCTCGAAGCGGTTCCCACCGCGTTGCCCCCGATGGCAGGCGGATTTCGCAAACGTGCGGAGTTGTACGATCACCCTTGGAAAATCATCCGGCTATTTCATCTCGACCCGCACGACCTCGCGGCTTCGAAACTCAAGCGATTCGCAGTAAAAGACCGAGAAGACATCTGCGAACTGTGCGACCGCGGATTGATCGAATCCGACATTTTGAAATCCACCCTCGAAAACGCCTTTTACTTTCACATGGAGAAAGACGGCAATCCCGAGAGGGATGCAGCATTCGCCAATCTGGCGTTTGTCCGAAAATATCTGGCGGGTGAAATCAACGAGTTCTGATTTGAAGGATTCCACACTACAATTCTATCATCCTGCCTTTGGCCGCTTTCTTCGGATGATCGATTCATGAAACCGCTTTTGACAATGGTATTTGCCGCCAGCGCGTCCGCCGCCTTCGCGGCCGATCCAGTCTTCGCCCCTGCTGGGCCGGCGTTCTTCGCAAAGTACTGCAATTCGTGCCATTCCGGCGAGAAGCCCAAGGCCGATCTCAAACTCACCGGCTTCACCGATAACGCCTCGCTCGTGAAGGATCGCAAAACGATCGCTCGGGTACTGGAAGTGATGCATGCCGGGGAGATGCCGCCGCCGAACAAACCGCAACCGCAAGGCACCGAGAAAGATGACTTTTTTAAGCTCGCCAAGACGGTACTCGATTACGCAGATAAGAATGCCAAACCCGATCCGGGTCGGGTGACCATGCGAAGGCTCAATCGCAACGAGTTTAACAACACGATCCGGGATCTTTGCTTCGTCGAGTTCTCTCCCGCTCAAGATTTCCCTTCGGACGATGTCGGCCACGGTTTCGACAACATCGGCGATGTCCTTACGCTTCCCCCCGTATTGATGGAGCGTTACCTAGGTGCCGCCGAGGCCGTCATGGAAAAGGCCATCATGGGCAAGTTGCCGAAGCCGGTGGATCGATGGCAGGGCGGGCAGTACACCGAACCGGCCGGGAAGAATGTTCCGCTGAAGGACAAATGGCGCGTGATCGCATCGGATGGCACCGATGCCATGAGCAGCGGCCCAGTCAACACGCCCTACGATGTGCCCAGCGGTGAAGACTACACGTTCCACACCAAGGTGTACGCGGAAACCAAGGGCACCAAACCCTTGAAAATGGCAATCCTCGCAACATGCGATGCCGCAGCGCCGGGTGTGGCTTCCAACGAAGACCTGGCCAAACTGGTGGGGGGCGATCTCAAAGGCCTGCGTTCGTTCAAAATCTTGAAAGTCGTCGAAGTGACGGGCCGCGGTGTCGAGAAAGCGCAAGACGTCCGCTTCGAATTCAATGCCCCGCCGGGCTTCAAACGCACCGCCATCGCATTGATGAAGCCCGAGGAAGGCGAACCGGTCGCCAAGCTCTTCGTTCAACACCTCGGTTTGAATGGGCCGCTCGACGTTCGCCCGCAAAGCATGCGGACGCTCTTGGCGTGCGATCCGAAGAAGCCGGTGCCCGAGCAAAGCAAGGAAGTGCTCGAACGCTTCGCGACACGGGCTTACCGCCGCCCAGCCACGCCGGGCGAAGTGAGCCGATTGGTACAGCTGGCCGATTCCGCCATTGCCCGCGGCGACAAATGGGAAGCGGCAATCCAGTTCGCGATGACGGCGGTACTCGCGTCGCCGAAGTTTCTCTTCCGCGTCGAACTCGATGATCGCCCGACCGACGCGGAACCTCGGCCGATCGACGAGTACGCACTCGCCTCCCGCATCAGCTACTTCCTTTGGGCAAGCATGCCCGACGGCGAACTCTTCGCCCTCGCGGCGAAGAAGCAACTCGGGGCCAACCTCGATTCGCAAGTGAAACGAATGTTGAAGGATTCGAGAGCGAACACGCTCATCGACAACTTCGCCATGCAATGGCTTCAGTTGGAGCGTTTAAGCCAATTCCAGCCAGATTCCAAGCAGTTCCCCAAATTCGACGATAAACTCAAAGCCTCGATGCTGAAGGAAACCAAGCTGTTTCTCCAAGACATCCTCCGCGAGGATCGCAGCATTCTCACGATTATCGATGCCGACTACACCTATGTGAACGCGCCCCTCGCCAACCACTACGGCATGGCCGATACCGCCGGCAATTTGTGGAGCACGGACCCCAAGAAGAAACGGCCCGGCGGTAAGCCATTGAATTGGTCGAAGCAGGATGAGTTTTACAAAGTGAGCCTCGAGGGTTCGGCCCGCGGCGGCATTCTTACACAAGCCAGCGTGTTGGCCGTCACTTCAAACCCCACGCGCACTTCGCCGGTGAAGCGCGGCAAATGGGTCTTGGAGCAACTCTTGGGAACCCCGCCGCCGCCGCCACCGCCCGATGTGCCCGAACTCGAAAAGGATGGCAAAGCGCTATCTGCGGGTACACTTCGCCAACGGATGGAATTGCACCGTAAGAACGTCGCCTGTGCCAACTGCCATGCCAAGATGGATCCCCTCGGCTTCGGCTTGGAGAACTTCGATGCCGTGGGCGCCTTCCGCACCAAAGAGGGCGATGCGAATCTCGATGTCTCCGGCGAACTTCCGGACGGGCAGAAATTCCAAGGCCCGGCGGAACTCCGCAAAATCCTCCTCGGCAAAAAGGATCTCTTCGCCAAGTGCCTCGCGGAGAAGATGCTGACGTACGCCCTCGGCCGCGGATTGGAGTATTATGACAAGCGTGCCATCGATGCGATCACCGCCGAGGTGGCGAAGAACGAGTACAAGTTCTCCGCACTGGTGAGTGCCATCGTCCGCAGCGATCCGTTCACAAAGCGACGATGAATCAGATCGAACTAAATACTATCAACTGGACACTCGACTAGTTTTTAGTTTTCAGATGACAGTTCACAGTTTCAGAAAGGCTTCTGCCCATGCGATTCCTTGCTTATCTGCTGTTGCTTACGGCCCCCGGTATCGCAGCGGAGCAACCAATCTTCGAAGGCAAGCTCACTGAACTGGCGGGCAAAGGCTCCGCGGGGGAAGGCCCGGCGTGGGATCCCAAGCTCGGCATCCTCACCAGCGGGGCCGACGGTCACATCCACTGCTTCAGCCGCGAAGGCGTGTCGAGCATCTGGCGCAAAGATTCCGGAACCAACGGCTTACTCTTCGACCGCGAAGGCCGGCTGATCGCCTGCGAGCCGAAACTGCGCCGCGTCACCCGCACCGAATCCGATGGCACGGTGAAGGTGCTCACCGATTCCTTCGAGGGGAAGAAATACAACTCTCCGAATGATGTTACCATCGATTCCAAGGGTCGCATTTACTTCAGCGATCCGCGCTACGGCGAGCGCAATGGTATGGAACAGAAAGACGATCAAGGCCGCACCATCGAAGGCGTCTACCGTATCGACACCGATGGGAAAGTGACGCGAGTGTTGGGCCGCGAAGTCGAACGGGCCAACGGAGTGTTGGTGAGTGCCGACGACAAGTATCTGTTCGTGTGCGACAACAACAACGATACCGAAGGCGGCAAGCGGTGCCTTTGGCGTTTCGATTTGAAGGATGGCGAAGTGGATGCGAAGAGCAAGAAGCTCCTCTACGATTGGGGCAAGAGCCGGGGGCCGGACGGCATGAAGCAAGATTCCGAAGGGCGTTTGTTCGTAGCCGGGGGCGTGAACAAGCCGAACAAAAATGAAACCGATGAACAAAAGGGTGGCATCTACGTCTTCTCGCCCGCTGGCGAGAAGATCGCGTTCGTGGCCGTGCCTACGGATGAAGTGACCAACTGCGCGTTCGGCGGTGACGATCTCAAAACGCTATACATCACCGGCGGCGGCGTCCTATATAGCATCCGAACCGCCACGGCGGGTCGCGTTTTGTGGAACGGGAAGAAATAAAGCCCACCCGTTGCGAGGGGTGGGCTTCGATCTTCACTTTTGCACGGGCGGAAGCCCTTGCGGAGTCTGATTCACCGGAGTGTTCGGTGTCGCTGGAGTCGTGTTCGCCAGTGGTTTGATGATGTCTTGTACGTTATCGAGGAAGCTGCTCCCGGTTCGCCAATCGGCGGGCGGGGAATAGTGCATCGTCGGGTTCGCCG
>Ga0105045_10005078_pt1 | contig 11545 bp, 10 predicted proteins | sample MAT02_FD_78089 | JGI IMG/M metagenome (GOLD analysis project Ga0105045, IMG submission 78089) | Freshwater microbial communities from Lake Fryxell liftoff mats and glacier meltwater in Antarctica - MAT-02 (megahit assembly) | ecosystem: Environmental > Aquatic > Freshwater > Ice > Liftoff... | reverse complement strand
GATGAGCGTGCACAACTCGCTGCCCACGCAGATGCTGCTCCACTACGGCACCGACGCGCAGCGTGAGCAGTTTCTGAAACCGATGGCGCGCGGCGAGTACCTCGGTGCGTTTGCGCTGTCCGAGCCTGACGCGGGCAGCGATGCCGCGAGCCTGCGCACGCAGGCGGTGCGCGATGGGGATGCGTATGTGCTCACCGGCACCAAAGCCTGGGTCTCCCACGGCACGCACGCCGATGTGATTCTGGCCATGGCCCGCACCGATACCAGCGACGCCCGCGCTGGGGCCAAGGGCATTTCCACCTTCATCCTCACCCCGGACCTGCCGGGCTTTTCCGTCGGGAAGAAAGAGGACAAGATGGGACTGCGCTCATCGCCCACCGTGCAGATCTCGCTCGATGGCTGTCGGGTGCCGGCCGATCGATTGCTCGGCGACGAAGGACGCGGCTTCACGTACGCGCTCGCCTCGCTCGATCATGGACGGCTTGGCATTGCCGCTCAGGCGATTGGCATTGCCCGCGCGGCGCTCGAAGCGGCCGCGAAATACGCGACCGAACGCAAGCAGTTTGGCGAGCCGATCGCCAACTTCCAGATCATTCAGTTCAAACTTGCTGACATGGCCACGCGGATTACCGCCGCGCGCACGTTGTTGCATGCCGCGGCGTCAGCCAAGGAGCGCGGCGAGCGCATTACCCGGTTTAGCTCCATGGCCAAGCTGTTTGCCACGGAGACCGCCATGTGGGTGACAACCGAGGCTATCCAGATTCACGGCGGCTACGGCTATGTGACCGACTATCCCGTCGAGCGGCACTTTCGTGATGCCAAGGTGACCGAGATTTACGAAGGCACCTCGGAGATTCAACGCATCGTCATTGCGCGCGACCTTCTTGCCGCCGTGTCCGCAGGGGACATCGCCGGCCACCTTACCGACTGATACTCCCCCAATGGATTTCTTCGAACTGATTGCTGAGATGGGCCACGAGCAGGTCGTCATGTGTCACGACCGGGCGAGCGGCTATCGCGGTATTATCGCCATCCACGACACCACGCTCGGTCCCGCACTGGGCGGCTTGCGCTTCTGGAACTACAAGACGGACGAAGAGGCCTTCGTTGACGTACTGCGTCTGTCGCGGGGCATGACGTACAAGAACGCGGTGGCCGGACTCAATCTTGGCGGTGGCAAGGCCGTGATGATCGGCGATAACCGGACGACGAACCGCGAAATGCTGTTCCGGGCTCATGGCCGGTTTGTCGACTCACTCGGCGGTCGGTACATCTCGGCCGAAGATGTGGGAACGAGCGTCGAAGACATGGACTTTGTGCACATGGAGACGAAGCACGTCACGGGCATCGGTTCAAAGTCGGGTGATCCATCGAGCGTCACGGCGCACGGTGTGTTCCGCGCGATTGAAGCTTCGGCACATGAGCGCTGGGGGAGCGACTCGCTTGAAGGCAAGCGCGTGGCCTTACAGGGGTGCGGCAATGTGGGGTTCCATCTGGCCAAGGAATTGTTCGCCGCGGGCGCCACGCTCGTCGTCACCGATATCGACGACTTCCGCATCAAGCGTGTGGTCGACGCCACCGGCGCCGACGTCGTGGCGCCGGAGGAGATCTACTGCCAGCAGGCCGATATCTTCGCCCCGTGCGCGCTGGGCGGCGTGATCAACGACACCACGCTGCCGCAGCTACGCGTGGAGATTGTGGCTGGTGCGGCCAACAACCAGCTGCTGGAAGACCGGCACGGTGACGAACTCACCGAGAAGGGCATTCTCTACGCGCCCGATTATGTGGTTAACGCGGGCGGTGTGATCAACGTGTATAGTGAGCTCACCGGCTGGACGCGCGACCGGGCGCTGCGCAAGGCCGATGAAATTTATGCCACGGTGTTGAGCGTGTTCGGACTCGCAAAGCGCGATGGGGTGCCCACCTATCGGGCGGCGGACCTCGTGGCGGAACAGCGCATCAAGGCGGTGCGTGCGATGGTGCGGCAGTGGCCGCAGTACCCCAACAAGGAGAACTGAGCGCGCGAGCGCCCGGTATCACATATGGCGGAACGCATTCCCATTGCCTCGGATCACGCCGGCTTTGAACTCAAGGAACGACTTCGTGCCGTGCTCGCCGACGCCGGGTTCGACGTTGACGACATTGGTACGCACGGCACGGCCAGCACCGACTACGCCGACTACGCGCACCCGCTTGCGCAGCAGGTGTCGGACGGCCGGGTCACGCGCGGCGTGCTGCTGTGTGGCACGGGGCTGGGCATGTCGTACGTGGCCAATCGGTATCCCGGCGTGCGCGCGGCCGTGGCGTGGAGTGCGGACGTCGCGGAACTCGCGCGCAAGCACAACGACGCCAATATTCTCGTCTTGCCGGCGCGTTTCCTCTCCGACGAGGACGGCATCGCGATCTTGCACAAGTGGTTGGAAACAGAGTTCGAAGGCGGCCGACACGAAGGACGTGTTGCCAAGATCGAGCGTGACGGCGATCAAGCGGAGAACGCGTCCGCAGGAGCAAGCGCATGAGTGAGCAGCACGGGTCAACGGCAGTGCACGATGCCACTCGGTGGCCGGATTGGGATCGCTGTCCGCCTGGCGCCGCGCTGCGCGCGACGGATCCCGCGATCGCCGACTTGATTGAACAGGAGATCGCGCGGCAGGGTGAAGGGCTGGAACTCATCGCGAGCGAGAATTTTGTGTCGCCGGCGGTGATGGAGGCAATGGGTTCACCGCTCACGAACAAGTACGCCGAGGGGTTGCCGGGCAAGCGCTACTACGGCGGGTGTGAAGTCGTCGACAAGGTGGAGCAACTGGCGATTGATCGCGTCAAGCAGTTGTTCGGCGCGGATCACGCCAATGTGCAGCCGCACTCCGGCGCGTCGGCCAATGCAGCCGTATTTCTGGCCTTTATGAAGCCTGGCGATACGTTCCTCGGCATGGATCTGTCCCAAGGGGGCCATCTTACGCATGGCTCACCGGTGAACTTCTCGGGGCTGCTGTACAATGCCGTGTCGTACGGCGTGACGGACGAAGGGTACATCGACTACGATGCGATGCGTGCGCAAGCGCGTGAGCACAAGCCGAAAATGATCATTGCCGGCTATAGTGCGTACTCGCGCGTGGTGGATTGGGCAGCCTTCGCCGATGTCGCAAAGGAAGTGGGCGCGTTGTTCATGGTGGACATGGCGCATTTCGCCGGGCTCGCCGCGACGGGTGTGTACCCGTCGCCGGTGCCGTTCGCCGACATCATCACCAGCACCACACACAAGACGCTGCGCGGACCGCGTGGTGGCCTGATCCTGTGTAAGGCCGAGCATGCCAAGGCCGTTGACAAGTCCGTGTTTCCGGGGATGCAGGGTGGCCCCCTGGAACACGTCATCGCGGCAAAAGCGGTGGCCTTTCACGAGGCGCTGCAGCCCGCCTTCACCGACTACTGTCAGCGGGTGGTGAGTAACGCGCGGCACCTGGCCGGCGCGCTGATGGAGCGTGGTTTTCACGTGGTGTCCGGTGGGACCGACAACCACTTGATGCTGGTTGATCTGCGCAACCGTGGTCTCACGGGCAAGCTGGCCGAAAAGGCACTGGACCAAGCCGGAATCACGCTGAACAAGAACACGGTGCCAAAGGAAACGCAGTCGCCGTTTGTGACCAGTGGGATCCGCATCGGGACCCCGGCCGTCACGACGCGAGGCATGGACGGGCCGGCGATGGTGCAGATTGCGGGCTTGATTGACCGCGTGTTGCAGGCTCCCGAGGACGTGACGGTGGTGGACGCCGTCAAGGCTGACGTGCTCGCGCTGGCGTCGCAGTTTCCGCTGTATCCGATGCCTGCGCTCTCCCATACCTGATTCAACGGGCAGCGCAAGGCATTGTGACGACAGGCGACGGGCCACATTTTCTTTTGGTAGGTGCGCGTCGCCGGTCCGTGTCTAACGGCTGGGGCGGCGGCGATCGGATACAACGCATGCTGGAGTGGCAGTGACGGAGCTGGCCTTTCGTGAAGGCATCATGGATCAAATCCGCTTGCGGGAGCAGCGGTTTGACGAGCGCGCCTATCTGTTTGTGCTGGCCGCGCTCGAATTCTGTCAGGGAAGACTCACCGAGCGTCGGCACATTACGGGCCCGGAGCTGGCGAAGGCCTGTCGTTCGCTCGCCATGGAACGGTTCGGGGTCACCGCGCGGCTCGTGCTCGATCACTGGGGCGTGCGTCGCACGCAGGATATCGGCGACATAGTATTTACGCTCGTTGAGCTGGGGCTACTGATCAGTCAACCACAGGACCGGCGCGAAGATTTTCACGAAGTCTTCGACTTCGCACAAGCGTTTGAACACGAGTACCCCTGGAGCGCCGCTCAGCTCGTGTGAGCGGACGGACACCCTGTGCAAGTAACCTCGGCGGTACAGGCTGCGGCGCGTGACGGGGCCGCCATCGCTGAACGTGGTGGTTCGTTTCCGCTCATGCTCACGGCCGGCACGGTGGCGGCAGCGTCAATAGCGCGATCGGCGGCTGCTGCGCTTGCTCGTGGCGTTGATGTGTTCGTTGGCGGGGGAAACAATGGCGGTGATGGCTACGTGGTCGCCGCGCAGCTCGCGCGGCTTGGCGTTCGCGTGCGTGTGCATGTCGTGGTGCCGCCGAGTTCGCCCGATTGCACGCAGGCCGCCGCAATTGCGCGCGCGCGGTTGCCGCAGCAAGACATTGTGCCCTTCGTCGCCGATGGCCCGCCACCCGTAGTTGCCGGAGCGGTTGTCGTTGATGCGATGCTAGGCATGGGCGGCACGGGTGCACTGCGGCCGGCGTTCGCGGTGGCCGCTGCCTGCATCGATCGCGCCCGCCGCAACGGTGCCGTCGTCGTGGCGCTCGATGTACCAACCGGCGTAGACGCAACCAGCGGCGCACGGGCGCACGGCCACGTGCAGGCGCATGTCACACTCACGTTCGGCACCTGCAAGAGTGGATTGCTCAGCGCACGGGCCGCGTGCGGCCACGTGCAGGTCCTCGATATCGGATTGGGGGTGCACGCCCAGTCTTCTGACGGCGCGCCGCAACTCGCGACCGCCGAGACACTGCGCGTTGCGCTGCCGCCGATCGCGTGGAACGCGCACAAGGGTACACGCGGCCGCCTACTGCTCGTGGGTGGAACAGGCGGCATGGCAGGCGCCGTGCAACTGGCTGCGCAGGGCGCCTTGTTCAGCGGTGCCGGCTTGGTACGTGCCGCCGTGCATGAGCGGAGCATCGCGGCCCTGCAGTCGAGTGTCCCGGCGGTCGTGACGGTGCCGTGGGGCGACGATGATGACGCCGTGCACGCGGATCTCGACGAGACACTGGCGGTCTCCCTCACCGAGACACCCGCGTCACCGTTGCGCTCGCTCCGCGAGGCGGCGAGCGATTGGGCGCACGCGGTCGCGATCGGTCCGGGTTTGGGGCGTGACGCACGGGCGTCGCGACTCTTCGCGCGCCTGCTGTCGCACGTCAGTGCCGGGCGCGCAGCGCTGGTGCTCGATGCCGACGCGCTGGTATTGCTCGCTGAGCGTGGGCTGTCGCCCGAGTTCGTATCGTGTGCCGCAACCCGTCCGGTCGTCATCACACCGCACGCAGGGGAGTTCGCCACGCTTGCCCAACACTTTGCAGTGCCGTTCGATCATCGCGCCTCGGCTGATCCGACGGCCCGTCTGGAGAGTGCACGCGCACTCGCGCGCGTTCTCCAGTGCGTGGTGCTGTTGAAGGGCGCGCCAACGATGTGTGTGTCGCCTGAGGGAGCAGCGTGGTTCGTGGCGCGCGGGTCGGCGGCGCTGGCCACCGGTGGTACGGGCGACCTGCTCACCGGCGTCCTCGCGTCGGTGCTCGCGGCGGAGCAGGCGAGGACCGTAATGGCGAGTGCCGCAATGGACTCGGCCGGCATCGCCGAGGCCGGAATGGGGTCTGCCGGTGTCGAACCGAATACCTCGCGAACGCTGGCGCAGGTGGCGCTCAGTGCGTGGGTGCATGGGGTGGCCGGTGAGTTCGGCGGCGCGACAATTCGCGGCCGCACCGTGATGGACGTCATCGGTCAGATCCCCAGTGCCTGGGCTCGCGTTGCGGTGCCGGAGGCACACGCGCCAGGTGTGCTCGCGGAGCTGCCGGCGCTCGAGCCGTGACGCGCGTCGAACGGCTCGCTCGGCCTGTACGTCTTGGCGCGCGCCGGTTCTCGAGCGTGATGGTGATGGTGGCGGCCGTTTCGTCGTGCGCCACGACCGGAGTACCGGGTGGGGCGATGCGCAGTCGCACTGTCGGCACCGATGATCGCGTCGTCGTGCGATGCCACACCGACGTGCTGGGCGTCGCCGCCTCAACGCGCCTGGTTTACGTGTTATCCACCCGGGGATTGCTCCTGTACGATCGCGTGCTGTCGCGTTGGCGAGCGCCGTCGTCGCGCGTGGACGACGACCTCGAGCTGGCCGGTGTTGCGCGGCTGCGCAATGCCGTGCTGGCGGCCGATCCGATGGAAGAGGCGGTGTGGATCGGCGTGCCGGGGGCGCTGGTGCTGTACCGCGCGCAGATTGAGCAGGTGCAGCGCATCACGGTCGTGGGTCAACCGGAGCTGATCGCCTTCGCGCGCGGTGACACCGACGCCTACGTGCGCGCATCCGGTCAGTGGCTGCGCATCTCGCGCGCGGGCTTCGTGACGCCGCTCGTTGGTGGCATCGGTAATGTGACGCTCGTGTGGCCGCCACAACTTGGCGATGTGTACCAGCAGTATCCGGCGCTGCGCGGTCAGCTGCCGTTCTTGCTGCGCGACGAGTCCGCGCCTGCGGGTGGCTTTGCGTCGGTCACCTCGGGTACGCTTTCGCCTGATCAATCGAGCGACGTGTGGATCGGCACGCGCAACGATGGATTGTGGCGCGTTGACGCGAACTTCATGCATGCCGAACGTTTGCGATACGGCGTGCTCGACGACATGATCGGCGCCGTCGCACCGGGTGGCGAAGGTGTGTGGACTGCAGGGCAGGGTTCCGCACGCGGCGGTGGACTCACGTTTGTGCACAACGATCTGCAGCGGTTCACCTGGATCGATGGTGGAGCGAGTGCTGCGTTCGCGGGCGTGCGCACGACGGCGCTGGCCGTGCGGGCGAGCCGCGTCTGGGCGGGTACGGATCGGGGCGTGGTACGCGTGCAGCTGGGGGCTCCGACCGGCGTGACCGCGTGGGGCGCGTTGCACGGATTGCCCTCGGACGTGGTGAGCGCGATCGTGCCCCGTGACAACGGCGCATGGGTGGCCACGTCGCGCGGACTGGCGTTCATCCGTGATACGTCGTCGAATCTGTCGGTGCGCACGGACGCGATTCCCGTGGCCTTGGTGGGACAGCCGGTACGATCACTGCTACTGGTCGCCGATACGCTGTTGATCGGCGCCAACGACGGTTTGTACGTGCTGTCCGCGCGTGAACCGTTGCCTGATGGTGGAGGCATGACACCGCGCCGTGTGTGGTCCGCGCAACCGGCGCTCGATCGGCCCGTTCAGGCGCTCGCCACCAGCGACTCGCTGCTACTCGTGGTAACGGATCGACGCGCCGTCATCCTATCGCTCCGTGAGGTCATCCGCCCCTCGATCCGGCCAGAACGGGGGAGTGTAGATTCGGTGTTGTCCCGCGAGCTGATTTCGGAGCGCGATCTGGCCTCCGTCGGCACCGTGGTCGCCGCCGCGATGGACGAACGATCGATCTGGATCGCGGGATCGCGCGGCGTACTGGCGTTGGCGCGCGATGGCGGCGTCTTGCGAGTCCTGTCCGTGGGTACGGAACTGCCCGGTGACGTCACCGCGCTCGCACTCGACGACGAGTGGGCCTGGGTCGGTACCAACAACGGACTCGTACGGGTGCGCCGGGCGCGCGCAGGAGGGTTGCCGTGACGGGTCGAGAGCGTGCGCAGGCCACCCCGCCAAATGACGGGCGTGCGCAGGCCACGTCGCATGTTGCGATGGGCGGCGGCAGCGAGTTCGATGCTATTCGCGCGCTGCTCGCGTCGTGGGGGCCGCTTGCACACGGCATCGGCGACGACGCAGCGGTGTTCACGCCGCCTATCGGCGAACAACTCGTCGTGAGCACCGACGCCTTACTCGAAGGCGTGCATTTTCGCGCGCCGTGGTTGTCAGCGGAGGAGATCGGCGCCCGAGCGGCGGCAGCCGCACTTAGCGACATCGCCGCGATGGGCGCACGCGCGCTTGCGGTGCTGGTGGCCCTGGAGATCCCCGCGCGCTGGCACGAGCAGCTCTCGGCGCTCGCGGCCGGTCTTGGTCGGGTGGTCAAAGAGGCCGACGCGCGCATTGTGGGGGGCAATCTCACGCGCGGGGAACGGCTCGGCATCACGCTCACGGTAATCGGAGCGTCCGCGCGGCCGGTGCACCGACGCGGAGCGCTCGCGGGCGACGCACTCTGGGTCACGGGGCATCTGGGTGGACCAGGTTCGGCGCTCCGAGAGCTGCTCGCTGGACGCGAGCCCACGGCGGCCAATCGCGTCCGCTTTGCCGCGCCCGTGCCGAGGCTTCGGGAAGGGGCCTGGCTGGCCGCTGTGGGTGCGCACGCCATGCTGGACATATCAGACGGCTTGGCGGCCGATGCCGGGCATCTCGCGGCCGCCTCGGACGTCACCTGTGAACTGTGGCTGGATGCGCTGCCGCGTGTTGCGGGCTGTACGCCGGCAGACGCACTCGGCAGCGGGGAGGAGTATGAGCTGTTCGTGGCCACCGCGCCCGACCTGGATGCCGTCGGATTCGCGCGTCGCTTCGGCGTACCGCTGACGCGCATCGGTGTGGTGCGCGAGCGCACGGAACCCTCGGCCTCCCTCGTGACGCTTCGGCAGTGTGAGGGTGCGATCGAGCCCGTTCACGTTGCTCTTCCGGCCGGTCACGACCACCTTTCGGGGTGATTCGGACTCTCTATGCGCGGATCGTGGCTGTGCTCGCCACGTTGTGGTACGGCTCGATTGTGCTCATCGCCGAGTTCTTCGGCGTGCGCCATGGACAGGGCACGATCTTCGACTCCGCACCGCGCCGCTGGGCGCGCACGATCGCACGGGCCGCCGGTATGCGCGTGATCACGCATGGTCGCGAGGCGATTGACACCTCGCGATCGCATGTGTATGTGGTGAATCACGTGAGCATCATGGACATTCCCGCGATCCTGCACGCGGTACCGGACCATGGGTTTGTCGCCAAACGGGAGCTGTCGAATGTGCCATTTTTCGGCGCGGCGGCTCGCGCCGTCGGCGTTGTATACATCGACCGCGAGAATCGGAAATCTGCCTTCGCCGCCTATGACGAGGCCGCGATCAAAGTGCGGGAAGGACGCTCGGTGATTGTGTTCCCAGAGGGCACGCGGGGGCAGAGTTACTCGCTGCGCCCCTTCAAAAAGGGGCCGTTCGTCCTGGCCATCCGTGCGGGTGTGCCAATAATTCCGGTGATCATGCATGGCACGATCGAGGTGACGCCGAACGGCTCGCTGGATGTCACGCCCGGCATCGTGAACATCCATTTACTCGATCCGATTCCGACCGAGGGCCTGGCGTACGCCGATCGCAATGCCCTGGCCGATCGGGTACAGGCCCGCATGATCGATGCCTTGGCTGCGCTGTACCACGTGTCGGCGACGTCCGAGGTGCCGCTGGAAACGCCGGCCGACTCCAATCGTGCATCGTCCTCGACAATCTCGTCTTCCCGCAGGACCGCGTAGTTTTGGCGTTTGCTCCTTCACTTGATACCAACTCCCCGCTCATGGCCAACATCGTCTCCATCACCGCGCGCGAGATCCTCGACAGCCGCGGCAATCCCACCATCGAAGCCGATGTTCATCTGGAAAGCGGGGTCGCCGGTCGTGCGTCCGTACCGAGCGGTGCCAGCACGGGTGAGCGCGAAGCGGTTGAGCTGCGCGACGGTGAGGCCGACCGCTATCTCGGCCGCGGTGTGCAAGCGGCGGTGGCCAATGTGGTCGACACGATCAGTCCCGCGCTCGAGGGCATGGACGCCACTGATCAGGTCGCGATCGACCAGGCGATGCTTGAGCTCGACGGCACGGAGAACAAATCGTCGCTCGGCGCGAATGCGATGTTGTCGGTATCGCTCGCCACTGCGCGCGCGGCCGCAACCGAGGTCGGACTGCCGCTCTATCGCTACCTCGGCGGACCGATGGCGCGGACGCTGCCCGTGCCCATGATGAACATTCTCAACGGTGGTGCACACGCGACCAATACGGTCGATTTTCAGGAGTTCATGATTCTGCCGGTGGGCGCGGAAGATTTTGCAGAAGCGCTGCGCATGGGCGCGGAAGTGTATCACGCGCTTAAAAAAGAACTCGTGTCGCGCAAACTCTCAACCGGCATGGGCGACGAGGGTGGGTTTGCGCCGGACCTCAAGAGCGACGAAGAAGCGCTGGATCTCATCGTGCACGCGATTGAAAAGGCGGGCTATCAGCCCGGTACGGAGATCGCGCTGTCGCTGGACTGTGCGGCGAGTGAGCTGTTCCACAACGGGGAGTACCGCTTTATCAAGAGCGGTGGGGCCACCCGCTCACGCGAGCAGATGGTAGAGCTCTATACCAGATGGTTGGAGAAGTATCCCATCGTGTCGATCGAAGACGGCATGGCGGAGAACGACTGGGACGGGTGGAAGATGCTCACGGCGGCGGTGGGTGATCGCTGCCAGTTGGTGGGCGACGATGTGTTCTGCACGAACGCCGGTATTCTTGCCAAGGGTGTGGAGGCGGAGATTGCAAACGCGATTCTCATCAAGGTGAATCAGATTGGTACGCTCACCGAGACCTTTGAAGCCATCGACCTGGCACGCGCTGCGGGCTACAACTCGATCATTTCACATCGATCGGGCGAGACCGAGGACACGTTCATTGCCGATCTGGCGGTTGCCTCGGGTGCCGGACAGATCAAGACGGGCGCGCCGGCGCGTTCGGATCGTGTCGCGAAGTACAACCAGCTGTTGCGCATTGAAGAGCAGCTCGGGGGAACGGGAGAGTATCCCGGCGGCGCGATTTTTGGTCTTTGAGCCACGGTGAGGGCACGGTTGTGAGCCTTGCGGGGGGAACGCGCCGCAGCACGCGTCCATCGGCGCGGATTGCCTGGCGCGTCGGTCTGGTCGTGACCCTCATCCTCGTCGCGGTCTTCGCCGTGCAGGGTGGCGAGTACAGCACGCAGGAGCTGCTATTGCGCACCCGTCGACGCGCGGCGCTGGAGCTAGAGGTGCGGGCGTTGGAGCGTGTGGTGGACTCGCTCACGGCGGAAAAACAGTTGGTGGAGAAGGACGATGCCACACTTGAACGCATCGCGCGCGAGGAGTACGGCATGGTGAAGGGAAGTCGCGAGCTGCTGTACCGTTTTGCCGACGAAGTCGACGACGATGGGACGCCGCAGCAGTGATTGTTCGCAGGGGTTGACATGCCGCCATCTGTGGGCGATGTTGATGGACTGACGCGGGGTGGAGCAGCCTGGTAGCTCGTCGGGCTCATAACCCGAAGGTCGCGGGTTCAAATCCCGCCCCCGCCATCGAAAAGCGGCCGGTCCTCACGGGCCG
>Ga0105045_10005077_pt1 | contig 11545 bp, 10 predicted proteins | sample MAT02_FD_78089 | JGI IMG/M metagenome (GOLD analysis project Ga0105045, IMG submission 78089) | Freshwater microbial communities from Lake Fryxell liftoff mats and glacier meltwater in Antarctica - MAT-02 (megahit assembly) | ecosystem: Environmental > Aquatic > Freshwater > Ice > Liftoff... | reverse complement strand
CGCCGGACATTTTGTCTTTATTCCAGTTTGAATTGTTGCTTGTTGTGGCGCCATCGGACATTTTGTCTTTATTCCAGTTTGAATTGTTACTTGTTGTACCACCGCCGGACATTCTGTCATTATTCCAATTACTGTTGCTATTTGCTGTGCCACCGCCGGACATTCTATTGTTGCTATCCCAATTATTATTGTTATAAGCTGCGCCACCACCTTGTCTATTCATGTCGGCATTATAATATGCGCCATTTCCTGATGGTGTTGTGTAAGTAGTACTCGATGTAGTAGTTCTATACTGTTGTTGCGCATTCGATGGATTGCTATACTGTTGTTGTGTGTTTGATGTGTTTCTGTATTGTTGTTGGTTGTAATTTGCACGATTTTGAGCAGCTGTACTGTCATAATAGCCGTTATTTTGCGCATGTTGTGGTGTAGTTCCAGGGCAACCTGCTACAGCTAATAAAGTTGATGTCTCATTACCAACAAAGTTTGTTGCTGCTTCTACTTGAATCGCCCCTGATGTTAATGCTGCTGCGACTAATATAGCTTTTGCTAATTTTTTTTTGTTACTCATTTTGAACTCCTTAAATTATTGCCTTTTTTTGATGAACTCAAAAAAAATCTGAGTCCCCAACACTATCAAATGATTTGTTGAACTAATTTTGAAGATAGAATTAAAATATTTTTTTGTCTAGGTGCTTTTTTAAAATATGTATTAATTTATTTTGAAAATTATAGACCGCAACAATTTATTTATTAATAAATGAGATGAAGTATAGATTTTATTAAAAATAATAATTTACAATTAAATGTTGAACGGTTATAATTAAAATCTCAAATCAAGAGATAATAATCCTGACGTTATTTTTTAATAATATTAAATTAATATTTGATTTTCTTTTTGCACTAACTATCAGAAAAATTTTAGCAATTTTTAAATAATCCCAATCTTTTTATAAAACAGGCTTATTGAATGATGCAAAACACTCTTAAAGGTTCTAAAAATTTAATGTCTTTAATTTTGCTTGTTTGTTTTGGACATTTTTTTGTAGACGTGATGTTGGGAATCTGGCCCGTATACAAATCATTGGCTCAAATCGATTTGGCACAAGCGGGATTAATAGCTGCGGGAGGCGCTTTTATCGGTGAAGGATCACAATTGTTTTTTGGATCCATGAGTGATAAAGGTTACCGTCATGTTTGTATCATGTTGGGTATTTTTTTGGCTGCTGCCGCTGTATTTTTATCTTCTGCCACTTCGCTTGTACTATTGTTTATTTTTTTCATGATCACTTGTATTGGATCAGGATGCTTTCATCCAAGCGCGGCAAGTTTGATGAATACAATCGTTCCTTCTAAAAGAAATATCTTAATGGCTATTTTTGCATCAGGTGGAAGTTTAGGACTTGCATGTAGTCAGCTCATTTTTATGAAAACATACACTGGAACAGGTGGTCAAACAATTTGGTTAGTTTTACCTATTCTACTATTAATAGTTGCTTTGTTTTTTTTCTGGCCTGGACATGAAAATAGCGGAAAAATTTATCAAGAAAATCCAAAGCCGAAGATTAAAGAATATCTTTCTTTTTTTAAACATCCCGTATTACGTTCCTTATATATTTCACAAGTAGCCAACCAATCACTTTATTGGGGGATGATTTTTATTTTACCCGATGCATTAAAAACTTTAGGGCATCCTGATTGGATTTGTTTTGGCATGGGTCACTTTTGTTTTGTCTTAGGAGGAGCTTTGATGATGATTCCAGGAGGTTTGTTAGCTGATCGTTATTCACCACGAGCTCTTATGTTAGTCTTGGGATTTCTGGGCATGATCTGTTTTTATGTGATTTTATTGTTCGGTGCCTATTCTATGTGGTTAATTCTACCCACACTTGTAATATTAGGTTCCTGTTTGGCAATCATGAATCCTATTGCAGTATCATTTGGAGTTAAATTAATGCCTCAATCTCCAGGAGCAGTAAGTGCTTTTTTAATGGGCCTTGTTTGGTGCGTTTCTGAAGCATTAGGACCAGGTGGCGTGGGAGTAATGAGTAAATTATTTACAGATTATGCCCCTGTGAAAGCTTTAGCAATTTTGGGAACCCTTTTTATTATTCAAATTTACAATACAATTCTTTTACCTAAAGAAGAAATTAGCAAAGAAAATTCATTAGAATTAGAATATTGACCGAATCATTTCGTAGCGGATACATGTTCCGCTACGAAAGAGTTTCTTTTAAAACATGCATCCTAAAGAGACATTCACTCCAATAGAATCCCAGTCTAGTTTATCATGCTTTGAATCGCCTTTCCACCATTTATAATCGACATCAATGGCACAATACCAATCTTCACAAATAATAAAACAAGAACCAAAAGTGCCATCAAATCCATAAGCTGAACCTGAATGATGATAATGATCAACGAAGCCTATGCCGGTATGTGAACTTCTTTTGCGATGAACTTGATTGAGGAAATGTCCTTGAAATTCAGTATATAAAGTCCAACAGTTGTCTAAGCTATAAACAATGTCTACTCCAGCTAGGGGTCCGTACCAACTGAATCGATAATTCGCTGAATCGTGGTGACTTTTGATTCCCAAAGTACTAGCGATTTCAGAGTCACTTGAACTATTAAAAGGATCCGAGCAAGGAGTACTACAAAATTCATTAGAGCAGCAATCTACCGAAAATGAACTGGACGAGTTATCATGTTTTTGTCTGACCTTTAATCGTTGACGATCATAGGCAAAACCAATCAAGGGGATAATAGAAAGTTTACAGCCGCAAAGTAAAAAAGGATAGCCTACAGCTATGTTAAAGTCATAAAATTCGCTTTGTCTTTTTATATGATTATTCGTGTGAATTGAATACACGTCATAACAAAATAAACAAGGATTATCAATTTCAAAATGCTCTTTTGCTCGCCCTTTATATGAAATCCCATAAGAAGCTGCCAGGCGTACATAGTAATGAGCACCTAAAAACCTTAATTTACCTTTAAGATTATAGATGTCAATATCGTCAAAACAGATATGTGAATCCACATCCGTAGATTTATGATAACCGCCTTTCATATTGGAAACTTTCCAATCTAAATTGTCCCGACGCCAGCCAGCGCCAAGTTCAAATGTGACATAATCACAACAACAATCATCAGCATACGATATAGAAATACCAAATGTAGATAAAATGAGTAAAAAGTAGAAAGTTAAAGACCTAAACATATTTTCTCCTTGAGTAAATGCAATATTTTTTAATACTTCAGAAGAAATTAATGCAATAACAAACGTAACTATTTCAAAAAAAAATTAAGAGATTTTTTTGTAGATTTGAATTAAAGAATGACCGAATTTGCGGCTATCTTCTAATACTAAATGTGTAGGAATAATTGTAGGCGGATGTCTGGCATCTTCCTCCACAATCAAAGTGCCATTTGGTGCCAACAAGTGAGAAGAATCCAAGGAGTGAACAACATATTCACTATATAGAAAAACTTGCCCCATTATATCTACAGAAGTATTATAAGGCGGATCTGCATAAATGAAATCAAATTGACGGTTTTGCTTCGCAAACAATTTTAGCAAGGCAAAAACTTGGCCGCAAAATATTTCGCATTGTTTTTCTACTTTAAGTTGGGCCACATTTTCTTTAATACAATTGACAGCTTGTCGATTGACATCCACAAATAGGGCCTTGCTTGCACCGCGGCTCAAAGCTTCTAATCCCATGGCACCAGAACCTGCAAAAAGATCTAAAAAAACACTGTCTTCAATAGAGTGTTGACAGATATTAAAAATAGACTCTCTTAACTTTGAAGAAGTAGGCCTGGTTAAATTGTTTTTCGGTGTGTTTAAACGGCGGTTTTTATAAAGTCCTGCAATAATGTGCATCTTAATTATCCTTCTATTTCTCTACTAGAGTTGGAGTTAAAATGCGTATGCTGGAAATTTTCCATTTTTTTTCAATAAGGTTATAATGATTTTTTAGATAAAGTATGGATGTGTCAGTTTTAAGTACAATGGCCACACTTGCTTGATCTTCATGAATGATCGCATTATGAAAAGTAGAGGTAAATTTTTGAGTAAAGAGCGGATAGCTCTGTACCAAGCTTTTGAACTCTTTTAAACTGGTGACTTGTTTAAAAGATTCAGAAAAAGAGTTTTCGTAGCCTTTATCAATTTGATCTGTTTGAATGTCTCTCAACAAAATTTTTGTCATCGAAATGATTTTTTTCTTTTCCGCTTTATTTTGTGTTTGCCCTTTAAGAAGTATCAAACTAAAAATTTTCCATTTTCCCTCTTCTTTGATTAAACGGTATTCAATAGGCGTGCTATTATTTTCATTAATAATCAATTTTCCTTTCAAAATTAACATATGATCGATAATTGATCGCTGCGGAAAAAGGACAGATTGATGAGTGACTAACACAGGATAAACTTCAGCAAATTGACGAAATTGGTTTAGCGAGGTGGCAGCTTTAAATTCTGAAGAAGTAAAATTTTGATAAGCAGATTCAATATCATTTTCTCTCAAAGCTTTAAGCTGTTTTTGTGGGACATTAACTAGAGATTCAGTGAAAAGTAAACCAGCAGAAACAGCTATTAAAGCAATAACTGTTAGAAAAACTGCAATTTTATACCAAAAAGGCATAGGTCTTTTCATAGGAGTTTGAGTAGCACTGGATGCTTCATTAGTTGGAGTGAGCTTTTCTTGGCAATTTGGGCAAACCAGATCACTTGTGTTGACCTCAGCACCGCATTTCGAACATGGCATAAATAAGTTTTCCTTAGTCTTTATAGTAAGTGGGTATAGTCTTTGTCTTTGATTGTATAAGCGCCATAAAAATGGATCAAATCTTCCGCTTTTTTATAATTAGATTTTTTGAGCGTTTCATAAACTTGCAGGCCTTTAGCATTTTGACCTTGCTGGAAGTAAAGTTGCCCTAATTTATATAAAGTTTCTTTATCTTGAGGACAAAGTTGCAAAATAGTTTCATACTCTTTAATTTCATCTTTAGGCATTTGTAAATCATGATAACTATAAGCCAGTTGAACGTGTACCCAAGGATCATTAGGCGCGTAATCACTTAGGATTTTAAATTCTTCAATGGCTCTTTCAGCAATGGAGCGAAATTTAGCCTTAAACGTTTTATTGTACTTCTGAGAAGGTATCCACCGCTCTTCATCCAACTCTTCTATAGATCTGAGGTCTACATATAAACCTGAAAGCATAACATAAGCATTTGCTAAGCCGGCATGCGCTTCTAAATCAGTTGGGAAATTGCGCACAAATTGAATGTATTCGTCTATACATGCTTTAAGTAGCATTTCTTTCATAAAGTGTACGTCCCACCAATGACACCAACAACTAAATTTTGCAAGTAAAGAGTCTAAGCTTTTTAACCATAAAGGAAAACGATAAATTTGATATTCTAAGCCATGAATCTCAGATGCTAACTGGCAACAGGCTTCGGCTGTCAAAATATAATATTCAGGCTGATGTTCAAGCTCCTTCAGAGATTCACTACAAGAATCAACAAATTCAGTTTTTAAAGCAAGAATCTGTTCTCGTTTATGTGTGATGAAATAAAGTCTTAAAGTAATGTAGGAGAAAATAGTCGCAAAAATTAAGGATAAATGAATAGCTAAAGCAAACGTTTGTATTAAAAAAGTTAAATGAACAAAAAAGTAAAGAAGTTCAATTGTAATTAATAAAGCAAAAAATAAATTTAATAATAAGAATTTTTTTAGTACTTTTTCGAACTTTTCTATTTTTGGTTGAATAAAATAACCCATTTGATCTTGAAAATTTTTTTTATCTTTATCAGTAAAGATTTCATTTTCAATTGTTGAATTTGTCATAAATAATCATAATCCTCAAAAAATAAATAAATATATCTAAAAAAAATTTATAATAAAATATTACAATTTAGACAAATCATTTTTCAGTTTCGGGAAAATGATAGCAAAATTAAATGTTTTTTTAGAAACAAATAAAATATTCAACGCTAAATTAAACGGAATTGAAAAAAATGTTAATAACTTTCTCATTATTGTTATTTAAATATTAGAAAGTTCAGATGCTTCTTGAACACTCGTCTCGGCAAGCTTATTGATTTCATCTTGATCATAAATCCATAAACCACACACAACTAATAAAAAAGAGAGGTAAAAGGGCCAAGTCACCACTTCACCTAAGAAAAACCAACCAAAAAGAGCCGTAAAGAGGGGAGTAGTGAAACCTGCAAACGACATAAAAACAGCTGAATATTTTTTAAGCAAATACCCATATAAATTATAGCAAACCAAATTAGAAATGATAATCAACAAGACGGTACATTCTAAGAAGATGTAAAAATTAGTTGTAGGAATGGGATTCCACTCTTCTACCATTAAAGAATGAGATAAAGCCATGGCCCCGCCAATTAACATACTCATCCCATTAGCAAACAAAGGAGACAACCCATGATCATTAATCAACTGTTTAAGAATAATCCAACCATACACGCTTAAAGTCGCAGCTAGCATCACAGATAATTCCGCCCATGAGAAAATAAAAAAATGGCCTGCTTGTTCTTCACCTGCAGTCTGACTAATTAAAATAGGCAAAAATCCTAAAAATCCTATGCCTAAACCCAACATTTTTTTCGTATTTAATTTTTCCGAAAACATAACATAACAGAGCAAGGCAGAAATAAAAGGGGATAAGCTGTAAATAAAACATGTTTTGAAAGAGGTCAGGTAACGGAGCCCCCAAAATTCGAATACATTAGTTAAATAGATGTTAAACAAAGCAAGTTGAAATAACTTGATCCAAACAGGTTGCTTGAATGATAAGGTTTGTTTCTTAAATATAAATTGATAAGCTAGCAAGATCAATCCCGCAAACATCATACGCGTGCCAATTAAAAAAAAAGGCTGAGCATACTCTAACGCTGTTTTTGAAATCGTAAAAACACTAGCAAACAACGCATATAACAAAAACACATAAAACATCACAAGATCCTGTAGTAAAAATTTTTAATAAGAATAATCATTATTGTAAAAAAAATAAAGATAAAAGTGATTTTTTAGTATCGATATCTTAAATGGCTTTTGTTAGTTTTTTTTAATTAAATTTAAATAAAATTGTTTTACAAAATTTAACATTGTAAAAAAGAATTGTAAAAGCTTATTTATTAAATTTATTTAACAAATAATTTAAGAATTGTATAATGAAACTGTAAGAACAAGTTGCATTAAACTTTATAGAAATAAAAATAGAAATATGCTTCAATACTGGAAGTCACAAATCGAGGTAAAAAAATGCAGAAGTTAAAAATCCTTTTAATTGAAGATGAAGAAGATATTGCGTCTTTAGTTAAGCTACAAGCCGAATTAGCAGGTTACAAGATTCATATTGAAACTGATGGTTTGAATGGTTATTTGGCCGTAGAAAAAGAACGTCCTGATCTTATTATTCTCGACATTATGCTTCCAGGCCTAAATGGATTAGATGTTTGTAAAAAAATTAAAAATAATTCAGATCTGGCACAAATTCCTATTATCATTATTTCAGCCAAAAGTGAAGAATTAGATGTGGTATTAGGACTTGAACTTGGGGCAGATGATTATGTAGCAAAACCTTTTTCATTAAAAGTACTTTTCTCACGTATTAAAGCAGTATTGCGTCGTGGTAAAGAAGCAGAACAAGAAACCAAAATTTTAACTTTTGGTGATTACACGATGGAAGTGGATCGTTATTTATTGCGAAAAAAAGATAAAGCTATTTCTCTTACATTATCTGTATTTGGTATTTTACGACGTTTATTAGCAAATCGAGGAAAAGTTTTAACACGCAATCAACTTTTAGATGATGTGCAAAATGACGAGGCATTTATTATAGATAGAAATATTGATGTGCACATTGCTTCTCTCAGAAAAAAGTTAGGTCCTTCATTTGACGGAATTGAAACAGTGCGTGGAGTCGGTTATCGATTCAAAGATGATGAATAATTTCATCTAAAAAGTAACAGCAAAGTGGGTTAATTCTATTTTTTTTAAAGAACTACAGAATTAAACTGCCTAGCACAGTTTTACATACTGGCTTTGTTTTTTTTATCTTATTCCAGGGTCAAAATGCCCTGGTCTATTTTAAAATAGCCTAAATGACTAGACGCATCCTAAAGAACAGCATGGATCATCGTCTTTCTTTGATTCGTGCATAGCGCTTCAAATCTAAACGTACATAGAGATTATTGTGCTGACTGATTTGCACTTTTCCTACTTTACCTTTACCCAAGCGTGTCACGTATTTCTTTTGTGTTATACAGACCTCTCCTTCTCCAGCCGTTTTTGCCTTACTGTGAAATAATGCTAATTGGATAGCATCTTGCAAAGTTTCCGGATCAGGTTCTTTTTTTTTCACTAATTTAATGACAACATGAGATCCAGGCACTCCGCTTGCATGCAACCACCAATCATTTCCATTTGCAAAACGGAATGTGAGGATCTCATTGGCTTTAGCATTTTTACCTACCCAAATAGGGACATTTTGCTCTGAAAAATATTCATAATAGGGAAGTGTTTTTTTTTCTTTTTTAAGTTCTAATTCCTGATTAGATTGATGAGGAAACAAGAGGGCTTTTGTTTTAGAAATTTCTTCTTCAGAAAGATGAACTAAATTTTCAATTTGCACTTCAAGAATTTGTATAGTGTAAAGAGTGAGCTTCAATTGATTTTGAATGTGTTCTAAACCCTTAAATAACTTTTTAGAGGTTTTATAATAATGACCCATCTCTTCAAGTATTGTAAGTGGAGGATTTAAGTTAATGATCACCTCTTGATCTATTAACCAATCCCAAACGATTAACTGCTGTATTCCTTTTTTATATTGTCCCAAATGAGCTTTTATTAACTCTGCTTTGTGCTGAACAGCTTCCCAATTTTGACAAGCTTGAAGTTGTTTTTCTAAAACAGCGCGTTTGCTCAATAGTTTTTTTAATTGTTTATTTAGAAAGGATTGAACTTGATTTTTGTCTTGTGTCAGCTGCCATTCTTTTTCTTTCTTTTGGTAAATTTCTTCTAATTCTTTATGAGACATTAGAGGGGAGGTTGAAAAATGTTTAGGCGTTTGATGCGTGGGTACAGAGTATGTTTTTTCTTTTGATTGATGCAGTGAAAAAATAATTTGATGATCAGCATTGGTTAAGTAAAAATTGGGATATTTTGAAAAAAATTCACAAAACAGAAAAGAGCGTTTATGAGTGGATAATTGAAATTCTAAGCAGACAATTCGATCTTGATTAACAACATCAATAGAAATCAGTTTTGCTCCTTTTAGATGAGCGGACAAGGGAGATAAGTGTGCTTTAAATTTTTGAGCTACAAGATGAAAACGTAGAAATAAAGGTTGAAAACAAAAAAAAAGAGTTTTTTGAACATTTTTATCTTCAAAAATAAGCGCAAAACGATAGGGGTCTATTTTAAAACAGTCCACAACTTGTTTATTTAGTAATTCTTTTTGTAAGTCTTGGCACAAAAAGTTAATTTGCACCAAGCCGAAATGTAGAGAGGGGATCATACTCAGATTCTTAGTTATTCATTTTCATCAGGTGTTAAAAGAAAAGATTCTTGTTTAACAGCATTCTTAAGCTGTTCAACTTTATCAGTCTTTTCCCATGTAAAATTTGGCTCTTCCCGACCAAAATGTCCTTCATATGCGGTATGACGATAAATCGGTCGTTTTAAATCTAACATTTGAGAGATTCCTTTAGGACTTAAAGAGAATACTAATGGAATAGCACGACTGATAAGATCTTCGCAAACTTGAGATGTACCGAACGTATCAATTTTAATTGAGATGGGATGAGAAACTCCGATCGCGTAAGAAAGCTGGACTTCACAACGTGTGGCCAGTTCAGCTGCCACAATATTTTTAGCAATATAGCGTGCTGCATAGCAAGCCGAGCGGTCAACTTTTGATGGATCTTTACCGGAAAACGCTCCACCCCCATGCCTGCCCATGCCACCATAAGTGTCTACGATAATCTTACGACCTGTTAAGCCACAATCAGCCGCTGGACCTCCCGCAACAAAACGACCTGTCGGATTAATATAAAATAAGGTGTTTTCGTCAATAAGGTGAGAAGGGATAATTTGATCCACTAAAGCACGCATATCTTTATGAATCATTTCCTGAGTGACTTCTTCACTATGCTGGGTAGAAATAACTACCGTATGCACACGAACGGGACGATGGTTTTTTGTATACTCGACAGTGACTTGTGCTTTAGCATCAGGTTTTAAATATTTTAATAGTCCTTGTTGACGTTTCAAACGCAATTCTCTGACAATCTGATGGGAAAGCATAATTGGAAGGGGCATCAATTCAGGTGTATCATTGCAGGCAAATCCAAACATGATGCCTTGGTCACCAGCGCCCTGATCTTTATTTGCATGAGAATTTTCTTCCACACCCATAGCAATGTCTGCAGATTGTTTATTAAGTGATAAAATAATCCCACAAGATTGAAAGTCAAAACCTAAACCAGCTTGATCATAACCAATTTCTTTAATAGTTTGACGAGCAATTTCTTGAAAGTCAATATTTGCGTAGGTCGTAATCTCACCTGCAATAATCACAAGACCCTGAGTCACCACTGTTTCACACGCAACGCGCGAATTGGGGTCTTGGCCTAGACAAGCATCAAGAATAGCATCCGATATTTGATCTGCAACTTTGTCAGGGTGTCCTATGGATACGGATTCTGAGGTAAAAAGGAAATGAGTCATTCGTTTCTCTCAAGTAATTTAGATTAAAAAAAATCATAGAGAAGATGGAGACGTTTTGCAATAAACTTTTTTTTCACTTATCTTATTTTTTTTGGTTATTATTTTATTAAAGATTAGGAAAACAAGAACCCATGTTTTTATTACTATTTCTCACTGTGCAATTAAATACTGTGCCCTTAGAATTTTCTTTGAACCAGCCAATTTCTTTGGAGGAAGCACAACAATTTGACCAGCACCCTGTTAGCGTTACAGGGTTTTTATATACTCATTCATCTGGATATCAAATTTTAGCCCATCAACCCAACCTTAAAAGTTGTTGCATCGGTTCAAAATCTTTAGCTTATCAGCAATTGCTTGTCACCCCTTCTCTTCCAGAATCACTCGCTGCCGTACAAGTTCAAGGAGTTTTTTCTCTAAACTCTCAAAAAAATGCGGAAAGTTTTCCCTATCTAATCAGAAATGCAGAAATTAAACATTCTTCTCCCCAGGCTCAAATACGCATTTGGATGGTTTTTATTATAGGTGTTTTACTGTTAATTAAAATAATAAAAATGATTTTAAAGAGGGTGTCTTAAAAGAGGACATATCCAAAGATAGGGCCGAAAAATTGGATGTTGAAGATACCAAAAAGAGCTGTTTGAACGAGCAAACCGAGTTTAGAAGGAAGTCTAATCTCGACTTTGTACAATTTTGATCCCTTAAATGCGCGAATGATTTGAGAGGTACAGTAAATTTTGATCGCGCATTTAAGGGATCAAAATTGTACAAGCAATT
>Ga0105045_10005075_pt1 | contig 11546 bp, 8 predicted proteins | sample MAT02_FD_78089 | JGI IMG/M metagenome (GOLD analysis project Ga0105045, IMG submission 78089) | Freshwater microbial communities from Lake Fryxell liftoff mats and glacier meltwater in Antarctica - MAT-02 (megahit assembly) | ecosystem: Environmental > Aquatic > Freshwater > Ice > Liftoff... | reverse complement strand
CGGATCGCGTCAACTAGGGAATAGTTCCAGTCGCGGTTGAAATAATTAACTATCAATATGATCGAGTCATTTCTTACCCGCCGGTTTTTTGGGGGTTCTGGGGGTCTGTATTTCAGCCAATTTCGTTTCGTCTACTTCGCACTTCGCCCCGTTGGTTTCAATCTCCTGGCCTGCACTCCAAAGGACTCCGTTGACCATCAACTGCCGCATTCCGGTGAGTGACCATGCTGAGTGTGCGTCGAGTCCTGTGAACGAAAACGAGCGTCCTTTATTAGGCCTGTCGTAAGTCCAAGCGACGATGTCTTGGTCCAAGCCGGCTCGACTTCCCTTGTACTCTTTGCCTGACCAGACGAGTGGCGTCACGCCTTTCATTCCATCGACAAACTGAATCCCGTTAAGCCATCCGTCGTTGATCTTCCACGGCTCGACACCTCGCGTCACGGAGTGTTTGGGGAAGTCGACATGATTGCTATCCCAATGGCCGCGTCCCGAGGCGTTTTTGACGTATATGCCACCTAGCCAACTTTTGACTTGAGCAGCGAATGACTCAGGGAAGTCGACCGCTTGATGGATCATCACGAGGCCGACGCCAGCGTCAGCCATTTCTTGTATCTTTGCGATACGTGTAGGTGTTTCAAGAAACGCTTGCTTGCCTCCCCCATCGGTGTAAAACACGACGGCTTTCGCACCGGCAAAAACGGATTCGTCTGCTGGCCACCCGTTTTTGACCTGAACGGTTTCAATTTGCGACTGCTTCAGCAACAATTCCAGACATTCGCAGCCAGCGAGATAGTCATGGTGTCCAACCACATCCACCAATGCCGTTTCACCAGCCACGAGAATGATTCTGCAGCCTGGAGTTGTCGCGTTCGACTGTGCATGAAGATGAGTCGAATGGACCGCGAACCATGCGAGAGCGCAGGTCAGGTAACTTGCTGAAAATCTTATTGTAGACTGGAGTGTGAACATCATCTTTTGCCTTCAGGAACCGCGTCGTTGGAGACAATCGTCCAAGTAGAGATGATTGAAAGCATAGCTGATATTCACTGCTATTTGTGAGTCTTCAAGTCTTAGATTTTGGCAGGCCTTTAGATGTGCAAAGCTCCGCGTCGCAGGAATCACGTAGTTCTGCGAAGCTCCGCGTTGCAGGAATCACGTAGTTCTGCGAAGCTCCGCGTTGCAGGAATCACGACGGCGAAGCGTCGTGCAACAAACGTTTGCGCTGGACTTCAGACGTGCCGAACTACTTTTTCGCGAATTCGTGCAGCAATCGTCCTGGGCTTCCCATAATGTTGTAGCCGGCATCCACGTGAAGGATTTCGCCAGTGATTCCGCCACTGTACGGGCTCATGAGATAAGCACCGGATCGCCCGACTTCTTCGTGTGTAACGCATCGTCCAAGCGGTGCCACATATCCGTAATACTCTTGCATTTCGCCGACACCGGCCGCGACTCCGGCCAATGTTTTCAAAGGGCCAGCACTAACTGCGTTAACGCGAATGCTCTTTGGCCCCATGTCGTATGCGAGATAGCGCACGGTTGCATCGAGTGCTGCTTTGCAAATCCCCATCACGTTGTAACCGGGCACGCATTTTTCACCGCCAAAGTAAGTCATCGCCAACACGGACGCTTCGGGGTTAAGAATGGGGCGAGCAGCGTTGGTCACGGAAATCAGGCTGTAAACGCTAACATCCATGGCCAGCTTGAAGCCGGCTCGGCTGGTTTCGACGGTATCTCGAGATAGGTCGTCGCGGTCTGCAAAGGCAATGGAATGCAGCAGAAAGTCAATGTTTCCCATTTTCTCGCCCGCCATCTTCATGAATGCGTCGACTTGGGCATCATTCTGAACGTCGAGCGGCTCCAAGAAGGCTGTTTGGCTTGGGTACGTTGTCGTGCATTTCGAAACCCGCATCCGGTTCTTTTTCTTTTCATCCTCGGGCTTGTCTGGCAAATGGGAGAAACCGCAGACTCCGCCGTGCTCCATGATTTCCCGAGCGATTGCCCAAGCGATCGAGCGATCATTGGCGACCCCGAGAATCAATCCCTTCTTGCCTTCGAATAACTTCATTGCGACGAACCTTAGCCATGGAGGAGATGATCAAAAACTTTCCGACACGCGTAGCCTACCCGCCCAAGGTAACCATCGACAAGCCCCGCTACGAAAGACGATCGACGGGGGAATTGGGTTTTTTCGTATTTTAATAGAGTCGCATGGGCTAGTTGAAAGCTCTCGCGTCGTTATTGGGTGGTTCAAAGCAGAAAGAAGGCATCCCTGCTCGTGACGCTCTCGTTTTCCGGTTATTATGAAGCTCAGTACCATGAAGCTAGTGTGAACTAGCATTCTAAATGCTTTCATTTCCCTTGCAAAAACCAAGACCAATATGCCAGAGGATTCGTCTGAAAAACAGCGTCCGCAGTACCGTCGAGTCATTCTGAAGCTGAGCGGCGAAAGCTTGGCTCATTCAGGTGAACGCGGAATTAGCATGGACGAAGTAACCGCGATCGCCAAGCAAATTAAGCAGGCACATGAGCTCGGATGTCAATTAGCGGTGGTTGTTGGCGGTGGAAATATTCTCAGGGGAGCTCAGTTCAAGGGTTCCAGCGGCGAGATGATCCAGGAAGCAACCGCACACTACATGGGAATGTTGGCCACGGTCATCAATGCCTTGGCCATGCAGGACGCATTGGAGAACATCGGGTGTGCCACGCGCGTCATGTCAGCGATTAAGATGGATGGAGTCGCTGAACCCTTCATCCGTCGTCGTGCGATCCGACACTTGGAAAAAGGACGTATCGTGATTCTAGCGGCTGGAACCGGTGCGCCCTTCGTCACGACCGACACTGCCGCTGCAAACCGTGGGCTTGAGTTGGATGCCGATATCGTCCTCAAAGCCACTCGTGTTGACGGAGTGTACAGCGAAGACCCTGAAAAGAATCCTCATGCCACCTTGTATAGAGAATTGGATTACGACACTGTCATCGAACGCAATTTAAAGGTGATGGATTCGACGGCGATCGCTCAATGCAGGACGCATCAACTGCCCATTTTGATTTTCAATTTCAAGAAGGAAGGTAATATCGTCCGAGCTGTCAGCGGCCAAAAAGTTGGGACTCGGATCAGCCCTAGAACCGCCTCCGGCGAGCGTATTCTTGTGAATGCAACCTGATTTGAATGCAATCGGATAGAAGCCACTTGAGCTTCACCTCCCACCTACTATCACCTTTTCTCGTTTAGGAATAATGCATTATGAGCGTCGAAGACATCTTGATGGACACTGAGGACCGCATGGACAAAGCGCTCGGTGTTCTAAAAAACAATTTGGCAGGGATCCGCACAGGACGAGCGACACCGGGCTTGTTGGACTCAGTCAAGGTCACCATCTATGGCTCGCAGACGCCATTGAAACAGTTGGCCAGCGTTGGCGCGCCTGAGCCGCAGCAGTTGGTGATTCGACCTTTTGACTCCACCTCGATCAAGGAAATCGAGAAGGCAATTGTAGCTAGCGAGCTCGGTCTAAATCCACAAAGTGACGGTCGGATCATTCGTATCAACATTCCACCGTTGAGCACCGATGTTCGAAAGAAGCTAGTCGCTCGCATCAAGGACTTATCGGAAGAGAGTCGTGTGTCGATTCGCAACGTTCGGCGTGATTCGAATAAGGCCGTCGAGACAGAAGAGAAAGGAAAACTCATTAGTGAAGATGATCGCGATCGAGCCAAAGAAGCGATTCAAGAACTCACAAAAAGATTCGAAAACTCAGTTACTGATTTAGCGAAAAGCCGTGAAACCGACGTTATGGATGAGTAATCGAAGTGGGTTCTAGGTGTGGATTCTAAAGATCTGAATCGGTAGCTGATCTCTTGATTTGGGAAACAGACTGAACAGAATGAACCGGCTGACTGCGTTCTGAAATCGAAATGACGAATGCACATGAACGCAGTCGTACCATAAATCTTCACCTCATCCAGCGTTTGTATATCTATTGTTTGTGTTACCTGATTAACAATCGTCCCCTCGAACATACCATGCGACTCATCGTGCCTCAGACAACTAACTTTCGCCGGTTTTTTTGCGTCACTGCAATTTTTTTGCTTCTGCCTGGCTCGCAAGAGTCCTTGCAAGCACAAGACAAAACGGTGCCAGGCAAAGAAATTCTCAAGGCACTGCCGCGAGCAAAGCGCCCTGAGCTCAAGCCAGCCAGTTTGCCACTGGCATTCTTCGACGGCGAACGCGTCGCGTTAGTCGGAAATTCAACCGCCGAAAAGATGAATTTGTATGGCAATTTTGAGACAAGATTGCATCTTCGATTTCCTGAAAAGAAACTGGTGGTACGAAATTTTGCGAGACCAGCCGATGAGGTCGGCAATCGCCAGAGACCTGGCAATTACGATCTTCTCGATGATCCGCTTTACAGTTTTTCGCCCGACACGGTCCTGTGCTTTTTTGGATTCAACGAGTCTTATGCGGGGCCAGAAGGTATCGATGGTTTTAAGCGTGGTTACGTGTCCTTTTTGCAGCAGTTTTCGGAACGCTACACGCGCGACGACTCCGGTAGCCAAGTTCGATTTATTCTTGCGACTCCTGTCGCATTCGAAAACACCAACGATCCATTGCTTCCGGATGCTGATGGCATCAATAAGAACTTAAGCCTTTATTCAGAAGCTGTGAAGCAAGTAGGTAAGGAGAACGGTTGGCCCGTTGTCGATCTGTTCGCCGGTACGAAGCAACAGTTCGATGCGGAGCCAAAATGCCAGTTCACGCTCGCGGGCTTTGCATTGAACGAACAAGGAGATGCCGCCACAGCTCAGATTCTGGAGACGGGTCTTTTTGGCAAGCCGACGGGGTCTGCTTCCAAGGAACTGTTCGCCAAAGTAAAGGCGGCGGTAGTCGACAAGAGCTGGGTACATTCCCAAGACTACCGTATGCTCAACGGATGGTATGTCTACGGTGGACGCCGAACATGGGACCACGAAACATTCCCTAATGAATACATCAAGATTCGCCAGATGGCAGCGCTCAGAGATGCTTTTATTTGGGATCTGGCTGCAGGCAAAACGCCCGCTCCGATTGACGATGAAAAGACCAATCCGGTTGTCGTTCCAGAGACTCGGTTTGGCGATCCAAGACAAAAATACTCCGAGCCGGCCGAACTCAAGTATTTGAGCCCTTCTGAGTTTATTGCAGCAACGGATGTCGCTGATGGACTTGAGATCAAGTTGTTTGCGGATGAAACCAAGTTTCCTGAGCTGGCGAAGCCCGTTCAACTGAGTTTTGATAACAAGGGTCGGTTGTGGGTCGCATGTATGCCTACCTATCCTCAATGGCGTCCAGGTGATAAGCAACCCAACGATCGCTTGTTGATTTTCGAGGATACCGACGGGGACGGGACGGCGGATAAGTGCAAAACGTTTTACGACAAATTGCATTGCCCAACTGGATTCGAGTTCTTTAACGGTGGCGTCCTAGTTACCGATCAGCCTCGAATGGTTTGGCTGAAAGATACGGACGGCGATGACAAAGCCGACCAAGTCGTCGAAATCCTCGATGGATGGGGAACCGACGATACTCACCATACCATCGGTGCTTACGAGTTTTCTCATGGCGGATTACTCCATATGCTCGAAGGTGTCGCGATGAGTACCACTCTTGAAACACCCTGGGGACCCAAGCGATGGTCGGGGGCCGCTGGCTCGTTTGTTTTCGACCCAAAGACGTTTGAAGTGAAACGATTCACCACGCCAGGCTATGGAAACCCATGGTGCATGACTTTCGACCCGTGGGGACAAGGAGTTGTTGGTGACGGAACCAATGCACAGCAACACTGGACAACCGCTTTGTCAGGTAACCAGATTGGTCCTCGACGCGGGCTGGACGCTATTTTTGATAATCAAGGAATGCGACCGGCATTAGGAAACGAGTTCATTTTTTCCAAGCATTTGCCAGACTCGCTGCAAGGTCAGTTCACTTACGCATGCGTCATCAACATGAACGGTATGCCACGGTTCCGTGTCCGCGATGACGGCGCTGGTTTCGCTGGTGAACGAATCATGAAAGATGACGGCAAACCTAGCGACCTCATTGTGAGTAAAGACAAAAATTTCCGTCCTGCCGACCCGCAAGTTGGCCCCGATGGCGCTCTGTGGTTTGGTGACTGGTGCAACGCGCTCATCGGTCACATGCAGTATTCACAACGAGATCCAAATCGCGACCACATTCGGGGACGGATTTATCGACTCGTAGCCAAAGGTCGAGATCTCGTAAAGCCGACAACCCAGTTTGGAAAAAGCGAAGCGGAGCTGTTAGAGCAATTCCGAGTCTATGAACCTCGAACACGTTATCGTGTACGTCGTGAGCTAGAGTCACGTCCGACGGAGTTAGTGGTTGCGGCCGTGAAAGCATGGACAGCCACGATTCCAGCTAACGATCCAGAACGAGAACGATTGTTAACCGAGGCTCTTTGGGTCTACCAGATTCATCATGTGATCGACCAAGGGCTAATTCAGTCGGTACTTGCCAGTTTGGATCCGCGAGCACGATCTGCGGCCGTTCACACCGTGTCGGATTTGATGAGATTCGTTCCGAATGCTTCAGACATTTTCATAAAGGCTGCGGCAGATCCGCATCCTCGCGTTCGGGCAGAAGCGGCACGCGCCTTGAGCTTCGTACCAACCGAAGCCGCGGTCGATAGCTTAATGAATATCACCACCGGGCAAGACAAATGGTTGAAGTATGTCGTTGAGCATTCTTACGGCGCTTTGCAGAAAACTTGGGAACCGCTGTACAAGAGCGGGGCCTTAGCGGGCAAAAACGGAGAGGGCTTGGCTGCGATTGAAAAGTACCTGTCTACCTCGGGGCCTGGAATCGCTGCTGAGCGGCAAATCAAAATACTTTTGGAAGCTCCAGAAGTACGTCAGCAGGTGGCTCGAAACAACGCGTATGCAGCTTTGGAAAACCTTCGAGGCAAGGCAGACAACGGCAAAGCTGTTTTCGCCCGCGTTTGTGCCAACTGTCACCAAATCGATGGTAAAGGCTATGCTTTCGGGCCCGAGTTGACGAAGGTCTCGACACGCTTAAATCGACATGACTTGATTGAGTCGATCGTAGAACCCAGTGCGAAGATGGATCCGAAGTATTTGACTGAAATCATTCGAACTACCGATGATGAAGTCATTACGGGATTCGTCTCTGCAGAGACCAAGACGGAATTGACACTTGCATTGCCCGAGGGCAAAACGCGAACGCTTAAGATCTCCGATATCGAAGAGCGGAAAGTGGCAAAGCAAAGTAGCATGCCGGAAAACCTAGGTGCGACCGTTGCACCGACGGAGTTCTTGGATCTCATCGAATACATGACCACGCTGAAATAGCTTTGGTTTGTCGTTCGATCATGTTATCTGGTTCTACTGATGAAGGTTCAGTCGAACCAAGACTGTTTTCGCAAGCCAAGACTGTTTTCGCAAGTAACGTGCAATCAGGAATGCAGGTTACTTGGCAGAGCGTCCAATGCTGTGCACTTCGAAACCAATTTTGTTAAGCTTTTCTAAGTCAAGAATGTTTCTGCCGTCGAAGATGAACGCTGGTTGACGCATCCCATTGTAGATCCGAGTCGCGTCAACAGACTTGAACTCGTCCCATTCTGTTAGGACCGCAATCGCATGTGCTTCATGCGCCGCGGCATACGCGTCATTCACGACCGTGACGTTGGTTTCAATAAGCTTTTTGTGTTTTTCGCCGAGGCCGCCGACCGTATCTGAGAAAGCGTGTTCCAGCTCAGATCGGATCTGAGATTCAGGAACGCGAGGGTCGTAGATAACGAGCCGCGCTCGTTCCTCAAGTAAATCGCGGCACACGTGGATCGCAGCTGACTCTCGTGTGTCGTTGGTGTCTTTCTTGAATGCGAAACCCCAGATAGCGATCTTTTTGTCCGAGACGGTGTTGAACATAGTGCGAACGATTCGTTCTGAGAATCGTCGCTTTTGGTAGTCGTTCATAATGACGACTTGTTCCCAATATTGGGCAACTTCGCGAAGTCCAAAGTGTTCGCACAGATAGACTAGGTTGAGGATGTCCTTTTGGAAGCACGAACCGCCAAAGCCTACCGATGATTTCAAAAATTTTGGACCAATTCGCGAATCGGTTCCGATCGCTTTGGCTACCTCATCGACATCCGCGCCCGTCGCTTCGCACAGAGCCGAAATAGCGTTGATTGAGGAAACTCGCTGGGCCAAAAATGCATTGGCAGTTAGCTTCGAGAGTTCACTGCTCCAAAGGTTGGTCGTCAAGATTCGATCGCGAGGAATCCATCGACCGTAGACTTGCGCCAACCGTTCGACGGCCTCCTTGGATTCTCCACCGATGAGGACACGATCTGGATTGAGCAAATCTTGGATGGCGGTGCCCTCAGCTAAGAATTCTGGATTGCTCAAGACGTCGAATGTTGCTCCGTTGGCAGAACTGCTTAGGATTCGCTTTACAGCCTCCGCTGTTCGGACGGGGAGAGTGGATTTCTCGACGACCAGCTTGTGACCTTTGGAACATCTCGCGATTTGGCGGGCGCATTTCTCAATGAACTCCAAATTGGCTGCGCGACCTGCACCGATGCCAAAGGACTTCGTTGGAGTATTGACTGCGATGAAAATGATATTCGCTTCGCTGATGGCTTGGTCCACCTGTGTCGAAAATTTGAGATTGCGTCCGCGAGCCTCACGCACAACTTCGTCCAACCCTGGTTCATAAACAGGGAGCTCATCCGAGTTCCATTGGTCGATACGAGCTTGGTTTAAGTCGACGACATGGACGTCAATGTCTGGGCATTGCTTCGCTATCATGGCCATGGTCGGCCCGCCGACGTAACCTGCGCCGATACAGCATATTTTGACTGGACTTGAGTTCATGGATTCGGTGACGTTCGTTTGCTGGAGACGCAAGAGGCGCTAGTCGAATCGCTCGCAAAAGGAATGTCTTGCGAGTGATAGGGTCGATTATAAATAGTCTAATGGATCACTATAGAATCGGTTTCGAAACTACCTCGGCAAATCCACATCTAGAAATGGATACCGACAGATAGATGGAATTTAACGATTTAGCGAGTTATCTGGCCATAAGGACTCGGCCGGGATTCGCAATTTTTTCATCATTGGCGTAATCGCCATTTGAAGAACCCGTTTTTCGTCTTTCGTTACGAGCCAGGATGTTCGTCCCATGAGCACTAAAAAGACTGAAAAGACAACTGCTGCTGGAAGGCTGCCGAGGAGAATGCAAATTGGCAACAAGGCAAACGCTAAGGAGTCGAGACCAAGCCAAACACCACTGCGATTTAGTTCGAAAAGCGTTATTGACAAGATAGTAACGCCCGCGACTGATGTCGCGACAATAGCTCCGTGAAGCCCGAACTGCGGGACCCACCAAGCATTGAGTAAGATATTGATGCATAATCCGATTGCAACGATGATGCCAACTTTCTTTCCCTGTTCAGCGCACCAGAAATAGTTCTGCATCAGGCAAGTGATGGCAGCCAAACAGCAATGCAGCATCGCTTGTGGCATGATCTCAAGGCCACCATCGTACTTGCCCTGCAAAACATGCTTAAATAGCAGTGGGGCAACCGAGATCGAAGCGATCGATAGAGCCACGAAAAATATCGAGGAGCATTTGAGAGTTAGTCGTAGTGAGTTTGCGACTTTTCTTTTATCCCCTGTTTCCCACTCGGACGCTAGATACGGGAGCAACATGCCGCCCAGCACGAGAGCCAAGCTTGATAGAAGGCTCGGCATGATTCGACCGCTGTGGAACTGACCAACCAACGCACGGCCTTGTTCCGCCGTCTGAGAAGCAAGATGGAGTAACATGTATCGGTCGACCACATCAAATAGATTGGTCAGGAGATTCATGCACCAAATGCTGATTGCAAAGGGTAGCACTCGCTTCCACATTGCTCGGTGCGAAAGCGTGGGTTTTGCGTCACTCTCAGCCTTTGGCCAATTTCTAAAGGCAGGAATAGCTGGAATCAATCCTGCGACCGAAGCGATCGCGCTCGCAATGATTAAAACTTGCCAGTTCTTGTGCATCAAGACGCCTACGAAGCTTGCAACAGTGAACGACAGTGAATTGCAGGAATGCATAGCTGAAACAATAAGAGGCTTGCGAAGACCACTCAAAAGCTCGGTGATGGAATTAAAGAGAATGACCAGGCATAAGGCCAGAGCGAGTAGCATCATGGTCGATCTCGAAAGCTCGACTCCGAAGATCACGAAGCTAGAAGCGGATGGCGCCATGGATATTGCCGAAGCGAAACACAGAGCTCCGACTGTTGTTCCGATTGCGATACGTTTTAGAAATACGTTTAACTGGCCGGATGTTTGGTACGAGGAGACCATTCGGCCAAGAGTACCCGGTAATCCAAAAACAGCAAAAGGGGCAGCCAAAACAAAGAAGCTACTTGTTAATGCCCAAAGTCCAAGGTGTTCATCCGTCAAAAAACGACACAGAGCTAGATTGCGAATAAACCCAATGGCTCGTTGAACAATGTTGGCTCCCAGCATGAACGAAAGCCCAGAAGCCAACGAATCAGCTTCTAGGCTGTCTTTCGATCGGTCTTGGTCGGGTTCGGAACTAGTGAGCGCAATCGACATTCGTTGGAAGTCATCAGGACAGAGAAGAGCATAGGTTCCGGAAAACGTTGCTCGAAAACCTCTGTTCTGCAAACGATCGCCCGATACGTACAGGTAATCTTTTCTGAAGGGGCAGATGACTCTGCCGCAAGCCTCGTGGGCGTGTGAAAGTCATTTCGGCGACTATTTCCCACGGCTATTTAGGTGCGAGCTTTGGAAAGTCAGGCCGAGCGGTCGTTTTCAGAGCTTCCCAAGGTTTTGGGTAGTAATAGAGGGGAACGAATGGACCGCTATGGTTTGCATAGTTTCCGTTGCAATAGTTGGTTCGCCAAGCCATCGCCTCTTGGCTCGACGGCTCAATTTTGTAAGCCAAATAACCGGACAGGAAGCGCGGTCGATTGTAGACCTGTCGATGCTCCGGAATCGAATTCCAAATATGGTGTGAGAAGATGTCTTGTCGCTGCAATGCGGGATCGAGGTAAGTCCCAGAAAGCCCATCGCCCGCGAAACTCAAACAACTGGACGCAAATAGTGCGAAGGTCAACAAGGCAACAGCGGATTCTTTGCGAATAGGCATTTTGAAGCTCCAAACAAATCTGACACAAACCAAGATGAACATCGATATCTTCGAAACTCGGATGGTCCAGATTGACTTTTGATCCACGCTTATGCAAAAGGCGAAATGCATGCGTTTGCGGGAAACTCAGCACGCAGAGTTTGGCGAATACTGGCGTTGTATCGATGCAGCACAGGTATTTCCAAGTGGCGAAGAGTCGCGACTGGGAAAAATAGGACCTATGAGGAAGAATTGCCGGTCATTATAATCATGAATTGCGACACTGAGTATCTTGAGTTTCATCTTGATTGTGTCGGCTTAGTGTTAGCAAGGAAAATGAATCGATGGTTAGGCTTCCGGACTCGCATGACAGTTCATT
>Ga0105045_10005074_pt1 | contig 11546 bp, 5 predicted proteins | sample MAT02_FD_78089 | JGI IMG/M metagenome (GOLD analysis project Ga0105045, IMG submission 78089) | Freshwater microbial communities from Lake Fryxell liftoff mats and glacier meltwater in Antarctica - MAT-02 (megahit assembly) | ecosystem: Environmental > Aquatic > Freshwater > Ice > Liftoff... | reverse complement strand
GAGGGTAACAGGAAGGAGCTAATCAGTAGGAAAATCGCCATGGCTAACCCAATTGCATCCAACTCCCAGGCTCGTCCGATCGCAATCGCAGCCGCTGCAAATGTGACGACGATCATCATGCGATAGACCGAGGACGCCAGCCCCAAAAGCCCCAAGCCAACGTCTGAAGGCTTTAGACATGGCCTTTGTTTTAATAGCGAATAGCTTGATGAATTCGATGTTACTGGACTAGTTAGAAATAACTTTCGCAAGGCTACGATGGAATCGTCGCGTAGATTTGCAACCTCAAGGTAGTCTGAGAGCGCAAAGTAGCCATCATATCGAACGAGAGGATTCATATTCACGGTGACAGTCATCAATGAGCAAATGACCATCGTTTGCCAACAAAGACTATGCAACAAGCAAGGGACCGTGTTCAGCCAAATCGCTCCTGCAATACTCGCAATTACTATTTCAGTATAGATGCCCGCTAACGAAACCGAGATGCGTTGATTGCGAGATTGCAATCGCCACGCATCACTCACATCAACGTAAGGGCATGCAATCCCAAGCATCCAGAAAACACCGACGTTGCGGACGTGTACCCCCAGCCGCGTTGCAACGACGGCGTGCCCCATTTCATGCAAGAGTCGTGTCACCATCAAGACTACTACACAATTGCCGATTTGATTCAAAGCGACGGATGCCATCCACTTGGACGGTTCCCATGCAAGTGGATCGACATCCGAGAGCAATCGATTAAGAACAGCTATAGCAACCATTGCTACGAAAACAATCCACGCGGCAACTGCTTTCGTTCCATAAAGCCAACCAAAACATCCCGCTATGGATTTTAGGAACCGTTCAGGATTCCCGAGCGACCATCGCGATTGAATCAGACGCCAAGGGATCTGCTCGATATGATACAGCGTCGTGAGGATGCGTGTTGCAACGCTCGGTTTGACGAATTGCGAATTGCTGATGCAATTGTTGATTGAGCTGTGCGAATCCGACGTAGCACGCAGCAATCCATATTCAAAAAATCGCTGGAGCAATCGTTCCAGATCGCTATGAGAGATCGACTGATAGGGAAATTTTACTTGGAAGTTCTTCTTCCAATCGGCCACGGTTGGTGATTTTTCGAGTAACCGGATTAGTTCGCGTTCCTCAGGCGAACAGCGAAAATGTTGTGATCGTAAAGGATCGGTAGCAATCCACCATGATCGCTTGCTCCCATGTATCTCGGTCCAAACAATATCCGAACGAATACGATACCGAAGTACATCGGTAAGCTTTGTGGTTGGATGCATCAAATTTTTTTGCCTCCCCTCATTACTATCGTTTGCTCAAGGGGACGTTTGTGGTCGAGTGTCGTCGGTCAGCACTCTGAGCTGTCATCTTATTGGGGGACGAGGGCCGAAGCAGGCTCGCTGATGAATTCGCAGATGGAGGCTGAATCTTTAGCTCGACAACCATACCCGGCAATAAAATCCAATGGCCATTTCGAAGCTGATTCTGAACGGTCACACTTACTCGGATGTCGCCAGTCGCGGTAACTTGTGGCTCGAAACGGGTGACTTGTCCAGCCAGTGTGTCTACTTCATTATTGGGGCTCGCAACGCTGACCAACGCCGGTTGTTCGAGTAGGCTGGCTACGTCCACTACTGCTCTAGATACAAAGCAGTCGACCCGTAACTCATCCATTCGAATGACCCTTACAACGGGTTGACCCGTTTGAACCCATTCCCCCTTTTGCCGAAAGACGGTCGTGATTGTTCCATCGAAAGGAGCGATAAAATCTAGGCTCTCGAGGTGTTGTCGAGCCGTCAACACCGCAACTTGCGATAGTCTTGCTTTAAGTTTCGCTTGTTCAAGGGATTGAACGGCATTGTGGACTTTTAGTTCAGCTTGTAAAACGGCTAGCTTCTTCGATCGCATCTCAGAGTCGGTTGCCGATCCACGGGCACTAATTTGCTCGTACGATTCAAGGGCGATCTTGGACTCTTCAACGATCATCTTTGCAAATGTAATATCGCTGTCGTCGTTGGCTACCGTCGCAGCAAACTGAGATTGCACAATCGCAACGGATTCGTCGAGTTTGGCTGCTGAGCGATCAAGGTTACCAATCTTTTGTTTTGCAATCACTTTCTGGTTCACTTCGACGTTCAAATTTTCTAGCACTCCATTCTGCTTCGATGGAATGTCGGGAGAATCGATAGCAAACACTGGAACTTCGGTGTACTTTAACCAGTGATCACTTCGGATTCCAGCTGCGTCCGGGGTGCGTGTTTGGGCTAGGCCAATTGTGCATCCAAATGCAATGTATCCCAGGCCGCAGATTACGATAAGGAAGCCTCGCTCGAGTCGATACGGCATTAAGGATTCGCTTTTACTCGGGACAAATATGGTTCGAAAAGAAATCTTCATAATCCGCTCCAAAGCCTCCATTTTGCCCAGGCACCGTTTATTGCATCACCAAACAATGCCTTCCAAAGCGGTCCATTCCCGCCATTGATTCGAAGCGTTGCGGCGCTGCCTGACATGACGGAAACATCATTGATCTGAGGGATAGAAAATCGGAGGCGAAACACCGCGTCGTGAATCGAATCGGATGAGATCGCAACTATTGCGGATCGATCATCTGGTCGAAAAAGGGCAGGAATATCTTTTAAGGGTAGACTTGCCAGGCTACACGTAGCCTCCAATGGGATTCTGGAATTTGCATGATCATCGGTGAGTTTAAGAAACTGGCCTGATTGATGCTGTGGCATATTCGCCTCTACAATCCATTGACTGTCGCTGGCTTGAACCGATAAGAGCAACTGTCCGGTTCGAACGGGACGATCTTGCAGAGACTTAGCAGCATTCCAAGTAGTAACGATACCAGCGGTGTGGGCGCGAACCATCAATGAATCAATCTGAGCTCTTAAGTCATTAAGGCGATTTTCCGTTTGCGGTGCAAGTTTTCTAATTCCCTCTAATTCCCCTTCTAGTGTATAGCGGGCCGTTTCAGACAGCTCTTGGTCTCGCAGAAGTCTTGTTGTGAGATTACGTTGCTTTTGATCATTCTGTCGGACTTCGGCTTTAGTCTGTTCAAAAAGACGCTCTAGATTTCGGTCTTCAAGCTCAAGCAAAAGTTGTTGTGGTTCGACACGCTGGCCATAGTCCACATGTACCGCTCGAACCGTCGCGTCACTATTGGCATAATGCCGGGATTGTTTTGCGGCGATGATTGTTGCCGGTGCGGTAAGTTGTATCGGAACCGAAATGAAACCAATTCCCGCGATGACTGTAATCGCGATTGCGACTAGAAGCGTGCGTGAAGCAAGCAACGTAAGAAGACGACGACTTTGATGAGAACGCGTAGTACCGTTTCGGCCTAACCAGATTGCTAGGCTCGAAGGTCGCGTAGCACGTAAGACCACCAAACTAGTTCTCTTGCAATGGGACAGGAGGACATTCAGTTGGCTTTCGGATGGCCTGCTGCTTGGCCAAGACCAGTAGACAAGCAAGCCGACCCCCGTTTTTCGTGACTTAGGATCCACCACGATAGGAACCCAGCTTGTTATGGCTGAAGAAAATATCGCATTGAATCGGATTATCCCTTCGTCTGCTGGCTCTACGTCGCGTGTCACCGAAGGCTGGTAGATGGAGTCTGGAGAACTCGAGCAAAGTGTTATCGTGGATACAGTACCCGGCGTATTTTTTCTAAGACGGCGATCCTCTGCTAAAATAGATAGTGGATGGTCTTCGATTTGATGAGCATTGGCTTGATCGATAAGCCACTCAGCCGCGTTGGATATCGATTGATTACCCTCGCTTTGGTGGTTCGTGGTTCGCATCCCACTTGCGACCAGCGTTCGCCACGGCTTTCCACGGTACGATCGTTCAACCAGAAAGACTTGGTCACATTCCAGGATGTCACGGATTCTCGCGATGACTGTTGAAAGAAATTCTTTTGACTGAACGTTTGCTTCGTCATTCACCGCGTAATCAATCAAGCGAGCTGTTGCTTGAGTGATTCGCGTTTGATGTTGGTGTTCACGAAGGCGGTGAGTCTTCAAGAAGTCGGCTGTTAAGTCAGCAATTTGAGCGACAAATCTTAGGTAGCCGCGTTGCGTGGCGACTCCACCGCTGGGAGGTTGGACAACTTGAAGCCACCAAACACCCAACTCCGATTCCACGAGAACTGGCGCAAAGATCAACGCAAATTGAGTTGGATTGATGGGGTTCGATGGATCCGATCCAGTTAAATTAGTAAGCCCCGGCATGGCGTTTTGCGCACTCGGCGGAACCAAGACTGGCTGTCGTTCTTGTTGAACCCTTTCAAGTAATAGTTGGTGACTTGGAGATGCATATGAAAGCGGGGGGAGCGATGGCGAGGATGACTTAACCGACCGAGAAGCTACCGCCTCACTAGGTACATCCAACAATGCTTCTAAAGAATCAATGCTACTTTCGATTTTAGACTCGACCGAATTCGACCGGTCGACGTCATCGGTCGCTCTAGTGCCCAGAAGCTCTCGTGGGATTCCAACGCCGTGAATCACTTCCCATGTAGTGCCGTCACGTAGGGACCAAAGAGCAGCACCGTGGGCCGCCATCGCATGGACCAGTCGCGGTAGCATTGATTGGGCAAATGAAACGGGATCGCGATGCGACTGTGAAAGAGCAGCAATCTCCGAGACGAGTCCGCTGATCTGCGACTTGGTTTTCGCGATGGCTGAGCTATCAAGCTCTAAGGCTTGCGTCGCGGTATCCAATGTTCGATCCTGTTCAAGCGAGCGGAGCATACTGCATTCGAACGCTACGAAAAGTGTGAGTAGTCTTTTACCAAGTAATCCTTTGGGTCGCTCAGACAGTTATCCATCGAACACCCCTCAAGGACTAACGACTTCCGCCTCGCCAGGAACTTCCGATTCCATGATTGTTGGAGCTGGTAATTCTTCGCCGACTGAAGAAGGATCAAACGGCCCGGAACTGAATGGAGCTGGCTCGACGTTTTTGATTCGAATACTCGGATCAAACGGTGTATAGTTTCGACCCTTTTCGTAGGCGTCACGATATGCACCGCCACTGTATCCCGCTTCTGCTAGTTGAACTTGGTTGTATCCGAGCAACGAACCCTTCTCGCGATGGAAATCTCGAATTCCGAGCATGTAATCAGCTAGAGAGCGATGGTACGAACTGGTGCTCGACGCCAACTGCTGCTGTGCTTGAAGCAAGATATTGATGTTAATCAAACCCCGTTCGTAGCGATTGCGTAGTACATCGACTTGCAGCGTATCCGCCGCAACTCGATTGTAGTTGGTTTGGACTTGAGCAAAGCTACGATCCATTTGACGGTGTGCGTTACTTAGATCATGCGAGATTTTGAGCTCAATCTCTTTCAGGAAGTTGTTTTCTTTTACCAAGTTTAACTGGGCGTTTCTAACACCCGCAGAAGCTTGACGAAGCCCAACGTTGTAGGACCATTCAAGCCCCGTTTGCCATTCTTGGAAATCGCCTTCAGTCAGACTCTGTGCCAAGCTCTCGTTGGAATTGTTTGGATTGCGAGAGCCAATCAAGTGGTCACCAAGCCCGCGCCATCTGTAGAGACTAACTAAGTCCATGCGAGCACGTCGATTGAGTCGTGAAGCGAGTAACTCCATTTCGCGTTTCTTGATGGTCCACTTCTGGCGTCGTACCTCCACTCGTTGCGTCGTCGCGTCAGCTACCGCTCGGAACCAATCGACGTTGACTTCTGCTTGAAGGGGTTGATCTAAAGGTTTGATCAATCGACCGTCGCTAGCTGAAACACCCATCAAGTAGCGAAGTCGTTGCTCTGATGCAAAAAGACCTTGAGTACCTGCAAGCGCGTCATTGACTTGTGAGTCAAACAGGTAATATTGCGAACGAGACTGCGCTTCCGCATCTGCTTCACCACCACGGGCACTAACTTTCTTAAGTTCATTGATTCGTTGCCACGTACGTAACGCGTTCTCGCCCCCTTGAGCCTGGGCATCCAAAGCGCGATACGCAAAGTACAGTTCCCAGTAGGCGGTCTCAACATCGTCAATAAGTGTGATTACACCTTTCTCGAAGTCCGCAAGCGAGACGTCCAGATTGACCCGGGCAATCAATACGCCGTTGTACTGACCAATCTGCTGATTTCCCAATTGTCCAGTGAAGAAAGGCGTCGGGCCGGCGATGCGATTGAAGGTCAAACCCGAACCTTGCATCAACGGCTGGCGCACACCAGCTTGTAAGAAGCCAGTAAAACTGCTCGGAAAGGTTTGGTTCGGATTGTTGTTCCGGTCGTAGATCACGTTGCTACCAAGCGTGAACTGTGCTCCCGTCGCCGTCATCTTTGTCACGTTGTTGATGTAGTTTCCGGTCGTCTGTTGAAACGCTGGCGGGATGAAGCCCGTAAACTGTTGATTGTTGGGACGGTCGTTCTTGGCCCAGAAAAGCTGTGTCGATGTCTGCACATCGAATGCGGCAAGTGCTGCTTCGACGCCGTTTAACGGGTTAGATTCAACAAGACCAGGATCAAGCGTTGTCGGTGCGGTTGCGGTCGATTGAACGACAGAGCCGCCGAGAGATCGAAGTACATCACTGCTTCGTAGTGCTGTTTGTACGGCTTCTTGTAGCGTTAAATCCCATGCTGGTAATTCTGCTGGGTTGGTAATGGCATAAGGCAAAGGTATGTCTGTTGACACGGGATCGTTGAAAGACTCTACGTCGGGATACTCGATCTGATGAGCAAACGACTGGAAGTAGGCCGTGTCTTTCGAGTCACGCCACGCGGCGAATCGATTGACTGGGCCTTGACAACCTGACAGGAGGGTTGTCGCCACCATGGACAATTTCAACCATCGTTGCGTGTCAAACTTGCGTGTCATCATTTTGCCTATCCGCTATACCACACTGGAATTTCATAGTGCGAATGCTATCTAAGTATTAAATAGCACTTATTGTGACTCTTCGTCACAAATGGTATCGGAAGCAATTTCGTTAGTACTGGACCAATGCAAGCCCGCTAGACCCTAGAATTCATAGCTTGCACATGCACAAGAGATACGACCGCTATAAGTTATGCGGTCGTGAATGCTAGCTTGGGCAAGTCCGTCCCAAAAGCTAAAAATCCAAATAGCACGAAGCGCAAGCTAGTGATAGCATTAGTTTTTTAGGCCTCGATCGCTAGCTTGCGCTTCGTACTACATGACTTGGGACAGTGGAACTAGGCGGTCCGGCCGGCTGCCTGAGTTTGATAGTTCAACGCCGTACGGTGAGCCGCGACAATGGCAACGGTTCCGATGACGTCAGACAAGAACGAGTTCCGGAAGAAAGGAATCGCCGACAGGTAGCAATCGAACAGACCGGTGAGCGTAGCCGCATACTTCATAACTGGATCAAGCCAGCAACCGAAATTACTGATCAAGAAAAAGGTAGCCGAACCGATCAACGAAGTTCCGAGTACGCGGTCCCAGTTGTCACCCTTTCGCAACATGTGGCCAACTCCAACCATCGCGGCAAAACCGGCATAATTCAAAATCATCGAGATAGCGGTGTACCGATAGACGCCACTTACTCCAAGAGCCTCCCCTAAAAAATCGCTACTGATGATTCCCGCAATAGGAATTACCCAAGCCAATGGGCCACGCAAGTAAGCTCCACAGAAAATAGAAAGTGCCCCGAAGAGGGCAATGTTTGGGACCCAAGGGAAAAGTTTCAGGCAAGTAGCCAAAACTAACAGGATGATGGCGGAAACGGTCGCGGAATATCGGAAGCTGTTCAAAATATAAACCCTTGGAAACGTAAACTGCGAATAGCGAGCCGAGCGGAGCGTCGTAGTTGAACTTCGATCAGCAACGGTAAACTAACTCTCTTTTGCTGTTTTATCAAGCGATAAACTCACATCTGCCAGAATCGCCGATAGTATACCGGCTAAGGAAGGCTCAGTCGCCTCGCAAATGTTCGTAATCCCGCTACTTCGAAAAATCTGAGTAACGGCACCAGAAATTGAGGCAATTCGAGTTTTCTGGAGCTCGTCGCCAAACCATTGGATCAGGGTTTGGGCAATGGCCGGGCTAGTCGCTATGCAGTAATCGATGATTCCATGCCGCATTTTGTCGACGATTTGCGGGGCAGGGGAGAGGATCGCGATCGATTGATAGGCACAAACGCTCTCGACGTCATACCTCTCGCCGTCGTTCTTGCCGTGGAACTCCATGGCAGATAACTGATCCGAAAGGTAAGAATCCGTTCGGTTGTTGCCAACAATCAAGATCGAGGCTTTTTTATTCTGAAAATCGTTGGGACTAGCCTTTAATCTGGCGGCGAAGCCCTCAATGAATGATTTAGCCCCGAACGGTCGCGGAGCAATATAGTCAGCAGAAAGCTTATAAATCTTTAATTCTTCTCCAATCGATGCCCCAACACCGGAGAGGAGGCAATTGCCGAGTACTCGCGAATCTTTCTTTAACGTATAGATGCGGTCCATCAAACTACGAACACCATGTCGAGAGCTAAAAACGATCCATTTGTACTGAGAAATTCTGGCAATCACTCGGTCCAAGTCCTCCCAGTTTTGCGGGGGTTCGATACTCAACGCAGGTGCAGCAGATACGGTTGCGCCTAGTGATTCGAGCTGATCGACGGTGGTGTCGGACCTGTCGTTAGGCCGACACACCAAGATGTGCTTTCCAAAAAGGGGACGGCGGCTGAACCAATCAAATGGTTTGCCTAGATGAGCAACTGGCCCAATGACGACTAGCACCGGCGGTCGGAATTTTGAGGCTGGGGTCATTCTCGCTGCAACGTCCCTGAGGGTACAAAGGACTGTCTCCTGGTCCGGCCATGAACAACGGCGTACAAGAGCCACCGGCGTTTCCGGAGTTTTTCCTTGGGCAATGAGCTGTGAGCTCCAATCGCCGACGGTGGTGACTCCCATGTAAATGACGATAGTCCCGGGGAATTTTGCAATGCTACCCCAATCCAACGATTCATCAGCCTCGGGGCCGCCGTCGGAGGGTTGCGAATGCCCGGTGACTAAAGCGACTGCGGACGCCCAGTCGCGATGAGTTATCGGGATACCCGCATACGCGGCGACCGCCGACGCTGCCGTAATTCCTGGAATCACTTCGAATGGGATCGACTCGTTCACCAGTCGCTCCAGTTCTTCGCCGGTGCGAGCAAAAATACCGGTGTCCCCCCCCTTTAGACGGACTACGACCTTACCCAGCTTCGCATGATGGACAATCGCATCGTTGATTTCTGATTGCTTCCAAATTCGCTGAGCCCCATGTTTCCCAACAGAAATCCATTCGGATTCTAATTGTGAGCCGTAGGCGCTAGCCTCGGGTAGCACGCGACGATCAGATTCTGAATCAGATTCTGAATCAGGTTCTGAGTTTAACATTTTGATGTGGCTCGAATCCCGGGGGGAACCCGTGGCTAGCGCCATCGGCTCAGATTTCAATTGCCCAGTAAAAACAGATTCAGACTCGATTTTTCCCTGAAAAAGCTTGGTTTTTATATAGTCCTCGAGATCAAGGTTGGCCAATCCGTCATACAGAACAACATTTGCAGCCGCCAAAACCTCAGCGGCTCGAAGTGTCAGTAATTTCGGGTCCCCAGGCCCAGCACCAACCAAATAGACTTTTCCGACAGGGTTATCAGCCAATGTGCAACTCAATAAAAATGAAGAGGAATCGCTTATCAGGACCATAAAATCGCCTGGACAAATTCTCGATTTTGGTCCATCATACGCATCCCAGTAATTTAACTTGCAGCGATTTAGGGAATTTTTGGATTCCAGTCGCTTGGTCTTAGCCTTTCATTGTTACCGCCATGCCCCATACTAAAAGTGCCAAAAAGCGTCATCGTCAAAATCTTGAATTGCGATCAAAGAATCGTGCAGTCAAGTCGACTCTCAAGACCGCTATCAAAAAGCTTCGCGAAATGGTTACCGCCAAGAAGTTCGACGAGGCCAAAGCAATGCTGTCCTCGATGAGCAAGGCCTTGGATCAAGCCGCCTCGAAAAAGATTATCCACGTAAATAAGGCTGCCCGAACTAAGAGCCGACTGAACAGCCTGATAGTGAAATCGGCCGCAGTAGCGAGCTAAGGATCATTCACTAAACGGGAATTGGCTTGATAAACCTAAGCCGATGGCGCTAGCCACGGGCTCCGCGCTGTGATTAGCGCCTCAAGGCTTTACACCAGCGCTGGTGCAAAGCCTTGAGACGCTCCCACACCGGCTTCGTCATCCCCCAAGATTCTCTAGTAGCGAACGATCTGCGCAACGCAATACCTGCCGCGCCAGCTAACGCTTCTCTCAATCTGCGACCTTAATTCTCAGTTCGCCGCCCTAGGCTCTCAGAATTAAGTCTATTTGCCGTGACATCGTCGAATACAATAGGGTTCTTGCAGGTAATAGGCTCGCTTCCAGGAATGGCCTATTATTTGCTGCCTAGATTTATTTGGTTGACACAAACCCTTTGGTCTCGTCTCTCATCGAAAAGCAGAAACATCTATGACGATTTCTTCGGCAAATCATCAGCCGATGGCGCTAGCCACGGGTTCCCCCAGTATTCCTATCCAAATCGCAAAGTGGAATTCCGATCGCAGCGCGGCACCCGAGGCTAGCGCCCACGGCTGGCCTGACCAAACCATGTTAAGAGCGGCAGAATGGTTTGTACCGGGAGGGAGAGGCTCCTGCCAATCCAAAGCCAAGCTTGGCAGCAGCCTCAGTCTCCCATCCGCGCCTCGGGCAGGTAGAGTTCAGTCTGCCGCTCGCCTCAAAAGTCAAAATTTCATGGTCACTCGCCAAGTTAACTCCGGCCCCATTGTCCCCCGGTACTCCGAAGGCGAGGGGAGCCAGATTAACGCTCGATACTCGGCGGTAATGAATAGGAATATTTTATCGAGACTTACTTTCGCAGCTTATCCTTTTCGTCATCGCTTCGTCTGGCCAGCCCACGGCTCACGAAACCGGCCTAACGGTTTTACTCTAATCGAAGCCATGATCGCCATTACGATGACGCTGATCATCATGCTGGCACTCGCCCAGGGTTTTAAACGACTCAGCGATGACATCTCGCAAGGCCGCGCTCGTCTCGCTCTAAGCGATCAACTCCGAAGCGTCTCGGAAGTCCTTCGCAATGACTTAGCCAATCTTACTGTCGATCCCGATCCAACCAATTCCAATAACAAATTGGGTTATTTCCTGTACTACGATGGACCGGTAACCGATTACACCGCCGCAACATTGCCTATCAATACTGACAGCTCTCAAGGGGCGACGACGGAGCGCCTTCTATCAGCCAGCAAATACGGCGACTTTGATGACATCCTGATGTTTACCGCAAAAGCTAACGGTGATTTTTTCAAAGGCCGAGTTCCTCTGGCAGTTGTCCTCGGGGCGGCTGCGGCCCAAGCTGGTAACCCTTACACGCCGATCGAAGAACATTGGGCGAATTCGGTCGTCATGGCTTCGGAATTTGCGGAAATTGCCTACTTTATGATGCCGATGAATGTCGGACTGAATGCAGCGGGCGACGCCGAACTCATGGAATCTTCGAT
>Ga0105045_10005072_pt1 | contig 11547 bp, 9 predicted proteins | sample MAT02_FD_78089 | JGI IMG/M metagenome (GOLD analysis project Ga0105045, IMG submission 78089) | Freshwater microbial communities from Lake Fryxell liftoff mats and glacier meltwater in Antarctica - MAT-02 (megahit assembly) | ecosystem: Environmental > Aquatic > Freshwater > Ice > Liftoff... | reverse complement strand
GGCAACCATTTTTTCCATTTGTGTGTATATGGAGTTTGTATCGGCCGTTACATGTCTAAGACCCGTTATATTGTCTATAATAGTTTCTTGTAGTCCATACGTATCGCTGCAAAGTACCGGTAATTCCAAAAGTGATGCTTCAATGACGCTTGTGCCAAAACCTTCTCTATAACTTGGCAGGCAAAAGACATCAGAAGCCTGAAGAACCTCATTTGCTACAAGAGTAGGACCAAAAAAATGTACAGTTTTATTATTTGACACAATTTGATTAACCCTCGGCATTAGATTCTCTTCATCGTATCCAACTAATAAAAGCCTTACATTGGAATATTTTTTTTGTAAGGCCTCAAAAGCACAAGCCAAGTCAAGGATCCCTTTATCAATGTTCAATCTTCCTAAAAACATGAATACCACTTCGTTTTCCGAGTAGTTCAATTTGTTTCTATACAAGTTTCGAACCTCCTGGTTTGGAACAAACTTTCTGGTATCAACACCTGAAATAGATCCGTTTCCTAAAACTTGAGATTTGTCTCCATTTATAATTCCGTTTTTAATCAGATAAGCTCTTTGTGCTTTACCATCAACCAAAACCATTGAAGCCAGACTGAAGATCAAGCGATCAATATTCATTAAAATTAGTTTGAAAAAACCCGTTTTGGTATGCCAAACCTGACCTGTGAAAATATGGATCCGGTTTTTAATTCCAACCAAAGCGGAAGCCGTTATTCCTAATAGTCCAGCTTTTGGAGTAACTGTTAATACCGCATCAAACTTCATTTTTCTGAAATATTTCATTAAATCCAAAAGACCTTTTATATCTTTCAAGAAATTTATATCTCTTTGAATGCCAATACTATAAATAGCTTTTAAATTTGGATTATCCTTTAAATTTGAGTTGTTACCTTCAAAGTTTGCGACCAGGTAGATGTCAAAAGTTTGCGACAAGACCTCGAAATGATTTAATAAAAAGGCTGAAGCTGTCATTGGGACGGCTACTACAAAACAAATAGATTTTCTTGGATCAGACATGATTAGGAAATCAGGTTTTTGGAAACCTTATTTAAAATAGCCAGCAGGGAAAAATTTTTCAATAATATTTTCCTAAGCAGGTTTTTGTTTTTTTGATGAATTGGGAATGATAGTAGAAATAAACCCTCTGATTCAAGACGCTGTTTCATTGATTTCATTTCCTGATACGAATAACCATTTTTAAGCAATTGAATGAAAATGGAAACTACGAGAAAGGAAATCCTCTCGCCTAGAAATAAAGCTACATTTTCATTATCATGCCTGATAAATAGCTTATGTGTCTCTTTCAATACCAAAATATGATCCTCTATCATCTTAGATTTTTTTTCCTTGTCTTTGGTTCTGGTAATAGAATTTGGAGATTGTCTGTATTGATAAATCAAAGCAGGAATAGCCATAACATTTTTAGCTTCAAGAAATGCACGAGTATTAAGCTCAAAATCTTCCACATAAATTTTTTCTATAAAATATAGCCTATACTTAATCATAAATTCCCTATTATATAGTTTATTAAAAACAGAATTTACATACCGTACCTTATTATAATAATCTATACCATTGAAAACCATACTCTGAGATGAATTCGAAAATTCACCTATTACTGAAAGGTCATTTTTAACTTTCTGAATGCCAAATTCAAGAATATCCAAGTCAAATCTTTCTGAAAGTTGAACCAGGTTTTTTATTGAATTCTCTTTTAACCAATCGTCTGAATCTACAAAGAGGATGTATTTCCCTTTCGCCAAACGGATTCCAGTATTTCTTGCACCACTTATTCCAGTATTTTTCTGGGTGAAAATTAAAATATTGGTCCACTTTTCTGCCAACTTTCTAACAATATCCATACTCTTGTCCGGACTCCCATCGTCTATCACAATTAATTCATAATCAGCTGGATTCAAATCATTTTCCAGAATTGAAAGAAGGCATGTAGAAACATATTTTTCTACATTATAAACCGGAACTATGACGGAAAGTAGGGGCATTATTTTACGTATATAAAGTTTACGAGATAGGTAAAAGCAAAATATCCAAACAAAATACCACTAGCGACTCGATTCTGATTTTTGATCAATGTTTCTTTACAAATCGGATAAATGATGACAGTTCCCAGCATGAACCAGGATAAATATGAAAATCGGTCTGAAAAATTTGCACGAATTATAAGAATCCAGAAACCATTGGCCATGAGGTAAGTACTATAAAAAATGTTATAAAATTTGTCCTCAAAGTGGCGCCTGAAAATGAAATACCAACCCGAAAAAACGCCCATAGAACTATACAATAAAAAGTCCCAGCGAAAACCTACACTTCTAAATTCCTTGGGGTCTGCTTTGGTTGTTAAATAACTGGTTCGCTCATCACCAAAGCCCAAACCTGCAAAAAGACTTTCCCAATACCCTGAAAACATGAGCGATAAGAAAATGCAGGCAATCCAAAATGAGAGATATACTCTAGGTCTTGGAAAAATATTGGCAGCCGCAAATGCTGCTATGGGCAATAAAAGACTTTTATGAAAAAATGTACACAAGTATAGTAACAGTATCATTATTACCTTTTTGTCATAAAATGAAATTGCCAGTATAAAAATAGAGGTTGCCATTCCGTTTCTTATGGTATTTGTTCCATACGCAAAAAATGAAATAGAAAATGTGATCATTGCAAAACCATACGGCCAATATTTTCCAAACCAGCGTTTGGTAGCAATAAAAAGAGGGATTATATAAATACAGGCAACGGTTATATAATAGCCATTTAAATCCATTATTTCCGCACAATATTCATTCAGCATTAGAAAACCGATGTCTTCCGTAATTTCTAATGGTTTTCCAGCCTGATAGCTATTAAAAACAGCCGAATATAAAGGCATATCAGTAAAAACAGAATCATTTGGACGAAATCCTATAAATAGGATAACCAGGAATAGCAAGACATAACCCAGGAAATTCATGGCAGCTATGCTTCTAGATGTGGTTTGTTCAAGCGTAAGTGTGTGGATAAGCATTAATACCAAAACCACCAAGAGTACATTGTAGTACACTTTGTGATAAAAAATAGCTGGTATCAATTCTCCCATTTTATGCCTTAGATTTGGTTAAAGAGCGAAATAATGTATCCCATCGCTTTACAATTTCATCTTTTGAAAACCTAAGTACTGCTACCCGGGCCAATTTGCCCATTGAAATTCTGGTATCCTCATTTTCAATCATATACAGAATTTTTTGACTTAGAGCTTCCAAATTTCCATTTTCAACCAATAAGCCATCCTGTTGATTTTCAATGATATCTGAGGGTCCACATGGGCAATTGAAGGAGACGCAAGGTACGCCACAGGCCATGGCTTCTGTCAAAACCATTCCAAAACCTTCAAACCTGGAAGACAAAATATAAAAACTGCTTTCCAGATATTTTTCTTCAATTTCTTTTACAGGTTCAAAAAATGAAACAGTGCTTGAAATCTTTAAATCATCAGCCAATTTTTTCAGGCCAATTTCAGGATCCTCTTTTCCATAAATATCCAAATGCCAATCAGGATGTTTCTCTGCTACTGGTTTCCAGGCATTTAATAAAAGATCAAAACCTTTTTGGAAAGCGTGCCTCCCGACTGCAATTGCCTTTTTGTTTTTTAAATTTGAAACACTTTCTGGAAAAAAAGTTAGTGGATTGGGCATTACCATTAAGTTTGGCAAATTCCATTCTTCCACATTTCCATTTGTTAAAACCACAAAGCGGGTAAAATATTTTGCCAAATAATCCATCAAAGCAAATTTTACCTGAATGATTGCTTTTTTTAAAAGACTGGCTTCAAGGGTATTAAATTCTATAATTTTTGAAACATGCCTTTCATACACAATTGGGTATTTTCTTCCTAAAATTAGTGGAAGGAAAAAAGCCTTCAAGCCATCATCGCAAACATCAATCAAATCTGGTTTAAGGGTAGAAACAAGATTTTGAATTCCTTTCATATAACCGAACCCATAACCAACTGCACCTGATGGAAGTACAAGGTCGTGCATAATAATGTTAGCGCTAAAGTCGTGAAAAACAGGTTCGTCTAATTGATTTAGTGTAAGTATATGTACTTCATGGCTAAATACATCTGCCAAAGCACTAGTCTTTATGGCTAGAACTCTTTCGAGCCCGCCAGCAGGACTTATTTTATTGGTGATGTATAAAATTTTCATCTGTTAAATTTCTATTTGATGAACTTTCTCAAAGTAGTATAAAACTTTAAGTCTATGTTCATCAATTGTTTATATAGAAAAAATTTAATATTTAGTGGACCTGACCAGCGTATTGGATAGAAGTATGAGTTCTTCAGTTTGGTAATAAGTAATGCCTGATCTTTTTGACTATGTTTAAGAAAATTTGTTGGCATTAGTATTGTTTGGAAAATTATAAAAGCCCTGTAGTTCAAACCATTAATAAACGCAGGCGAGCAATTATGGCTTTGGAGGAAATTTTGAAAATTTTGAAGAACTACACATTTATTCAAATCCGACTTCAGGCTTTTGGTACCCATTATCGAACTTGAATTTTCGAAGTACGCATATAGCTGCTTACTCCAGGATTGAACCCTTTTTGCATAAAACATAACTCTAGGTAAAAACTCTTCATCTTCATGGATAATGCCTTCAAAAAATTCTAAATTATTATCTGTCAAACTTTTTCGATTGTGAATAAAGGACCAGGCAGTAGGAACGGTGTGAATCTCACTAAAAAATTTTTCGCCTGTAACTACACCTGCCGGATGCAGTTTTGGTTGATAGCTTTTTTCTGAGCCATCGTTGAAATAGTGTGTAAAACCAATATGTACAATATCCAGATTTCCGGCTTCCAGAAAATCATAAAGGCCTTTTAAACAGTTGTTTACAATGCTATCGTCCGAATCTATAAACCATACATATTTGCCAATCGCATTTTTTAAACCTGTATTTCTTGCTCCACTTAAACCCTTGTTAGCCTGAGAGATAACTTTAATATTGATATTTTCGGTTTCAAACTTTTTGGCAATTGACAAACTATTGTCTTTTGTGCCATCGTTAACCAGAATAATTTCATACTCACCTGTTTTTAAATCCTGGTTGAGCAAACTTTTTACGCATCGTTCCAGGTATTTTTCAACATTATAAATGGGAATTACAAGTGAAAACAACATGCTAGTTTTGGCTTTTTATAAGTGCAACTAATGGCTTAAAATATTCTTTAAAGCTTTCATTATCAACAGCATAATCGATTGATTTTAATCTGGACTCAATGTTTAAATCTGGATTTTCGTTAAGCAGAAAAGAGCGTTTTGAATTGGAAATCCAATTGAAAAATTCAGTCAACTTGTGGTCAACAGTGGGAATAGCCATTACTGGTGTATTGCTTATATAACTTAAAATAACACCATGAAGCCTGTCAGTAATGACCAATTCTGCAGATCCAAGTCTTTCAACCAGTTTTTCTACTTCCTTTCTTCCTTCTTCAATGGTGAATGAAGTATGGTCTATAGTTGTTGCAAACGAAACGCAATTTTCAAATTTGCTTTCGATTTCGGTCATCAGTTTTTTTCTTTCCTCTGGTTTAAAACGGCTTTCTACGTCTTCCCGCAAACAATACATAACGCCTGATCGTGGTTTATTTGACTTAAATTCATCCAGGTAAAGCACGATATCCGGATAGAAATGAAAACTAACCCCTGGAAAATTTTCCTGCATAAATTTTAAAGAATACTTATCCCGAATGCAGATAATCAGGTTTTTAGAGTAGGTTTTATACAGCCATTGTGAAAAAGAAGTAAACCGTTTTCCCCAACTTGTTTTCAAATCAAAGCTTGAAGATTGAGGAAAGAGAATTCGTGTATTATCTTTCAATTGAGAAAATATAACCCAGCGGGAAAGCTCCTCAATCATATATCGTGTGCCCATGCTTCCACCGCCTTGTACAAAAACCAGGTCTCCTTTCTTCAAATGGCGTTTTAAAGGAAAAATCTCTCTAAACAAATCAGGCATGGTTATTTCTACCACTTCAAATTCTGGAAAATTATCATCTACAAAACGTCTTCCGGCTAAGCCAAGTGCCTGGTCTCCAATGTTCCCATGAATTGGAACCAAGAGAATTACGGCTTTGGCTTTATTGGTTTTAAATCCTTTTGGTTTTCGAAAGCTGAAATAGCTAACGATTAATTTTATAATACTAAAAATGTAAAGTTTCATGATTCGTTTACAATTATTTAATTTCAGTTTTTAATGGTTTTTTTCTAAATCTCATAAACAAATCTTTAATGAGTTTTCTATTAAGCCAAATGAGAATACTAGTTGAGATAACTATATTTAGAAGATCTATGTAGTTGTTTTCGAAATAGTTAAGCGATGACGAAACAAGAAACAGGACCAAAAATTTCGTAAAAGTTCCTAAGGGAAATCGGATGCCATCTCGCTTAAATGCATCGTAGTTTCTGATAATAAAAACTAAAAAATATCCAAATAGAATTCCAAAACCTGCTCCATACAGACCATAAACTGGTATGAGCATCCAGGATGAAAAAAGGGTGACAGCACCGCCAGCCATGTAACTAATCATAGCGCCTTTTGTATCTCTTCTACTCAAATATCCGGTTCCTAAAAAGGTTGATAAAGAATTGAATATCACACCCAAAAGTAGAATGGATGTATATTTCCAAGACTCAAAAAACTGAGGGCTTACCATAAATTTTAAGATAATTCTGGTGGAGGTAACAATCAAAATTGTGATCGAAAACATGATTCTGATATAAACTTCCAATACTTCAGTGTGGTATTTACCGGCATTTTTGTCTGAGGCAATCGAAATGGCTTTTTCTTGCCAGGCCTGGTAAAATATACTTGTAAAAAGTAAAAGTATTGTTGGGATTTTTTGAGAAATAGAAAAAATTCCGTTTGCCGCTTTTCCGCAGTAGGCAAGGATGAAAAAGCGATTGGCAGAAGAAATAGCCCACCAACTTAAAGTATTGGGAATGAGCGGGAGTGAGTATTTTAAAAAGGAAATGGATAAACTTCTACTAAATGCTGAAATGGATATAAAATCTGCTAAACCACCTAGCAAAAATAAATATGTACAACTTACGATAGAACCAATAATATTAGCCCAAATTAAACCATCTATTTTAAAATCGGTAAAATATAAGCTCGATATAGCCAATAATGCATAAATTATCGAGTATAGAACGCTACTGGATACAAATAGTTTGTTATTGCCAATTCCTCTTATAATTTGTTGAAATATAATAAAATAGCTTTGAAAGAAGACCAGGGCATACAATTTTGATTCATTTGAATACACGTCCAAATATTTGAGACTGGCGAAAATAAGACCTAATACCGAAAGACAAAGTGTAAGAAGAATTAAGATGTTGGAAAACACCTTTTTTACTTTTTCTGTAGATGAATCTTCAATCAGCCAACGCAAGCCCGATTCAGCAAGTTGCAAAGTAGCTATCGGTGTTAACATGCTAAGAGTGATTATAAACAGGTCATAATCACCAACTTCTTCTTTTGTAAGATAAAAAGTTGTGACAAAAACCAAACCAAAATTAATGATCCTTGTAGCCAAACTACCTACTGTATAAAGCAGGGTTAAATTCAATAAGGGCTTACTTTTCTGGCTTTTGTTCATAGGGTTTAGGGCACTCTTTAAAACCCGGACCAACTTTTTTGATGCTGCAAATATGCCTTACTAAGTTTTGATTTGTCTGATCAATACTAAATCCTTTTTGACTTTGTAAGATATAAGCCAAGTTTGATTATCATTTCACCCATATCATTTCAGTTTTAAATACTTGAAAATGTTAAGCATAATTATAAAGGAATTCATAAGGTTTGATTGCCTTAGAGTGAATTGACGAGTCTTATTTTGTTAAAATGAATACTTATTAACTTTAATTGACTTTATCTGCTTTTTGATTAAGCTAAAATCTGGAATCAAAGTTTATCCATTATATCACAAAGATTTGAGAAGATTTCCTCAATTTCTCCAATGCCATAAACTGAGAAATATTTGTTTTTTTGTTTGTAATAAGATGCAACAGGGGCTGTTTTGGTGTTGTATTCTTTTACACGGTTGGCTATTAATTCTTCATTTTGATCATCAGGTCTCCCAGAAGATTGACCCCGATTCAAAAGCCTGCTAATCAGTTCCTTTTCCTCCACTTCAAGGGCAATCATAGCAGAAATTGCAGTTCCTTTTTGGATTAAAAGCGAATCTAATGCTTCTGCCTGTGGAATGGTTCTTGGGAAACCATCAAAAACAAATCCTTTGGCCAACGGGTTGTTTTCCAATTTGTTACCAATCATACTGATAACAACTTCGTCTGGAACCAGCAAGCCAGCGTCCATCAAGCCTTTGGCTTTGTGGCCCAGTTCAGTTCCTTCGGCAATTTCCGACCGAAGCAAATCACCCGTGGAAAGGTGAACCAACTGATAAGTTTCTATTAGTTTGGCAGATTGTGTACCCTTCCCAGCACCGGGAGGTCCGAACAAGACAATATTTAACATTTGATCTGGTGAATCTCAGAAATGGATTGCAATTATAATACAATTGAAAGGCCTTTCGAATGATTATGGTCCTTTTTATCTGGCAATTTTTCCAGAATTTGTTTTGCTATTACAAAAATTTAGGATTTCTGTTGAACAAAATTAATGGTTTTTGTGTCTATTTGGTGCTTGAAATGGAAAGAAAAAAAGCAATAATTATTGGTGCAGGTGTTGCTGGATTAGCCGTTTCAGTACGCCTTGTTTTACAAGGATTTGATGTGGAAATCTTTGAATCTAATGCATATACTGGTGGTAAACTATCTGAATTTCAATTGGGTAGATATAGGTTCGACGCTGGCCCTTCTCTTTTTACTATGCCACATCTGGTTGAAGAATTGTTCTGGATTGCAGGAAAAAAATCAGATGATTTTCTCTATAAAAAACTTGATGAAGTATGTCGATATTTTTTCTCAGATGGCTTAAGATTTATTGCTTCTGCTGATAAAGAAAAATTAGTTGAAGAAATTTATTTTCATCTAGGGGAAAATAAAAATGTGATAAAACAGTATCTTGAAAATGGAAAGTTTAAATACGAAACCATTGGAAAACTTTTTTTGGAACGTTGTTTGAGAAAGCCATCCACATTTCTGAACAAAAATGCACTGAAGGCATACCTTAAAATCAATACCTTAGGCTTAACAACCAGTTTGAATTCATACAATGAAACCACTTTCAAAAACCCGAAGACGGTTCAGCTTTTTAACCGTTATGCTACCTACAATGGTTCCGACCCTTACCAAACACCAGCAATAATGAGTATGATTCCCCATCTGGAGTTTGGGGTAGGTGCGTTTTTTCCAAAAGATGGTATGATTCAGATTTCTCAATCTATAGCCAAACTCGCAGAATCTCTAGGTGTAGTTATTTATCTGAACACCAAGGTTTCGGGTATAAAAACAGAAAATGGAAAAGCTGTTGGCATTGAATCTAATGGCGTATTTTTAAAAGCTGATGTTGTAGTTTCGGCAATAGATGTAAGCCAAACGTATAGCAAACTGCTTGGTATGCAGGGTCTTGGCGAGAAGTATTTAAAACTTCCAAAATCAACTTCTGCTATTATCTGGTATTGGGGAATAAAGAGAAAAACAACGCAAACTGGATTGCACAATATCTTTTTTTCAAAAGATTACAAGGCTGAATTTCAATCGCTTTTCGAAAAAAAAGAAATGCCTGCCGAACCAACTATTTACCTTAATATCAGCTCAAAAGAACGAACAGAAGATGCTCCGGAATTTGGTGAAAATTGGTTTGTGATGGTGAATGCGCCAGCCAATGAAGGGCAGGATTGGGACAAATGGATACCAGAAACCCGCAAAAAAGTTATGGAAAGATTGAGCCAGGAACTTGGGTTTAATGTGGAATCTGAAATCGAAGTTGAAACCATATTAGAACCACGAATTTTGGAGTCCCGAACTGGTGCCATTGGCGGTGCACTTTATGGAAGCAATTCTAATAGTAAGTTTGCTGCCTTCCTACGCCACGCTAATTTTTCTTCGGATGTTAAAAATCTGTATTTCTGTGGAGGGACCGTTCATCCTGGAGGTGGCATTCCGCTTGCCTTGCAAAGTGCCTCTATTGCAGCTGAATATGTAAAAAACAATTCGGTTTAGAGAATCTTTACTAAAGTTACAATCAAACCAGTACACGCCATTAGGATACCAACTGTCCATTTTAAGTTGTCTTTGAAACCTCTTTCAACCTCAACTTGAAAGGACGCGATTTCTAAGCGTAATTGAGCGATTTCTTGTTTCACTTCAAAAATATCGTTTCTAGAGGCGAAGGCAAATTTCTTATCTTCAAATACTGTTTCTACCTTTTTTTGAACATTGGTCTCAATATTTTCAATTTCTTTTACAATCACCCGTGCTTCAGCATCGCCAAAGCGTGTTTTAAGGGCATCAAAAAGTTCTAAGGAACCAACCATAATAAAATTTTTCCAAAAATAACGAAAGATTTGATTCAATACAATTTCTTATACATCTAAATATGAGTGCTTTATGATTCGCCCAAAATTTCTTTTCTGTATTCTCCCAGCAAAACGCCCTTGGTTATAAAACCGAGATATTTTTTTCCTTCCAGCACCGGTAATCTAAAGGATAAAGTTCGCTCAAATTTTTCTATGATGCTTTGAGGGTTTTCATCTACCTGAATTGTGGCTTTGGGTTTGGACATCAGTTGTAATATATTCAAATTCTCTCCAACCGGAGTGTTAAATACCAACTCTTTAACTTTACTAAAGACAACAATTCCCAAAAATTCACCATTTTTTTCAACTACCGGAAAGGTGTTGTGTGGTGAAAGTGCCAAAACCTTAATGAACTCTTTAATCGACATTTCAGGAGCTATAGGGTTATAATCTGTTTCCATCATAATGTTGATTTTCAGGCGACTTACTATTTTTTGGTCTTCCTGCTCCTTTCTTTTTCCATACGTTTTGATTTTCCTGAATTCAATATTAATGGGTTCAAAACGCCTCACAACTGTATAACTCAATGCCGAAACCAGCATTAATGGAATCATAAGTTCATAACCGCCAGTTAGTTCTGCGATAAGAAATATGCCTGTCATGGGTGCATAAAATACACCACTTAGTACGCCTGCCATAGCTACAATTGTAAAATTGCTAATGGACACGGATATAAAACCAAGTTTATGACAAATCATTGCAAAAGCAAAGCCTGTATTGGCCCCAACAAAAAGTGAAGGTGCAAATTGACCACCATTTCCTCCGCCAGCCAGCGTAAACGAAGTGGCCAGGACTTTTAAAAATGCTGTTAGTATAATAGCACAAATAAATAGCCAGGTTTTGCGCTCCATAAAATTACCTAAAATACTGCCATCGAATAATTTATAGGTATGAAAACTTGCCAGATCTTTGATGTATTCATACCCTTCGCCATAAAAGGAGGGAAAAACCAGTAATAAAACTCCCAATGAAAATGATGCTAAAATTGCTCTTTTG
>Ga0105045_10005071_pt1 | contig 11548 bp, 8 predicted proteins | sample MAT02_FD_78089 | JGI IMG/M metagenome (GOLD analysis project Ga0105045, IMG submission 78089) | Freshwater microbial communities from Lake Fryxell liftoff mats and glacier meltwater in Antarctica - MAT-02 (megahit assembly) | ecosystem: Environmental > Aquatic > Freshwater > Ice > Liftoff... | reverse complement strand
GGTGGTGCCATGTGGTGTTTGGAGGTCGTGCGCCGCCGATCTTGGCATCTGCGGCGGCGAAGTCCGCGGCGCGATCTGTGGCCTGCACTATTGTGACCTCCTTCTGGACGACTCCGGCCGCGCGGAAGTCCGGAAAGTACTCGCCTTTCGGGGGTCATGCCATAGCGCACTGCAGTGCCGTCGGCGTCGATGAATGTAAAATCGCCATTGGGGTGGGCTCGAACAGTCCCCCCCTCACGAGCCCACTTGGTGGCGTCCGGCTTGCGACCGCCGATGGGGGGGAGGGGGTCGCCGCCAGCGTTGGCGGGTGCTCCAGGTGATCGCGTAGGTTCTCCGGAGAACGCTTTCGCGAAGGTCAGTATGCCCGTGGCGATGTCCGCCGCTCCCTCAGCTGCGATCGCGGTACCGACCGTGGCGACAGGAACTCCGACGCCTGCGGCGACTCCTCCGGTGCCCACCGTGGCTGCTCCGCCGCCGATGGTCGCTCCGCCCCCGACGATGAGTTGCGCCACCCCCCATGCGGCTTCTCCGAGGCCGTAGCCCATGCGAAATGCGCGGGGATACACTTCGTCGACGCCTGCGGCGTCCGCGGCGGGAGCGAGGGCGAAACCACCGGGGGCGGCGCCCGCCAAACCCCCAGTCACGAGTCCGGCGACGAACTGGAAGGGCGCGGAGTTCCGCAATGCACTACTTAGGTGATCGATCACGGGCGGATCGTCATCGATCGCCGCAGGTGGCAGACGCTCGACTACCGATTCGAGGTAGACGGGGGGCGTGGATCGGCACCTGAGCCGGGCGTGAGCTGATCATATGGATCGGTGTGTGGTTGTAGGTTGGTGTAGGGGTGGCGAATGAGCGTGGAGGGGATCATGCTTGGGCGACCGGGGTCGAGGCGACGTGCCGAGGAACAGACGAGAGCGCGGGCGGGCGAGCGAGGAACCACGGCTTGTCGAGGCCGCGCGGCCGGTTGGCGAACTGGCCGACGAAGAGTGTGGATCTGATCGTGACGGCAAATTCGGTTGAATTCCGCGGCCCCCGCCGATGTCGTAGCCCGGCATGAGCAAGCGAAGCGAAGCGTTGTCGGAGCGTACGTCGCAGCATGGCGAGGCTGCGGTTGGAACGGGCGTGGATGGCCGCCTGATCCCGATCATGCCGCCATGCGGACATCTACGCAGTGCGTCCGCGGCCGACGTGGATCGCCCTCACGGTGATCGACGAGGATGGCCGCGGGTTTCCGCGGCTGGCGTTCACGCTCACGACCCCGGGCGGTGAGGATCGATCGATCCGACTCGACGATGCGTCGCGGTGGCGGGCCGACGACGTGCGCGAGCGGGGCACCTGCTTTTTACGGGTCGGCGCCGCGATTCCCGAGCCCGCCCCCGATGCGCCGGTGCTCGCCACCGCCGGCGACGACGACCCGTGGCTCGAGGCGGAAAGCGGCGGCAACGTGGCGCTGGTGACCGAACGCGCGCACACCGTCGTCGTGGTCCGAGCGCGCACCGAGATCGTGATCCTCGACGAGGACGGTCGCGCCGACATCGACGAGTGGTGCGAGGTCATGTGCGGACAGCGGCGGCACGTCCGTCGCACCGACGCCCACGGAATGGTCACGATCGGGCACCCTCGGGCGGTGCGGACGATCGACGTCAGGTTTCCGCTGCTGTCCGCCGACGCCGTGGCGCTCGAGCGCTCCGGGCCGCTGGCCACCGAGGGGGCGCACTCGTGACCGGCAGCGTTTTCTTCCGGACGCGGTCGGGCCGCGAGATGGTGCTCGTGCGGCGCGGGACAAGGCCAAGGTCGAGGTCGGCGTGCAGATCGCCGAGCGGTGGATCCTCGCTCGGCTGCGAAACGAGGAATTCCTGGAGTTGGAGGCCCTCAATGCCCGGATCGCGGAGCTGCTCGAGGACCTGAAGGGCCGCGCGATGCGACGCTACGGGATGAGCCGTCGCGATCTCTTCGAGCGCACCGAGCGAGCGCACTTGCGGCCGCTGCCGAGCGAGCGCTTCGCGTACTGCGTCTTCAAGCGGGCGACGGTGAACATCGACTACCACGTCGAGTACGAGGGCCACTTCTACTCGGTGCCGTACCAGCTCCGCTACGAGGAGAAGCCGGTCGTCGAGCTACGAGTGACCGCGGGCACGATCGAGGTGCTGCACAAGAATCGTCGCGTGGCCTCGCACGCGCGCAGCTACGTCAAGCATCGGCACACGACGCTGCGCGATCACATGCCGGAAGCACATCGCCAGCACCTCGAGTGGACCCCATCGCGTCTGGTGTCGTGGGCGGGCAAAGTGGGCGCGAGCAGCTGGTTGGTGTGGCGCGGTGGACCGAGCGGGAGGCTCGGACGGCGTTGCGAGCGTGGGGGCGCAGTGCGACGTAGGTCGCCACCCGGCGCTGGCTCGCCTTGCTGTCTGCCACGGCCACGCCATGCGCGCCGCGCCGTCGCCGTCGCCGCACGAGCACCACCGCGATCCACGGCACCCCCGCAACCCACTTGCCCTCCGTAGTGCGACAGCCACAGCCGCCGTCACCCTCGTTCCCCGCGCCAGATCCCGCACCCGTGTCGCCCGCACTCGCCACGGTGCCGCCGCCCGCATCGTCGCCCGCCGTCGCCGAGCCCGCGCTCGCCGACGCGCTCGCGCTGCCGCCGGTGTCGTCCGCACCGTCGTCGCTGCCCGCGTCGTCGCTGCCACCGTCGTCGGTCCCACCAGGCATCTCGGTCGGACAGTTCACGCGCGCGACGACGTCCTCGTCCTCGACCGGACGCGGTCCGAACGACGGCGCCTGGCACCCACGCTCGCGGGCGCCGAGATCCGGGCCCGCGCCCTCGAAGGCGTCACCGATGCCGGCCCACACGTGGCCCGCATCGATGGCGTTCGATCCCTCCGCGAGCTCGAGAGAAGCGGCCACCGCGGCGAGCATCTCGTCGGTCGGCCCGACCACGCCCGAGGCGAAGATGGGCGCGCCGAGCAGCACGCCGTCGCCCTCGACCTCGCCGGACGCCATCGCGGCCGCGAACGAGTCATAGAGCCGGTTGTTCCCGCCCACGACCCCAAACCAAAAACCACCGTCGGGAAAGTAACCGTTCGCGTCGAAAACCCCGCCATCGATGCCCGCGGTCCACTCGACGGTGCGATTTCCGGTGAGCGTCTGGGGCCCGACGAAGAGGTTGTTCTCGACGACGAAGTTGTGGCCGGTGATCGGCGTCTGCAGGTTGAGCGCCAAATCGCCGCTCACGAACGTGTTGTGCACGATGATCGAGCCGCTCGGCTCGCCGCCGGTCATCTTCATCTTGATCTGCTCGGAGACGACGTTGACCAGCTCGTTGCGGAGCACGTACAGCGGCCCGCCGTTGATCGGCTGGATGCTGATCGCGGAGTCGACGTTGGTCCAGCGGTTGCGGAACACCCGGACGTTGCCGGTGCCGCGGTCGGTCTCGATGCCGTCGAAGCAGTCGAGGACGTCGTTGCCGTGGACGTCGAACGCACGGTGGCCCTCGGCGAGATTCAAGATCGGATCGCCGAACCCCTGGATCCGGTTGTGGCAGATGACATGCCCGTCGCCGTTGAGGTCGATGCCACGATCGTCCCAGTGTGTGCTCGCGTCGCCTTCGAACACCCACGGCCAGGTCAGACGCCCGCGGACGTCGTTGTCGCAGACATAGAAGTCGGTCTGGTTCGCGCGCGAGCCGATGCCGTTTTGCACGTCTTCGAACCGTACGCGGCGCGCGACGTTGCCGGTGGCGCCGTCGCCCTGGAATCGCAAGCCGCGCTCGGCGTGCGCGATGGTGAGGTTCTCGAGGTGGACGTGGCTGCCGTAGATCTCGAGGACGTTGCAGCCCGTGCAGCCACCGCCGTCGATGATGACGTTGACCGCATCCTCGCCGCGGATCACGATGGGGTCCTGGGGCGTGCCGCTGGCATTGATCGCGAAGTTTCCGGCGTAGACCCCCGGCGCGAGCGTGATCACATCGCCGGGAGCCGCGACGGCCAGCGCGGCGGTGAGCGTCGCGGGATCGGCGACCGCGACCGTGTTCGGCGTCGCCGGGTCGGCCGGCAGCGCGCGCGTCGACACCATCACGATCTGCGTGTCGTCGACGCCATCGGGATCGACGACGTGTAGCTCCACCTCGTACTGGGTGCCGGGCGCAAGATCGAAGATCGAGCCCGCGAGCTGCTCGGGCACCGAGATCCCGACGGTCTCGGGCCACACGCGGAACAAGGGCGGCGCGGTGATCCACTCGGTCTCACCGAGCGCGCGCACGCGTACGCCGATGGACGCGTCGCGGTTGTCGTCGTCCGAGATCAACACCTGGACCCCCGCGGTGTACACGGTCGCGCGCTCGACCCGAACCTCGACGATGGCGATTGCATCGGCCGCGAGTACGGCGCCCGGCGAGAGGCCGCACAGGGCGGCACAAAGGCGTGGCAGCGAGCGATGCGTCATTCCGAAGATCTTTTGCACGGCCCCATCATCTCCCGAGGCGGTCTCGCGGGCGAAGTGATGCACGATCTCGCTCGCCGCGGCGGCTGGAGGTCGCCGCACGGGGGGCCGGGCTGCCCTGCTCCGCGGGACGACGATCTACAACGGATCGTTCGCGCCCCCTCAACGCTGCGCGATCGCGATCCCCCGCGCGAGCAGCCCTTGCTTGCTGAGCTCGTCGGCCCGCGCGTTGTCGTCGCGCGACACCCAGCACCACTGCAGTTCCACACCGCTCGACGCAACCAGCTGCACGAGCTCGCGGTGGACCGCCAGGTACGCCCCCTTGCGCGCGGCCCATCGACCGCACATCTGCTCGATCACCAGCTTCGAGTCACCGCGCACCGTGAGCCGCCCGCGCGGTCCGAGGGCGATCCATGCGCGCACGCACTCGAGCGCCGCGGTGTACTCGGCGACGTTGTTCGTCATGTCGGGGCCGCGCTCGAGCACGCCGTGGTCACTCGCGATCTCGACCCCGCTCGCATCCACGATCGCGAACCCCCAGCCGCCCCAGCCCCCGGGGTTGCGGGGCTCGCAGGCGCCGTCGAAGTGGGCGACGTGATCCACGCTGCGGAAATCGTCGGTGGGCGTGTGCATCGTCGGCGACACTACGGGATCTCCCTTGATCGAGCATCTCCTGGGTCTCGGCGAGCCCGCCGATCTGCGAGCCCACCAGCCAACGGTTGCCCGTGATCCGCGACAACGCGGCACCACGCGACCGACCACCTCGGCGGTCCGGCCGGACACCCGCCGCCCCCTCGCCCCCCCTCGCCCCCCCTCGCGCCCCCCCTCGCCCCCCGGTTGGCGCACGCTGGCGACGGTGGACCTCCGCGTCGGCAGCAGCGGCTTCTCCTACGATTTCTGGAAGGGCCCGTTCTACCCATCGGACATCGAGTCCGACGCGATGCTCGCGTACTACGCGACGCGCTTTCGCACGGTCGAGATCAACACCACGTTCTATCGCATGCCCAAGGCGGCGATCCTCGCCCGCTGGGCAGAGGCGGTGCCCGACGACTTCCGTTTCGCGATCAAGGCGTCGCGTCGCATCACCCACGATGCGCGGCTGCAGGGTACCGCCGACAACGTGGCGTACCTGTATCGTCAGCTCGAGGCGCTGGGCGACAAGCACGAGGAGGGCGCGCCGGCGGCGATCGCACGCATGATCGGCCTGCGCCCTGCCGCGAGCCCGCCACCGTGAACCGGCCCTGCGATCGATCCGATGCGGCCGGGTCGGCGTATCCTCGGGGCGTGCGGATCCGCCTCGCCCCAATGGTCCTGTTCGCCGTCGGCTTCGGCGCCGCCGACTGCGTCGAGACCGATGACTCAGACCGCGTCTACCAGTGCAACGACGACGACGCGCTCGAGCTCTTCGAGGGCCGCATCGCGCCGCTGCTGGCCTCGGATCGGCCGTCGACCTGCAACCAGTGCCACCTCGCCGGCGTCGATCTCGGGATGTATGCCCAGGCCGATCCCTGCGCCACGATGGCGTGCATGGTGGAGTCTGGCATCGTCGATCTCGCGCAACCGGACGACAGCGTGGTGCTGTCGTGGATCCTCCGCGCAGAGGGTCGAGCCAAGGGACCGGAGAACTCGCTCATCACCGACGAGGTCGTCCGCGCCGAGCACGACGCGGTGCTGCAGTGGATCGAGTACAACGCCAGCTGCGGTGCCGACGTCTGCGCAACCGTCGAGAATCCCTGCGGTGGCGTTCCGGCGGCGAGCTGCGAGATCCCACCGTCGAGCTCGCTCGGGGGCCGCAGGCAGTACGACGATCCCGGCGACTGCAGCGACCATACGCTCGAGGCCGGCTTCGCAGCGCTGATCTACAGTTGGCGCGGACGCTGCTCGCCGTGCCACGTCGACAGCCACGTGGGCGCACCCGAGGATGCGCCTCGGTGGGTATCAGACGGCAGCTGCGAGATCGGTTCGCTGTCGACCATGCGGAACGTGATCGACTCTGGCCTGCTCGACGCCGACAACCCGTCGCAGAGCCTGCTGCTGCTCAAGCCGCTGTCGGTCGAGGCCGGCGGCGTCGAGCACGGCGGCCACGACAAGATGGCCACGGTCGACGACCCGTCGTATCGCGACTACCTGACATGGATCGAGCGCTGGGCCGACTGCCAGCCGTGAGCGGCACCCGCATCGCGTTGCCTCGAACCGATCGCGGTCTTATGCTCTGTGTCCGCATGTCCGAGCAATACAAGGCCCATACCTTCGTGCACGACGACACGTGGGAGCCGCTCGACAGCTATTGGAGCAGCCCGCTGTCGTATTGGTCGCGCAAGAGCCTGCGGATCGAGCCGTTGGTGCCGCTGCGGGTGCGCATGCTCGGCAAGATCGTCGCCGAGTCGGTCGTCGGTTGGATCAACTACGGCGGGCTCGGGGCGATGTTCGTGCACGTGGTCGAGGCGAAGGGCCGGGCGGGCCAGCGCGTCCGTGCGGTGATCAGCGACGAGCCGGTGCACGAGGTCGAGGCTTGATGGCGCGGCCGCGGTGAGGCAGTCGGACCGCGGGCGTCCGCGGGGTTGCAACATTCCGAGCGTGCGGCCGACCGTGGATCCATGCCCGCCCGTGATCGTCCGATCGCCGCGCGCACCGTCGCCAGCGGGGCAGGGGACATCATCGGCGGCTACGAGCTGCTTCGCGAGGTCGGGCGCGGCGGCATGGCCGAGGTCTGGGTCGCGCGTCGGGCCCATGCCAGCGCCGGCAAGTTCGTCGCGATCAAGCTGACGCTGCCGCAGCACGCCGGCGACGCGCGCTACGCCGGGATGTTCCGCAGCGAGGCCGAGGTCTCTGCACCGCTGTCCCACGGCAACATCGTCCAGGTCTTCGATCAGGGCGAGGACGACGGTCGCAGCTACCTGGTGATGGAGTGGGTCGACGGGGTGGATCTCGCGCGCCTGCTGCCCGACCTGGCGCAGCTGCGCGCGCGCGATCCCTATCTGCGGCTGCGGGTCGCCGGCTACATCGTCGGTCAGGTGCTCCACGGCCTGTCGTACGCGCACAAGGTCACCAGTCATCGCGGGGCGCAGCTAGGCATCGTGCACCGCGACATCTCGCCACAGAACGTGCTGGTCAGCGTCTCGGGCGACGTGAAGGTCACCGACTTCGGCATCGCCCACCGGATGATCGACGAGACGTCCGGTGTGGACATCAAGGGCAAGCTGCGCTACATGGCGCCCGAGCAGCTGGGCGGGCAGTCCCACGCGCCGACCGTCGATCTGTGGGCGGTGGGCGCGGTGCTGCACGAGCTGCTCGAGGGCGAGCGATTCCGCGGCGCTGGGCGAGACGCTGCGTCGCTATATCACCAGGTGCTCGGTGGTGAGGTGCCGCAGCTCGCCGCCACCGACGTACCGGTCGAGCTCGACGCAGTCCGCCTCGCGCTGCTGCACCCCGATCCGCGGCGGCGACCGCAGACCGCCGACGCGGCGCTGCTGCTGCTCAAGGCCTGGCCCGGCTACTCGGAGATGAAGGTCGAGCTGGCGATGCTGTGCGGCCTCGCGACTGGCGTCGTCCGTCCGCGCACGGGTCCCCTGGTCGAGCCCGGGCAGCCGACGGTCCCACCGCGTGGGCGCGGCGCACCGAGGCTCGCGACGCTGACGCTCACGGACCCGCTGGTGCGACGCGGCGAGAGGGTCGCGGCACCGGTGTGGTCGTCGTCGCAGGTGGAGACGGCGGAGTACGGCGTCGAGCCCCGAACGGTGGTGCTCGCCCACGCACCGGGCCGACCGACCGACGAGCTCGCCTTCGGCGGTGCAAGGCGCGCTGGCGCCGACGCGGCTGCGCAGGCGCGCGATCTGGAGGCGACCCACAGCGCGGTCGGTGGAATGCCGCCCGTCGGGTACCGCGCTGGGCCGCGCAGCGACGTCGCGCCTGTCGGTCATGTTGCGGTCGGACCGTCGCGCTGGCGCCGGTGGTTGCTGGTGCCCGGGTTCGTGTTGCTCGCAGTCGGTGGCGCCGTGGGCACCGCGTGGCTCATGGACGGGCTGCGCGCTGCGACGTCCGAGCGGCTGCGAACCGACGATGATCGACGGACCGCGGCCACGGATGCTCTGTCGCCATCGGTGCCAGAAAACATCGCCGTGGCGACATCGTCGCCGGATGTGGGCTTGCCGGTTCGGGCGAAAGGGGCACCCTCGAGTTCCGCCACTCCCGTCTCCGATCCCGTCCTCGATTCGGGCGCGGAGCCGACGTCGGCGCCGCTCGAAACACCCGCCAACGCAACCGCGGTCGCAACTCCCACTGCCCGCGACCGCCCGCGTGTATCACGGCAGCGCCGCGCCACGCCCCACGGCGGCCCCCGGCCTCGCTCCCGCACAGCTGCCCTCGGCCCGCACGTCATCGTCCGCTTCCGCCTCGCGGGCGGGCTCACCGGCGCCGACGTCGAGCTCGGCGATCGCGTGATCTCGATCCGTCCGCACCACGACACGCGCGTGGCGTCAGGCCGCTACCGCCCGAGGTGGCGCGCGGCTCCCGAAGATTCGTGGCAGACGCTCGACGAGATCACGATCGGCGCCGAGGGTGAGTGGAAGTTCTTCGTCGGGCCCGGCGGCGTTCAGGTGAGCAGGATGTGAAGGACGCGATGCCCCGCTGGCCATACGACGACGCGCTGGGGCCAGGGACATTGGTCGGACGTCACCGCATCCGTGGGCGCCTGGCCGAAGGGACCCACGCGCTGCTCTACGTCGGCGAGCACGTGGTGACCCGGGCCGAGGTGGCGATCAAGGTGCTCCGCCACGCCGACGCACGTCACGCCGGCGTGCTCGCGCGGTTCGATCGCGAGGCCCGCGTGATGGGGCGATTGTCGGGGTGTCCCACGATCGTGCAGGTCCACGACGCGGGCGAGCTGCACGATGGTCGCCGGTTCCTGGTGATGGAGCTCGTCCATGGCCCAGAACTCGCCGCGTTGCTCGCCCACGCGTCGCGACGCGGCGCGCCGCTCGAGCTGGCGCGGATCATCGCGATCGCCGGCGATCTGGCCGCCGCGCTCCGCGATGCCCACGCCAAGGGCGTCGTGCACCGCGACCTCAAGCCCAGCAACGTGGTGGTTGCCCGGGGCAGCGACGGCCGTGAGCTCGCAAAGCTCGTGGACTTCGGGGTCTCGGCCGATCTCGAGCTCGACGACGCCGCGGCCCCCCTCACCGGCGCCGGCGCGCCCATGGGCACGCCGGAGTACATGGCGCCCGAGCAGGCGGCCGGCTTGCCGGCGACGGTCGCGATGGATCTCTTCGCGCTCGGCGTGGTGATGCACGAGATGACGACGGGAGTCCTGCCGACTGCGCAGGTGCTTCGCAGGGGCCAAGCGCCGCGCATCGCCACGCTGCGGCGAGGGGTCCCCGCGGCCCTCGACACCCTGGTATCTCGCTGTCTGTGCGTCGATCCGCGGGCGCGCATCGGCGACGCGGCTGCGGTGCTCGTCGGGCTCATGGCGGCGCGCGACCAACTCGAGGGCGGCAAGGCTTCGCACGTGTGGATCGGCGGCCGACCCGTGCGCGCGGCCGGCGAGATCGACCTCGGCGCGGTACCGCCGGATCCCGAGCCCGATCCCTCGGCCGTTCGCACACGCGTGCTCCCGACCAGGCGCTGCCCACCGTTCGCGGCGGTGCTCCTCGTGGTCGCCGTCATCGGCTTCGGCGCGCTCGCAGGGGTGGTGATCTGGTGGCTCGGCCCACGCACGTGAGTGATGCCGGCGTGGTACGCTCGGGCATGGCTCCGATCAGCGGGCAGCCGGCGTCCGAGGACGGGCAGGTCGTCGGCGCCTATGTGCTCGTCCGGCAAGAGCGTGCGCACGACGACGAACAGGTGTGGCTCGCGCGGACCTCTCGCCTCCCGCCTGCCCCGATGACCGCGCGTCTGCGGGGCAAGCCCGGGCGCGGCAAGCCGTCGCCGTTCGGCACCCAGATCCAGCTCGGCACGCACCTGCAGCATCCCAACCTCGACGTCGCCACCGAAGAGCACGCGTTGGGTCCGTGGGTCTGCGCCATCTCGGCCGACGCGCCCGGTGTGCCGTTGCCCGAGCTGCTGCCGGCGTTCGTGTCGTTGCGCGCGCAGGACGAGCCGCGGTGGGCAGTCGGCTTCGCCCACGTCGTCGCGTCTTTGTTGAACGCGCTCGCGCATGCGCACGGCGCGACTGGGGCGCCAGGTCATCCCAAGGGCATCGTGCACGGCGCCGTGCGCCCCGGGATGATCACCATCGGCGCGGCGGGCAACGTGCGGCTCGGGGGGTTCGGCGCCACCTTCGAGGAGGATCCGAGTCGCATCGTCGATCGTCCGGCCGAGGCGATGACCTACGCTCCCCCCGAGGGCTTCGGCCTGCGCGCCCGCGAGTTCTCCCTCGATGTGTGGGGCGTCGGCACGGTGCTGCACGAGCTCCTCGACGGTACGCGGTTCCGCGGCGGCATCACCGATACGCGGGTGTTGTATCGCGCCGCCATCGCCGGCGACGTCGCGCCGCCGGGGCGCGCCGCACCCGAGCCCCTCGAGCGCCTGCGCCAGTGGTTGCTGGCCAAGCAGGCGTGGGATCGACCGCGGTCGTGCGCGGAGGCCCTCGCTGCGCTGCCCGGTGCGGGCGACGGCGCCGCGATCCTCACCGCGCTCGTGCAGTCGCAGCGATCCGGCGGGGCCGCGCCCGCGGTGGGACCCAGCATGTTCGATGCCTTCGCCGCATCGCACTCGATGCCGCCCCAGGTCCGCGCGCCGCAGCCGCTGCCGTCTTCGCTGCCGTCGATGCCGCCCGTGTCACTGCCGTACTCGCCGCCCGCCGCATCGCCTCCGTCGCAGGCGTACGGAGCACCGAGTGCGTCACCGCCGTACTCGCCGCCTGCGTCACCGCCGTACTCGCCGCCTGCGTCACCGCCGTGCTCTCCGCCCGCAGCGGTCCCACCGCCGCCAGCCTTCGTGCCGCCCGCGGCGATGCGCATGCCGTTGCCCGACGACGAGGGCACCGTGCAGATCAACGCGGCGATGCTCGCGGCGATGCGCGCGGGCACGGAGCCGCCGGCTTCCGCCGCGCAAGCCCCAGTCCCAGCGCAGCCCGGCTACCCGCAGCCCGGCTACCCGCAGCCCGGCT
>Ga0105045_10005070_pt1 | contig 11549 bp, 12 predicted proteins | sample MAT02_FD_78089 | JGI IMG/M metagenome (GOLD analysis project Ga0105045, IMG submission 78089) | Freshwater microbial communities from Lake Fryxell liftoff mats and glacier meltwater in Antarctica - MAT-02 (megahit assembly) | ecosystem: Environmental > Aquatic > Freshwater > Ice > Liftoff... | reverse complement strand
GCCATCGCGCATGATCAACTCCCGCGCTTCGCGGAACACGATGCCCGCCGTCTCATCGCCTACCACCCAACTGCCGATCACCGCGTTCCAGCCATCGCGTGCCGGCAGCCGGGCGGTGGCCTGGGTGACCCAGCGTGCCGCCTCGCCGGCATAGGCACCGCCGCTTTCCTCCAGCACCCGGCCGTCGCGGCGGATCGCCACATTGGCGCCCTCCCGCCCCAGGCAGGGTTTTTCCACCCAGGCGCCGGCGCCACCGCCATGCCGGCCCATGCGCGCGGGCAGGATATGCGGGTGTTCGGGGAAAAGCCGGTGCAGCACCGGCAGGATCGCCTTATCGGAGAGCAGCGCCTTCCAGGGCGGCTCCAGCACCCCCGCCGCATCGCCGGCCAGCGCCCGGCCGAACTCGTCCCCTATTGCCCATTCCCAGGGGTAGAGCTTGTGCAGGAAGCGGATCCGCCCGCCCTCATTGTCATGCAAGGCGGTGCCGTCCCAGCCGATCTCGCCCAGGTCGAGCTGGCGGGTCGGGATGCCCGCCTGCTCCGCGAGGTCGCGGAAATAGGTGGCGTGCAGCCATTCCTCGGCCGCGCCGGCATAGGCAGCGAAATGCAGGCCACTGCCACCCATGAAGCCCTTCAGCGAGGCGAAGCGCGCCAGCAGTTTTTCATGCAGCGAGTTGAACTGGTCAGCCTCCGGCGCCTGATCCTGCAGCCAGTACCATTGCGCGACGGCGGTCTCGATCGCCAGCGTGGCCGTATCGGCATTGTATTCCAGCAGCGAGACCGTGCCGGTGGTGTCGTCGAACGCCAGATCCATGCGGCCCATCAGCGCCGGGTCGTCGCGGCGCCAACTCTCACTCACGGCAGCGCCGAACCAGTCGGGGAACGAGAAGGCTTCGCGCAGCAGTGCCGGCTCGCGATTGACCACATGGTCCACGGCTTCCAGGCAGCGCTGGTGCAGATCGGCCGTGGCGTCGTCCAGCAGGTCAACCTCGGCCGAGGTCAGCTCCCAGCAGGCGCCTTCATGCCAGTAAAGGCCGCCGCCCTCCGACGGCGGCTTGCCGTCGGAATGATAGGCGAGGCCGGCGCGTTCCACCCGCGCCTGCCAGTCGGCGCGGGGTGCAAGTTCGCGCCGGATCATGAGCTGACGGAGGAAAAGCTCCGGCCCGCGGCGCCCAGGCCGCCACGGCTGACGGTGGGGGTGCTGGCCATTCGCGTCATGGCCTGGGTTCCGGTCGGGCTGGCGGTGAAGCTGCGGCGGTCACCCGCCGCGCCGGCGGTGCTGCCTACATGGTTTCCGGCGTAATGCCAGTGGGCGCCGCGCCCGCCGCTGGAACTGCTGGAACTGCTGGTATTGCTCGATTGCCGGCATTCCGGCGCCATTGAGCCGGGGGCGCAACCCGGCGTCATCGGCGCGCCGCCGGCATAGAGCGGCATCACCGCCCGCCCGCCGCCACCGGCCAGTGCGCGGCCGATCAGCACGCCGGCCAGGACGGGAATGGCGTAGCTGGGGGCTCCTGGCTTGCCCGCCATCTCGCAGCTGCCGCCTGTCTCCGTCTCGCAGGTCGATTGGGTGGGGAAGCGCGGCGCGGTGACCTGGTGGTCGGCGCGGGCGGAGCTGAAGGCCTCCGCGCAGGCCCGCCTGCCGTCATCGCCATAGGCCGCCATACAGGCCGCCTCATGTGCGAACATGGTGTCGCTCTCTGTCGCATCCTCGCCGCAGGAGACCAGCGCGAGCGAGGCGGCGGAAAGCAGGGTGAGGCGGATGGCGGCGGTTCGGCGCATGTCAGTCCCCTTTCAAGGTCGCGTTCGGTCAGGTCAGCATGGTGGCAGCGTTGATGATACCGGCGGCCAGGGACAGCGCGCCGAGGAACAGCCCACTGGCCACCTGGCCTTCGCGCATGTGCTCGCGCAGGCCACGCCCTATCAGCAGCCGCGCAACACCCAGCGCGAGCAGTTGCACCACAAAGCCTACCGCACCCCAGGCCAGCAGGTCGGCACGGCTGGTGGCGCCGGAGATGATCGAAGCCAGCACCACCGCATAGCCGATGATGGCGCCGGAGAAGCTGCAGGCGGCAGCCAGGTTGCCGGCGCGGATCAGCCTGATCTCACCCCAGGGCGTGCACAGGCTGTACAGGACGGCAAAGGCCACCAGCATGGCGGCGGCCAACCCGAACCAGGTCAGGAACAGCGGCAGGTTCGTCAGATAGTGAAATTGGATCGGCATAAGCCCAACCTTATCAGAACAGTTTCGGCGCCACCCACCTAACGAAGCCCGGCCGTTCACCTATGCGTGAGAACCATGCGCGAGTGCGAGGGAAATCTGGCATGTCCGGCACCCGCATCTCCTCACCGAACCAGCGCCGGGCGAAGATCCCCAGGCAAATATCAGCGATGGTGAAGCCCTCGCCCTCGATATGCGGCCGGCCGTCCGAAAGCCGGTTCTCGATGATGGCCCAGCATACGGCGGAGTTGCGCACAGCGGCCATCACCGCGCCCATGTCGCGCTTTTCCGGCGGTGTGCGCACCATGCCCCAGAACAGGTCGCGCTCGGCCGGCAGCAGGGTGGAAAGCTGCCAGTCCAGCCAGCGGTCAACGCTCGCCCGCGCCATGGGCGCCGTGGGGTACAGGCCGCGCGCATCGCCGCCATGGGCCAGGCACAGGTAGCGCATGCAGGAATTGCTCTCCCACAACACCTGACCTTCGGCCTCGATGGTGGGGATGCGGCCATTGGGGTTTTTCGCGCGGTATTCGGGCGTGTCGACCACGCCATGTTCCATGCCCACATCCTGGCGCGTGTAGCCCATCTCCAACTCCTGCGCGCACCACAACACCTTCATCACGTTGCTGCTGTTCGCCCGGCCCAGAAGCTTGAACATCGGCTATCCCTTCTCAAACCGCCATGGTGAGGCGGCATCCTCATTGGGGTCGAGTTTGAGCCGATGTTCCAGCGGCGGGAAGGCCCGGCTGCGGCAATCCGCCCGGTCGCACAACCGGCAGGACAGGCCGATTCCGACCGGCGGGTGTTCCATGTCCAGGCCATCGGCATAGACCATCTCGGCCGCATGGCCGGCATCGCAGCCCATGGCGACGACATGCAGCGGCGGCGGCTCGCCCCATACCGCCGCACGGCCCTGCACGCTGCGGGCAAAGCACAGGAAGCGCCCGCCATCGGGCAGCGCCGCATGCTGCACCCGCGTCATGCCCGGCGTGGTGAAGGCATGATGCACCACCCATTTCGGGCAGGAACCGCCGAAGCGGGCAAAGGGAAAACCGGCCGCCGAGAAGCGCTTGTCCACATTCCCCGCCAGATCGACGCGCAGGAAGAAGAAGGGCAGGCCGCGCGCCCCGTCGCGCTGCATGGTGGAAAGCCGGTGCGCCGCCTGCTCGTACGAAACGCCGAAGCGCGCGGCCAGTCCGTCCACATCATGTCGCAGCGCCCGGGCCGCGGCCAGAAAGGGTGTGTAGGGCATCAGCAGCGCTGCGGCGGCATAATTGATGACGCCAAAGCGCATCAGCGCTGCCGCCTCGCTGGTGCTGGGGGCGGCCGGCGCCACCTCGGCCTCCACTGCCTCACGCGCTTCCAGCAGCAGCAACTGGAAGGCCATCTGGAAGCCGCGGCTTTCACGCGGCAGCGTCTCGCTCAGCGCCAGCATCCGGCTGCCGGGCTCGTAGCGGCGCAGCGCGCCTTCCAGCGGCCCCACGGCCACGCGCACGCCATGCCTGTGGCGCAGCCGTTCGGCGATGGCGTGGTTCATCTCGGAGGGCTGGGCGCCCATGTCGCGGCCCAGCCCCTCGGTCAGCGCCTCGATATTGGAAAAATGATTGGCGCGGTCGTGGAAGAAATCCCGCGCCTCCTCGGTCGGCAGCATCATGCGGCGGCCGCTGGGAAGGGCGAGCCCCGCGCTGTCTTCCCGCGCCACGCGCCAGGCGCGGTAGAGCGCCAGCACCGCGCGGGCGACATTGGGCGCGCTGCCGGAAAGGGCTGCGATTTCGGCATCGGGGATATCCGCCACGCCCAGCCCGGGGTCGGCAAAAACCTCGCGCATGCCCTGTTCCAGCGCGCGTTCGGAATTGCCGGAGAGTGCCGCGACATCCACCCCCAGCACGGTGGTGAGCTTGATCAGCACCGCCGCCGTCACCGCCCGCTGGTCGTGTTCGATAAGGTTCAGGTAGCTGGCCGAAATGCCCAACCGCGCGGCCAGCGCCTGCTGGGTAAGGGCACGTTCGGTGCGCATCCGGCGCACTGTGCGGCCAATCAAGGGGCGAGACATTTACATCCTTCACAAATCCGAGGCTCTGCAAGTGCGCGTACAAACGGCCTTGCGGCTTGTCATCCAGTTTGCCGCTGGTGCTTGCGCGCCGCAATGTCAATTATTGACGCATCGAACAGGAGACAACGATGCGCCCCAACCCGACCCCGAACCTGATGCCCGATGGCGGCGCCGGTGGCCCCGCCGGCCGCTTCGACGGCATCCGCCGCGACTATACGCCCGAGGATGTCGCCCGGCTTTCCGGCAGCTTCCGCGTCAGCCACACCCTGGCCGATATGGGCGCGCGGCGCCTGTGGCAGCTGCTCAACTCCGAGCCCTTCGTGCCCACCCTGGGCGCGCTGACCGGCATGCAGGCCTTGCAGCAGGTCAAGGCCGGTCTGAAGGCCATCTACCTCTCGGGCTGGCAGGTGGCGGCGGATGCGAACAGCGCGGGGCAGATGTACCCCGACCAGTCGCTCTACCCCGTCGACTCCGTGCCCAAGGTGATCGGCCGCATCAACGGCGCGCTGCGCCGGGCCGACCAGATTGCGACCATGGAAGGCAAGGGCGACCCGATCCACTACATGGCGCCGATCATCGCCGATGCCGAAGCGGGTTTCGGCGGCGCCCTCAACGCCTATGAACTCATGCGCGCGATGATCGAGGCCGGCGCGGCAGGCGTGCATTTCGAGGACCAGTTGGCGAGCGAGAAGAAATGCGGCCATCTCGGCGGCAAGGTGCTGGTGCCGATAGCCCAGCACATCCGCACGCTCAACGCGGCCCGTCTGGCGGCGGATGTCGAGGGCGTGCCCACCATCCTGCTCTGCCGTACCGATGCGGAAAGCGCGCAGCTCCTCACCGCCGATGTGGATGAGCGCGATCGGCCCTTCATCGGCAATGAGCGCACGCCGGAGGGCTTTTTCCGCATCCGGCCGGGCATGGGCAAGCAATATGCCATCGCCCGCAGCCTGGCCTATGCGCCCTATGCCGATCTGTTGTGGTGGGAGACGTCGGAGCCTGACCTGGATGATGCGCGTGAGTTCGCCGAGGCCATCCACCGGCAATTCCCCGGCAAGATGCTGGCCTACAACTGCTCCCCCAGCTTCAACTGGGCCCGCAAGATGGGCCCCGAGGCGGCGGCTCAATTTCAGCGCGAAATCGGCGCGATGGGCTACAAATTCCAGTTCGTGACGCTGGCCGGCTTCCACTCGCTGAACCTGTCGATGTTCCAGCTCGCCCGCGGCTATGCCGAGCGCGGGATGGGCGCCTACAGCGAGCTCCAGCAGGCCGAATTCGCCGAAGAAGCCAACGGCTTCACCGCCGTGCGCCATCAGCGCGAGGTCGGCGTGGGCTATTTCGACGCGGTGGCGATGGCGGCCAGCGGCGGCCAGTCCAGCACCACGGCGATGGCCCATTCCACCGAGACCCAGCAATTCCAACCCACCCATTGAGGGGAACGACCATGAACCACGACCATGATGACGGCCTGGTGCACAGCCATAATTATGCCTGCTCCGACCGCGGCCGACCGGCGCAGCCGCAGCTGACCACGGTGCCCGAGGAGTATGATGACGGGCTGGTCCACAGCCACAACTATGCCTGTTCCGAGCGTGGGCAGCCGAAGCATCAGCCTGGCATGAGGTGACCAGTCGCAAGCCGCGCTCTGGCGGCTACGCAGCCAGAGCGATCCTCTGGCCAGAACCCTGGCCGGTTCTGGCTGAACCGCAGGCTGGGCTCAGCGGGTTTCCAGCACCACGCCGCGGCCGCCGATGTTCAGCTCGATGGCGCTGCGGTGCTGGCGGTCATAAATCCAGTAGCCCGCGGCGCCCAGCGCCACGCAGAGCAGGCCGATAAGGAGGTAGGGGGCATTCTGTTTCATGCCTTGCCCAACGTGGCAGGGGCGCCCGGGTTTCGTTTGCCCCTATCCATTTCCCCTGGCCCTGCTATCCCCGGGCCATGGCGAAAACTCCAGGCAAGGACACTCCAGGCAACCCCACTGCAGGCAAGGACATTGCACGCAAGGGCGGCCAGCGCGGGCTGACCACCCAGGTGCGCAAGGTGGCCGGCCGCAGCACCGGCAGCCGGGCCTGGCTGCAACGGCAGCTGAACGACCCCTGGGTGCAGGCGGCACAGAAGGCGGGCTTCCGTTCCCGCGCCGCCTTCAAGCTGGTGCAACTGGATGAGAAATTCGCGCTCCTCAAGCCCGGGCAGCGCATCGTCGATCTCGGCGCCGCGCCGGGCGGCTGGATGCAGGTGGCCGCCAGGACGATGGGCGAACGCGGCCGGATCGTGGGGCTCGACCTGCTGGAGATCGACGCCATTCCCGGCACCATCATCCTGCAAGGCGATTTTCAGGAAGATGCGGTGGAGCAGGCCGTCATCGCGGCACTGGACGGCCCGGCTGACCTCGTGCTGAGCGACATGGCGCCCAACACCACCGGCCACGGCCCTACCGACCATCTGCGGATCATGGGCCTGGCCGAGATCGCGCTGGACTTCGCCGAGAAGGTGCTGTCGCCGGGCGGCGCCTTTGTCGCGAAAGTGTTCCAGGGCGGCAGCGAGGCGGCGATGCTGGTGCGGCTGCGCCGACGTTTCGCCAGCGTGAAACACGCCAAACCGCCTGCCAGCCGGAAGGATTCGTCCGAACTCTACGTGGTGGCGACGGGGTTCAAGCCCTAGCGCCAGTGGCACCGACGAACTGTGCTTGCCTGAATAGGCTCAGCAGGAGGGGCATATGGGTTGAAGCAATACTTCAATTTGACGGCGAAGGGTCAGACCCGAGACTTGGCGCATTCGGCTGCCGAGCAGGTTGCGGGCAGCAGGCCGAATCGCGCCGCCGCCCCCTCGCACAACAATCCGCCATTCCCAACCGTCGCCAGGCCGAAAAGCGCCAGAATCCGTCCGGCAGGCCAGTCGTTCAGATTGGGCGGCAAACCAGCGGCGTGCCAGCGGTCGAACCGAACGAAATTCGCCATTGCCTGGGTTTGCGATACGCCAAACCGGTTGGGCGTCCGACAGGCTGCTATTTCACCGCAATCAGGTCGATCACCGCCGAAAACCCTCGATGGCCGGCACCCTCCTGCAAGTCGGCCTCGTAATCGGTGATGGTCAGTGCCGCCATATCGGAGAATTCAGCTGCCAGCAGTGCCCTGGTATAGAGGTTCTCCAACTGCTTCGGCCCGCCCGTGCCATGCGCAAGCTGTGCGGGGGTATAGCCCTGCATCAGCAGCAGCCCGCCGGGCTTGAGCGTGCGCCTCATCCCGGCAAAGGCGCGGGCACGTCCTGGCGGCCCCAGGAACTGGATGAAGATGGCGGCCACCACATCATAGGTGTCCTCGGGCCAGGGATAGGTGTCCATGTCGGCCAACTCGGTGGTGATTGTCACGCCTCGGCGCGCGGCCAGGGCCAATGCCTTGGCCTGGGCGCTGGGGGAGAAATCCATCGAGACCACGTCCAGCCCCTGCTCGGCCAGCCAGACGCCGTTGCGCCCCTCGCCATCGGACACCGCCAGCGCACGGCCGCGCCCGGGCAGCCTGGTCTTCTGGGCCGCAAGGAAGGCGTTGGGGGCCTCGCCGAACACATAGCCGGGCGCGGCGAAGCGGGTTTCCCAGCGGTCGAATTCACTCATGTCCCTGCTCTCCCATGTAGCCGCGATATTCGGCCCGGCGCGGCCAGCGCGCCAGCCTGGGCGACCCGTGGCCGGCAGACGCTGCGCCATGTGATGCGCTAGGCTCTCGTGTCACAAGGGAGTGCGACCATGCGATTGGGTGAAGGCGAGACGGCGCGGCCGGGTGCGCGGCTGCGGGCGGCGATGGCGGCACACAAGCCGTTGATCATCCCCGGCTGCTACAACGCCATGTCGGCCAGGGTGCTGGAGGAGGTGGGTTTTCCCGCACTCTACATGTCGGGCTACGGCACATCGCTGTCGCTCCTCGGCCTGCCGGATGCCGGGCTGGTGACGCAGACGGAGATGGCGCTGAACGCGCGGCTGATCGCGTCGGCCGTGCGGCTGCCGCTGATCGCGGATGCCGATACCGGCTTCGGCAATGCCATCAACGTGGCGCGCACGGTGGAGGAATATATTCGTGGCGGCGTGGCGGGGATGCATCTGGAGGACCAGGTGGCGCCCAAGCGCTGCGGCCATGTGGCGGGGCGCGAGGTGATCGACGGTGCCGAGGCTATCGGAAAAATCCGCGCGGCGGCTGCCGTGCGCGACGCCATCGACCCCAGCTTCGTGCTGATCGCGCGCACCGATGCGCGCGGCGCCCATGGCGGCTCGATGGATGAGGCGATCTGGCGGGCCAATGCCTTTCTCGACGCCGGCGCCGACCTGGCCTTCGTGGAAGGCCCCGCCAGCAAGGCGGAGGTTGCACAGGTCTGCGCCCGCGTCAAAGGCCCGGTCTTCTACAACATGACCGGCATCTCGCCACGGATGAGCGAGGCGGAAATGGCCGAGATGGGCATCGCCGTGTGCATCCTGCCCGGCGCTGCCATGCGCGCGACACTGATGGCGGTGCACGACTTCGCCACCGCCCTGAAGGAGCGCGGCCCGATGGCCGAGGCGGAGTTCGACCGCCGCTTCCAGCAGCACCCGATCGGCAATCTGCATGTATTCTCGGGCTTCGATCGCATTCGCGAGATGGAAGCGGAATGGCTGCCGGTGGAGACGGCGTCGAAGTATGAGGGGACGCTGGGGCATATGCCCAAGGCGGCGGATTAGAGGCTGTTCGCTGCTAGGGGAGCGCAGCACCTTCCCCCGGGCAGCCAGCGCCGCCTACCCCCGCAGCCCCGGCACCCGTTCCAGTATCCCCCGCGCCACCCCACGATCGCGGCTGATCAGCGCCGAATAGGCCGCCGTGTCGGACATGACCGGGTCATTGCCGCCGGCGCTGTAGGGGATGATCACGCGGATCGCTCGGTCAGGGCAGCCTTGCGCCAGGGCAGGGGTGGCGAGCGCCGCCAGCAGGCTGGAGCGGCGGGTGAGGCGCATGCGGGCGTTTCCTGTTTTTCCGAAGGCCGCGGGCGCCGCAGGGCAGCGTCGAGCGAAAGCCGGCTTTGCCCGGGTGCTTCGTGGCGCTATGGCAATGCATGCGCATCCTCTTCCTGGGCGATATCGTGGGCCGCAGCGGCCGCGATGCCCTGACCGACAAGCTACCTGGCCTTCGCGCCCAACTCCGCACCGACTTGGTGGTGGTGAATGGCGAAAACGCATCGCATGGCTTCGGCCTGGCGCCGGAGATGGCGCGCGCCTTCTTCCTGGCCGGCTGCGACGTGATCACGCTGGGCAACCACGCCTGGGACCGCAAGGAGATCATCCCCTACCTGGAGACCGAGCACCGGGTGATCCGCCCGATCAACTTTCCGCCGGGAACGCCGGGGCGCGGCGCCTTCGTGGCGGTGCTGGGTGATGGCCGAAAGGCGCTGGTCATCAACGTGATGGGCCGGCTGTTCATGGATGCGCTGGACGACCCATTTCGGGCCGTGCAGGCCGAGTTGCAGAAGCACCCGCTGGGCCGCGCCGTGCAGGCGGCCATAGTGGATGTGCATGCCGAAGCGAGCAGCGAAAAGCAGGCCATGGGCCACAGCTTCGACGGCCTGGCCTCGCTCGTGGTGGGCACGCACACCCATGCGCCGACGGCCGATCATCAGATCCTGCCCGGGGGCACGGCGTATATGACCGATGCCGGGATGTGCGGCGATTACGACAGCATCATCGGCATGCAGAAGGGCGCGGCCGCCCTGCGCTTCTGGAAGAAGGTCCCGGGCGAGAAACTGGCCCCGGCCGAGGGCGAGGCCACGTTGTGCGGCGTGTTCATCGACACCGATGACGCGACCGGGTTGGCCCGGCAGGTGGATGCGCTGCGCGTGGGTGGGCGGCTGTCACAGGTAATGCCGGGGTTCTGAGCCGCCACTCGGCGGTCATGTTCGCCACCCGCACCACATCGTTGCGCAGCGGGTTGCTCTTCCCGCTACTCCACTCTGGCCCAGGCCATCCTGGCGCGGCGGCTGAGGCCCATCACGAGCGTTTCCAGTCAAAGCGAGCGGCGCGCGGCAGGCCCAGATTTTCCCGCAGCGTCGTGCCGGCGAATTCACGGCGGAACACGCCTCGGCGTTGCAGCTCGGGCACCACGAGGCGGGTGAAATCCTCATAGGCGCCGGGCATATGGGTGGCGGCGAGGACGAAGCCGTCGCAGGCGCCCTCCTCGAACCATTGCTGCATTTCATCGGCCACGCTTTTCGCCGTGCCGGTGAAGCAGGGGAATTCGCGGATGGTGCCCCGGCCGCTGATCGTGACGAAGTCGCGCAAGGTCGGGTTCTGCTTGCCGGAGCCCGCTACCACGCGGTCCCGAATGGCCTGCAAGCCATTGATACCGGCCAGCTCTTCATCCGAGAAAGCCTCATCAAGGCCTTTGCTGGCGAAGTCGTAGTTCAGCACCTCCGACAGCAGTGCCAGGCCATCCACGGGTTTGGCCAGGCCGTCGATCAGCGCGCGTTTTTCCGCCGCCTCATCGGCGCTGGTGCCGATGATGGCGTAGACGGCGGGGCACACCCGCACCTTCGCCGGATCACGCCCCGAAGCGGCGACCTGCGCCTTGAATTCGGCATAGACCTTCTGGCCGGCCTTGAAGTTCGGATAGATGACGAAGATCAGGTCGCCCCAATTCGCCGCGAAGCTGCGCCCGCGCCCACTCTGCCCGGCCTGGATCAGCACCGGTCGGCCCTGCGGCGTGCGCGGTACGGTGAAGGTGCCCTGGCTCTGATACCAGCGGCCCTGGTGGTTGAGCCGCTTCACCTTCGTCGGGTCGGCGAAGACACCGGTTTCGCGGTCGTTGATGATCGCGTCATCCGCCCAGGAATCCCAGTGGCTGAGCACGATTTCCAAAAACTCGTCGGCGCGGTCGTAGCGCAGGTCGTGCTCGGGATGTTCGGCGCGGCCCATATTATGCGCCTCGCTGTCGTTGAGCGATGTCACGACATTCCAGGCCACGCGCCCGCCCAGCATATGGTCGAGCGTCGCGAAGACGCGGGCAACATGATACGGCTCATAATAGGTGGTGGAGTAGGTGGCGCCCAGGCCCAGCTTTTCCGTGGCCAGACCCATGGCGGTGAGGATGGAGATCAGGTCCAGCTTCACCACGCGGATGCCGTTGCGCATCGCCTCGGCATGGTCGTGGCCCAGAATATCCGGCAGGGCCAGGCGGTCATCGAAGAAGGCCATGTGGAAGCGGCCATCCTCCAGGCTGCGGGCGATGCGCTGGTAGTATTGTGGCTTGAGGAAGTCCTGCATCGTCTCGGGGTG
>Ga0105045_10005069_pt1 | contig 11551 bp, 11 predicted proteins | sample MAT02_FD_78089 | JGI IMG/M metagenome (GOLD analysis project Ga0105045, IMG submission 78089) | Freshwater microbial communities from Lake Fryxell liftoff mats and glacier meltwater in Antarctica - MAT-02 (megahit assembly) | ecosystem: Environmental > Aquatic > Freshwater > Ice > Liftoff... | reverse complement strand
GTGCAGTCTGCATGTAAACTTCTCTCAAGTCGCAGTCATCCGTTAATAAGGCCATGATTTTATTTAGTTTAAAATATTAATTCAGAAGACGGCACCCGATAACACAACCCTTACGACAAGTTTTGAAAAAAAACCGCGTAAGGCTTTGTACGTTATCGGCAAGTGCTACCTTTAGCCTTTTCAATTAACTTTTCAGTTGCATTATTCTCATGGATATTTATGTATATTCCAAATATTCGCATTATGAACCCTTTTACATTTTTGTACTTTATAAACATCCACATCCATCGAGTAATGTTCGTTTTGTCATAAAACTTCGTTGAGCAATAGCTAATATTAATTTTCATTTTCGTTTATTTAACAGCCCCAGACACTAACAGCGTTTGGTGCTATAATTTTTACTATTAATTTTGTGTTAGGCTTGAAATATATGCAAGCCCAACGCGCCACGGGACAATCCGCGCAAGCCCGTTAATGGCCACGTAATCTTTTTAAGAGAACTTTAGCGTGATTATAATAACCCGCTTGCTGCCACTCAATATCGTGGTCGGCTAATAACACAGATACATCATTGACTAAATTATCAAGGGTGTCGATAATTTCTTCAATTTCTTTGTCTGTGAAATTAAATCGCTTAGTTTGTGTTTCAGGTGCGCCATCAGCTAGCGCCATATTTATTTCATCTGGCTGATCCGCGTTGTTTGTAGTTTCAATTTCCATATTCAATTTTTTTAAGGTTGAGAATTTAGTATTTCAAAAAGCCAAACGCAATAAACGTTTGTACGCTGGCGGTTATTTCTTATTAAACCAACCAAGTCTTCCAATGCTAACCAAAATATCGTTTATTTTTTGTAAAGTTTCTTTATCTTCATCCCTCGCATGATGCCATCTTTCCATTGCATTCTCAATTTCGTTCATAGCAGTTTGCAACGAACCGCCAGCAGCTAAAGAAGGTGGTAAGTTTTGTGCTTCGTCTGAAAGTTTATCGTTTAAATCAGCCATTGCCGTTCGTATTTAGTTTAGAGGTATATTCAGCACCGCGTCAGCTTAATTTCGTGTCATAAACTATGCCGGACCGCTGCAATAAAGGCATGCAGGATGGAGGCACCTAAAATCCAACTCACTCCCTAAACAGTTGCTTTCTTATGAGTTAAAAAATCATAGTACCCAATTTCAACAGATCCACCTTCCCCGCGAAGAGTTATTGACGCTACAATACCCAAATCTCTATGGGGAGTAACTCCGGATACGCTAAAAGTATACCCATCTCTTAAAACAGCATCGCCAATTGCCGGCAACCTAATTTCGTTTCCTAATAAGTCTTTCATTTCATTGAATTTAAGGGAGAATAAATTTATTCATAAAAAAAGACGAAAGGGAGTAGACTCGATCGTCCCTGAGAAAAGTAAAAAAGAAACTATCCGCAGTAAGATAGTATATCTTAAAAATTAAATTCAGGTTGACATTTCTTGAAATCTTTTATCGTTGTCCAACAGCGGTATTTAGCAATGTACAGTTGATCTTTTGATGAGCGTAAACGCGGGGCACCAATGTGATATCAGTATCTAAAATACGGGTCTTAAGTACGGCCAGTGACTGCATGAATGAATTTACAGAATTCACATCTATTAGTGCGTTTGCTGTGGGAGAGAGGTTCATAACATCTTTTCCTTCGATGCCAAAAATTTGATAAGATAGTCCACCTATTAGAAGGCTCGCCTTTGATCCTTCAGCGAGATGGCTTAGACTTGAAACATCAACTCTTGCCTCTGTTGTCATGATATTAGCCCTGATCCTGATACCGACACCTACTTTCACAAACGTCTCACAGGTTTCACCTTCCTTTGAGGTTAGCACCGTGGTATGTTTGGCTATATCGTAAACGATCTCATAAGAACCAGGTTCGCCAGTGACACCGGTAAGGCCATAGCTAGGTTTTCCGTCTGCGTTGAATTTTTTAATGTAAAAATCAACACTAAAATCTGGTAGCATCTTTTTCAATTTATCCTGATCGTTGATAAGATTGAGGATATTTTCTTCCCCATTGACTTCCTTCGAACCCCAAACCGGTATTTTTCCCATAAAAAGTACAGGTGTCTGCGGAATGAACTGATCAAATATCTCAGTTCTTTCAAAAAGGTAGTCTGTTTTGGAATTGTCTGTTTGTGGCTTACTTGCCTTAGTCCCCTGTGCGGGGGATGTAAGAGAAGATAACAGTGCCAGAGCGGAGATTAGAATGAATTTATGTTTCATGGTATTGTTTGGTTTATTGTTTTTATTAAATGGATTTTAGACGTTTACTTTCACTGCCTGTCAAAAATCAAAAAGAGACGAAATGTCTTGATTATTTAGCCAAGCAACGAAGCATGGTTCAAGGCGCTCTGCAGCGACAGTACAAGTGGATATATTAAATTCAAAAAAGCCACTGAAAAATTCAGGTTTTCTATAAATCATCTGATTGTAAATTTTTTCTTTGGATTAGATTTATGTATCCGTTGTAAAATAAAATCAACTTGCTTTTTTAAATCAGAAATAACCAAATCTCCACCTGTTTGATCAGCAGAAATGATACTTCTCCTTAATTTATTTAAAAGGCTAACAATTTCCATTTTTTAAAATATAGGCTCTATTCTAAATTTCCTTTAAGCCATTGGTAATTCCCTGTAAGACGTGTTTTGCAGTTATCTCCAGTTCCATTAACTCTTTTTTAAGTTTTTCGGATCCTCCATCGTTGATAAACTTAACCGCACCGCCAATTTTTTTAGCAGCCCCATTTGCCCATCTTGTCCGAAATAAATTGATCCCTGAAGCTTCGTGAAAATCATTTACGATTCTGTTCAATTCGTCCAATTCCTTTTTTACAAATTCTAATTCACGTTCTTTGGTAATAATACTTTGTCTATTCGCCTCTGAAATTTCATCCTTGATATCGTCAACATGAACGTAATTACTTTTGTCAACTGCACGCTTGAGCATGGCGCACATAAATGTTTTAGGTATCGGATTGGGGGTTAATTGAGGGGCATTTTTCATTAATTTAATTCTATCCCCTTTAATTGTAAGCCATCCCCAAGTGTCAGGTATTTCATCAATTTTTGCGATATGATCAGTTGTTGTTAAAAGCCAAAAATGGTTGCAGTACTGAAATATATTTGCTGACTTTTCGGGATTTTTAAGTTCGGTAAGCCAATCGTTGCGAAAGCGTTTTAATTCAATGCCGTGGACAGCAAAGCCCCTAGTGGGCCAAAGGTTGACAGCAAGGTAATCGGCTGATCGCGTAGCATCGAAGCCAGCCTTATCTCGTACCTCCTCCATTAAAGCATATTCTTTTTCTGGAAACCGCTTTCTTAAAATAGAGTAAATAGAGGATTGATCTATTGTTTTTAAAATAGCTTCTTTTACCGGAACTATATCAATACTTTCAGGGTGGGTCGTCATTTACGGTAAATTTTGGTATTCGACTGAATCCTCTGTAGCGGCTAAAATAGTTTGATCTTCTTTTACGGCTACATTAAAAGACTCTTTGATGGTCTGTATATCAAAAACAAACTCGGGTGAAACAAACCGCTTGCAATCTGGACCTATTGGGAAGAACCCGAATTCTAAATTATAATCAAACTGTTTTGGGGAGTTTACAATATTACCGTTTGATAAAAGATGGATAAAACTTGATTTTATCCGGCTTAACGGCTTACCACAAATCATACAATGGCTGGCATCTCGTTGCTTAGCGTTGTGACCGCTTTTTTTAAGAATCAGGTAAAGTTCTAATTGCCCTTCTGGTAGGATAGGGGTTTCCTTGGTACGATCTTTCAATTCTAACTTCTTTTTCCCCGATTTGGAAGATGGCTCGATGGATATGTAGCTATATTCTTCCGGATTAGCATCGATGCCGACACATTTAGTAAAAGGTAAAATACTAGACCAATAAAAGGTCCTGTCTCCTGCTTTCGTGTATAGGCACACAAAGTCCTTCCAGACAATTGGCTTTTCTGTTTTTGACAAAGTTTGAATTTTGCACCATATTTTAAAATCCCGCAGAGGTACTAGGCTAAACTGAGGTATGTAGACAAACTCATTAAACCTAAATAAGATTTGAGTTTTGATCTCTTTTTCTAAAACAGCGATTAAGTTATTTTCGAAATCGATACTATTTTTAAAAATAGGAGACCCTTCAACATTGTTTGAACTGGGGGCAATATAATCTGGATGTACAACGGCATCCTCGATCATGCCATCAGGAAGAAAATTCAAATAAAAATAATTTTTCGCCTGCGGCTTGATCTCAAACTTGACTCTTCCTGAATTTGTTCCAATTGAAAATGAACCTAAAATTTCTTGGATAGGCTTTTTGGATAATCCGGAAATAAAAAATGGTTTTGATAATTTAAGAGTGATAGGAACTGACTCTGAAAGTGAACCGATCAGTTTCTTAATTAAATCTTCAGCTTCGAAATGGGTCATAAAAAATAATTTAAGTATAAGCTAAATTTGGTGGATGCTATGTCTGTATTCTTTTTCTGCCGCTTCTTTGGTTGGGTGGCCCATAAACCAAATTTCGTTTTCGCGTTTTGACCAAAGGATTTTTCCTAAAACATTCCTGTGATAAACGCCATCTCTGGAATTGTCTTGCTTGGGGTTTACAGCACGCCATCCGAAATTTCCAAAAGCAAAAAATAGTGTGATCGTATCCTTTTGAACTTCTTCGATCCGGTGCAAGACGTTACCGTTACGGGATATAAAGGAAAACCTGCCATGCCTGGCAAATTTTGTCTTTTGGGTTTTACCACAAATGAACCGCTCCTCGTATCCTCCACGTAGCACCACGCTCAGGTAATGAAAGGGGTGGGAATGGAATAAATTGGTCCGGTCCTTATCGGTTAGCTTATGCAGCCGTACATGAAGTTGTCCTATCTTCAGCAGCGTAAACCGCTGGAGGAAGTCGTGTATGTGGCTGTATGGTTTGAAAAGGATCACTGCGGGGTTATGGAATAGCACCTGAGAATTAAACTGATATTTACAATATCCGCTTTAAGAATATTCTGAATGACTGCTCTCGAAGGGAAATGAATCCTTTAAATTCATCTTCACTAAAAGGCATCGTTACCCGGTACTCCATATTCTTAATGGAAAGAATATCACTTGGAAGAGAATTTACCTTCAAGTAGGTCTCGACTTTATTTAAAAGATAAAGGTTATCGGTGCTAGGTACTGTAAGTGTAGCGTTCATAAACAGAAATTAATTAGTAGTGAAAGAAATATTAAGTAGGTGATTGAATCGGGTCTCATACTCGGGATAGAATGCGCAAGCGGCAGCAAATACGCCCGTAGCCGCATCTTTATTTTTCATCAGCGACCGTAGGAAGGCTGAGTCGTGTTCCCCGATATCAATGATGTCTTTCAGTTTATTGCTGGCTGCGGTATAGAAATCAATATTATGTGCTGGATTAAATTTGGATGTAGTAAGGTTGCTTACCACCAGGGAAGAGTGCAGTTGTGGGATGGACTTATACCAAAATAAAAGAACCGTCTCCATCGTGAGCGGGATTGGCTTGAGTGATTGACGATCAAAAAAACTGATCTCTAAGCCAGGCAACTTAGTTCCCGGAATTTCGTGGTTGACCTTCCTGAAAGGGATCATAAAAAAAACGAATTCTGGAATCTCGAACTTGAACAAAAAATTAACAGTGCCTAGTGGCTGGCCGTCATACCTGGGGTCGATAATCACCTGTTTAAACTCGGATGCCGAGAATCGCGCCTTGGCCGTGAAGCCAAAAAGAATAAAAAGTGTGGCAAATAGGATTGCGCCTATTGTTAGGATTGGCAAAAAATACATACTGATAAAAGTTAGTTACGGACGTGAGGCAAATCTAGTAAACCGATTTAGAAATCCAAAATTGGAGACCTCTATTGGCAGATGATAAAACTCACTTGCGGCCACATAATTTTGAGAACTCACAAAAAAGGCATGTGTTCACATCGCTGATTTGGTCGAAGGGAACCTCCCTATCTAACATTTCATTGCCCAATCGCTGTAAGTTTTCCTTGAACTCCACAAGGAGGGGGGCGGCATTCTCGACCTTGGTTTTACCCATTTTTATCCCAAAGGAGAAGTTGTCTTCGAAAAGGTTCTTTCTGTTTATCAATCCAGGAACAACCTTTAATCCCTCGGTGATAATTTCAGAGTCCACGAACAGGGCTGCATAGAAAAGGGTTTGAAAGGCTGCTTTGTTGCGCTTGATGCTGGGCTCAAAAAGGGAGTGGATGCTTTCGAAATTCAATTCATCCTTTCCTGTTTTGTAGTCCACGATGCGCAAGATGTCGTCTTTTTTGTCTGCACGGTCTACCACACCGGTAAGCCTCATTTCTCCACCCGTTACTGGCAGGGTGATAGACAATCCCGCTTTCTCTAAACCTACCATTTCAAAGGGGGCATACTGCTTATCCAAGTACAATATCCGCAGCACGAACTTTTTGACTACCTCCTTAACCACCATGCGCTGTCCACGGTATTCAATTACATCATCGGTGGAGATAGCTCCGTAATGATCCGTGAAAACAGTATCGATAAAGGCATCCACACGATCGCTTAGGTCTTCGAAATCAGTTTCTTTTACCATTCCAACGCCTGTGTCCCCGACAACATCCTTGTAAAAAAGATCCATTACCTTATGTAGTATATCACCAAACACACGGGCATCTAGCTCTTCATCTACCTCTGCAGGTTCCTTGATCTTGGATATGTAACGCAAGAAGAATTTAAGACGGCACTCCAAATAGGTGTTTAGGGCCGAGGGAGAAATACCGTTGGCGAATATTCTTTTTAGGGCTTCCTGTGTGCTTTCGTCTTTCTGAATGGATATGCCCATCTTCGCCACTGGCTCCAACGGGCTGAAGGCGGTCTTTCTGACAAAGTTAAGGTTGGATTCATATAGCAACTGCATCAAATACCGGCTCATTTCACCCTGGCCACCACCATTCATCGCTGTCGAGTAGAAGATATTTACATTCTCGCTACGTTGTAGGATACGATAAAACAGGTAAGCATACATCGCGTCTTGCTGCTCATTGGTAGGTAGTCCGTAGCACTTCCGTATATTGAAAGGGATATAAGAACCCTTGCTGCTGCCGGCTGGCAACATCCCCTCGTTCATGGAAAGGATAAAGATGTTTTTAAAGTCGAGGTTACGGGTTTCGAGCACACCCATTATCTGAAGCCCCGACATAGGCTCACCGCTAAAAGGTATTTTCTCGGCTGCTAACAACTGGCGCATAAGCCGTTGGAAAGACTTAATGTTCTTCTTGCGCGCGGAAACATCTTCATCTGTATCTCTGGCCAACGGAAGCTTTGTTTCAAGTGAAGTGAAAAATTTATGGAAGTTGAAAGCAAACTCCTTGTCCATATCAAGAATGGTAGGCGACTTGCCCAGCGCGTCAATGATAGTGGTTAAGTGGGCGATCAGCAAGTCGGTAGGAACGACCTTGAAAAGTAACGCTATGATTGCCTCCTCCTCTTGGGCGAAAGAGAAAGCTATCTCCGATCCATTGCCGGCAATCATCTGATCCTTTAAGACCGTCACCCTTTCAGGGGAAAGGTTACGGACGTAGGAATGATTTAAAATGGCAAGTACCGCTTTAGGGCTCAACCCGTTTTCCTTTACTTTAATCTGAAGGTCTATAATTAACTCCAACAGCCCGAACAGTGGCGTATTCATTAAAGACATACCCATCGACACGTTGATTTTTTTGATGCTTGCCGGAAGGCTGTGCAGCACGGGGACAAGTAATTGTTCGTCAGGCAGAATGATAAGCGTCTCGTTCGGGTCCATACCGCGCTCCATCGATTCTGCTATCATCTGGGCTAGTGCCTTTACTTGCGCCATAGGTTGCCCTGCACCTACAACATGTATGGGCGTAGCTGCCTCGGCCTTTAGTTTGAAGTTTGAAGGAACATCAGTAGGGAAGGTGTTCCCCAGAACCGGGTGCGACTGGTATTCACGGAAAAAGCTGCCGGCCTCCTGCGTCCTATCAGAAAAATAATATTGGTCTATATCCCAAAAAATGCGGGACTCCTTGTTCTTTACGAACCAAGAAATTATCACCTCCTCAGATTTTGTGAGGGCGTTGAAGCCAACAAAGTAGATTTTTTTCAAATGGCCGTGGGCATCGGAAACCTTTTCAATGCCCTCCGCTACTTCTCGGTACAAAAGCCCAGAGTAGGAATTATTATTGGAAACCAGTGTTTTCTTGAACTCTGAATAAACCATCGACAGCCTCCTCCAGACAAAAAGGAACTGTTCCTTCTTTAATGAAGGCTTACCTTCGAAATCACCCCAAAACCTAGTGAGGAACTGTACCTGTTCTTCTGTAAGGGAATCAAACAATAAATCCAACTCCTTTTGATCGGTGAGGTCGCGGAAAATCTTTGAGGCGCTGGCGAGGTAGGAATCCAATTCCTCGAAATCCTTAAGGAGCATCTCGCCCCAAAAATAGAAATCGGAGAAAGACTGTAACTTATCCTTGTCATGAGCGCCTTCCACGTTGATGATACGCTGATAGACGGAATGGAGCTCTTGTATTAACGTGAGCTTATCCACTACGTTCCTTGTGGACATGGAGCCGACAAATTCTTCAATAGTGAAAGACTGGGGGGCGAACACAGGGGCAGGGAAAAATCCCCCAAAGTGAGAGGTAAAATACATCGAAGCCCTGCGGTTAGGGAACACAATCGCCACATCCTCGAAGGAAGCATGGCTGGAAGCAATTTTTTCAGCAACGTATTTTAAAAATTCAGTCATAAATAGTCAATCAATCAATAATAAAGAGACAACAAAGAACAGCAACCAATCTCCGACCGTCCAGAGAGCAAAAAGGCACGCCTGATATGCTTTACCTTTGTTTAGAGAAATTCCCTCATAGAATCAAAGCAGTGATTTCAAAACACGCGGCAAATTCGTTAAAGCCTCCACTTCCTTTTCCTTTCTGCAAGGATCTCAAAATGTCAAACTCCACTTAAAAAAAACATTCGCGTTTTCTTCACCCCATTTTTTAAAAGTGGCGGGCTTTTCATAATTGGACCCGCATTTTTTACATTTTAATTGGATCATTTCCTCCATCAAAAAATAGGGATTAAAATTTAAAAGCGCACACTTCTTTTGAACAGTTTTGTTGTTGCTTTTTACGTGACCGATTAAATAACAAGATGCACCCACGGTCGTCCTTACGGACTGCCTAAACCGTTACAAGTTTCTCGGAATCTAAATAAAGAAGGTATCCTTTCGGATTTTCGTAACCCATTTTTCTCAAAACAGACAAGTAATATCCCACTTGTTTTATATCCTCCTCTTTTTCCTCTCCTGTCTTGTAGTCAAGGACCACGGCCATGCCATCCTTCACCATTAATCTATCCAATCGTATCTGAGAGCCATTGGGCATAACGATAGGAACCTCATTTCGGACATTCCAACTTCCATCAAACCATTCCTGAATCTTAAGAGTATCAATCAAGGCTGTAAATGAGGTTTTAAAATCCGATACCTCCGTCTGGGTGATCGTCTTACCGGTAGTAAGAGCCTGGACTTTTGCCGATTCAAAGTCAGCCATAGACCGGACATGAGAAAGTAGGTTGTGGTGCGCGATGCCTTTTGCCCTTTTTTCCTCCTTCTCAACCGCATTATCCAAATACGCATTTCCCTCTGACGGGCGTAAATGCAAGCGATCGCGCCATGGAACTGAGGCGTAAGTATCCAGTAAGTAAGAATCAGACCTATCATCAATGGAGATACCATCGGCAGGGATCTCTAAAAGTCCCGATACGAAAATAGAGATTTCTTCTTTCCAGTTCGAACATAAGGTTGCGTCACCGGAAACCGCGCTGTAAATCAACTGTGAAATATTCTTGCCCCTGGTAACGTCAGGGTGAGGGCAATGGATATACATACCCCTCTCCGCTCTGGTAAGTGCTACATACAAAAGGTTTATGTTATCCAAATAGATACGGCTGTTTTCTAGCTCGTAGCCATGGGCAAAGAATGTGTCCTTCAAAGTGGAGGCGTACTTGATAGGCAAGTAAGGGAATAGATTCTCACTCTCGCCAGCTTCAGGCTTCATCCATAGGTTAGGGGACAACTGGCCGGGGTGGTCAAGGTCCCATGCGCAAAAAGGGATGATCACATACGGGAACTGAAGTCCTTTTGATTTATGGACGCTTATGATTTGAATAGCATCTATATCTCCCGATGCCTGAACTGAAATAGTTTCTCTTTTGCTGTTAAACCATTCCAGAAATGCAGCCAGGCTACTCGTCTGCTTCGCGGAGAACTCCTGCACTAGGTTCTGGAAAGTCTGAAGGTAGATAAGTTCTCCTTTGATGGTATTGAGGCTGAAAATATCGATCAGCGTCTCAACCAGCTCAAACAAAGGCAATTTCAAAAGGATGGGCGTTTCCGTTAAGAATCTTTCTGGAAGGAGGGTCTTGAACTTTTCATCGTCAGCGATGGATAGGTAGTCTTCATTGAAAAGGGGTTGCCTCATGATGGAGAAATATCCCTCGATCAATTGAACCCTTGAAATCCGGTTGTAGCTATTGAATAAAAAATCAAGGGCACTACTTAACACCTGAATGGTGATAGCTCCATCGATCCTCAAACTCTCATTGGAGATTACATCATAGCGGTACTTCCCGCCCGTAGGCAAGGACATCAGGTAGTCTGCTACCAACTGGCCTTCCTGGTGCTTGCGGATGATGATGGCAATATCCTTTAATTTAACACCGTTGTCTTGAAGTAGCTCTATCTCTTTTGCGAGCTGCACCAACGAGTCATACTTCCACCCGCCATCTTCCTTGTCGCCATGCAGAAACGAAAGCTTCACATTGCCCTGAAATGACTTGGCCGTATTTTGCGCTACATCCGCGTAGCTGCCCTGTAACAGTTCGGGAGACTCCGATTCGGTAGTGCCGGCAATATGGTTGAATAGCTGGTTATTGAATTCGATGATCTTTGTGCCACTACGGTAGTTGGTGGTAAGCTCCCTTATCTCCACCCGGTCAGAACCCAACTGGGCTTCGACCTGATCTTGAAGTAAGGTTAAATCCCCACCTCTCCACCGGTAGATAGACTGCTTTACGTCTCCCACCACTAGGCTCCTGAACCCTTGATCAAGGCCGTTAAGTAATAGGGGCTTGAAGTTGTTCCATTGCATTGAGGAGGTATCCTGAAATTCATCAATGAGATAGTGATTGTAAAAGCTTCCTACCTTCTCGTAAATGAACGGGGTGTCTGTGTCCTGGATGATGCCGTTCAAAAATTGGGGGGCATCTGCGATAAGCATCACGTTATTCTCAACCTTGTAATCCCTTAGCTTGCGAACGATATCGGTTATCAGGCCAAAAGCATAATAATTTGATAAGGCTACCTCTGAGGTAAGAGCCTCTTTATAGTTTTTGTCACGGTAGGAAAGTAGCTGAGTAAGATAGGGGATCAATACGGTGTCTGCTACCGAAGCAATTGCCGCTTTGTTGGGGGATTTAGTGTTGGCCCAATTGTCTGCG
>Ga0105045_10005067_pt1 | contig 11552 bp, 9 predicted proteins | sample MAT02_FD_78089 | JGI IMG/M metagenome (GOLD analysis project Ga0105045, IMG submission 78089) | Freshwater microbial communities from Lake Fryxell liftoff mats and glacier meltwater in Antarctica - MAT-02 (megahit assembly) | ecosystem: Environmental > Aquatic > Freshwater > Ice > Liftoff... | reverse complement strand
ATCGTAAAACTGTTAATGAGCGTTTCGTAGATCAAGCCAACAAGCGCGTCATTGGTCTGGAAAAAAGTTCCAGTGAGATAAGTACCTCAAAAAAAGACAGCACTGGGGTTGATCAACAACTGAGAGCTGAGCCCGAACCCATCCACAGTCCGCCCAGAAGACAGCTAGCTACCCAAGCTAAAGACAAACTGCAAGGAGGCAAGTTGGGAGGTGTAGGCACCGCTAAAGTAGCCCTGAGCAGAGCGCGGGCCACGGCGATAAATGTTTCCGCCTTCTCGTGGGGAAGTTTTTTATACTTATTTTTTCAGCTCCCCTTTGCGATTTTAGGCATCGTCGCTTTTGGGGTGGCTAGTGTTTTTGGTGATGAAGTGGCGGCAGCCGGGAGTGAGGAGGGGTTTTGGGCTGGGCTGGCTAGTTCGGCTATCCGCACCTTAAACTCTATCACCTCGCTTGTGGGAGTGGATTTTGCCGAGATTGCCGGCGCAGTCTTTGCTGTTTCGTATGTTTTAATTATCGCCATCGGTGTGATTACGCTCTTTCTCCTCTACCTCCAATACACTTTAGGCATGCTCAAACCGCTCTCAGGTGAAGCTGTAGGCTTGAAGTATAGTGCGCTCCTCTTAGCTGTGATTGGCTACTCTGTGCCAATGGCCAACATCCTTCCCTGGGCCATGGTCTGGATGATAGCCGTCTGGCTGTACCCAAGATAAACCGTGCACAGTCCGGTTTTTTCATCAAAACATTTGCTATTATGGTAGATATAGATATGAAGTATATCGCGCTCACTATTGTTGCCATTATTTTTCCGTACTTTGCTTTGGCGCAGGCGGTGCAATTTGGGGATCAAGGCTTAGCGATTGACCTTGAGCCTGCCTTTCCCCAGCCCGGGCAAGCCTTTACAGCCACCGCCAACGACTACTCCCTCCCTATTCAAGGCACAACGATTCGCTGGTCTATTAACGGCGAGCTGAGAAATGAATATTTAAACGAGCGGGTAATTCCTGGTACTGCGCCACTTTTAGGTAAAGAGATGACTATCAAACTAGAAGTGAGCCTTCCGACTGGCGGTTCAGTGTCTATCGAACGGACCATTGCCCCGGTAAATCTTGATATTATTCTGGAACCGCAAACTAGAACCCCTGCCTTCTTTAAAGGACGCGGACTCCCGAGTATTGGTAGTAAGATCAACGCGACCGCGATTGTAAATGGTAATAAGGTCTTGCCCAGCAGCCTCATCTACACCTGGCGCCTCAACAGTACCGTTTTGGAATCTGGTTCTATTCAAGGTCGCAACAACATCTCATTTTCTATGCCCCAAGGACGAAGAGCAACCCTAGTCCTTGACGTGCGAGAACTAAATGGCGAACCGCTGGCCCAAAGGATTATCGATGTCCCGAGTGTCACACCGAGTATTTCATTTTATGAAATCAGTACTTTATATGGATTTAAGCAAAAAGCGGTTGGTACAGCCGTTCCTCTTCTTGGAGACAGCATCACCTTAAGGGCGGAGCCATATAATCTTGATTTGGCTACATACAACGAACCTGACCACTTAGAGTGGAAAATTGCCGGCGTACGCACCCAAAGTAGTGCTGGTAATCCCTACGAAATTACTTTAGCGGCGACAGGAGGGAGCGGTCGGGTCCCGGTCAGCTTCCACGTCAGAAATACCGTGCAGCTGCTTCAGGGGAGCCAGGGTAGTTTTGATATCACCTATTAGCACTCCACTATGAAACAAAAAGTCTTTATCATTTTCGGTATCATCTTCCTCATCGCTCTCATAGCGCTCTGGGTGTATCTCTTTTTCTTTTATGGTAAGGACGAGGCGCCGCGCTTTACTGACCTAGGACCCGAGGGTAGCCTTGACGGGGGAGTGATTATTCCCCCTACACCTTTAGAGCCTGTGGTAGCCACTACAACAGCAGCCAGGCCCCGCCTAAGGCAACTAACTACCAAACCAGTGATTGGTTTTATGGAGGCAGGAAGCGCGACTACGAGCCTTTCAGTTACTTTTGCTGAAGCGGGAACGGGCCACATCTTTTCGGTTGACACTTTAAGCGGTAGTGAGGTTAGGCTTTCCAATACCACTGTAGCAGAAGCAAACTTCGCCTCTTTCTCGCCCTCTGGGCAGATTGTCGCCCTCCGCTCTAAAAACGACCGGCGGACAAGCCCGATTACTATCGGAAGGCTCAATCCAGGTGAGAGTAACCTCACGACCGTGGAAATTGATAAACAGGTCCTTGACTTTGCAGTGATTAATGAGGGTGAACTGATGTATAGTCACAAAACCAGTGAGGGAATTGAAAACCGAGTGTACGCACTAACTAATTCTAGTGACCGCCCGCTCTTTACCGTACCTTTTTATGAAACGGCCATGCGCTGGGGTACAACCTCATCTAGCACTCACTATGTATATCCAAAGCCATCATACCTGCTTGAGGGATATGTTTATAGTTATAGAGGCAGCGTCATGAATCGCGAGCCAATCCAAGGCTTTGGCTTGAGCGCTCTCATTTCCGTTGCCCACGTCTCATATTCGAGTATGTCTAATTTTGAAACTGAAAGCTTCATTTATAACCGTCTTACAGGAACGACCGAGCGCTCTTCATTGGTGATTATCCCGGAAAAATGTACCCCTGGCTTGAGCATAAATACGCTGTGGTGCGGCTCTGAGATTACAGACCTACCGATAGAATTTCCCGACAGTTGGTATCGTGGCCAGTTAGCTTTTTCTGATACGATTTGGGAATTGGACCTTGAGACTGGATCAGCTATCGCGCTCGTCGATACACTCGCCGCCAGCGGTCGGGAGATTGATATAATTAATATGAGCAAAGGACAAAGCGGGACGGCTTTATATTTTATTAACAAAAACGATAATACCCTCTGGATGTATGAACTCTAAACTAATCTATTGCGGAGTCCTCGCACTCCTCCTCATCCTCCCGCTATCACTTTCGGCGCAAACGTATTTGGTAGGTATTCCTGGCATTAGTGACCCGGGTTTAAGTTTTGGTTCTTACATAAACGCTCTCTATGCGCTATCTATCAGTATTGGCGCCCTAATGGCCGTCATCAAGATTATTATCGCTGGCGTACGCTATATGCTTTCTGATATTGTCACTAGTAAATCTGAAGCAATTAGTGATATTCGCGGGGCGGTCCTGGGACTACTAATAGTTATCTCAGCGGTCGTGGTGCTCCAAGAGATTAACCCTCAATTAGTCGAGACTAATATATTTTTAGATAAAGTGGTCACCCCACCAAACGTGATTGTCACCACGCCGGGAAGTGCCCCGGTAGTAAAGACTGGATATAGTTATATTCAAGTTTCAGGTAATAGTGCTGCCGTACAAACTTTTCGCGCAGCATGTGAAACAGCTGCAGGATTATTGACCACCGGCTCGTTGCCAAATGGAAAAAGCCAAGTTGTTTGTTATGATGATGTCAGTGCGGCAAATTTAAGCTGGTTAAGCGGAACGTTCGGATCTCGATTTAGCAATAACCTGATAACGCGCTTTCAAATATTTCATTTTACGCGACCGTTTGCGCGAACCAGTGTCCCCGCGAGCACTTTACCGGCTAATAAGGTGGTAGAATTTGCCGTTCAATTTGTCCTTCCCGGAGACTGGATAGAAAAAGGGCAGCAATCTGCCATGAATCAAACTTGCCGCGACCTTCAAGCTGCCATTGGTAGAACTATGACTGTACACGGTAGCGCTGCGCTAGGCTACCTTGCTTGCATCCGTGACATCTAGCGATGCTTGCGGATATAAAATTCTTGCGCAATACCCACTAGATTACTGACGAAGAAGTAGAGAGCGATAGCCGCAGAGATGAAGTAGGCGGCAAAGAAGATCAGTACCGGCATGACGTAGCGCATCTGTGTCTGCATGTTGCGCATGAAGTCTTCTTTCATATCGGGCGCAGCCTTTGGGTCTTTAGGCGGCAGCTCAGGGAGCGAGAGCTTAATTTGGTAGTACTGGGTAACAGCAGCGAGTAAGGCCAGGATTAAACTTTTATCTGCAATGTCTATGACGCCAAGAAAATCCATCGTCACTGTCACTGGACTAACGATAAATGAGTAGAGGAGCTCTACATTGATTTGAGGGAGTTCAATCCCGCCGCCGGTATAAACCGAAAAATAAAGAGCAATTACAATCGGAATCTGAAGGAGTAGGAGAAAAATACTCGCAAAAGGATTCATGCCCGCTTCTTTATAAATAGCCATCATCGCCCGCGCTTGTTCTTCGCGGTTATCTTTAAACTTTTCTTTTAAGGCCTTTAACTCTGGCTCTATTTCCCGCATTATGCGCTGTGTCTTGGCAGCCTTAATCGAAAGCGGGAGGAGAATAGTCTTGACGACAATAACCGTCGCAATAATAGCCAATCCAACGTCGCCGCCTGGTATTACCTTAATAAAAAATACTAACCCGTTGTAAACTGGGTCGAAGAAAAATGTGTGCCAAATATAACTAAACATACCGGCTATTCTACCTTTGATTTAAGAGGACTCCAAGCTCTACTCTGACGGCCAGTACCCGAGCCCGAGCGGAGAGGGAAGCAAGACTCGGCTTGACCAGGACAATTATCGTTTTTTGGTATCTTTCCACCAACCAGAAATTGTAGAGGATGGCATATATTTGCCGTCTGAGACGGTTGCGGTCATGGGCTTTTTTCAACACTTTTTTACTCACCACAACCGCCGCCTTAAAGGTGGGGGAATGGCCGGTGATGATTTGGAGATGGGCGCCACTCACTCTCTTGCCGGCTTTAAAACAGTGCGTAAACGCTGTCCGGTCAAGACGATTTGAGGCGGCGAGCATTATTTAAAAGTTTATATTAAAAAAGCTCTTAGCGAGCTTTTTTAACAGTTAATTGAGCGCGGCCTTTGCGGCGTCTCGCGAGGAGGATTTTTGCTCCCGAGGTGGTCCCGCTGCGCACGAGGAAACCATGCGTGGTGGCGCGCTTCTGCTTACTTGGTTGATAGGTTCTTTTGCTCATAGACTGTTTAAATACTTAGTATGCGAAATACCGCCACACTATACATGAACCCAAAAAAAATTCAATACCACGAGGAAGTAGTCAGAACTGATTTATGTTATGCACAGGTTGTGCACAGTTGCTTTTTACAGCTCCAAAACTAAGGCTCCTTTCCCTCAAAATCGGGGAACATTTTACACCTCCCTTAATGTAGGTATAATGCATGGTACGAACCCAGACTTCCAGCCTGCTATGAATCCCATCTCACATCCATCACAACCTTCCAGTATCGTTCGAACCGAACATATTGATATTAAAAAGCTGTGGGATGATGGATTGGTAAAAATTGAACTTGCCATTACTCCGGCCAACTTCAAAACTTGGTTTCGAGACACCTATATTCTTACTTTAGAGGACGGCACGGCCACTTTGGCAGTGCCGAGCGTGTTTGTGAAAGACTGGCTCCAAGATAAGTTCCAATCAATGATCCTAAAAACGCTCCGTGAACTCACTCCCTACGTGCGAAGTATTGAATACGCGGTTGTCCAAAGAAGTGACCGTAAAAGCGAAGGGAGTAAAACCCAAACCATAAACGCTGCTCTACCGCTTGAAGAATACTACATTAACAAGAGCGACAATCTAAACCCAAAATACTCATTTGAAACCTTTGTGATTGGGCCGTATAACGCGTTGGCGCACGCCGCCGCTAAGACCGTGAGTGAAAAACCTGGCATTGCCTACAACCCGCTCTTTATTTATGGTAAAACCGGTCACGGAAAGACACATCTCATCCAAGCCGTAGGTAACCAGATTAAGAAGACTGGCAAGAAAGTATTTTACGTGACTAGTGAACGTTTTGCGGTTGATTATTTCAACTCGCTTCAAAGTGGAACGGCCAATAACTTTAAAGACAAGTATCGGCAATATGATGTTCTGGTGATGGATGATGTGCAGTTTTTAGCGACGAAGGAGAAGACCCAAGAAGAACTCTTTCATCTCTTTAATGCGCTGCATGACACTAACAAGCAGATTGTTTTTTCAAGCGATATACATCCTGCCCTGCTCTCTGGATTAGAAGATCGCCTCAGGTCACGGTTTGCCCAAGGCATGATTGTTGACATTCCTGCTCCGGACGTGGAATCAAGAGCGGCTATTCTCAAAGCTAAGGCCGCTCAAAATAGCATCACCCTCTCGGAAGATGTAGTTAACCATTTAGCGGTTACTATTGAAGGAAACATTCGAGAACTGGAAGGAGCCCTCAACACCATAATGTGCCAATCGCAGCTACTGGGCCGAACCTTAAGTCTTGATGAGGTAAAAGTTATCATTAAAAATAGCTCAAGACCAAGAAAGACATTAGCTGTCTCTGATGTGGTTGATAAAGTAGCTCGCTACTTTGATATTGATCAAGCGAGCATCTACGAAAAGACGAGGCGAAAGGAAATTGTGAAGCCAAGGCAAATCATTATGTATTTACTGCGCGAGGATTTTCAAGTTTCCTATCCTGCTATCGGGAAAAAACTGGGTGGACGAGACCATACCACAGTTATCCATTCTTGCGAAAAAATTAAAAATGAATTGAAGTCCAACTCCGAGCTTGAGGAGGAGATTTCCCAAATTAGACTGCTTTTAAAGTAAAGCTTTTGATATAAAAAAACAGGGACTACTCCCTGTTTTTTTATACCCATTGGAGTACTCTGGGTATAACTAGAGCTAAAGCTAAGGTAAAGACCTAGGGAGAAGTGTAGAGTAACCCTGACAAGGAACCGAGTTATGCCCATACGTACCTAAAGCTTGCCAGTTTTCCCCACTCTACCCCCGCCTGCAAATCTCCTACTCACACCCTCTTGTGTATAAAGACTAAGTAAAATACACTAGGAGTACAACATAGTTTTACTTTATACACACATCCACACCCCTAATAGAACAACATAAATTTTAATAAATATGGAAATACACATTTCTCGTCCACAGCTTACTCAAGCACTTGAACTACTAACGAGAATTAGTACTAAACACGTCACTCTCCCTGTTTTACAGTGTGTGCTCCTGGAAGCTAAGGAAAATCAACTGACCTTAAAAGCGACCAACTTGGAACTAAGTATAGAGATTGAGATTCCTTGTAAAACGCAAGAGGTGGGTATTGTCGCTATTCCAGCCCAGATTTTTTTACAAAGTATCCAGTACGGGACAGAAGCGGAGGTTTCACTTCGGGTTGAGGAGGGGGTATTGTTGATTGAATCAAATAAAACCAATACTTCTATCAAGTCTATTCCTCATGATGAGTTTCCAACTATCCATCGGCTGGCCGGCACACCGCTCATACTCCAAAGGGCCCTTTTTTCCCTTGGTATAAAAACCGTAGCCTTTGCCGCGTCAGCCGCCTCTATTAGACCGGAGTTGGGAAGTGTCTACATTCAGCAAAAAAAAGAACACTCATTAACTTTCGTGTGTACCGATGCCTTTCGTTTAATGGAAAAAACGGTCGCTCAAAAAGGGGTGATTTTAGAGCATGGCTTTTTATTACCTCAGAAAAACGCGATTGAAATATCTCGGTTGTGTGATTTACTCGAATCCGATCCAGAGCTTGTGGTGTCTGAAAACCAGTGTGGCTTAGCCTTTATAAATGAAGGTGTCTACATTACCTCCAGGCTCGTCTCAGCCTCTTTTCCTGACTATGAGCAGATAATCCCTAAAGAGTACACTACACACGTAACAGTGCTTAAAAATGACCTCTTGAAGGCCTTTAAAAAAACCGCCGTCTTTCTAAATAAGTACCAACAGGTTACTGTTTCAGTGCTAGAAGGAAATATTACGCTTTCTTCACAAAATAACGAAGTGGGACATGTCACCGATTCCGTAAAAGCCGTAGTGACAGGAGATGATTTAACACTAAACTTCAACCAGCAGTATTTAACCGATCCTTTTAGTCATATCAGTGACGAGAGTGTCGTGCTGCACTTCGCTGGGATTGGGCGATCGGTGGTAATTTCTGGTGTCTCTGATAAAAACTTACGGTACCTGGTGATGCCGATGAACCGGTAGTATGTTTAAAAGACGGGGTGAAATTGTCGCTGTAAAAGATCTCTTTAGTAAATATAAAAACCGCCTCGCTCCGCCGCAAAAAACGGTGGAGATGGAGGTAATCCGGGTGGTCGGTGAGATCGTGGGCATTGCTCTCACTGAAGCGCAGGTGTCTTATACAGTAAGCACAAAAACTATATCGCTTCGCGTCTCAGGTATAGTGAAGCAAGAAATAAAAATAAAAAATCGGAATATTTTAGACGAATTAAAAAAAAGACTGGGTGAAAAGAATTCACCAAATCAAATTTTTTAAAGCTCTACCAATAAATTATGGAGTGGGAAATGTCGCTTCGCTTGATGTCGCGACGGTCTCTGGAAGAGCAAAGCCGTAGGTTTTTTCTTTCCAAGTCTGTACAGCATACTCCCAGTTACGATACTGACCATCGTTTGCGGCCGGATTGACTGGATTAGGCCCGAGCGGGTTATCAACATCGACAAAGTGTAAAATATTATGCACGTTTCCATACATAGACGCCATATCAATTGGCTCGCCCGACTGCAGTAATGCTAAAAGGTTACTGGTATCGATGTATTCGCCGCGAATAATCGGTTTTACTCCAACCCGATTTATGGTCGGTTGAGTAAAGCTCTCTTTGGGAATTTTAACGAGTGCGTAATCCATAAATTCTCGCCACATTGGGGTTACTATTAGTCCGGAAAGACCATTCATAGACGCTGGAATATTGTTTCCTACCCACACTCCCACTGCCAGATTTGGTGCGTAGCCCATGAGCCAGGCGTCGAAAAAGTTGTTGGTACTACCGGTTTTTGAGGCTACCGAGCGGTTAGGAAAGTTTACTTGTGAGTTGGCGCCCCATAGCGGCGTTCGCGCTACATTATCTGAGAGAATATCACTAATCATTAAAGCGGCATTTTTATCGAGCACTCTTTTGGTAGCAATCTCATTTTCTTCAAGGATATTTCCGCGACTATCTTCCACTCGCAGAATACTTCGTGGCGTAGCTGAGGTGCCCTCATTAGCAAAGACACCATAAGCGTGGGTCATATCAAGTAGGCGCACCTCACCGCCGCCAAGGACAAGTGTAAGGCCGTAGCGAGCTGGGTCGTTTAAAGTGGTGAGTCCCATATCGGCCGCTAATTTCAAAGTTTCCCTAAGTCCAGCTAAATATAGTGTTTTGACCGCCGGAATATTTAATGATTGGGCAAGCGCATTACGCAGGCTTACAGGCCCGATAAATTTGTTGTTGTAATTGTTGGGGGAGTAGCAAGGTGACTCGGAGTTAAAGCTCCATGGTTCACATAGTGGCGAAAACTGGGTGCGCACATCAAAGACTACCGTGTCAGGAAGGTAGCCTTTAGTAAAGGCTGCTGCATAAGCAAATGGTTTGATAGCCGATCCGGGTTGCCTAGAAGCGAGGGCGATATTGTAATTGCCGTCTATATCTTCACTAAAATAATCACGGGAGCCGACCATCACGAGGAGGTCACCAGTTTGCGGGTCAGTCGCTACAAGGCCAGCATTACTCGCGTTGAAGCGCTCCAAATTTTTATCAGCATGTGACGCCACAATCCGCTCCGCTTCTTTTTGCAGGTCCCAGTCTAAAGTGGTAATGATTCTCATCCCGCGTTCGGCGATAGCCTCTTCACCATAAGTGCGGGCGAGCTGCTCTCTGATGTACATCACAAAGTGCGGGGCTCTAATACCGGTTACGGCCTGGGGCTCAAACACCACCTCAGTGTTTTTAGCTTCGTTGTAGGCTCCTTCTTCGATGAGTCCCTGCGCAAACATTCGCTCCAATACTAATTGCTGACGCGCATCGAGATTGGCTTTATTGTTTCCATACGGAGAGAGGAAAGTCGGTGCTTGCGGCAGGGCCGCTAAGTAGGCGGCTTGCGGTAAGGTAACATCAACGGCTTTTTTGCCAAAGAAAGCCTGAGCCGCTTCTTCAACACCGTAAATGGTACCCCCGTACGGAGATTCGTTTAAGTAAATCCCCAATATTTCATCTTTCTCTAAAACTCGCTCTAGCTTAATTGCTAAAATCCATTCTTTCACTTTTCGTGTGATGGTTTTGTCTCTTTGCAAAACCGAGTTTTTGATGACCTGCTGGGTAATAGTAGAGCCGCCTTGACCACCGAGTAAGTCACCGTCTCTGAGGTTTGTGACTACGGCGCGCACAATCGCTTTTGGTTCAATGCCTGAGTGATTGTAAAACTGATCATCTTCAATCGCGATGGTGGCGTTTTTAATAAAGGGGGAGATTTCTTCAAAGGGTACAACCGTGCGACGGACATCTTGGAAGAGGTCGTAGAGGAGAACTTCGCCGGTGCGGTCAAAAATTTTTGTCGACTGTAACACTCTCCGCTCTTCAAAAGAGGAAAGGTCGGGTATTTCTAAGGTCGATACCCAAATGAGTAAGCCAGCGGCGGTTAATATTACCAATACAAACAGACCAATAAAGACGTCAATTGCCACCTCTTTCAGGCTGAGGCGACGCCACCAGTTTTTTATCATACGATGTAGACGCATATTGCCAATACTAGCACGACTTGTCTAGACAAATTACTACGATTATGTGCTAGAGTTATTTCATGAAACTTTCTGAAGAATTAGTATGGCGGGGTTTTGTGGGACAATTTTCGGCTCCAACTTTAGCTGAAATAGTTGACGGTGCGCCACTGGTTATCTATCACGGTATTGACCCTAGTGCCGATTCGGCAACGGTTGGTAATTATGTAATCTGGATGCTACTTCGGCATCTGCGAAACCACGGACACACCATCATTTTTCTCGTGGGTGGAGGTACCGGCATGATTGGGGACCCGAAGCCCGACACGGAGCGGACCCTCATTTCAAGTGCGGAAGCCGCACTGCGGGTAGAAAAAATTAAGGCCCAAGCGCAAACTATTTTAGGTACTGAGTCAATTGAATTTACAGACAATTATCTCTGGCTTAAAGACCTCACCCTGCTTACGTTTTTGCGAGATATCGGTAAGCACTTTACTGTTAATGAATTAATAAAAAAAGACGCAATAGCAACGAGGCTCAGAAACGAAACAGGCCTATCGTATACCGAGTTTGCCTACCCTCTGCTTCAGGCCTATGACTACCTTACTCTCCATCAGGAAAAAGGCTGTACTCTCCAGGTGGGGGGCTCAGACCAGTGGGGCAATATTATCGCTGGCGTGGATTTAGTGAGGCGAGTTAAGCGCACTGCTGTACATGCCCTTACGACCCCTCTAGTAATTGATAAAATCACTGGTAAGAAATTTGGTAAGAGTGAAGGGAATGCCGTCTGGCTCGACGCTGAAAAAACCAGCCCCTACAGCTTTTACCAGTTTTGGCTAAATGTCGCTGACGAGAATGTGATTGATTATTTAAAACTGTATACTTTGCTTCCTCGAGTAGAAATCCTGCAATTAGAGGCCGCTATTCTAGTAAACCCCAGTGCGCGCGAGGCTCAAAAAACCCTCGCTCGGGAAGCGACGAAGCTCGTGCACGGACTGGTTGTCAGTGCGCAGGT
>Ga0105045_10005066_pt1 | contig 11553 bp, 8 predicted proteins | sample MAT02_FD_78089 | JGI IMG/M metagenome (GOLD analysis project Ga0105045, IMG submission 78089) | Freshwater microbial communities from Lake Fryxell liftoff mats and glacier meltwater in Antarctica - MAT-02 (megahit assembly) | ecosystem: Environmental > Aquatic > Freshwater > Ice > Liftoff... | reverse complement strand
TGCTGGTCGGCGCGACGGGGAGTGTCGACCCGGACCGGGTGTCCCCGCCGGGCGTGCTGCGTTCGCTGGTTGCGTCGGGTGCGTCGACGGTGGTCCTCCAGCGAGTGCCCTCGGCGGTGCGGCCGAACAGGACCGAGGGGACCACCAGGGTCGCGCCGACCCGCCGGTCGAAGGGCAGGGCCCCGAACGCCACGGGTCCGGACCCGGGGGTCCGCACCTCGTCGACGGTGGGGATCGCACCAAGGATCTCGGTGACGAGCCCGATGTGGTCCGGCCACGGTGCGGGCAGGTCGATCCGCAGCGCCTCGCCGGTACCCCACAACGACCGCCTCGGCGACGCGAACGACGTGACGTCGGTGCCTGGCGGTGGCCCGTCCGGACCGGGATCAGCAGCGCTGGTCACACTGCGCAGCCGGGCTGGATCACTCACCCCGGTCCCCGCGTCGCGGTGATGAGCTGCGCGATGCCGACCGACAACAGCACGCGTCGCTCATGGGTGAACCCCAGATCGGTCAGCATCGACAGCATCTCGTCGGGCTCGGGCAGGTAGGCGACCGACCTGGGGAGGTAGCGGTACGCGTCGCCGTCGGACAGCGCGGCGCCGATCCGGGGGACGACCTGTCCGAAGTAGATGCCGTGTCCGAAGCGGAGCACCGGATTGGGAGGGGTCGCCACCTCGAGCAGCGCGACGCGGCCCCCGGGACGAAGCACGCGTGCCATCTCGACGAAGGTGGCCTGCAGGTCGGTGAAGTTGCGCAGCGCGAACCCGCAGGTGAGCCCGTCGATCGACCCGTCGGGCAGCGGGAGCTGAGCGCCGTCGGCCTGGAGGCGTGGGAAGGGCTGCGGTGCGTTGGCCAGCATCCCGAAGCTGAGATCGGCGCCGATCGGCCGAAGCCCACGGGCGGCCAGCTCCGCCGCCAGATCGCCGGTGCCGCACGCCAGGTCGACCACCGTGGAGCCCGGCGGCAGCCCGAGCGCCGAGATGGTGCGGCGCCGCCAACCGACGTCCATGCGGAACGTCATGACACGGTTGACCATGTCGTAGCGGGGGGCGATCACGTCGAACATCGCCTGGACCGACCGGGTCTTGTCCGAGCCGGTCGGCAGCGGGGCATCGGCACGAGGGATGAGTGCACGAGCATCGGCAGGTGCGTCAGGGGCGGGAGGTGTCATCGCCGTCAGACTACGACGCGCCGACCGGACCTCCCTCTGCGCCGGTCGGGTCCGTCGGTCCGCCGGACCCAGACGAGCCGGTCGGGCCGGTCCCGGCGCCGGTCGCGTCTGTCTCGGCGCCGGTGAGCGATGCGGTCGCTGCGGCCCAGCGGTAGTCCGCCTTGCCCGAGGCCGAGCGGTGCACCGTCGTCACCCGGATGATCTTCTTCGGCAGTTTGTAGCGGGCGATGTGCGGAACGGCTGCGGCCAGGAGGTCGGCATCTGGGATGTCATCGGACCCGTCGAGCAACTCCAACACGGCAACCACTTCTTGTCCCCATCTCGCCGACGGACGCCCGACGACCAGGCAGTCGGCGACCGAGGGATGGCGCAGCAGCGCTTGTTCGACCTCCTCGGCGAAGACCTTCTCCCCGCCGGAGTTGATCGTCGCCGAGTCCCGTCCGAGCAGTTCGACCGTGCCGTCGCCCAGCAGCCGGGCGCGGTCACCGGGCACGGCAAAGCGTCGCCCGTCGATCATCGGAAAGGTGCGTGAGGTCGACCCGGGGTCGTCGAGATAGCCGAGCGGCACGCGACCCGTCTGTGCCAACCAACCGAGCTCGTCGATCCCGGGTTGGAGCACACGGGTCAGGTCCCGCGACAGCACACGCATGCCGGTGCCGGGCGTGAAGGTCCCGGTCGTCGCTCGTTGGCCGGCCGAGCTGAGTCGGCTCGCCTGTTGACCGGTCTCGGATGCACCGAGTCCATCGAGCACCAGCATCGTCGGCACGGCGCACAACAAGCGCTCCTTGACCCCGGCGGAGAGCGAGGCACCGCCGCTGACCGTGATCAACAGCGAGGACAGCTCGTAGGAGTGACGCTCGAGCTCCTGTGCGAGAGGGCGACCGAACGCGTCGCCGACGATCAACACGATGTTGACCTGCTCGGACTCCACGGTCCGCAGCAGGTCGGCGGGGTCCAGGCGGTCGGTGACCCTCGGGAGCACCACGGTGTTCGCGTTGGTGAAGCCGTTGAACGCCATCCAGTGGGCCGCGCCGTGCATGAACGGCGGACCGGGGAGCAGGCGCGAACCCCCAGCCGGAGCGGCGGTGATGATCTCGTCGAGCCCCTCCCACTCGACGCCGGTGTCCAGTCGGCGCCCGCCGAGCGCGCCCACGAAGATGTCGGCCTGACGCCACAGGACACCCTTGGGCGCACCCGTGGTGCCGCCGGTGAAGAGCAGATAGAGGTCGTCGGGGGACCAGCTCGCCGCGAGCCCGTCGGGCAGTGCGCCCGCATGGTCGCTGAGCATGTCCTCGTACCACCGGGCTCCTGGCAGCAGATCGCCACCGGTCCCGTCATCGACCTGGATGAGGACCTCGAGCAGCGGCAGCCGGTCGAGCACCTCGCCCAGCAACGGCGCGAACGTCGAGTGGAAGACGATTCCCCGGGCATGGGCGGCACGCAGGAGCCCCTCCAGCTCCGCCGCGACGTAGCGGTAGTTCACGTTGAACGGAGCGACGCGCGCCTTGTAGGCACCGAGCATGGATTCGAGGTACTCGTTGCCGTTGTGCAGGTAGATCGCCAGGTGGTCCTGGCCGCTCTCGTGACCGGCCAGCCCGGCGCGGGGCTGCACCGAGCCCAGCCCGGCGGCCCGCAGCGCGTTGGCCAGCGCCCGGGTGCGGTCCCCGACGTCGCGGTAACTCAGACGACGGTCGCCGAACACGATGCACTCGCGGTCCGGCACCGCTGCCTCCACCGCCTCGTGGACCTGTGCCAGGTTGAACTCCACCGACGCTCCCGGGCACCGCGCCGCTGCTCGGCTCATGGACCGATTCTGATGTTAGGGCGCCCCCGCGTCGACCCCGACCGGCGACCCCGACCGGCGACCCCGAACGGCGACCCGGCGACCCGGCGACCGGATCGGGTCACCCGGGGGGCGGCGGGAATCGACGAGTCAGGAGCTGCAGACCGTGTCCTGTTGCGGGACCTCGAGGGCGACGAGGTAGTCGTCCACGATCGCGGTCACGCACGTACTGTCGAGATAGGCGGTGTGGCCGTCCGACTCGACGGTCACCAGCACCCCGGATTCCAGTGATGCCGCCACGTCGACGGCGTTGCGGTACGGCGTCGCGGGATCCCCGGTGTTGCCGATGACCAGGATCGGTGGCGCCCCCGCAGCGGTCACCGGGGACGGCACGCCGATCGCGTCGGCGGGCCAGGTGGCGCACGGTGCGAGCTCGTTGGCCACCGACCCGCCGAAGCGCGGTGCGCGGTCGCGGGCCTCGTCCGCGAAGGCCCGGTAGGCATCGGCACCGGCTGGCGGCGCCGTGTCGGTGCACACCACTGCCGCGTAGGACGTGAAGCCACCGAGCTCGTAGTACGACGCGGCCAGCTCCCACAGCGGTCCGCCGTCCCCCTCGAGCGCTGCGGCCAGTGCCGGACCCAGCTCCGTCCACCCCTCAGCTCCGTAGTTCGACAGGATCGTTGCGGTGGCCAGCGCCGAGGGACCCACCGGCTCGTCGCCGCCCCGCAGCGGCGACCGTTCCACCATTGCGCGCACACGGTCGTAGGCGTCGCCGAGGTCCTCCACACCGCACTCGTCGGTGCCGGCTGCTGCACACCCGGCGGCGCTGATGGCGAAGGAGTCCTCGAACGCCACGGCCTGACCGAGCAGGAACTCCTCGAAACCCTGGTCCGGGTCGACCACGGCGTCGAGCGCCATGGCCCGGATCCGCCCCGGGAACATCTGTGCGTACTGCTGGCCGATCTGAGTGCCGTAGGAGAAGCCCAGGTAGTTGAGCTGTTCGCCGCCCAGCGCCCGCCGGATCGCCTCCATGTCGCGTGCGACGTCCCGGGTGCCCAGATGGGGGAGCAGTGCTGCGTCGCTCGCCGCGCAGTCCGACGCGATCGACGCCGCTGCCGCATCCAGCTCGGCCTGTTCGTCCTCGGTATCGGGATCCGGATCCGCGGCGCGCAGGCGGCCCACGTCGTCGCCGCAGCTGAGCGGCGCCGAGGCTCCCACCCCACGCGGATCCCAGCTGACCAGGTCGAACTGATCGGCCAGGGTGTCGCTGACCGGATCGAACGACAGGAACTCCAGTCCCGACGCGCCCGGACCTCCGGGGTTGATCAGCAGCGCACCGGTGCGTGCCCCGCGCGCCGGGATCCGACCGACAGCCAGCTCGATCGAACTTCCTTCGGGGTCGCTCCAGTCCAACGGGACCGCGAGGGTCGCGCAGCGCCCGTCACGGGGGAGCTCGCAGCGTGACCAGCGCAGGGGTGTCGGGACCCAGTCGGTGGGGAACCCCGAGTCGGGGGCATCGGCAGTGGCGGGTTGCGTTCCTGCGCTCGGCCGTGCGGATGAGTCCGCCCGGGCCGAACCCGACGCCGACCCTGACGAGCGCTGGTCCCCGGTACATCCGACCAACAGCACCAGCGCTGCGACGACCAGAACGCCGACACAGGCTGCTTGTCGCACCACGCAGGGTCGTCGCTCGCAGGTGGCGCACACTCCTGCAGAGTAGGGCCGTCGGCGTCCGGTCAGATGGCGCTCACCGCGCTGATGGTGACCTGGCGGGTCACGGCGGTTGCGCGCCCCCAGCCGTCGGTCACCGTCAGGGTCACTGTGTAGGTGCCGTCGGCCAGGTAGGTGGTGGTGAGTGCGGTGCCGCTCCTGGTGGGTCGACCGTCGCCGAAGTTCCACAGGTAGCTGAGCGAGTCGCCGGGGTTGGCATCGCTGCTGCCCACGGCGGAGAAGTTGCAGACCAGACCGGCGCAGGACGGAGCGTTCAGCACCGGCGTCGGGGCCACGTTGTCGGCGGGCTCGACGATGGTGACCTGCTGTGAGGTGGTGGCGGCAATGCCGTACTCGTCGGTGACGGTGAGGGTGACCGTGAAGGTGCCCGCCGAGGTGAAGGTCCTCACCGGGACGGCCCCGGTGCCCGACGAGGCGGGAGAGGTGCCCCAGTTCCACGAGTAGCTCAGCCCCGTGACGTTCTCGTCGGTCGAGCTGCGAGCGTCGAAGGTGCACCGGTTGGCGGCGCAGGTGTTGGTGAACGACGCCGTCGGTGCCAGGTTGGACGTCGGGGAGTTCACCGTGACGTTGCGCACGCTGGGCACCGCAGTGATCTGCTCGTGCTGGTCGATGCCGCGAACCAGCACCGTGTAGGAGCCCGCCGGTATGGCGGGGGTGGTGAAGGAGAAGTTCGACCCCGGAGAGCCGGGACTGTTGAGGAACGCGGTCCGCCAGCTCTCGTTGGTGCTGGTGAAGGTTCCTGTGCCGCCCATGAAGCGACCGGCGCTGTTGCGGATCGCCACCTGTGCCTGGCGCATCTGCTGGTCGTCCTCGAGCCGGCCGCTGACGAAGATGCGGGACTCGGTGAAGGCGGTGCCCTCGGTGGGTGCCAGCAGCGACTCGTTGACGATCGGGGCCGCGTCGCCGGGGAACACCAGGTAGCGGGCGGTGGCGCCGGTGGCCGACGGGTCCTGCTGGCCGGCGGTGTCGGTGGCATAGGCGGTCACGTCGTAGTCGCCCTCGCTGGGCAGGTCGACGGTGCGGGTCCACACCGTCGAGGTGGCACCGGGGGTGGCCAGGGTGGTGGGCAGCACCGCGAACCCGACCGCCCTGGTGCCGTTGGGCTGCACGTACAGCCCGGTGTCGCGGTCACGCACGGTGACGCCCACCGAGGCGACGCCCTGCGCGTCGGTTGCCGTGCCGGCCAGGTCCAATCGGAGCGTCTGGATCCCGGTGACGGTGCCGATGGTGTTCATCGTCGTGTCGGGGAAGGTGTCGCCCGGCACCTGAGCATTCACCGTCAGGCGCCCTTGGTTCGCCGTGGCGGTGGTGATGCCGGAGCTGTCGGTGGCCCGCACCGTGAAGGAGTACGTACCGGGTGTCAGGTCGAACGGAGTGGTGTAGGACCAGTTGAAGCTGTTCGTGGCGGAGTTGAGTGGCAACAACCGGTACCACCCCGCAATGGCGTCGGTGCCCCAGGAGCCGTCGGTGGCGAGGTTCTGGCGCGTGGTGGTGTTGCGCAACTGGATCTCGACGTTCGACAGTCGGGTGTCGTCGGTCGCAGAGCCGGCGAAGGTGATCGGCCCGCCGGGCGCGACGGTCAGGGGGAACGTCGCGGTCGGCGGGAGCATCACGGCGGGCGCCGAGATCGACACCGATGGTGCAATGGCGGTCGAGCTGACGATCCAGCTGCGGTCCGAGCTACGCAGGTCGGACTGACCTGCGTTGTCCACAGCGGTGGCCTGCATGGTCCACTCGCTCTCGTAGGGCAGGGTCAGCTCCAGCGACCAGGTCGCGGCCGTTGCCCCGATGACATCGGGTTGGCCGGAGAAGGTGCGGTACGCCGTTTCGGTGCCGCCGTCGGCCTGCAGGTAGCGACCCTGGGCGTCACGGACCGTGAAGCGGATCGAGTTGACGCCACGGTCGTCGGTCGCGGTGCCGGTAACGGTGAAGGTGGTGCTGTTCTGCACTCCGGTAGGGCCGGTGATGGACGTATTCGGTGTCTCGTCGGCCAGCCCGAACGTCTCGAACTTCTTGATGGCCTTGGTGGGGTCGCTGGAGCGGTTCACCGCCACGGTGCGGGCCAGGACCTTGAGCATGCGGTTGCCCTCGATGGTCACCGGCAGCGACCAGGCGGTCGATGCGGCGTTCTGCGCGACGAGCCCGGCGTCGATCGAGTTCCAGCCACCCCACGTCGTCAGGTCGTCGCGTAGGTATCGACCCGTGCTGCGGTCGATGATCTCGACCTGGACCCGTCGGACCCCGCTGGTCGCGGTTGCGGTGCCATCGATGACGAACTGCTCACCCGCGGCGTTGACCCTGCCGTGGAGCGGGCTGGTGATGGTGGTCTCGTTCTGGCCGGGTGCGGGCACCGAGGCGAAGTCGTAGACCGCGATGCGCCCCACGTTGAACTCGCCCTGGGTGGTGGCGTCGCCGCCGGTGATGAGGCCCCGGGGGTGCACCAGCATGGCCTTGTTGCCCTCGAAGGAGTTCGAGCCGGGGTTCCACTCGAGTGCCGTGCCCGTCGCGGGGTCGATCGCACCGATGTGGTCGCGAGTGACGATGTTGTCACCGAGGCTGTAGCCGGCGAGCCCCTGGCCGCGGCCGTAGCCGACGTCGTCCAGGCCGGGCCACGGCTGCCGGGAGGTGGGCGACTCCATGTAGTTGAAGTGGCCACCCAGGTAGACAGCGGTCTCACTGATCGCGACCGAGTAGACGCTGTCGAACAGACGCGAGACCCACAGCGGCTGCATGTCCGCGCCGCCGGTCACCGGGAAGGCCATCGCGGTGTCGTTGATCGGTGGGCGGTCGCCGCCGGAACCGGAGGCGACCACGAAGTAGCTGCCGTCGGGTGAGATGGCAGCTGCGTAGGCCCGCTGGATGCCACCGACGAACTGCAGGTTGTCCTTCCACAGGTTCGTGCTCCACGGGGCCAGGGTGGCGTTGGCGGTGTTGATGAGCCCGACGCCGTAGCGGTCCTGGCCCGCAATGCGTCGCCCGGTGTGCACCACGAGCAACTGCGACTCGTCGGGTGTCAGCACGAGCGACTGCACCGTCAGCAGGCCGTTGACCCCGATGCCGCCCGAGATGTCGTTGCGGAAACTCGTGAGCGTTCCGGTGGCGCCGTTCACCGCTGCCAGGCTGGCACGGGCGGTGTTGTTGATCGTGGTGAACTGGCCTCCGATGTAGAGGGTGGAGTTCGTCGCCTCGAGCGAGGTGGCAGCCGCGTTCGCATTGGCCCTGAAGCCGGTCACCGTCGCGCCGGTCGTGGGGTTGATCGACGCGACCTTGCGCGCCCGCACGCCGTTGACGTTGTTGAAACTGCCGGCCACGTACAACTTGGTGCCGTCGGGAGAGGCCTCGATGGCGTTCACGGTGCTGTCGAAGGTCGGCCGGAAGCTGGCGTCGACGAGTCCGGTGGTCAGGTTGAACGATGCGACGTAGCGCTGGTTGACCGTCGAGGTGTTGTTCGACGTGTTGTTGCGCAGTGACGTGAAGGTGCCCACGACGAACACCCGATCGCCGATGTACTCCAGGTCGAGGATCTCCCCGGTGGTGATCCGGGGCGTGTTCGTGCGGGGGGCGTCAGGGACGAGCCCGGAGTGGTTCGGCACGGGCTGCGCCGCGGCTGCGGGGTCGGCCATTGCGGGCAGCAGGACCAGCGTGGTTGCCATGACAGCGACCACCACCGCTGACAGAGAGGACTTCCTGAACATCTCGTGGGCTCCCGCAGTTCGAGCCACACACACCTTCGTGTGGCTCAGGGAACGTACGGCGGTACGGGGCCGGAGTCGATCGAGCAGAAGTCCCAGCGATCAACCGAGATCAGGGCCATACGGCCCAGCCGGGGTCACTCGTAGTAGCGGAAGATGATCTCGGCAACAGCAGCGGGCTTCTCGGAGCCCTCGATCTCGAAGGTGAAGGTCATGTACACCTGCGCGCCGTTGCCCGGAAGTTCCTCGATCTTGGTCAGTTCGGCGCCCAGTCGGAGGTTGGCCCCGACCTTGACCGGCGACAGGAAGCGCACCTTGCCGCAGCCATAGTTGACGCCCATCCGCACGCCGCTGACCGTGGCGATGGTCGGCATGAGCGCCGGGCCGAGCGACAGGGTGAGATAGCCGTGGGCGATGGTGCCGCCGAAGGGACCGTCCTTGGCGCGCTCGGGATCGATGTGGATCCACTGGTGGTCACCGGTCGCGTCGGCGAACGTGTTCACCCGCTCCTGGGTGATCTCCATCCACTCCGAGTAGCCCAGATGGGTGCCGACGAGCTCGGTGAGTCCTGCGATTCCTTGGATGTCCATGGCCATGGGAGGATCATCGCCGATGGTGTTCCCCGCGATCCACTCCGCCCCACCACGGCGTGCGCCCGGCCTCTCGCCCGTCGGTGCGCTCAGGGGTTCGCCTGATGCGGCGAACGCCGTTCGCCGTCGGTCAGCTGAACCAGAGCTTCTGGTGTTCGCGCGACATGGGGTGCAACAGCAGTGCGATCAGCGCGTACTGGAAGATCACGTTCAACACGTTGCCCGAGGTGAGCACGTAGCCGAAGCTCTCCACGCCGAAGAGGAACAACAACAGGCGCAGGACGAGCGGCAGGAACGCCGCGACGACAGCGACCTGGTAGCCGCGCTTCTGCTCGTTGGCGATGCCTTGGGCGCCGTAGATCGACGCGGTGAGCGCCACGATGCCGATCAGGCCCAATCCGCCCCCGAACAGGACGCCGAGCGCCATGAAGAACGCGTCGATGTACAACAGGAACTGGGCGATGTAGAGCGTCTGGGGGAGGTTCGCGTTGAACCATCGGCGTTCGGACATGGCTGACAGTCTGGCAGCACCACTGGCCGGTGTTGTGCTCGCGGCAGGAGCGGGCGCCCGGCTGGCGCCGCTGACCCGTTGGCGACCCAAGGCGATGTGTCCCGTCGGTGACCGCCCGCTGCTCGACTGGTCCCTCGACGCGTTGGCACCCGCCGTGGGTGAGGTGGCGGTCAACACGCACCACCTGGCGTCGCAGATCAGCCAGCACCTCGCTCGCCGCGTCGACAGCGGCGCCCCGGAGGTGCACGTCTCGCACGAGGCCGATGTTGCGCTGGGTACCGCGGGAGCGGTCGGTGCGCTGCGGGGCTGGCTCGACGGCCGTCCGGCCCTCATCGTGAACGGCGACACCTGGCACCGGGCGGACCTGGCTGAGTTCGCCCACGGCTGGGACGGCGAACGGATCCGCCTGCTGACCTCCTCGGCGTTGCCGTTCGGGCCCCGCAGCGGCGTCGTGGCGTCCCTGTTGCCGTGGTCGGTCGCGGTCGGTCTGGCTGCTGAGTCGAGCGGACTGTGGGAGCGCGTCTGGCGCTCCGCGCTCGAGGAGGGTCGCCTCGAGGCGGTCCACGAGCCGGGTGTGGTGGTGGACTGCGCGACCCCGGCTGACTACCTGCATGCGAATCTCGGGTGGTCGGGCGGTGCCTCGGTCATCGGCGCCGGAGCGGTGGTCGAGGGGCACGTGACCCGGTCGGTCGTCTGGCCGGGCGAACGGGTCGAGCGGAGCGAGGTGCTCGTGGACGCGATCCGGGCACACGGTCGCACCGTTCTGGTGCGCTGACCGCTCGCGTTCAGAGCTGGTGGTGACCCCGATCGGGCAGTTCTGGTGCGCTGACCGCTCGCGTTGAGGTCAGCTGGGGGTGCGTCGGCGTGGCCGTTGCACCGGTGTTGCCTCGTGTCCGGCGCGCAGCTGTCCACACGCCGCGTCGATCTCGGTGCCGCGCGTGTCGCGCACCGTGACGTTCACGCCTCGATGCTCGAGCTCGGAGCGGAACGCCCGCACCCGGTTGCCCGAGGAGCCGCGCACGGCGTATCCGGGCGTCGGGTTCAGGGGGATCAGGTTGACGTGCGCCCGCAGCGGTCGGGCGAGGTCGGCGAGTCGTTCCGCGTCGACGAAACGGTCGTTGACCCCGTCGATCATCGCCCACTCGAAGCTCAGTCGACGCTTGGTCGCCTCGACGTACCGCTCGCACGAGGCCATCAGCACCTCGAGCGGGTACCTGCGGTTGATCGGCACCAGCTCGTCGCGCAGTTCATCGTCGGCCGCGTGCAGCGACACCGCCAGCCCGACCGGCAGGTTCTCGGCGGCCATGCGGTCGATACCCGGGACCAGACCGACGGTCGACATCGTCAGGTGGCGCGCCCCGATCTCCATGTCGGTGTGCATGCGCCGCACTGCTGCCCACGTGGCGTCGTAGTTCGCGAGCGGCTCGCCCATGCCCATGAACACGATGTTGGAGACCCGCCGGGGTGTCGGGCCCTCGGCGGCGCGACTGCGCGCCCGGGCGAGCTGCTCGACGATCTCACCGGTGCTCAGGTGGCGTTCGAACCCGGCCTGGCCGGTGGCGCAGAAGCTGCATGCCATGGCGCACCCGGCCTGGGTCGACACGCACACGGTGGAGCGGTCCGCGTAGTGCATGAGCACGGTCTCGACCCGTGCGCCGCCCTCGAGCTCCCAGAGGAACTTCACCGTGTCGCCGCCATCGGTCACCGACTCGGTGACGAGGGTCAGTGCCAACGGTGCGTCGACGTCGAGGCGGTCACGCAACCCCGAGGGCACGTTGGACAGCTGCGAGAGATCCCGGCCCTGGTGGTACAGACCGTTCCAGATCTGCTCCAGGCGGAAGCGTGGCTCAGCTGCGAGCAGCGTCGACCAGTCGTCGCGGTCCAGGTCGTAGCGGGTCCTGTCGGGCACCGTCGGATCCTACGGCCCCCTCCCGCACCAACTGTGTCGCCGATCGCGTCGGAGCTGACGCGTTGCGCAGCACGGTTGGACGAAGCGGTGCCCCGATGCGCCAACTGTGTCGCCGATCGCGTCAGAACTGACGCGTTGCGCAGCACGGTTGGACGCAGCGGCGC
>Ga0105045_10005065_pt1 | contig 11554 bp, 10 predicted proteins | sample MAT02_FD_78089 | JGI IMG/M metagenome (GOLD analysis project Ga0105045, IMG submission 78089) | Freshwater microbial communities from Lake Fryxell liftoff mats and glacier meltwater in Antarctica - MAT-02 (megahit assembly) | ecosystem: Environmental > Aquatic > Freshwater > Ice > Liftoff... | reverse complement strand
TTACAACTTTGTGGATATGCTTTCGCACGCCCGCACTGATGTGCAGATGATTAAGGAACTGGCACCCGACGAGGCGGCCTACCGCTCCATCACCAAGTCATGGTTCCAGCACTCGCCGCTCCTAGACTTCATAAAAAAAGTAGCCGAAAAGAAAGGAAGGCTCATCCTGACCACCGACCACGGCATGATTAGGGTACAGAAGCCCGCAAAGATCATCGGTTACCGCGAAACAAACACCAACCTGCGCTACAAGCACGGCAAGAACCTGGGCTTCGACGATAACCACCTGCTGGTATGCCGCAAGCCGGAGCGCTTTTTCCTCCCCAAACCCCACGTTTCAACGGCCTACGTTTTCACGAAAGAAGATTATTTCTTCGCTTATCCCAACAACTATAACCAGTACGTCAACCTCTACCGCGATACTTTCCAACACGGCGGGGTATCGATGGAAGAGGTGATCATTCCGTTTATTGATATGAAAGCGAAATGAGTTTTTGAAGTACCTGAGTACCAAAGTACCAAAGTGCCTGAGTGAAGATGGCAAATCAGCTTCGCTAATTTACTCAATCGTAAACTTAGGTACTCAGGTACTCAGGTACTTTGGTACTCTAAAAAAAAGTATCCCACAACAAATACCCGTTCAGCACCAAAATAATGGCGGCTATAACCCAGCTAATAATGTTCATTCTGAGGGTATTAGCAAAAACACCCATTTTGGCGCGGTCGCTGGTGAACATAATCAACGGGATTACGGCGAAGCTAAGCTGCATCGACAGGATAACCTGGCTCAGGATAAGCAGGTCAGTAGCTCCTTCTTCCCCGTAAATAATGGCCACGACCAGGGCGGGAACAAGGGCGATCATTCGGGTAATCAGTCGGCGAAGCCAGGGTCTCAGGCGCAAGTTCAGGAAGCCCTCCATCACGATTTGTCCGGCCAAAGTCCCAGTCAATGTGGAGTTCTGGCCCGAAGCCAGCAGCGCCACGGCGAACAGGACGCTGGCCCACTTCGCCCCCAGCATGGGGTCGAGCAGGTGGTAAGCGTCTGTAATATCGGCTACCTCGAAGTTGCCATTCTCGTAGAAAGTCGCGGCGGAAAGGATTAAAATGGCCGCATTGACAAAAAACGCTAATCCCAAAAAAAACGTGGAGTCGATCGTGGCGAACTTAATGGCCGAGCGTTTGCCCGGTTCGTCGCGCTTGTAGTTGCGGGTTTGTACGATGCTGGAATGCAGGTAGAGGTTGTGCGGCATGACCGTCGCGCCCAGGATACCGATGGCGATGTACAGGGCCGAGGAATCAGTGACAATTTTTGTCTGCGGCACCAAGCCCCCCAGAATGCCCGACAGCGAAGGCTGCGACACGATTATTTCGTAGATAAAGCTCACCGTGATAAGCGCAATGAGCCCGCCCACGATGCTTTCCAGCACCCGGAAGCCCTTGTGCTGGAAGTACAGGATCAGCAGCACGTCGAAGCCCGTCAGCACCACACCCACCGGGAGCGGCATTCCGAAGAGCAGATTCAGGGCGATGGCCGAGCCGATGACCTCGGCCAAGTCACAGGCCGCAATGGCGATTTCGCACAAAATCCAGAGCACAAACGATACCGGACGCGAGTAATAGTCGCGGCAGGCCTGCGCCAAATCGCGCCCCGTGGCAATGCCGAGTTTGAGCGAAAGATGCTGCAATAGCATGGCGAAGATATTGGAAATAAGGATCACCGACAGCAGCATATAGCCGAAGCGCGACCCTCCCTCGATGTCGGTGGCCCAGTTGCCGGGATCCATGTAGCCCACGGCCACCATCAGGCCGGGGCCAACGAAGGCCATCATTTTCTTCCAGTTGCCTTTGCCCTCCGGGACGTTGATGGAGGCATACACTTCCGGCAGGGAAGGCAGCATTCCAGTGGGGAGTATTTTCTCTTCGTCAGGTAGGCTTTTGCTCATTTAAGTTTTTTTAAGAAGGGGCAGAGGCACAAAGGCACCTAGGCACAAAGTGTTCGGATCAACGTTTTTAGCCTGTCAGGCTGAGCGTAGCCGAAGATCAGCGTCCAAAATCTATTTCCCGGCAAAGATAATAACTTATTTTTAGGCTTCTCTAAACTTTTTCAATTACCATAAGTAAAGCGTATTTTTGCAGCCAAACCCGATTTCTGCAAATCTTAGCTTTTGGTTATGGCGAATTCCTTCACCGAAGAAAACTATTTGAAAATCATCCACAATCTCTCCGGTCCGGAGGGCGTGGAGGTAAGCACCAACGCCTTGGCCGAAGGCACCTCGACCCGCGCGGCCTCGGTTACGGATATGCTCAAAAAGCTGGCCGAAAAAGAATTAATCAACTACAAGAAGTATCAGGGCGTTACGCTCACCAAAACGGGGGAAAAACTCGCCCTCAGCATTATCCGCAAGCACCGACTTTGGGAGGTGTTTTTGGTCGAGAAGCTGGGCTTCGGCTGGGACGAGGTTCACGACATCGCCGAGGAGTTGGAACACATCCCCTCCGACCGCCTGGTGGACCGGCTGGCCACTTTCCTGGGCAATCCGCAGTTTGACCCGCACGGCGACCCCATCCCCGACGCCAAAGGCAATATGCCCGCCGCCGACTACCGCAAACTGTCGGAAGTGCCACAAGGTGAAAAGGTGCTGATGATGGGTGTTCTAGCCCACGAAACGCCTTTTCTACAACACCTCGACCGCTCGGGCATCATGCTGGGTTGCCGGATGGAAGTGAGGGAAATCAACGACTACGATAAGTCGGCGCTCGTGGTCATCGACGAAGTTAAAACGCTTTTCATCAGTCAGGAAGTGTCGAAAAACTTACTGGTACAACGCCTCTGAGGCTCCCCTGAATTGAAAATCCTGGATCGTTACATTCTCAAAAATTTCCTGATCACGTACCTCTTCGTGGCGTTTATCATCGTGTTCATTATCTGCATGATCGACTACACGGAGAAGGTGGACGATTTTATTGAAAAAAAAGCCCCGGCCTCTGCCGTAATTTTTCAATATTATCTCAACCTAGTGCCCTACTGGATCAATTACCTGAGCCCGCTGATGGTGTTCATCGCCACGGTCTTCTTCACGGCCCGGCTGGCGGCCCGCACCGAAATCATCGCCATCCTCAGCAGCGGCATCAGTTTCGGACGGCTACTGGTGCCTTATATGATGGGGGCCACCATCATCGGCGGGGCCATGTTCGGGCTGGTGGGCTGGTTGCTGCCCAAGGCCAACAAGATTAGGAACGTCTTTGAGCAGAAATACTACAAGGACGAGTTTTACTTCGATGGTCGCAACGTCCACATCAAGGTTGCGCCCAATGTATATGCCTACTTGGAAAGCTACAACGTGAGCAACCAGACGGGTAATAAATTCACGCTGGAAACCGTGGTGGGCAATAAGCTCAAAAGTAAACTCACCGCCGACAAAATCGAGTGGAAGCCCAAGGAAGAAAAGTGGGCATTGAAAAATTACCGCATCCGCGACCTCGAGAAAACCAGCGAAACCCTCACGTTCGGGGCCGAGACGGACACCCTCATCAACCTCAGTCCCAAGGACTTCGAGAGCGACTACAACCTCTTCGAAACCTTCACGCTGCCCGAACTTAACGACTACATCGCCCTGCTGAAAAGCCGGGGCTCCGACGGCCTGGAAGTGTATCTGATCGAGAAATACGTCCGCTTCACGCAGCCCTTCGCCATCTTGATTTTGACCGCCATCGGCGTCATCGTCTCGGCCCGCAAGAGTCGGCAGGGCATCGGCTTGCAAATCGCGCTGGGCTTCATGCTGGCTTTCATTTACATCCTGTTTTTCCTGCTTTCCAAGGGCGTGGCCGAGTCAGGCAAGTTCGACACCCTGCTGGCGGTATGGCTGCCCAACATCATATTTACCTTCGTGGGGCTGGCCCTGTTCAAAACGCTGCCGCGATGAACGAATCGCCACCGCTGCGGGCTTACCTGCAATTGCATTTTCTGGTGCTGATCTGGGGATTCACGGCCATTCTTGGACTACTGGTCACCATTGCCCCCACAGCCCTGGTGCTGTACCGCACGGTGCTGGCCGCGCTGGGCTTGGCGGCAGTCGTTTATTTCCAAAAAAAAGATTTCCGCGTCAGCCAGCGGCAGGCGTGTCGCATGATGGCCGTCGGCACGCTGCTGGCTACGCACTGGATTTTATTCTTCGCCTCGGCGCGGGTTTCTACGGCTTCGGTGTGTTTGGCCGGCATGTCCACCACCTCGCTCTGGACGAGCTTACTGGAACCGCTGGTGGGCAAAAAGCGCATCGAACCGCTGGAAGTGATTTTAGGTTTAGTGGCGGTGGCCGGGTTGTACCTGGTATTTCACTTCGAGTTCGACCACGCGCCGGGACTCCTGCTGGCTTTGGGCTCGGCCCTGTTGGCGGCTTGCTTTACCGTCGCCAACAGCCATTTCGTGAAACAGCACGATGCCTTCGTCATCACTTTTTACGAAATGATCGGAGCCAGCGTCTGCTCGCTGCTGTTCGTTTTTTTATTCAAAAACTATGGCCTCAACAACGACCTGCCGCTCTGGCCTGTACTGGCCGACTGGCCCTGGATTCTGATTCTGGCGCTAGTTTGCACGGTGTACGCCTACTCGATGGGCACCCACCTGATGAAACAGTTTTCGGCCTACATGCTCAGCCTGACCGTCAACCTCGAACCCGTGTACGGCATCGCGCTGGCCTTTCTTATTTTCGGGGAAAAGGAACGAATGACCGTCGGCTTTTACATGGGTACGCTGGTGATCCTACTGTCGGTGCTAGCCTATCCCGTCCTGCAACGCCGACTGCGCAAGCCGCAGTAAACCGAATTCAGGCTGTTCTAAACGTCCGAAATCCAAAGTCCACCGCCCAAAATCCTGATTTCCGGCTTTTCCTGCTAATTTTGCGCCACCAAACGACGATTCTATGAACTCCGCTCGCCTGCTGCTAGTACTGCCCTGCTACAACGAGGAAGCCATTCTGCATCACACCTACGCGACGTTGAAGCACTACTTCGCCAACATCGTCGGCAGAGGGCTCATCAGTCCGGATAGCCGCATTTGCTTCGTCGACGACGGCAGCCGCGACCGCACCTGGGAAATCATCGAGACAATAGCCGCCACCGATCCGACGGTCATTGGCGTGAAACTATCGCGCAATTTTGGCCACCAAAGCGCCATTCTGGCTGGGCTGGAACACCACGTGGATGATTTCGACTGCTTCGTCACGCTCGACGCCGACCTTCAGGACGACATCCACGCCATGACCGCCATGCTCGAAAAGCACCGCGACGGGGCCATGATCGTGTACGGCGTCCGCAACGACCGCACCTCGGATAGCGCCTTCAAACGCGTAACCGCCGAAGGCTTCTACACGATCATGCAAAAAATGGGCGTCCCGGTGGTCTTCAACCACGCCGACTTCCGGCTCATGGATCGCCGGGTGCTACGGGAACTGGGCAATTTCCGCGAAGTGAATCTTTTCCTGCGAGGCATCGTACCGCTCGTGGGCTTTCAAAGTGAGAAAGTTTTTTACAAAAGACTAGATCGCTTGGCCGGAGAAACCAAGTACCCGGTCAGTAAAATGATGCTTTTTGCTTGGAACGGCATCACGTCTTTTTCCACCTTCCCGATGCGGCTGGTGCTGTACTTCGGCTTGTTGAATTTCATAATCGCGATGATTATGGTCGTGTATATTCTCACCTCCTATCTTTTCGGCTTTACCGTGCCGGGCTGGACCTCCACCATGCTGCCAATCACTTTTTTTAGTGGATTCAACATGATAGCCCTGGGTTTGATCGGCGAATACATCGGCAAAATTTACGAAGAAGTGAAGGCACGGCCCCGCTACATCATCGAAAAAGTAGTGCATGACTGACCTGTTCAAAAAGTACCGGAAAGCGGGCAACTACCTCAATCTTGGATTGCTGGCCGTGGTTTTGTTGCCGCTGCTGGCGCTGTCGTACTACAACCATCCCTCCGCCGCCGACGACTACGGCTACATCGACACCGTTTTGAAGTTCGGCTGGCTAGAAGCCATGCACCACTATTACACGGGCTGGACGGGGCGTTACTTTGGCATTCTGCTCAACCACTCCAATCCACTGCTGTTTCATTCCATTGCTGGATTCAAAATACTTCCCGTTTTTCTGATAGTGGGCTTGGTCGGCGTTCTGTACTTACTGGCTCGTCACCTCACTCCTACCCTCTCGCGGCTGGCCAACTTGGGATTTGCTGGTGTGCTGTTTTTCCTGTTTGTATTGAAAATCCCCAGTCTTGCGGGCTTTTTTTACTGGATGGCCGCCTTCGTAACCTACACCATTCCAAGTATTCTTACTTTCGGCTGGATCATCGTCGTCATTCGTTGGTATCGACTGGAAACCAATCGGATGCGCATTCTGACCGGAATTTTCGCGGGTTTTCTGGTCTTTTCCATCATCGGTTCCAGCGAAGCTAATTTGCTCACGATCCTGATTTTGATCGTGGCCTTTTGCGGCTACCGCCTTTTGTTCCAAAAACAAATCGACGGCCTGATGATGGGCGTGGTTGCAGCGGCGGCCTTGGGATGCTTTCTGTATTTCACGGCGCCGGGGCTGGACGTGCGGCTGGGCGGCAACCCGCTGGGAGGCAACATTCCCGCCTCGTTCCTGAACGCATTCAGCACGTTGGGGACTCTTACTTGGGGCTGGATTACCGAGACTCCCCTGCTGCTGTTCACGGCGGCGTGGCTGTTGGTGCTTTCGCGGAGTACCCCGCTGGCCCGCTTGCGCTTTGCGGTGCCGTTTTGGTACGTTTTCCTGCTGTACGTCGGCATTCTGGCCGCTCAGCTTTTCACCTCTTACTACGGCATCGGCATCGACCCCACTGAGCGGGAAATAAACGTGGTCTATCTGTTTTTTCTGGTCGGGTGGTTTTATATGGTGGGTGTGGCTTTTCATTGGATTAGTCAAAAACGAAATTTCCCCAAATTATCCCTGCCCACTCAGTACGCCCTCATTGGCCTGTTGGGTCTGCGAATCGTCCTTTCTTTATCTCAAAGCGCCCCGGTGAATACGGCCTATCGCGATTTGCTCAGTGGCCGCGCCGCCGCCTACGACGCCGAGCTGTACCGTCGCTACGAACTCATCGAGTCGTCACCGGAGCCGATCGTTTCCCTCCCCGCCCTCAAAAATCGCCCGCAGTCGCTCTACACCGACGACCTCAACGCTAATCCCGATCACTGGTGGAACAAGCTGATGGCGGGGTATTTTGGCAAGAAGGCGATTAACCTGCAAGACGAAGAAGCTACGCCCAATGAATAAAATCCAACCTCGTTTGCTGTTGATTTTCGGGGCGATTCCCGTGGTTGTTTTTATCTTTGTCGTTCTGCGGTATTCCGTAAACGTTCCGTGGTTCGACGACTTCGACCCTTTCCCCGATTTTCTGCGGAGCTGGATTTTGGCTGATGATTTTGCCGAAAAAATCAAACTGCTTTCCCAGCCCAATAACGAACACCGCATGGTGATCGGCAAGGGCGCTGCGCTGCTGTACTACGCCCTCACGGGCACGCTCAACTTTACCTTTCTGCACATCGCAGGAATGCTCTTTACTTTCGGAACACTCGTGTTGATTTGGCAGGCTTTCCGCTGGGCCAAACTACCGCTGTATTTTTTTCTGCCCGTTCCCTTTCTGCTTTTTCAATTACAGTACCACCTCATTTTTTTGTGGGCCATTTGTAGTTTGCAGCACCAGCCGGTGGTGTTTTTTGTGTGCTTGTCGATGTTTTTATTGGCAAAAAAACGCCTTGGCTGGGCGATTCTGGCGGCCTTCTGCGCCAACTTTGCCATGAGCAACGGTATTTTCGTTTGGGTGGGCGGCGCGGGTATTTTGTTGTTCCAAACCCGCTACCGCCACCTGACCCTCTGGCTGCTGAGCGGCGCCACCGCCGTCATGCTCTATTTTTCGGGCATGAGCAGCCTGAACAACGAGTCGAGCCTGGGATTTTTCCTGCAAAATCCGCACCTTTCAATTTTGGGATTCTTTGCTTTTCTAGGAGGGCTTTTCGATTTTGTTCCCGACCGCTCTATCCAGGTTCGCACCGCCCTGCCCATTCTGATGGGCCTGGCAATTATGGTTTGGGTGGTTGTTTGGTTGCTGGGCTTCCTGTTGCCTTGGTCTCAGCGGCTTACTAGCTGGCCCAAAAAGATACCGAGTTGGGTGAAAGGTTTTGTGCAAAAACCAGAAAACACGGGCCGGGCGCAGCTTGGTTACTTTTGCCTGGGCATCATGCTTTTTCTGCTGGCCAACGCCGGGGTCATCGCGCTGCTGCGGCCCCGCTTCGGGTTTTTCGTGATGGTGGTCAGTAATTACAAAATCTATCCCGCGTTGTTTCTGGTCATCAGCTATTTAGCCTTCGTGAATAGCGCCGAAGGGCGTTGGAAAAAACTGGGTTTCCGGCTGAGCCTTGCGTTGAGCGTGGTGATTTGGGCGTTGTCGTTCGTTCACTACGGCCCGGCTATTTCGGAACGGCGCAAGTACCTGCTGGCCAATGCTTACAATCAGGAGCAGCATAGCTTTGGGCTGGGATTCGTTCCCGGTTCACCAGCGGCTAGCCACATCGACTCACTGATGCACTTCATGACCAAGCGCCGAATTTATTGCTACCCCGCTGATTTTAAACCCATAGTCAATCAAATGCGGACAACGACCGCGCTTCCACCCGACTCTCTGCATTTCATTTTGGAAACAACTCCCCAAGGGCTTTTCATCACCAAACCCAAGGCCGAGATTCCGGCTGGCTATAATTCTGGAGCTTATGCTTTCTTACGAAATGGCGGAAACCTCTATGTGTTCAAGCTGAACCAACAGCGCAACGCCAGCCGCAACCTCCTGCTTCGGTACGCGCCGGGCGTGGAAACGCTCGTACCCTACGAAACGCTTCCGCCCGGTACCTACGCCTGGGGCGTTTTGTTCAGTCCGGGTGCCGGGCAGGCCGATCGTAGTTTTGTCGTTGGAAAGGTAAGCCTGCCTTAGCCTAGCACTTTTAGAACGGAACGCGTACTTTTGCCGACCAATCCTGTTGAACGAATGTCTTGAAAAACCTTCCTCAAATATCCATCGTCGCCCCGCTTTTCAACGAGGCCGAAACCTTCCCTCACCTAGTGGAGCGGCTCAACGCCCTGATGGACAGCGTGAATCTGACGATTGAGGTCGTGTTGATCGACGACGGCAGCCGGGACGCCACGCCCACGCTCATGCGGCAGTTAGCACTGCTCGACGCCCGTTACCACTGCCTGTTCCTTTCCCGCAACCACGGCCATCAGTTGGCGCTCACGGCCGGCATTGCCGCCGCCCGGGCCACGGAGGCACTGTTCGTGATCGACGGCGACTTGCAGGATCCGCCCGAATTACTGCCCGATTTTTACGCCGAAATGCAAAATGGTTACGACGTGGTGTACGCCGTGCGCCGCAAGCGAAAAGAAAACGTTCTGAAAAAAGCGGCTTATTTTCTCTTTTATCGATTACTGAAGTCGATCTCCTACGTCGATATTCCGCTGGACAGCGGCGATTTTGCGCTCATTAGCCGCCGGGTCGCGGATGTCCTGATCAAGATGCCGGAAGAAAGCCGCTACCTGCGCGGGATGCGTTCGTGGGTGGGTTTTCAGCAAAAGGGTTTTGAATACGAACGCGACGAACGCGTGGCGGGCGAGTCGAAATACTCCTTCAAAATGCTGTTTAGTTTGGCCTACAACGGCATCTTCAATTTTAGTGAATTTCCGATCAAATTCATGACCCGCACCGGGGCGGTGGCGATTCTGATATCGCTCATTTATTTTATCGTGACGGTTATAAAAAAATTCTTTTTTACGGAAGTCATCGAGGGATTCACGGCCTTGCTGTTCGTTATCATTCTGTTCAGTGGCGTGCAGTTGCTGGCGCTGGGGATTATCGGCGAGTACGTGCTGCGTATTTTTTTTCAGGCCAAAAATCGACCGCTGTTCATCGTAAAAGAAGAAATAGTCAATAGTGAGTACGTCAGGTCTGATGCTGTTTAGGGCTTAAAGTTTTAGGATTGCGACCATTTTCCTTGTCCACCACTATGCCAAAATTCAATTATTTCTTCTCCAAAACGGCTAACTTGGTATCGAGCGGGAAACTGCTCGAAACTACGTGGGGCCGACTCAAATGGGTCACTTTCCTTTTCTGCTTTGTTTTCCTCACCACCTATCCCAAGTACCTCGAACTCCTACTCGATCCCCATCCGATTGAGACCTTTGCCTATTTCTTTGAAAAAATCAAGGCTTCTTTCACCCCGGTTCAACTATTGGAAGATACCCACGGCTCTAAGATTGCTTTCCGGCTTGTGCCGCCGCTTTTGGCCAAACTAATGGGAATAGGCCAAGGCAGCGGGCGAAATATCGTTTTGCTCTACATTTTACAATCCCTGTTACTCTTTCCCTTTTTGCTCCTGTTGACAAATCTTTTCCGGCGGTTTACAAGCAATAAGGCTGCCATGCTTCTTACCCTCAGTTTTTCGGCCATTTATGTTTCCAAGGCATTTTTCTGGGACTATGATTTTTGGTTCGATGGCTACGCCTACTTTTTTCTGCTGCTGGGGATGTCGCAAATTAGGGGGGGGGGGAGTTACATTACTTTCGCTTTCTTTGGCTTGCTGGACAGACGAAAGGGCCGTGGTTGCCCTGGCTTCGGTTTATCTATTTCACCTGTTGCAAGAAACCAATTTCAACCCCAAGTATAGCGGACAAATTTTCAACAAGGCGTTTCTGACCCGAAAATCAACTATTACGCTCATGGCAGGTTTTATATATTTAATCGTACGATTTTTTCTTGCGCGAACTCTCCATCTTTCCACTCCTCTGGGCACAGGGGCTGGCGTGGGAGTGGGACTTTTACCTTTTCAGTTAGAGAATCGCCTTATTGGAATATTCCTTTCGTTTGAGGGGGCCTGGCTATTATTTCTCTTGGCAATAAGGCGATTTTTACGGCAGAGACATTACCTCCTCCTGCTCACGCTGGTTTGCCTTATGCTTATTCATATTTTAATCGCGTATTGCGTTTACGACATAACCCGCAGTTTGGCTTACGCTTTCCCTTTATTTATCATCGCCGGCATCCTTGTTGCCAGAAGTAGCCGCGAGCGGAGCGAAACCTATTTGCTGGGTGCTGCGGTATTCTGTTTGTTGGTTCCCACCCAATTCCTTATCTACTTTCCCCGTCAAATTCCTTGGACGGTAGCTTCTTACCACGAAATCCAACTGATCGCGAAACAAATATTTGGACACTAAGAATATTCCTTTCCCAAGGAATCATGATGCTACTCCCCGGAGGTTTATTTTTGTTTTAAGTTACTGCCGCTCGACAACGCTCTCCCTTAGCTGATGCTGTTTAACTCCCTCCAATTCGTCCTTTTCTTCATCGTCGTCACGGTGGCTTATTACGGCCTTTCGTGGCGGGGGCGCTGGATGCTGTTGCTGGCGGCGAGTTGCTATTTCTACATGGTCTTTAAGCCCGTGTACATCCTGATCCTGTTCTTCACGATCATTATTGACTACATCGCAGGGA
>Ga0105045_10005063_pt1 | contig 11555 bp, 10 predicted proteins | sample MAT02_FD_78089 | JGI IMG/M metagenome (GOLD analysis project Ga0105045, IMG submission 78089) | Freshwater microbial communities from Lake Fryxell liftoff mats and glacier meltwater in Antarctica - MAT-02 (megahit assembly) | ecosystem: Environmental > Aquatic > Freshwater > Ice > Liftoff... | reverse complement strand
TGGCAAGATCGCCAGCCATGAGCGCGAGAACCCCGGCATGACCGACCGCGGGGTCGCCATGCTGCGCCGACGCATACGGCGCGATATCAACAACCTGGCCAATGGCATCGAGCCCCTGCCCCTTCAGCCCAAGGATGGGCCAACGATCCCGACCATGGGCGGCGACACCATCCTGCGGGTGCCGCGTACCGATCAGGACGACCGCCAGTTGATCCTCGACCTGTGCCGCAAAGTCGCTACCGCCTACACGGAGACCGTGCACCTGCCCGACGCCGAGCGACGCGCGGCCCTGACTGCGAAGCTGGCACCATTGAACACCGCAGACGCCACGCAGGTCAATCCGGATCACGGAAAGCTGTTTGAATTCAAGACGGTTGCATAGTACCGACTACCCAAGGAATTCCGCATGACTTCTCCCGTCATCCCATCCCCTGTCAATCCAGGCACTGTGGTGTGGTCGGGAGACAACCCCGGCATCTATCTCAAGGACGCGCAAGGCAACTGGCAGTCGCTATCGGTGTATTTCCGTGTTGCCACCTCACCGCACGGGCCTGGCACCGGTGCAATCGTGCTCGGCGCGCCCCAGCAGGCCGCCGCTTGGCCGCAAGTGCCCAACCTGTGCATCTCGACCAACGAGCCCCTGATGCGCTGGCTGGTGAGTGATTTTGTCTCGCGCTTCGCGTCCTTCCGCGATGCTGCCGGCCTGCAGGCGATGGCCTATGTGCGCGCCGAGTCGACCCGCTCCAGCGCAGAAGGACAAGCCTTCCACGAAGAGCAGTTGCAAGGGGACGGTATCAACGTCGCCTTGCGCTGGGAGAGCCTTGGAACCCCCTTCGCGGTCGACGTTCCGCCATCGATGTCGTCGACCGGCCAGCACCAGATGGTCAGCGTTTTCGTGGAAGCGCAAACCGGATCGATCAAGATCAACGACGTTGCACTCCCGGGACAGGTCATCGTGCGCGATTTTCTAGGTGGCCGCATGAGCACCGCCTTCCTCGCCTTTTGCGAGGGCTGGATCCTTCCGCCAGCCCCGTGAGCAGTCTTCCGTCGGACCCTGATTCGCTGGCCTGCGCCAGCGTGCTGACCGTGCGCCCGCAGTGGGTTGCGCTGCGCCGCGCGAGCGATCAGCTAGGCCTGCGCGACTTTGAATTGCTGTGCGCGGGTCCGCCGCTGCGCGACCCGACTGTCCCCTGCGCTCCAGTGCTCAACGCAGCCGTCAGCGCCGCACTGCTCGAAGGCTGGGCCAGCACACCGGATCAGGCGCGCGACATGGTGCTTGCTGGCAGGATCAGCTTGCGCCCCGCGCAGGATCGCGACTGTGTGGTCCCGCTTGCCGACGTGTTGTCACCGTCGATGTGGGTGCAGGTCGTACGCGATGCAGCCGGACTTGGACGCGAGTCCTGCAGCCCGCTCAATGGCGGCATGGTGCATCCGATGCGCGCAGGAGTCTTCACACCCGCAGTGGTGGAGCATCTGCGCTGGCTCGACCAGTCGTTCGCACCTGCCTTGCAAGATGCCATGCACCAGCCCATCGACCTGCTCGCGCTGGCTGACGAGGGCCTGTACGCGGGCGACGACTGCCACGGCAAGACAGCGGCCGCAACGCGTACGCTGGCAACTGCATTTGCGCAAAGACTCGTTGGGGCAAGCGCCACGACCTGCGCCGACTACCTCGCGCAAAGCCCGGGATTCTTCCTGAATCTGTGGATGGCAGCTTCGCGCTGCATGTTGTCTGCGGCATCGGGCACTCCTAGAGCCAGTGTGGTGATCGCCGCCGCTGGCAACGGGCTGGACTTTGGCATTCAGCTTGCCGGGCTGCCGGGGCGCTGGTTCACGCATGCGGCTGACGCACCGAGGGTCGCAGACAGCAGCGCCGAATTGCAGTCATCCAGCCTGGGTGCGATCGGAGACAGTGCCATCGTGGACCTTCTGGGTCTGGGCGCCATGACGACGCTGTCCAAGGCCAGCGTCGAGCCTGCGGCATTCGCGGCCGCCTGGCCCGGCATGGAAGGCATGCCGCAGTCTCTGCTGCGCGCGCGCCATCCGGCCATGGTGCAGGCACAACCGCTGTTGGTGCTCGACGCGCGCATGATCGCTCGCTCGGCGCAGCAACCGCTGGTCAGCCTGGGCGTGGTGGAGCGCACGGGCCAGCGCGGGCGTATTGCTGGAGGCTTTTATCGCGTACCCGCAGCATTGTTTGCCAAAGCGCTCGCGGCGCTCGAGGCATGACAGAACCGCATACTTTGGGCCTCTTTGCCGCAGCGCAGGCCATTCGAGAAGGTCACCTGCGCTCCGTGGATCTCGTGCAATCCTGTCTGGATCGCATTGCAGCGCGTGAGCCACAGGTCCTTGCCTGGGCCTGGCTCGATCCGGCAGCGGCGCTTGCCGCGGCGCAGGCAATGGACCAGCTTCCCGTGCGCGGCCCTTTGCATGGCGTTCCGATTGCCGTCAAGGACATCATCGACACCGTCGATATGCCGACTGAATGCGGCTCTTCGATCTACCGCGGGCGCCGCCCCGGCGCGGACGCCTCCTGCGTGGCACTGGCGCGGCGGGCCGGCGCGCTGGTGCTGGGCAAGACGGTGACCACCGAGTTCGCCTACTTCGCGCCCGGACCAACGGCCAATCCGCATCGGCTACTGCACACGCCGGGCGGCTCGTCCAGCGGTTCCGCCGCCGCCGTGGCGGACAACATGGTCCCGGCAGGTTTTGGCACGCAGACTGCTGCCTCAGTCACCCGTCCGGCGTCGTTTTGCGGTGTGACCGGCTACAAGTCAAGCCTGGGTGAGTTCAGCCTGGCCGGCATCAAGCCGTTTGCTGCGTCATTCGATGCACTCGGCACCCTGACGCGCGGCGTCGTGGATGCCCAGTGGCTGCGCTGGGCCTTGCTGGGTGAGCAACACACCATCGATGCCGCCTGCATCACGGCACCTCCGCACGTGGGCCTGTGCCACACCCCCTGGTGGGATCAGGCAGCGCCAGACTGCCAGCAGGCGCTGGATTCAGTGGCCCGGCAGCTGTCTGCCCAGGGCGCAACGGTATCCGTGGCGGACCTGCCGGCTCACTTCGCCGGGTTGGCACAGGTACACAAGACCATCATGGCCTACGAAGCGGCGCGCAGCCTGGCTTTCGAGAACGACCGGCACCAAGACGCCCTGAGCCAGCAGATGCGACAGCTGCTGGCCGATGGCATGGGGATCGATCGCGCGCAGTACCTGGCCGCCCTGGAAACCGGTGCCGCTGCGCAACGCGAATTTGCCGTCTGGCGTTCACAGTGGGACGTGCTGCTCGCGCCCAGCGCGGTCGGCGAGGCACCTGCGAGCCTGAGCGCCACCGGCGACCCACTGTTCAGCCGCATGTGGACCCTGCTCGGCGTGCCTACGGTCACTCTGCCGCTAGGCTCCGGTGCCACCGGCTTGCCGATCGGCGCGCAATTGATCGGCACCCTGCGCGGTGACGAGCATCTGCTGGCCTGCGCACGCTGGGTCGAGAACCATGTGCGTGCGTCGGCGGGAGGCACGGTATGAACGCCACAACCGCTTGCGCGTCTATCGGCAAGGCGCGGCCAACCCCAAGTGTTTGCTCAGCGCCCCTTGCTCCGCGCCTTCATTTCCGCCCGGATTTCGCGGTGGCCAGCCCGATAGCCGTCCCGCACCGGAATGCGCCCGTCCAGCAGGCTGCGCAGCCGGGGCAGGGCATGGTAGGGCACCTGCGGTGCCAGGTGGTGCTCGGCGTGGAAGTTCATGTTCCAGGCCAGGAATTGCCATGGCCCGCTCACCTGCGTGGTACGGGTGTTGTGCATCAGGTCAAGCTCCGTGGGTCGGCCTACATGTTCCGTCATCCGAATGAAACGCATCACCGGCTGTCCGAGCAGCAGCGGCAGGAACCAGTACTGCAGCGGTGCGTGCCATCCCGCCACCACCAGAGCGGCCACGCCAACATAGGCCAGCGACATCAGGCGGGCTTCCCACACCACCGAACGCCGCTGTCCCGCAGGAATGAAGCCCAGCTCCTGCGCCGTCAGGCGTCCGGCGCTACGCCGTGCAAGGCCGCTCCAGCTGCTCCACCAGTAGGGGATGGCGCTCAGGTACCACAGGTAGGCGCCGACGCTGCGCGGCAGAGGAATATGCTGCGGATCCCGGTCGGGCAGGTTGGTGTAGGTGTGGTGATCGGTGTGCTCATAGCGGAAGTGGATTTGCGGCACCATGATCAGCAGCCCGCACACCCAGGCCACGAACTCGTTGAGCCCGCGCGAGCGAAACGCGGAATAGTGGGCGCACTCGTGCTGCGGCGCAAACAGATGGGTGATCGCGATGCCGAGCAGGAACATCGCCGGCCACTGCAGGTAGCCGTCGCCGGCCAAGGCCACCAGGGTGCCAAGGGCAAGCAGGACCGCCATGTGTCCGGCCAGATGCCACATGCCGGCGCTGTTGTTACGCGCCATGATGGATTTCATCTCCTTGCGCCCGACCAAGGCAAACACCAATTGCCCCGCCGAACGCGCCGCTTCATCATGCATCCCGTTGCTCCTGTCTTGCTTGTTGATCCGCACGTAGGATATCTGTTTCCCCTGCGCCGCAGCGACCGGCCCGGGCCACGACCGCAGGGTCGCTGAGAATCAGGCAGTATCCATGGAACGTTATTCGCTCTGGTCCCTCGCGCGCAATGCGCTGTCGCACCACCAGAACTGGCAGCGCGCCTGGCGAAGCCCGCCGCTCAAGGACGAATACGATGTCATCATCATCGGTGCCGGTGGGCATGGCCTGGCCACTGCCCATTACCTTGCGCGCAACCACGGCATCACCAATGTCGCGGTGTTGGAGCGGGGCGCGCTTGGCACCGGCAATATCGCGCGCAACACGGTCACCATCCGCTCCAACTACCTGCGCGACGAAAGCATTCCTTTCTATGTCAAGACAGTCGCGCTGTTCGACGAGCTCACGAAAGAGCTCAACTTCAACCTGATGTACTCCAAGCGCAGCATGATCGACGTGGTGCAGACCTCGCCCAAGATGCGCGATCTGCGCCGGCGCATGCTCAACATGTACAACCATGGCTCGACCTATGAACCGCTCAGCGTGGAGGAGGTGCGCCGTCGCATCCCGTCGCTCACCGGCGGTGGGCCGGACTCGCGCCTGCCCATTCTGGGCGGCATGCTGCACCCGGATGCTGCCACCTGCCGGCACGACGCCGTGGCCTGGGGCTTCGCGCGCTCGGCCGACGACCAGGGTGTGGAGATGCACCAGAACACTGCAGTGACGGCACTGCTGCGCGGACCGGATGGTCGCATCTGCGGGGTCGAGACGAATCGCGGCACAGTGCGGGCCGCCAAAGTGGCGGTCGTCGTGTCGGGGCACACCACGACAATTACCGAGACCATCGGCTTGCGTCTGCCGATCAAGACCATCAATCTCACCGCGTTCGTCTCGGAGCCGGTGAAGCCGCTCATCGACGTGATCGTCAACTGCCCCGACATCGGGGTTTACATCATCCAGTCGGACCGCGGCGAGCTCATCATTGGCGGTGCCAACGACCTCGGACAATCTTTCCGCCGCGACATCAAGCAGTCGGTGTTCGAAGATGCGGTGGTCGCCATGCTCGAACTGTTCCCGGCCTTCAAGCGCCTCAAGCTGATGCGCCAGTGGGGCGGCACGCTGGATATCGCACATGACGCCTCGCCCATCGTTTCCAAGACACGCATCGGCGGGCTGTATGTGTCCGCCGGATGGTGGGGCGGCTTCAAGGCGGTTCCGGCCGGCGGATACACGCTGGCGCACCTGATTGCCAAGGACGAGCCGCATCCGCTGATCGAGCCGTTCTCGCTCGAGCGCTTCCGCCATCTCGACTTCGTGTTGGAGGCCGGCACCACCACCGCCCGCTGACCGGAACAGACCATGCTTTTGATTTCTTGTCCCTACTGCGGCCAACGCAACGAGTCCGAGTTCATTCACGGCGGCCCGGCGCGCATGCGTCGGCCGCAGGACCCGTCGGCCCTGGACGACGAAGCCTGGGTGGACTACCTGACCGTGCCAGCCAATCCGCTCGGACCCGTCGATGAAAAATGGTGGCATGCGCGCGGCTGCGGTGCCTGGATCGTGCTGCGGCGCGACACCGTGACACACCAGTTTCTGCCCAGGAGCAACGATGGCAGCTGAACCCATGCGGCTGGGCCAGGGCGGTCGCATTGACCGCACACGCACCATCCGGTTCACCTTCAACGGCCGCAGCTACACCGGTTGCGCGGGCGACACGCTCGCGTCGGCGCTGCTGGCCCACGGCGAGCGGCTCACGGCACGCAGCTTCAAGTACCACCGCCCGCGCGGCATTACCGGTGCCGGCCAGGAGGAGCCGTCCTCATTCGTCGAGCTGCTGGGCAACGACCAATCTGGCAGCCAACCGATCACGACCGTGCAGCTGCGCGACGGCCTGGCGGCCCGCTCGGTCAATTGCTGGCCGTCGGCCCGGTTCGACCTGCTCGCGCTCAACCAGCTGTTTGCGCGCATGCTGCCGGCATCCTTCTATTACAAGACCTTCATGTGGCCGAACTGGCATGTCTACGAACCGCACATCCGGCGCGCAGCCGGTCTGTCGGTCGCGCCGGATGCCGACCGTGTTGTGGGAACCTACGAGACACGACACTGGCACTGTGACGTCCTGGTGGCCGGCGCTGGCCCAGCCGGCTTGATGGCAGCCTTGAGCGCGGGTCGCGCCGGGGCGCGGGTGCTGCTGGCCGACGACGCCACCGAGCCGGGCGGCAGCCTGCTGGGCCGCAGCGAACAGATTGACGGACGAGCCGCGCTCGAGTGGGTGAACGCCGCAGTCGCCGAACTCGACGCCATGCCCCATGTCACGCGCCTGAGCCAGTCCACCGTGTGGGCTTATCGCGAAGCCAACCTTTTGGTAGTGACCGAACGCGCGCCTGCCACGCCAGGCATCTTCCAGCGCACCTGGCGCGTGCGGGCCCGGCAGGTGGTGATCGCCACGGGTGCGCTCGAACGGCCGTTGGTGTTCCATGACAACGACCGACCCGGCGTGATGCTGGCCTCGGCAGTCCAGACCTATATCCATCGCTACGCAGTACGCCCCGGGCAGCGCGCAGTGGTATTTACCAACAACAGCTCTGCCTACGAGGTGGCCGCTGACATGCGCCGGGCCGGCATCGAAGTTGCTGCGATCGTCGACGCGCGTGACACAGTCCCTGCAGACGCGGCGGCTGTCGTGCCGGGCATCGAGATCCTCGCCGGTCACGTGGTCGCAGCGACCGATGGGCGACGCGCGCTGCGCGCGGTGCGCGTGCGGCCCCGCGCTGGCGGCGCGCTCAGGCGCATCGGGTGTGACCTTCTCGCGATGTCGGGTGGCTGGAATCCAGTCGTGCATCTGTTCTCGCAGTCGCGCGGCACGCTGCGATTCGACTCCGGGCTGAACGCCTTCGTGGCCGACGTTGCCCAGCAGCCATGCGCCTGCGCGGGGGCGGCGGACGGCCGGCTCGACCTGCCGGGGTGCCTGGCCGACGGTGCAAACAAGGGAATCGATGCAGCGCGTCTGGCCGGTTTCACGGGCACCGCCGCCACAACTCCGTCGGCCAGTGCCGGGCCGCCGCATGCCACGCTGGCGCTGTGGCACGTGGAGCCCTCGGGCGCGTCCGACAAGGCGTTCGTCGACCTTCAACATGACGTGACGGTTGCGGATATCCATCTCTCCCTGCGCGAAGGTTATGGCGCAGTCGAGCATGTGAAGCGCTACACCACGGCGGGCATGGGCATCGACCAAGGCAAGACCGGCAACATCAACGTCGTCGGAACCATCGCCATGGCGCAAGGTCTGCCACTGGAAGGCGTCGGCACTACGACCTTCCGCTCACCCTACGCGCCGGTCGACTTCGGTGCCATGGCAGGTGCGCGCAGTGGCTCGGTGGTGCTGCCCTATCGGCACACACCAATCACGGCCTGGAACATCGCGCGGGGCGCGGTCATGTACGAGGCTGGCGCACGCTGGCGCCGCCCGGGCTACTACCCGCGCACCGGCGAGGCGTTCCAGGATGCCGTGAACCGCGAATGCAGCGCGGTGCGCGAGAACCTGGGCGTCTACGACGGCTCGCCGCTGGGCAAGATCGAGATCCGCGGCCCGGATGCGGTGCGCCTGCTTGACCTGCTCTACACCAATCTGTTCTCCAATCTGGAGACCGGCATGGGGCGCTATGGTGTGATGCTCAGTGACGACGGGCTGATACTGGACGACGGCGTGTCCTTCAAGCTTGGTCCAGACCATTTCCTGATGTCCACTTCCACCGCGCATGCAGACGAGGTGTTCCGCCATATCACGCACTTGCTTCAGATCGATCGGCCCGACTGGAAAGTCAGGGTCACACCGGTAACGACTGTATGGGCGAATGCGACCGTTTGCGGGCCCCAGGCGCGCGCCTTTTTGGGGCAACTAGGCACCGATATCGACATTTCCAACGCAGCGTTCCCGTTTATGGGGATGCGCCACGGCAATATCGCCGGGCTGCCGGCCCGCGTGACAAGGGTCAGCTTCACGGGCGAGCTCAGCTACGAGATCAACGTGCGTTCCCGCGATGCCGGGACATTGTGGGAAAGAATCATCGACGCCGGGGAGCCGCTCGGCCTGACACCGATCGGCTCAGAGGCCAGCCATGTGTTGCGGGTCGAGAAAGGCTTTCTGTCGCTGGGCCACGAGGTCGACGGCACAGTGGATCCGATCGATCTGGGCATGGCCTGGATTGTCTCTGGCAAGAAGACCGACTACCTGGGCAAGCGCGCGCTGGCCATTCGGCGCAGCAGCGCAAAGGCCCGGCGCGAACTGGTGGGTCTGTTGACACAGGACCCAAACCGGCTGGTGGTCGAAGGTGCGCCATTGACGCCCGGTGGTGCCCGGCAGGCATCGGAGGGGTTTGTCAGCGCCAGCGTCTACAGCGTGGTCAACCGGCGCAGCATAGCGCTGGCGCTGCTCGCCAACGGCCGCAGCCGCATCGGCGAGACGGTATTTGTGCGCATGAAGGACGAGGTCGTGCCGGCCGAGGTCACTGCGCCATGTTTCTACGATCCGCGCGGCGAGAAGCTGCGCAGCTGAAAATGAAACTATCCCCGCGCTCACTGGGTTCGCTGCCTCCAAAGGGGGCTTCCAGGTCTCTCGAAACGGCCAGGCGTCACTGACATGGCTTACCAGGCAAGTACCCGCGCCCTGCCCCTGTGCACCGTGATCGACCTCAAGGGCCACCGCGACGATGTGGTGCCACGGCTACAACGCCTGGGCCTGCGCGACCCCGCACCCGGTCGCAGGGCTGGCCATGGCACACTGGAACTGCTGCGTGTCGGGAATGAGCAATGGTGGCTGCTCGCGCCGCTGCCGCAGGAGGACCGCCTGCTGGCCGCAGTTCTTGCATCGCCCCCCGCTGCCGACACGCTTGTGCTTGCGGTGTCCGACGCCTGGCAGTTCTTCGCCATTGACGGCCCGGATGCGCGGCAATTGATCGCCATCGCCTGTCCGCTGGACGTGGACTCAGCCGCCTTCCCGACGGATGGTGCAACTTTCACCGAGGCCTTCGGCCAGAAGGCCTTACTGATGCGCCGCGGTGACGGCTTCGAACTCGCCGTCGAGCGAAGCTACACGCCCATGCTGCTGGACTATTTTTCGAGGGCCAATCCAGTACACCGCGGATGATTGAGAATTCTGTGACCCATAAGGCAAATTCTCAAAGCGATCCGCGAATTGATAATGACAGAGTAAATTCGCGTCAGTCACCAAGGGCAGGCACAGATGATGCATAGGTTGACAGCTTGGCGGGTCCGGTCTGGGTGATGCGACAGGTAGCGGCCAAGGATGGTCATCGCAGGGTCCAGCGCAGGCTGGCTCGGTGGCAGAAATGGGCGTCTTGACGCCCGCTAACTCAAAGGAAAAGAGATGGGTTTATTCAGGAAAGTGGTATCGATTGCGTCGCTTGCCCTGCTTGCGGCGGTGTGGTCGTCACCGGCACCGGCACTGGCGCAGGACAACACGCTTGACACGATCAAGAAACGGGGCAAGTTGTTGGTTGGTTTCGGCAGCTTCATTCCGTGGGCCATGCGCGACAAGCAAGGTCAGTGGGTCGGGTTCGAGATCGACGTATCGACCAAGCTCGCCAAGGATATGGGCGTGCAGATCGACCTGATCCCGACCGCCTGGGACGGCATCATTCCGTCCCTGATATCCGGCAAGTTCGACGTGATCATCGGTGGCATGTCGGTGACACCGCAGCGCCAGGAACAGATCGACTTCACGGCACCCTACTCCAATTCCGGCCAAGGAATCGCCGCGTCTAGACAACTGGCTGCCAACTTGAAATGGCCCGATGGCTACAACGCCAGCGACATCACATTCACCTGCCGTCGTGGAGCGCCGACCTGCAAGCTGATTGCGGACAAATGGCCCAAGGCGACGATCCGCCAGTTTGACGATGATGCGATCGCATTCCAGGAAGTCATTAACGGCACTGCCCATGCGACCGTGTCGAGCGAGCCCAAACCGACCTTCTTCACGCTGAAGAATCCGGACCGGCTGTTCAAGCCCACGGAAGATAACCTTACCAATTCGGTAGAAGGTTTCGGCTTGCGAAAAGGTAACCCGCAGGCAGTGGCATATTTCAACGACTGGATCGGGAAGAACAAGGACTGGCTCAAGCAGCGCCATACCTACTGGTTCAAGAGCCAGGACTGGGCAATGCTGGTTCCATGACATGAGGCAAGGACGCGCGAGACATCGAACCATGCTTGCCGGAGCAGCCCGGATTCGCGGGCGCAAGACGTGAAACCGGACATCATCCAGTTGCGCAGGGTCAACAAGTGGTTCGGCAACCACCATGTGCTGTGCGACGTTGACCTCGATGTTCGCCAGGGCGAACGCATGGTGATTTGCGGACCCTCAGGCTCGGGCAAATCCACCCTGATCCGCTGCATCAACCGGCTTGAGCAGCACGAGGAAGGCACGATTCACGTCGACGGCATCGAGCTCAATGCAAATACCGAAAATGTCAACGCCATCCGGCGCGAGGTCGGCATGGTGTTCCAGAGCTTCAACCTGTTTCCGCATCTTTCGGTGCTGGAGAACTGTGCGCTACCGCAGATTCGTGCGCGTAAGACGCCGCGCGCCGAAGCCGAGTCCAAGGCCATGGAGTACCTGCGCCGCGTGCATATTCCGGAGCAGGCGGCCAAGTTTCCGGCGCAACTTTCTGGGGGGCAGCAGCAGCGCGTGGCGATTGCCCGTTCCTTGTGCATGGAGCCCAAGGTCATGCTGTTCGACGAGCCCACGTCGGCGCTCGACCCCGAAATGATCAAGGAAGTGCTCGACGTCATCGTCGAACTCGCCCAGTCCGGCATGACCATGATCTGCGTCACGCACGAGATGGGTTTTGCCAAGAAGGTTGCCGATACCGTGGTGTTCATGGACGCGGGACGCATCGTCGAGAAACAGCCACCGGCCGACTTTTTCTCCAATCCGCAATCGGATCGGACCAAGAAGTTCCTGAGTCAGATCCTCGAACATTGACGCTGACAGCAGGC
>Ga0105045_10005062_pt1 | contig 11556 bp, 9 predicted proteins | sample MAT02_FD_78089 | JGI IMG/M metagenome (GOLD analysis project Ga0105045, IMG submission 78089) | Freshwater microbial communities from Lake Fryxell liftoff mats and glacier meltwater in Antarctica - MAT-02 (megahit assembly) | ecosystem: Environmental > Aquatic > Freshwater > Ice > Liftoff... | reverse complement strand
TGGCTGCCGGCGCCCCGTTGACCGACGCCGAGCGGGCGGCCGTGGCCGAGGTCTACGACCGCCACGTCCGGGAGCTGGTGCACGAGCGGTGGTGAGCCTGCCCGCGGGTCCGTGGGCCAGCGCGCACGGACCGCTGCCGGGCACACGTCCTGACCACGCCCTGGACCTCGTCCTCGGCGAGCTCGGCGACGGGCACGTCCCGTTCCTGCCGCAGCTGCCGGAGCGCGGTGTGGGTGCGGACGCCGTCGGGCGCAGCGCGTCGTTCCTGGTCGACCTGCCCGTGGACCTCCAGCCGTCGGGCTGGCGGCTGGTGGACCGACCGGGCCGCGACCTGGCCCGTGGCCGGTCGTGGTGGGGGCAGGACCTCGACGCCCTGGCCGAGCGCGGCGAGGAGGTCGGCCGCGCGCAGGCCTTCGCTGTCGGGGTGATGGGGCCGTGGACGCTGGCGGCGTCCCTGCAGCGCCAGCGGGGCGAGGTGGCGGTGTCCGACCCCGGTGCCCGCCGTGACGTGGTGTCCTCCCTGGCCGAGGGTCTCGCCGACGTGCTGGCCGCGGTCCGCCGCGCCGCCTCCGGCGTGGACCTGGTGCTGGTGCTCGACGAGCCGTCGCTGCCGTCGGTGCTGCTGGGGCGGGTACCGACCGCCAGTGGGTACGACACGCTGCGCGCCGTACCGCCCAACGAGGTCCGCGACGGGCTACGGCTGGTCGTCGAGGCCGCCCACGCCGCCGACGCGGCGGTGCTGCTGCGCTGCCACGCCGAGGAGTCCCCGGTGAGCCTGCTCGCGGAGAGCGGCGCCGACGGCCTGGGCGTGCACGTACCGGCGACCGCCTCCGGCAGCAACGCCCCCGCCTGGGAGCGCCTGGCCGCCCTGGTGGAGCAGGAGCGCACGCTGCTGCTGGCGCCGACCGGCGGGGGTTCGGCCGCCGACGCGGAGCAGCTGGCGTCGCTGGTGACAGGCCCCTGGTCGCAGGTCGGCATGGACCACGAGCTGCTGCGGTTCCTGTCGTTGGGGGCACAGCCAGCTGAGCCCAACCGGGGCCTGCAGCGCGAGGACTTGGCCCGCGCCGCCCGCGCAGCCGAGCTGCTGCGCGAGCGGGTCTGAGGCAGCCTCGCCCTGGACGACGAGAGCACTCCCCCCGTGATCATGCACGTTTGCTGGCGCCGGTGGGCGACCGTGCATGATCACGGGGTCAGCCGGCGCGGGCGGCCTTGCGCGCGGCGGCGGCCGATCGCTTGTCCACGAACGTCGTCGCCTGTTCGTCGGCGGTCGCCAGGAACTGCGCCAGCTCCGTGCGGGCCTGCTCGCCCTCGGGCCCCAGCCCGGTCATCTCCATGACGCCCCAGTGGCGAAGCAGCGGCATGACGACGTCGTCCAGGTGGTTTCGGGGGTCGTAGATACCGGCCTGGGCCATCTGGAACGCCTTGCGCTGGAAACCCTCGATGCCGGCGCCCGGCATCTGGAAGTCGACGATCTCGTCGCGGATGGCCTTCACCATCTCGTCCGGGCTGATCTCCAGGGAGGCCGTGACCAGGTTCCGGTAGAAGATCATGTGCAGGTTCTCGTCCATCGAGATCCGCGCCATCAGCTTGTTGGCGATGGGGTCGTCGGTGTACTTGCCGGTGTTGCGGTGGCTGACGCGCGTGGCCAGCTCCTGGAACGACACGTACGCGCACACCCGCAGCAGGGGCTTGTCGCCGGAGTCGAAGCCCTCGGTCATGGTGGCCATCCGGGCGCGTTCGAGCTCGACGGGGTCGACGCCACGGGTGACGAGCAGGTAGTCGCGCAGCGCGTAACCGTGGCGGCCCTCCTCGGCGGTCCAGCGGCCGACCCAGGTGCCCCACGGGCCGTCGTTGCCGAAGGCACGCTCGATCTCGCGGTGGTAGCTGGGCAGGTTGTCCTCGGTCAGCAGGTTGAGCTCCAGCGCCGTGCGGGCGATCGGCGTCAGCTGCGACTGCTCGACGTGCCACGGCTCACCGTCCGGACCGACGTAGTCGCGGCCCTGGCCCCACGGGATGTACTCGTGGGGCATCCACTCCTTCGTGGTGGACAGGTGCCGGTCCAGGTTCTCGGCCACGACGGGCTCGAGCTCGTGCAGCAGACGCGTGGTGTCGGACGTCGTCATGGTGATACCTCATTCCCGGGCCACGGGGACGTGCGGCCCTGCCGGTCAACCTACGCCAGCGTAGGTATAGGCGCAGCCGGCGTCCGGCGTGGCGCGCGGGCGCTCCTCAGACCTTGACGCACCGGAGTGCGTCCGCGATGGCCACGACGTCGTCGAGCCGTCCCGCGGCCACCCCCATCACGAGCTGGAACGCTTCCTCGTCGTCGAGGTCCGGACGCAGCCCGTCCAGGTCGAGGAGCACCACGCACGCCAGCCATCCGAGACGCCTGTCGCCGTCGACGAGCGGGTGGCTGGACACCACCGAGTGCAGCAGGGCGGCGGCCATGGTCTCGGTGCTGGGGTAGGCGTCCTCGCCGAACGCCCTGGCGCGCGGGCGGTTCGCGGCGGCGTCCAGCAGGCCCAGGTCACGGACGGGGCCGGCGCCCAGGACACGGGTCAGGCGGAGCAGGTCCTCGACGTCGAGGTGCTCCACGACTCAGACCGTGCCGAGTCTTTGGATGACGTCGTCCCACCGGTCGGCGAGCCGCTCGCCGGACTCCATGACCCGGTCGGTGTGCCCCGACCTCTCGTAGCGTTCCAGCACCGCTCGCCGGACGACCTCCTGCCGTGACAGGCCTTCGCGTTCGACGAGCGCCTCCAGCGCGGCCTCGAGCACGGAGTCGGTGCGCAGGGTCATGGCCATCCGGTGATGGTACCGAAGTGATACCAGTCCCGCTACAGCTGCCCGACGTCCATGACCCGCACCACGGCCTCGCCCGCCTCGTCGGAGGCGGCCAGGTCGACCTCGGCGGTGATGCCCCAGTCCAGGTGGCCGGCCGGGTCGTCGAAGGCCTGCCAGACCCTCCAGACCCCCGGCTCGGGGGTCACCGTGAACCGGTCCGGGCCGCGGGCGTCGGGGCCGGTGCCGATCTCGTCGTGCTCGGCGAAGTAGGCCTGCAGCACCTCGCGCCAGCGCTCGGCGTCCCAGCCGTGCTCGCCGTCCAGCTCGCCGAGCGGGTTCCAGTGCCGCAGCGACGCCATCCGGACCCGGCGGAACATCTCGTTGCGGACCAGCACCCGGAACGCTCGGACGTTGCGGGTGACCGGGGGAGGGCCGTCGTCGATGGAGCCCGGCCTCACCTCACCGTGCTCGTCCGTCCCGGCCGCCAGCTGGGCCCACTCGTCCAGCAGCGAGGAGTCTGTCTGGCGGACGAGCTCGCCCAGCCACTCGACCAGGTCGCGCAGCTCCTCGGTGCGGGCGTCCTCGGGCACGGTCTGGCGCAACGCGCGGTAGGCGTCGGCCAGGTAGCGCAGCAGGACGCCTTCGGAGCGGATCAGGTCGTAGGCGCGGACGTACTCGGTGAACGTGGCCGCCCGCTCGACCATGTCGCGGACCACGGACTTGGGGGAGAGCTCGTACTCGCTGACCCAGGGCTGGGCCTCGGCGTAGGTGTCGAAGGCCTGCTGAAGCAGCTCGGCCAGCGGCTGGGGGTAGCTGACCTCCTCCAGCAGCTCCATCCGCTCCTCGTACTCGATGCCGTCGGCCTTCATGCCCGCGACGGCCTCGCCCTTGGCGGCGTTGCGCTGCGCGGCGAGCACCTGGCGCGGCTCGTCCAGGGTGGCCTCGATGACGCTGACCACGTCCAGGGCGTAGTCGGGGGAGTCCTTGTCCAGCAGCTCCATCGCCGCCAGGGCGAACGTCGACAGCGGCTGGTTCAGGGCGAAGTCGCGCTGCAGGTCGACCGTGAGACGCACGGTGCGCCCGTCGGCGTCCGGCGGATCGACGCGCTCCACGACGCCGGCGGTCAGCAGCGAGCGGTAGGCCGAGATCGCGCGGCGCATGTGGTGCAGCTGACGGCTGCGCGGCTCGTCGGAGTCCTCGATGAGGTGCCGGACCGCGGTGAACGCGTCGCCCGGGCGGGCCACGACGTTGAGCAGCATGGCGTGGGTGATGCGGAAGTGGGAGCTCAGGGACTCCGGCTGCGCGTGGACCAGACGGTCGAAGGTCTCCTCCCCCCAGGTCACGGTCCCGGGAACGGGCTTCTTCTTGACGATCTTCTTGCGCTTGGCCGGGTCGTTGCTGGCCTTGGCGGCCATGCGCTCGTTCTCGATGACGTGCTCGGGCGCCTGGACGACGACGGTGCCGGAGGTGTCGTACCCGGCGCGCCCGGCGCGCCCGGCGACCTGGTGGAACTCCCGCGCGGACAGCAGCCTCACCTTGCGCCCGTCGTACTTGGTGAGCGACACGATCAGCACGGTCCGGATGGGGACGTTGATGCCGACGCCCAGGGTGTCCGTGCCGCACACCACAGCCAGCAGACCCCGCTGGGTGAGCCGCTCCACCAGGCGTCGGTAGCGGGGCAGCATGCCCGCGTGGTGCACGCCGACCCCGGCCGCGACGAGTCGAGACAGGGTCTTGCCGAACCCGGTGCCGAAACGGAACGCGCCGACCTCGGCCCGGATCGCCTCCTTCTGCTCCTTGGTCCGCACGGTGCTGCTCATCAGGCTGGAGGCGTGCTCGAGCGCGTCCCGCTGCGTGGGGTGCACGACGTAGACGGGCGCCTGGTCGCCGCGCAGCAACAGCTCGATGGCCTCGTGCAGCGGCTCCTTGGAGAACTCGAAGCTCAGCGGGACGGGTCGCTCGGCACTGGTGATGAGGGCGGTCGGTCGTCCGGTGCGCTCCTGCATCCGCTTCGCCAGGCCGGTCATGTCGCCGAGCGTGGCGCTCATCAGCACGAACTGGGCGTCGACGAGCTCGATCAGCGGGACCTGCCAGGCCCAGCCGCGGTCGCGGTCGCCGTAGTAGTGGAACTCGTCCATGACGACCTGACCCACGTCGGCGGCGCGGCCCTGCCGCAGCGCCAGGTTCGCGAGCACCTCGGCGGTGGCGCAGACGATCGGGGCGTCGGTGTTGATGCCGGCGTCCCCGGTCATCATGCCGACCCGCTCGGCGCCGAAGACCTCGCACAGGGCGAAGAACTTCTCGCTCACCAGCGCCTTGATGGGTGCGGTGTAGAACGAGCGCCGGCCCTCGCCGAGCGCCAGGGCGTGCGCGCCCAGGGCGACCATCGACTTGCCGGACCCGGTCGGGGTCGACAGCACGACGTCCGAGCCGGCCGCCAGCTCCAGCAGGGCCTCCTCCTGGTGCGGGTACAGCGTCAGGCCGCTCCCCTGGGTCCAGGTGGTGAGCAGCTCCAGCACCTCGTCGGGCCCGGTGCCCGGCACCACGTCGGCCAGCGGGGCGGTGGCCGTGGTGGGCAGGGTCGCCGTGATGGCGGCCAGCGCCTCGGAGGCGTCGGTGGGGTCGGCAAGCTCGTCGTGGTGGTGAGGCGCGGAGGTCATGGCGGGTCCAGTGTCCCTGACCGGGCCGTCGGAGGCGGCCGTGCCGGTCGACGATCCGCGTGCCCCCCCGGTCGGCCGCCCGGAAGCCCGCTTCGTCGGAGTCATGGCCCCTGCGTCGGCGCCTGGCGCGGGAGCTGTACCGCCCAGCGACGGGACAGGCGCTGCGGGCGTGCACGTCTCCCGGCCGGGCTGCCGTGTCGCTGGTCCGTACGTCCCCTTGCCGGTCGACCCTCGAAGACCGTGTCCGGACGCTCGTGGCCCGGTCGGTCACCGGTCGCGGTGTCAGGGCCCGGTGCGAAGATGCGGTCGTGAGCCCGACCGAACCGGCAACGCAGACCGCCATGGAGACCTCGGACGTCCCCGACGACGCCCGCGCCCGGGCCGCCGAGCTGGCCGAGCAGCTGCGGGCCGAGGCGTTCGCCTACTACGTGCGTGACAGCCCCACCGTCGGGGACGACGTCTACGACGCCCGGCTGCGTGAGCTGCAGGAGCTCGAGGCCGCGTACCCCGTGCTCGTCGGCCCCGAGAGCCCGACGCAGCGGGTCGGCGGCGGGTTCTCCACCGCGTTCACGGCCGTGGACCACCCCTCCCGGATGCTCAGCCTGGACAACGTGTTCAGCGTCGAGGAGCTGCACGAGTGGGGGGCACGCGTCCGCGAGGCCGCGGGCGAGGACGTGCAATACCTGTGCGAGGTCAAGATCGACGGCTTGGCCGTCAACCTGGTCTACGTGGACGGGGTGCTCGAACGGGCGCTCACCCGCGGGGACGGGTACACCGGCGAGGACATCACCCTCAACGTGCGCACCATCGCGTCGGTGCCGGAGCGGCTGCGCGCCGACGAGCACCCGTTCCCGCCCCGGCTCGAGGTGCGCGGTGAGGTGTTCTTCCCCGTCGCGGGGTTCGCCGCGGTCAACGCCGAGCTGACGGAGGCCGGCAAGAGCCCGTTCGCCAACCCGCGCAACGCGGCCGCGGGCTCGCTGCGGCAGAAGGACCCCCGGGTCACCGCCAGACGCCCGCTGGACCTGAGGGTGCACGGGATCGGCGTCCGAGGGGGGTTCGACATCACCCGGCAGTCGCAGGGCTACGACGTGCTGCGCGCCTGGGGCCTGCCGACGGCCGCCACCTACCGGGTGGTGCAGACGTTGGCCGAGGTCGAGGACTACGTCGCCCACTACGCCGAGCACCGCCACGACGTCGAGCACGAGATCGACGGCGTCGTCATCAAGGTCGACCAGATGGCCCTTCAGCGCCGCCTGGGCAGCACGAGCCGTGCGCCCCGCTGGGCCACGGCGTACAAGTACCCGCCGGAGGAGGTCCGTACCCGGCTGATCGACATCCAGGTCAATGTCGGGCGGACCGGGCGCGTCACGCCGTTCGCCGTCATGGCGCCGGTGCTGGTCGCGGGGTCGACGGTGTCGATGGCCACGCTGCACAACGGTGACGAGGTGCGCCGCAAGGGCGTGCTGATCGGCGACGCGGTCTGGATCCGCAAGGCGGGCGATGTCATCCCCGAGGTTCTCGGGCCCGTGGTGGAGGAGCGGGACGGCACCGAGCGCGAGTTCGTCATGCCGACGCACTGCCCGTCCTGCGGAACGGAGCTGCACCGTGAGACCGACAGCGCCATCGACCTGCGTTGCCCCAACCGCCGCACCTGCCCCAGCCAGCTTCGGGAGCGCCTGTTCCACCTGGCCTCCCGCAAGGCCTTCGACATCGAGGCGATGGGCTGGGAAGCGGCCTCGGCCCTGCTGGAGGCGGGGGTGCTGGCTGACGAGCGCGATCCCGACGGCCAGGCCGCCGACGAGGGCGGCGTGTTCGACCTGGATGAGGCCAGGCTGCTGCGCGTCCCGCTCTTCACCAACCAGTCGGGGCAGCTGTCGGCCAACGGCCACCGGTTGCTGGAGAACCTGTCGACCGCCAAGGAGCAGCCGTTGTGGCGGGTGCTGGTGGCGCTGTCCGTCCGGCACGTCGGGCCGACGGCCGCCCGGGCCTTCGCCTCGCGATACGCCACCATGACCGCGCTGCGCGAGGTGGCCGAGCGCGACGACCGGGCCGCAGCCGTCGCGGAGCTGGCCGACACCGACGGTGTCGGCGTCGTCATCGCCGAGGCGCTCCTCACCTGGTTCACCGTCGACTGGCAGGTGAGCGTGGTCGAGCGCTGGGCCGCAGCCGGGGTCCGGATGGCCGACGAGCGCGACTCGTCCGTGCCCCGGACCCTGGAGGGCCTGACCGTCGTGGTCACCGGCTCGCTGGAGGGCTTCAGCCGGGACGAGGCCAAGGAGGCGATCCTGGCCCGCGGCGGCAAGGCGGCCGGCAGCGTCTCGAAGAAGACCACCGCGGTCGTCGTGGGCGAGAACCCGGGCAGCAAGGCCGACAAGGCCGAGTCCCTCGGGGTGCCGGTCCTGGACGAGGAGACCTTCCGGGACCTGCTGGAGCGCGGGGTCGAGGCGTTGCCGGTGACCGGGGCGGCACCCGGGCCGGCCGACGATCAGGCCCCCGACGTCTCCTAGACTCACCGAACATGGCCGACACCACCATGACCGGGCCCACCGCGGCCGCGCCGAGCCCTGGGCGGGCCCCGGAGCACCTGGACCGGGAGCGCGTCGCGCACCTCGCCGGGCTCGCCCGCATCGCCCTGACCGACGACGAGATGGACCGCCTCGCGGGCGAGCTGTCCGTCGTCCTCGACGCCGTCGCGCAGGTGCAGGAGGTGGCCACGCCCGACGTGCCCGCCACCAGCCACCCGCTGCCGCTGTCGAACGTCACGCGGCCTGACGTCCCCGTCCCCGGTCTGACCCCGGCCGAGGCGCTGTCCGGGGCGCCGGCCGTCGACGAGGGCCGCTTCCGTGTCCCGCGCATCCTCGAGGAGGACTGATGGCCGACGACCTGACCCGCCTGAGCGCGGCCGAGATGTCAGCCGCCCTCAAGGCCGGCGACGTGAGCTCCGTCGATCTCACCACGGCCGCGCTGGAGCGCATCGAGGCCGTCGACGGCGACGCGACGAGCGGGGTCCACGCGTTCCTGCACGTCAACGCCGAGGAGGCCCTGGCCGCGGCCCGCTCCGTCGACGAGGCGCGTGCGACCGGCGCTGACCTGCACGCCCTGGCCGGCGTGCCCGTCGCCGTCAAGGACGTCGTCGCCACCCGCGGCATGCCCACCACCGTGGGCTCCCGCATCCTGCAGGGCTGGGTCCCGCCGTACGACGCGACCCTGGTCACCCGGCTGCGTGCGGCCGGCACCCCGCTGCTGGGCAAGACCAACATGGACGAGTTCGCCATGGGCTCCTCCACCGAGCACTCCGCCTACGGCCCGACCCGCAACCCGTGGGACCCCGAGCGCATCCCCGGCGGGTCCGGCGGCGGGTCCGCCGCGGCGGTCGCATCCTTCGAGGCGCCGCTGGCGATAGGCACCGACACCGGAGGCTCGATCCGGCAGCCCGCTGCCGTCACCGGTTCGGTCGGCGTCAAGCCGACCTACGGCGGGGTCTCCCGCTACGGACTGGTGGCGCTGGCCTCGAGCCTGGACCAGGCCGGTCCGTGCGCGCGGACGGTGCTGGACGCGGCCCTGCTGCACGAGGTGATCGGTGGGCACGACCCGCGCGACTCCACCTCGCTGCCCGCCGCGGTCCCTGACGTCGTCGCCGCGGCCCGTCAGGGCGCGAACGGCGACCTGAGCGGGGTCCGAGTCGGCGTGGTGAAGGAGCTCGACGGCGACGGCTACCAGGCCGGGGTCCGGGCCCGCTACGCCGAGGCGCTGGAGCACCTGCGCGCCGCCGGGGCCGAGGTCGTCGAGGTCTCCGCCCCCCACTTCCGGTACGCGCTGGCCGCTTACTACCTCATCCTGCCCAGCGAGGCGAGCAGCAACCTCGCCAAGTTCGACGCCATGCGGTTCGGCCTGCGGGTGGGTGACGACGACCCCGCCTCGACCGCGGAGCACGTGATGGCGGCCACTCGCGAGGCCGGCTTCGGCGACGAGGTCAAGCGACGGATCATCCTGGGCACCTACGCGCTGAGCGCCGGCTACTACGACGCCTACTACGGCAGCGCGCAGAAGGTCCGCACCCTGGTCCAGCGAGACTTCGAGGCCTGCTTCGCCCAGGCCGACGTGCTGGTGTCCCCGACGGCGCCCACCACGGCGTTCCGGTTCGGCGACAAGCTGGACGACCCGATGGCGATGTACCTCAACGACGTCGCCACCATCCCCGCCAACCTCGCGGGCGTGCCCGGCATGTCGCTGCCCAGCGGCCTGGCGGAGGAGGACGGTCTGCCCGCGGGCATCCAGCTGCTGGCCCCGGTGGCCGAGGACGCCCGGCTGTACCGGGTCGGTGCTGCGCTCGAGGCGCGCCTGGTGGACGCCTGGGGCGGCCCGCTGCTGGACCGGGCGCCGGTTGTCGCGTCCGCGCCGCGGACCTCCGGCGACTCCCAGCCCGTCGTGATGACAGGAGCCCACGCATGAGCAGCGCAGCCACGAGCGACACCCCGGTCCTGTCCTACGAGGACGCCGTCAGCCGGTTCGACCCGGTGCTGGGCCTGGAGGTCCACGTCGAGCTGTCCACCGCGACCAAGATGTTCTGCGGCTGCGCCCACTCCTTCGCCGCCGAGCCCAACAGCCAGACCTGCCCGGTCTGCCTGGGCCTGCCGGGGGCGCTGCCGGTGCTCAACGCGCAGGCCGTCGACCACGCCATCACGATCGGCCTGGCCCTCAACTGCTCGATCGCGCCCTACGGCCGGTTCGCGCGCAAGAACTACTTCTACCCGGACATGCCGAAGAACTTCCAGACCAGCCAGTACGACGAGCCCATCGCCGTCGACGGCCACCTCGACGTCGAGCTCGAGGACGGCGAGGTCGTCCGGGTCGAGATCGAGCGTGCCCACATGGAGGAGGACACCGGCAAGTCCACCCACGTCGGTGGTGCCACCGGACGGATCCACGGCGCGGACCACTCGCTGGTGGACTACAACCGGGCCGGCATCCCCTTGATCGAGATCGTCACCCGGCCCGTCGAGGGGACCGGTGCCCGTGTGGCCGAGGTCGCCAAGGCCTACGTGGCCACGCTGCGCGAGCTGCTGCGCACCCTGGGTGTCTCCGACGTGAAGATGGAGCGGGGCAACCTGCGCTGCGACGCCAACCTGTCGCTGCGGCCCTCGCCGGACTCGCCGCTGGGTACCCGGACCGAGACCAAGAACGTGAACTCGCTGCGCTCGGTCGAGCGTGCGGTCCGCTTCGAGGTCGGCCGCCAGGCGGGCGTCCTGCTCGCGGGTGGCACCGTCACCCAGGAGACCCGGCACTTCCACGAGGACACCGGGGTGACCACGTCGGGGCGGCCCAAGTCCGACGCCGACGACTACCGGTACTTCCCCGAGCCGGACCTGGCACCCGTCGAGCCTGACGCGGAATGGGTGGAGCGGCTGCGCTCGCGCCTGCCGGAACCGCCGGCCGTCCGGCGCAGGCGGCTGCAGGCCGACTGGGGCTTCGCTGACATGGAGATGCGCGACGTCGTCAATGCCGACGCGCTCGACCTGGTCGGGGCCACGGTCGAGGCGGGCACGAGTGCGCAGGCGGCCCGCAAGTGGTGGATGGGCGAGCTGGCGCGCCGGGCCAAGAACGACGGCACCGACCTGGCCGGGATGACGGTGACGCCCGACCAGATCGCCGAGCTGCAGGGTCTGGTCGACTCCGGTCGGCTGACGGACTCCATGGCGCGGCAGGTGCTCGACGGGGTGCTGGCCGGTGAGGGGGACCCCGGCGACGTGGCCACCGCCCGAGGGCTCGAGGTCGTGTCCGACGACGGAGCGCTGAACGAGGCCGTCGACCGAGCGCTGGCCGCCAACCCCGACGTGGTCGACAAGATCCGCGCCGGCAAGGTCCAGGCGGCGGGCGCGATCATCGGCGCCGTCATGAAGGAGATGCGCGGGCAGGCCGACGCGGCTCGGGTGCGCGAGCTGGTGCTGGAGCGCGCGGCCGGCTGAGCCGCGGCTGGGATCCCCCCGTCCGGCCGCTAGGGGCGTCGGCGTCAGGCCAGCGGGACCCGGACCAGCCGGTCGTCACCGTCACGCGGGTCACCGCGGAAGGTGTTGCTGGTCAGCACCCACAGGGTGCCGTCCGGGGCGACCTC
>Ga0105045_10005059_pt1 | contig 11558 bp, 9 predicted proteins | sample MAT02_FD_78089 | JGI IMG/M metagenome (GOLD analysis project Ga0105045, IMG submission 78089) | Freshwater microbial communities from Lake Fryxell liftoff mats and glacier meltwater in Antarctica - MAT-02 (megahit assembly) | ecosystem: Environmental > Aquatic > Freshwater > Ice > Liftoff... | reverse complement strand
GTGAATTGCTCCCAGCCCTTGCCTTGGTGCGAACCCGCTGTTTCTCCTCGTACAGTAAGCGTCGCATTCAACAGCAACACGCCTTGCGCGGCCCAGTGCGAAAGATCCCCATGCGCGGGCCTGGGTATCCCCAGATCACGCTCCAACTCCTTGAACATGTTCCGGAGCGAGGGTGGCGGTGCAATGCCCCGAGGCACCGAGAAGCTCAGGCCATGTGCTTGTCCTGGGCCATGGTAAGGGTCCTGTCCCAACAGCACAACACGAACCTCTTCGAAGGGAGTATGCTCGAAAGCGGCGAAGATGTCCCGGCCGTTGGGGTAGACGCGGTGCGTGCTACGCTCTTGAACAAGGAATTCTTTCAACGCCGCGAAATACGGCGCGTGGAACTCCTGCGCCAGTTGCACGTACCAGTCCTCACCAATGTTGTGCGTGACTTTCGGGGCTACCTGTTCTCCCTTAGCTTCCATGAGTTCCGAAAGATCGACAAAGGGACTGTTGAAACATTTTGGATGCACTTTCGTTATGAAGGGTAACTTTGGGCTTCGAACAACGTTCAAGTCACCCGCAACCGGGAAATAAACGAACGAACGATGAAAAAGGTACTTCTGATCGCAGCGGTTTTGATGGTCTCGAGCATCCTCCTGGCCTCATGCAGTTCTTCGCACTCCTGCCCGGCTTACGGCAAGGTGACGAAAGTGCCTGCTGAGCACCGCTCCTAAGCATAACATTCCTCCTCACTGGCGATCGAGCCCGGACCAAGGTCCGGGCTTCCTCAATTCTGAGCGTGGTATCACACGAACCGGATGCTGATGTCCTGGACCAATTCGCTGGACAGGCTTACTGCGACCGGGCAGGTGCGTGCGCTGTGCTCCAAGATCGTCCGCCACCGATCGGTCAGACCCTCGACCTGTACTGTCAATTCCACCTCAACGCGCTGGACGCGGCGTGGGTCGCTTGCCATGTGCTTCAGCACTCGGGCTTCCATGCCCAAGATCGGAATGTCATGGCCTTGCGCAGAGATACCCATGGTGGTCATCATGCAGGTGGCCAACGCGGTGCAAAGCAGGTCCGTGGGGGAGAAGGCGGCACCCTTGCCGCGGTTGTCCACGGGGGCATCGGTCAAAATGCGCTCTCCGCTGCGTGGATGAAGGGCTTCGGTGCGCAGTTCGCCGAGGTAGGAAACAAGGGAGGTATCCATGACGTTGTATGTCGGTTGGTGCCGCAAGATACCGGCGCGCTTCCGTAGCTTTGATGTCCTTTTATGCGCAGCCTCTTTGCTTCCGTCCTGCTGCTATGTGCCTTCGCATCTGCCCAGGCGCAACAGACCATCTATGACGAGTCACGCGTATTGTACCGCAAGGAGATCACCGGCGGGGCCATCATACACGGCGACGGTTGGGGCTTCAACTTCTTCCACGCCAAGCACAAAACGGCTGTGGACCGACGCGTTCTGGGGCTGGAAATGGTGGGCATGAAGCACCCCAAGGAGATCAAGAGCTTCAACCCTTTTACCGATGCATCGCGCGGCTATTTTTACGGAAAGCTCAATTCTTTGCTGATCTTGAGGCCCACGTTCGGCGGCAAGCACCAGATCGCTGACAAGATCCGCCGCAGTGGGGTGGAAGTGAACTATGTCTGGGGCATCGGCCCTTCGTTGGGCTTCGCGAAGCCTGTGTACCTGGAGATCGGCAAGCCGGACAACTATCCCTATGAATCCATTGTGGTAGAGCGTTACGATCCCGCGATCCACAACATCCAGAACATCAACGGCAGGGCATCTTGGTTCACCGGAGTTGGAGATATGGAACTGTATCCCGGAGCCTTCGGGCGCTTTGGCCTCAACTTCGAGCACAGCAACCACACCTCTGGCATCAAGGCCATCGAAGTGGGTGCCAGCATCGATGCCTACCCCGTCGCGATACCGATCATGGCGCAATTGGAGGGCGTGGTGAACAAGCAGCTCTTCTTCCAATTCTACCTGTCGGTGCAATTCGGCAAGAAATTCACGGAATGAGCGATCAAATGACTATGCCAGTGGCCGATCAAGAGCGCGTGCGCAAACCCGCTTGGTTGCGCGTGAAACTGCCTACAGGTGAGAACTTCCGCAAAGTGGCGAACATCGTGAGTGAGCACAAGCTGCACACGATCTGTCAAAGCGGCAACTGTCCGAACATGGGCGAATGCTGGGGAGCAGGCACCGCCACTTTCATGATCCTGGGCAATGTATGTACACGCAGCTGCGGCTTCTGTGCTGTGGCTACTGGCCGACCAGAGAACGTGGACCCATTCGAACCAGCCCGTGTGGCCCGAAGTGTGGAGCTGATGGGCGTGAAACACTGCGTGATCACCAGCGTGGACCGCGACGACCTGAAGGATGGCGGTAGCGACATCTGGGCCAAGACCATCCGCGCTATCCGCCGTCGTTCACCCGGTACCACAATGGAAACGCTGATCCCCGATTTCCAAGGGAAGTGGGAGAATCTGGCCGTGCTTACCGAAGCCGCACCCGAGATCCTGAGCCACAACCTGGAGACCGTGCGCCGCCTGACCAAGGAAGTGCGGATCCAAGCCAAGTACGACCGAAGCTTGGAGGTACTCATGCGCTCCAAGCGTGCCGGCCTCCGGACCAAAAGCGGAGTCATGCTCGGTCTCGGTGAAAGTGAGCAGGAGGTGCTAGAGACCATGGACGATCTCGTGAGCGTGGGTGTCGACATCCTGACCCTTGGCCAGTACCTGCAACCCACCAAGGCCCACCTACCTGTGGCCGAGTTCGTTCACCCCGACACCTTTGCCAAGTACAAGGCCATCGGCTTGGAGAAAGGATTCCGTTACGTGGAGAGTGGACCGCTCGTCCGCAGCAGCTATCACGCGGAAAAGCACCTCTTTGATATGGAGGTTCTATGAGGCTTGGTCATCCTGATATTCGTTGAACAACATACCCGGTAGCGCTGGATCCTCAGCCGAACCTGGGTCAAATACCTCACCTGCATTGTCCAAGCCCATTCGTATCGCCATCAACGGTTTCGGCCGCATCGGAAGGGTCACTTCCCGCATCCTGCTGAAACGCAAGGATGTGGAGTTGGTGGCCGTGAACGACCTTGCGGATAACCGTACCCTTGCCCATCTCTTCAAGTACGACTCTATTCACGGTGTGTTCCCCGGGGATGTGAGCTTCGGTGAAGACCATTTGGACCTTGGCGGTGTGAAGGTGAAGGCCTTCGCGGAAAAGGACCCGTCCAAGCTCCCGTGGAAGGAACTCGGTATCGATATCGTGATCGAATGCACCGGCCGCTTCCTCACGCGCGAATTGGCCTCCGGTCATCTTCAGGCTGGTGCTCGCAAGGTGCTGCTCTCGGCCCCGGCCAAGGAACAGGGCATCACGACGGTGGTGCTTGGGGTGAACGACCACCTGCTCGATGGCACGGAGGAGATCGTTAGCAACGCCTCATGCACCACGAACTGCGCTGCCCCAATGATCCAAGTGGTGAACGAGTTGTGCGGTATCGAGGACGGCTTCATTACCACCATCCACAGCTACACCGGTGATCAGCGTTTGCATGATGGACCGCACAAGGACCTGCGCCGCGCGCGCGCCGCTGCGGTGAGCATGGTGCCCACCACCACCGGTGCCGCCAAAGCGATCACCCGGATCTTTCCGGAACTGGACGGCAAGCTCGGTGGTTGCGGCATTCGTGTGCCCGTGCCCGATGGGTCCTTAACGGACATTACCGTTCGGGTAAAGACCCTGCACGATGCCGAAGCGATCAACGCACGCTTCAAGGAGGTGGCAGCAGGCCGTTTGAAAGGCATTTTACGGTACACCGAAGATCCCATCGTAAGCGTTGACATCGTAGGCGATCCGCACAGCTGCATCTTCGATTCCCAGCTTACCAGCGTGGTGGGCAATATGGTGAAGATCATGGGCTGGTATGACAATGAGTTCGGGTATAGCTCGAGGTTGGTGGATCTTGTTGCCTTGCTCGGCCGGGAGTAAAAGCAGGTGGCAGGAACAGGAGCAAGTAGTTGTCCTTGCGCTGGCGCCACGCGAAGTAAACCGTTGTACTTGGCCCTGCCAACTGGCCCCTGCTAACTGCTTCCTTTTCAACTTGCCGGTCCCCCACTGATCTGTACATCCCCGCTTAGTGCCCCGTCGCTCATGCGCTTCATCAACTTCAGCTCGTTGCCGTCGAAAGTGGCGTAGGTGAAATATGTGATCCAATCACCAAGATTGATGTAGCGGGCCTGCCTGCGGTCAGGCATGGTGTCCGCAGCAACAGGCATGTCGATCGGCAGGTGCCGGTGCCCGAAGATCATGTAGTCGTAGTGCTCCTTGCGCAGCTCGTCCTTACAGTACTGCACCAGCCATTCCTGGTCATTCCCAAGCCACTTGCGGTCGTTGGCGTAGCTCTTCTTCCGGCTTTGTCCGCTCCAGAAATCGCCTAACCACAGCCCGAAGTTGGGGTGCAGCCGTGCGAAAAACCACTGGCAAACTGGGTTCCGGAAGATCTTCTTCATGAACTTATAGCCATGATCGCCGGGTCCGAGGCCGTCGCCATGGCCGATCAGGAAGCGCTTGCCGTTGTACGCGCGTTCGATCGGTTCGCGATGCACGATCACGCCCGTCTCCTTCGGCACGTAATCGAAGATCCACATGTCGTGGTTGCCGATGAAGAGGTGGACCGGGATGCCTTTGTCGGTGAGCTCCGCCAGCTTGCCCAGCAGGCGCACGTATCCACGTGGCACAGCACGCTTGTACTCGAACCAGAAGTCGAAGAGGTCGCCCAAGAGCATGATCTCCGCCGCATCCTTTGCGGCTTCGTCCAGAAAGGCCACGATCCGTTTCTCACGCGCCAGGCTGCTTGCTGCATCCGGCACGCCAAGATGGAAGTCGCTCAGGAAATGGATCTTTGGGCCGGGCTGCATGCGCTGCGAAGGTCGGATATTCGTTCTTCGTTCATCGTTGTTCGTGCGCCAAGGCTCGACGCATGCAATACAGCCGCGACATCGAGACTCGAACAACGGATCACGAATTCAAGGCTTCACTTTCCTCAGCGCCCGCGTTGGGTCCAACTTCTCCAACGCGAATACGAAGCGGATGCGCTCGCCGAAGTCGCGGCCAGCATAACTCTGTTCGTTCGCTATGCGTTCGGAAACCACTAATGGTATCCACACTTCCACCACGTCACGCACAAGCTGAATACCAACGCCTGCTTCGAGGTAGGTCGCGGTGCTCGTGCTTCGACCTTCCTGGGTTATTGTGGTCAAAGGTGCCATGCCTGCACTGCCGAACAAGCTGATCGGAAAGCGGAAGGGCAGGTCGAATTCGGCATTCAACGCGGCGGTCCATGTTTCGCTGCCGCCACCGCGGAAGAAGGTCTTGAACCCACCTTGCTGGCTGTTGAATTGGCGTCCGGTGACGCCTTGGGTGGCGCCCCGTTCGAAGTACGCGTGGTCGAAGAGCAGGTCCTCCGCACCCCAGGATAGGTTCCATGCTTGTAGGCGGTTGGTGGGGGCAGAGTTCTTGCCCAAGAAGACACCACCGAAACCGCGCAGCCGAAGCTGTTTCCCGCGCGCGTTGTAGGTGAAGCCACGCTTTAGTTCCAGCGAGCCGCGGAGGAAGTTGCCGGAGCCGATGGTCTCGTTGGCGAGAAGTGTGGCTTGGATGAAGGTGGGACCCAGCTTTCGGTCGTCGCGGGCCGTGTATTGCAGTTCGGCAGCGTAGCGTTCATCCAGGAAGATGTTCAAGGGGTCCAAGGGTCTTGGTCCATCATCGGGTACTTGGGTCACCGCAGAATTCAGGTAAATACCACGCAGGCCGACCTGGTGTTTCCAAGGGCGCGACAATGGATCCCGCTTCAGGTCGAAGACGATGTGTGGTGCTGCTTTCTGAGAGGTCGCTACATGCCCGCGGTCCGAGTAGATAGCTGCCGAGCGTAGGTTGAGACCGATGTGGATGTTCTGGAACAGGCCGCTCTCGATGCGGTCGAAGTGGTGCTCGATGCGCGCTGCGCCACCGAACTGTTCACTGCCGAAGCCATACAAAGGTGCTATCACCCATTCGGTGCGCTGGCTGGGGAACACGGTGTTGTGCAAAGCCAAGCCGAGTTGGAAGCCATCATGCCCGTTCCACGCTGCAAGCGGTGTCCAGAACACACTGCGACGGTCGTCCTGTTCCAAGCCGAGCAAAAAACCCAGATGCGGTTTCGCGCAGCGGCGGAAGAGGCCGCGACTGCGTACTTCGTTATTGCGGCGGTCGATGTCGAGCGTGCGAGCGTCGGCATCGATACGTGCAGTCTCCCAAAGCCCTTCCGAAAGATGAATTATTCCGCGCTTGCTCTTCGGCTCGAACCAGAATTCATGGTGTTCTGTGGAATCATCCGAGGACCTGACCGAAACGGGAAATGGTGCAAGTGTCTCTCCATTGATCCGATAGTGTAGATCGGTCTCCTTCAGCGCCACCAGCCTTGGGTCGGACTTCGCTGTTGTACCGATCATCTCACGGAACACCCAACCCAAGTCCTTCCCACTTTCCCGCTCGAACACCTTGCGAACATCATGGGGTTGTGGATGCTTGAACTTCCACTCTTCGAAATAGGCCAACATGCAGCGGTCAAAGGTTTCCTCGCCCAAGTAGGCCAGTAAGTGGTCGAACACCAAAGCGGTCTTGCTGTAAACGATAGCGCCGTAGTTGATCTGCGTGTAGTATTCCGATCCCAGTTCGATGGGTTGGTCCAGGTTGCGGCGTGCGTTCAGGCGGTAGATGGCTTCGCTCTGGAAGCGGTGCGCATCGGTAACATGGGCAAAGAGTTTTTTCTCGCCGGGAAGCCCGAAGCTTGGCTTCTCGTTGGGATAGCGCTGGCGCATGTAGCGCAATTCCACCGAGCTGTTCATGCCTTCGTCCATCCACGGATGATCGCGCTCGTTGCTGCCTAGGATGCCGTAGAACCAGTTGTGGCCCACTTCGTGTGCGATCACATTGTCCAGGACCTGCGCATCGCCCATGTTCCCGATGATGGTTATCATGGGGTATTCCATGCCGCCGCCCGCGCTGATGGTACCGTCTACGGCGGTGCAGGCATCGTAGGGATAGTCGCCGACCCACTGGCTGTAAAGACGAACACTTTCGTTCAACGACGTGACGCCGACCTCTTCCCAAATGGCCGCATTGCGTGGTGTGAACAAGGCCCAGGTCCGCACGCTGCGCCCACTGCGCGCAAGGGTCACACTCCCGCTACGTACGATGAAACGTTTGTCCGCGAACCAGGCGAAGTCATGCACTTGGTCCTGCACAAAACGCAGCGTCTTCATGCTGGTGTCCGACTCAGGGAATGCATTTTTATCCGTGGTACTACTTGCAGGCGTCGGCAGTGCAGAGCGTTCTTCCATCCACGCTTCTTCCGCAGCGTTGTCCTGCAGCATTCCTGTGGCGCCCACCACATAGTTCGCTGGCAGGGCAATGCGCACATCGAAATGCCCGAATTCGCTGTAGAATTCACCTTGGGTCAGGTAAGGCATGGCATGCCAGCCTTGTGCATCGAATACCGCTGGTTTGGGATACCACTGTGTGATGTGGTAGGCTTGCCCCGTGTGCCCGAGGCGCGAGAATTTGCTGCTGGGGATCTTCACCCGGAAGGGAGTGGATATGGTGATGGAGTCGCCGGGCACCAAGGCCTTAGGCAGTGTTATCCAACCGATGTCGGCATGCTCGGGATGGTAGCCCCAAGTCAGTTTTCCTGCTTCGGTCCTAAAGTCGAGGCTGTCGATGTGACCGCGATCCTCTGCTGGTGCGAAGTGCAGATCCAGATCGCCTGAAGTGGCCAGTTGCTTGCTGAGTGCGCTGTTGCGATCGCGGTAGGCATTCGGCCACAGGTGGATCCACAAGGTGTCCAGCGCGCTGCGGCTATTGTTGGTATACACGAAGCTTTCCTGCCCGTGCAGCGTATGCGTGGCATCATCCAGCCGCACATCGATGCTGTAGTCCACCCGCTGCTGGAAGTACCCCGCATCTTCACGGACCTGTGCGGAAAGTGGAAGGGCAATGCTCAAGCAGATGCCAACGAAGAAGAGGTTCATGCGCATACGGTTCAATTCGATCAAGCTTTTCTGCACTACATCCTTGGCACTGGCCTGTTCACGCAGATGGTTCGCCGTAAAAGCGAAATATACCATCGGCATGGGTATCTACTGCGGAGTTGAATTCGGCCGCCGTCATAAGGTGGTGGGCGATCCCGCATGGATGGGACAGGCTCGATGAACGAAAGTTACAATGCATGATATCTCCTCGATGAACGAGTCCGGACTCACCCCCAAGCCGGACCAGAGCCCCAAGTAAGCGACACGAACACCGGAATGCAGAATGAACGTTTCGTCTTCGCCCACCTTGCTGCGTACTTCCAGTTCGACCTTGTGGCTCGAAGTAAAATGATCGGTGGTGCTAGGGGAATTCAGCGAAGCGCTGTCCACCTCAAGACCCAAGCAGCTCAGCAAGCTTGACCTCCAATTCTGCTGAACGCAAACCCTTTTCTATTATGCGCCCTTCGCGGTCCACCAGCACGGTGAAGGGAATGCTGCTTACGCCGTACTCCTGAGCCGCCGCGTTGTTCCAGAAGCCCAGGTCGCTCACGTGTTTCCAGTTGATGCCGTCGGCTTGGATGGCCTGTACCCAGGCGTCCTGACTTCGATCCAGCGACACGCCCAAGATCTCGAAGCCCTTGCCTTTGTACTTGTCGTAGACCCGTTTCATGGCCGGATTCTCGAAGCGGCAGGGTTTGCACCAGCTGGCCCAGAAGTCGATCAGCACATATTTGCCGCGCATCTCGCTTAGCGCATAGGTTCCACCGTCCGGCGTTTGCTGGCGGATCTCCGGCGCTTCGCCTCCAATGGGCAGCATGTTGGCCAAGCGCTTCTCTTCCTCTTCCTGCAGTTTCATGGCCAACTCCTGCTGTTCCATGCGGTCCACTGTTTCGCGGAACTGCGTGAAAAAGGTCGAACCCGGCATCGTCTTCCGAAGGTCGTTGCGCACCTGCTTGAAGAGTTCGAAGTCGCGCTGCATGTTCAGTCGGCTCAACGCGGTGATGGCCGCAGGCGATGCGCTATTCTCTTGTACAAAGCGTTTGCTGGTCTCGTAGAACGCGGCATTCAAGGCGTTCAGTTCGTCCACGGTGCTGGTGCTTTGTTCCGGGGCGGCCGCGATGCGGTTCCGCAGTTCATCCCGTTGGGCTTCGTAGGCCTTCACTTCAGCCTGGAAATGGTACAAGGCTTCGGAATGCTTTGATCCTGAAATGCTGGTCGGACTCCCGAATTGTCCGGCCTTGGCTTGCACCACGGGACTTTCGGTACTATCCAGTACCAGGATCAATTGCTCCTCGCCGGCCACCGTTATGCGGTAGAAGTCCAGAGGCAACGACGCCGCCTTGAAGGTGCCCTCACCCTGCCCATTCAGTTTCGTGGAATCCAGCACGATGGTCTTCCTGCCCTCGAAGCGTTCAAGAAATGCTGTCTTTCCAGCGCCTCCTTCCATGCTAAGCGCGATCGTATTGCTGCCGTTGTTGGTGCATGCTGCAAGCAGTGTTGCGGCCAAAAGTGCGAATGGGATGTTGCGGTCCATGGTCTTTAACTGGTCTATGCGTCAAGTAGGTTGCGCACCACTTCGTTGGCGCGTTTGGGATCGGCCTTGCCTTTGGTGCCCTTCATCACTTCGCCCATGAAAAGGCCCAGCAAGCCTTTGTTGCCCTTGCGGTAGGCTTCCACCTTGTCCGGGTAGGCGGCCATGGCCTGTTTCATGATCGCGGTGATCTCGTCCTCGTTCGTGCTCTGCACCAAGTCGTGCTTCACGGCCAGTTCCTCAGCGGAAGAAGAAGTGTCCTCCAGCATCAGCGGGAAAAGCTTCTGGCTGGCGATGGTGTGGCTCACCTTGCCGCCATCGATCAGGGCGATCAGCCCTGCCAGACGTTCTGCGGTGATCGGAAATTCCGCCATGGTCAGGCCGCGCTCGTTCATCCAGCTGCGCACATCGCCCATCACCCAGTTGGCTGCGGATTTGTAGTTGCTGGTGCCTGCGATCACTGCTTCGTAATAGAGCGCCGTGGCCTTGTCGTCGGTGAGGATCCCCGCATCGTAATCGCTAAGGCCGAGCGTTGTGGTGTACTTCTCGCGAAGCTCACGGGGCAGGGGAGGCATTTCCTTGCGAATGGCCTCCTTCATGGCTTCGGAAACGGTGACGGGCTGGAGATCCGGCTCGGAGAAGTAGCGGTAATCATGCGCCAATTCCTTGCTGCGCATGCCCAAGGTGCTGCCCTTGCCAGCATCGAAGGTGCGCGTCTCCATGTGTATCACGCCACCCGCGTCCAGGATCTCGCTCTGGCGCTGTGCCTCGTATTCAATGGCCCGCACCACGTTCCGGAAGCTATTCATGTTCTTTACCTCGCAACGCGTACCGAAGGCTTCCACACCTTTCACCCGCAAGCTGATGTTGGCATCGCAACGCAGGCTGCCTTCCTCCATGTTGCCGTCGCAGATGTCCAAGTAGCGCACCAGACGACGGATCTCGGTGAGGTAGTCGTAGGCTTCCTGCCCGCTACGGATGTCAGGCTCGCTCACGATCTCCACCAGCGGCACTCCGGCGCGGTTCAGGTCCACCAAGGTGTTGAAAGGATCCACATCGTGGATGCTCTTGCCTGCATCCTCTTCCATGTGGATCCGCGTGATGCCGATGCGCGTCATCCCGGCCTTCGTCACTCCGAGCCCCGCCCCGGAGTCGCCCGGAGCACTTCGCGTATCCGGAATATCCACGTACCCCTCGGTACATATCGGCGTCTTGTCCTGCGTGATCTGGTAGCCCTTCGGAAGATCCGGGTAGAAGTAGTTCTTCCGCGCATAGTGCATCCACGGCGCTATGCTGCAGTTGGTGGCCAGCCCGATCTTGATCGCGTGCTCCACCACTTTCTTGTTCACCACTGGCAAAGTGCCGGGGTGCCCCAAGGTCAAAGGACTCACGTTGGTGTTCGGATGATCCCCGTACGCGTTGGGATCACTGCTGTAGGCCTTGCTCGCGGTGTTCAGCTGCGCGTGTACTTCCAAACCTATTACCAGCTCGTACTTCTCGCTCCAGTGGGGCGCTGCGCTGCCTGTAACGATCTCTTTCGTGGTGCTCATCATCAGCAACTGGCGATCAATTCCTTCATGATCAAGGTAAGCTTCGGCTCGGCCTTTTCCGCTACGCGCTGCACCATCTCGTGGGTGGTCTTCTCGATGCGCCCTTCCACTCCCATATCGGTGATCACGCTCATGGCGAAACAAGGAATGCTCATCTGCCGCGCGGCGATCACTTCGGGCACGGTGCTCATGCCTACCGCATCGCCGCCGATGATGCGCATGTAGCGGTATTCGGCTGGCGTTTCCAGCGTAGGGCCTGTAAGGCCTACATAGCAGCCCTGTTGCACCGGTATGTTGTTGCGTTCCGCGATGTCCTTCGCAGTGGCGATCAAGGCATGGTCGTAGGGCTCGCTCATGTCCGGGAAGCGCGGCCCCAGCTCATCGATGTTGGGGCCGATGAGCGG
>Ga0105045_10005058_pt1 | contig 11558 bp, 9 predicted proteins | sample MAT02_FD_78089 | JGI IMG/M metagenome (GOLD analysis project Ga0105045, IMG submission 78089) | Freshwater microbial communities from Lake Fryxell liftoff mats and glacier meltwater in Antarctica - MAT-02 (megahit assembly) | ecosystem: Environmental > Aquatic > Freshwater > Ice > Liftoff... | reverse complement strand
TGGGCAACGAATTTATTTGATGAAACCCAACTCTACGACTACTGCCCCGCCTCTCCGGTTCTTCTTGCTTTTTCTCCGGGCCCTCGTCTGTTATTTGGGCCTTGTCTTTATTCATGAAGGCTTGCTGCGCGAGGAATATGACTCCCGGGCCATTGAAATTTCCCGACAAGCCTACATTCAGGCCCGATCGGGAGGGGAGCAAGCCCAGGCCCGCTGGTCCGTAGAGGCCCGCAACCAACTCAAGGACGAGATCCGGCGGCGGGGCAACCCAGTGACGAAGGCATGGGCCGAGCAGCGCAACGCCGCCAAATACGGGGATGTGCTCGGGCCGACTTACGAAGCATTGAGCGTGGGCATGCAGAAAAAAGGGGTTGTCGCTGATTCGGTGGCTTGGGAAATCATTGGCGGTGCGGGCCGCACCAGTCGCGAAGTGAGCTTGGCTGCCAATAACTTGCTCATCTACGGCACTGGGTTGATCATCGCTTACATTATCTGGCTCATTATATTGGCCGTGCAAACACCGCCGTCCCAGCGCGGGGCTGTGGCAGTCCGTGAATTGGCATTGGTGACAATTGGCAATTTAATTGGCATGGGGCTGGCCTACTTGGTGGCCGCCGTTTATCCTTTCTAGCCCGTTTACCTTGCCAGCCGGATATGCTGGATGTAATCGCCCTGTAAACGTTGTAAAATCAAATAGGCTTTTTCCTGATCAAAGACCGAAAGCGCATTTTGCTTCATAAAAATCACGACCCCGTTTTTGGAGTAGCCCTGTTGGTGCAGGGTGAAGCAGGCCGCAAGTAGATCCAAGTCATGATCATAGGCACCGGAGTAAGTGCCGTTGTGCCCTTTGATAAAATCGAATTGATAAGGGCTCAAACCAGCCACCACCTTGGCCAAACGTTCGCGCTCTTCCCAAGAACGGCTGCGGATGACCACTGGCCGGAGCGGATTGGGATTTTCCTTGGTTTCTTCCGTCGCATCGCTTATCCCTTCGGGCCAAGGCTGAACAAATGTAGCAGCCAACCCTTGGGTGCCATGAACCGGATCGACCAATTGGGCCGGGGGTTGGGTTGTTTCGGCGCAAGTTTTGGTGAGCGTGCCATATTCTGCCACCAGTATATCCAGCACTTTGCCAGCTTCTTGGATCAGCGACTGGAGGATTGTGGCGTTTTCTTCTTGGCCCTTCAGCACGGCTTCGATAGTCTTGGGGGATATCTTCAGCCGCTTGGCTATAGCAGATCTGGCCTCGGGCCGGACTAACTTCGATATAACGGACAAATTTTTCATGGCCAAGCAAATGGGGATACTGGTGGTATAATGGCACTCCCAGTAAAAAAGGTAGAAAAGTTATTCCAATCGCACCGTGACTGCACATTTGATAAACGTCAAAAGTAAGGTACTATTGTTAGTTTAGCGAACATGATGCTCAGCGACCTTAGAATGTGTGGAACAAAATTAAATAATTTTTTGGGGAAACAGCTTGTGAATAACCGGTTTACTGCAAAAAATTAATGGGGAATTCATATTTAGCCTTTCTAAAAAACCTTGTTCCTTCCATTTTTGGCCCAAGTTTTTGTATTTTTGAGTGCGTTATACCATTTATCACCATATCAATTACAATATGAGGGTTTACTTAGACAATGCTGCTACCACTGCCCTGGACAAAGAAGTACTTGAGGCCATGTTGCCTTACTTGACCGATCACTTTGGCAATCCGTCCTCCATCCACAGCCACGGCAGCAAAGTGCGGGCGGCCATTGAGCAGGCCCGGAAAAAAGTGGCGAGTTTACTCAACACGTCCCCATCGGAAATTTTCTTTACTTCTGGTGGCACCGAGTCTGACAATACCGCCATCCGCTGTGGTATTCGTACCCTCGGGCTTACCCATGCCATCACCAGCCAGATCGAGCACCACGCTGTGCTGCATACGCTGGAAGACTTGGCCCACCGGGGTGAAATCGAGCTGAGCTTCGTCAAGATCGACGGCAAAGGCAATGTGGACGTGGATCACCTCGAAGACCTGCTGGAAAGCCAGCCGCGCTCGTTGGTATCGCTCATGCACGGGAACAACGAAATAGGCACGCTCACCGACCTCGTCGAAATCGGCGAGATTTGTGAACGGCACGGCGCATTTTTCCATTCTGACACGGTGCAGACGGTGGGCCATTTTCCCATTGATCTCCAACGGACCAAGATCCACAGCATGGTGGGGGCAGCCCATAAATTCCACGGCCCCAAAGGAGTCGGGTTCTTGTATTTGCGGAGCGACAGTAAAATCAACCCGCTGGTCACCGGCGGCTCACAGGAGCGCAATATGCGCGGTGGCACCGAGAACGTGTATGGCATCATTGGGTTGGCCAAAGCTCTTGAAATTTCCTACCGGGACCTCAATGACCACGCCCAGCACATTATTCAACTCAAAATCCATTTGATCAACCGCCTGCGCGAACTATTTGGTGACGTTTTGCGCTTCAATGGCGAGTCGGGCAATGTGGCCGAAAGCCTCTATACCGTGCTCAATGTCAATTTCCCGGCTTCCGATGCCGGCGATATGTTGCTCATGCACTTGGATATCCAAAAAATCTCGGCTTCTGGGGGCAGTGCTTGTTCCAGCGGATCCAGTGTGGGCTCGCACGTATTGGCCGCCCTTGGTGCGGATCCCCATCGGCAGTCGGTGCGTTTCTCGTTCAGCAAGTATAATACGATGGAAGAAATTGATTTTGTGGCCAATAAAATTGCCGATATTTTTCATTTGCAGGCGGTGAACAGCTAGTCCACCCGACCCAAAGTAATTTTATCCCAATTCGTGCTTGATTTTGAGGTGGGCCAAAATTTCGCTGGCGCAGCGAGCTACTGTCTGATAGCAATTTTCAAAGTCTTGTTGGTCACCATAATAAGGATCTTCTACCTCGAGGGAATCGGGGAGCGGATCAAATTCGCGCAGGAGCGCCAAGTGAGCCTGAGGTGGCCCACCAGCCAGTTTGGCCAGTTGCACCAACGTCTGGAGATTGTATCGGTCCATGGCAAAAATGTAATCAAAATCGGTAAAATCGCTGTCTTTCACCTGCCTTGCGCGGTGGGTAAGTGCAAGGCCGTGGGCACTGGCGGTGGAGCGGGCGCGGTGATCGGGCAGATCGCCCGCGTGCCAGTCGCCCGTCCCCGCCGAGTCACAACCGATCTGGGCCGCCAGCCGATCCTGGGCCACCAAATGCGCAAATACCCCTTCGGCCAAGGGCGAGCGACAGATATTGCCGAGGCAAACAAACAATACTTTGATCATAACACAGTTTGGACTAAACATTGGGGCGACAATAATAAACCAGTTTGCCCAATTTTACTTTCCCCACAGCCATTTTTGGCACAAGACCAGCGCTATTTCTGACCGGCTGCCACACTCCCAGAAAAAACGGGCACGTTTGCCAAATATGAACAAAGTGTGCAACTTTGGCCTCCTCAACCATTGGCAGTATGACAATCTCCCAACAAATAGCGGCCATGCTGCTCCAGGCTGGAGCGGTCAAGCTCAGTCCAGCCCAGCCTTTCACTTGGGCTTCGGGCTGGAAATCCCCCATTTACTGTGACAACCGGCTGACCCTTTCTTACCCGATCATCCGCCGGTTTATCAAAGAAAAACTCGTGGAAGCTGCTCAGGCCCATTTCCCCCAAGCCGAAATGATAGTGGGAGTTGCCACGGCGGGGATACCGCAGGGGGCATTGTTGGCCGATTCCCTCGGCCTGCCCTTCCTCTATGTGCGGCCCAAGCCCAAAGATCACGGGCTGGGAAATTTGATCGAGGGCAAAGTGGTGGCTGGCCAGCAGGTATTATTGGTCGAGGATCTGATCTCAACTGGGGGGAGCAGTCTCAAAGCGGTTGAGGCAGTGCAAGCAGCGGGAATGCACGCGTGCGGGATGTTGGCCACGTTCACCTATGGCTTTGCGATGGCCAATCAAGCATTTCAGGCAGCCCACGTGCCGTTGGTGGCCCTGACCGATTATGCCGCCCTGATCGAAGTTGCTTTGGTGCGAAACGTGATTGGCCCAGAACAGATCGCGCCCTTGCAGGCTTGGCGAACAGATCCCGCCAATTGGGGAAAATGATGGCCGCCCCTGACTAGGAAGGGAAATCCGGGAAAATCATTCCGGTGAATCGCCCAAATCATTTTAATTCTAACCTATATTTATGGCCCTAATATCAATTTGATGATCCGTTTCATCCGCAGCCTGTATCTCAACCAACGCCTGTTCTTCGTCCTCGGTGGATGTATCAGCCTATTTGTCTTTGCCTTTTCTTTTCCCTTTTTGATCAGCATTGCCCAATTGGTCTTGCTCGGCACATTGGGCTTGCTCATCGTGGACATCCTAGTGCTTTACCGCGTGCGGGACGGGATGGAAGGAACTCGGCAAATGGCCGAAAAACTTTCCAACGGGGACGAAAACCAGGTCGTTTTGCACATCAAGAGCCTTTATAGTTTCAAAACCCATCTCAAGGTCATTGATGAACTGCCCGAGCAGTTGCAAATGCGCCACCTCCAACTAGGGGGCGTATGGTTGCCCAGCGAAACCAAAAGCCTGACCTACCAAGTGCGGCCTGTTCGCCGGGGCCAATACCAGTTTGGGGTGCTCAACCTGTTCGTGAGCGGCAACATCGGGTTGGTGGCACGGCGCTACCAACTGCCCCTGGCCAAGACCGTCCCCGTTTATCCATCCTACATCCAGCTGCGCAAATACGAGCTGTACGCCATCTCCGACCGGCTGGTTGAATTGGGGGTCAAGCGGATCCGCAAGATTGGGCAGAACATGGAATTTGACCAGATCCGCAACTATGTGCCCGGCGATGACTACCGCTCGGTCAACTGGAAAGCCACCGCCCGCAAAAGCCAACTGATGGTCAACCAGTTCCGCGATGAACGCTCGCAGCAGGTGTTCAGCGTGATCGACAAGGGCCGGATGATGAAGATGCCCTTCAACGGCCTCACCCTGTTGGATTATGCCATCAATGCGGCCCTGGTCATTTCCAACATTGCCATCAAAAAGAGCGACAAGGCTGGCTTGGTCACTTTTGGGCGCAATGTGGGCACGATGCTGGCGGCCAGCAACCGGAGCGGACAAATGGCCCTGATCATGGAGGCACTTTACAACCAAAAAACGGGTTTCAAAGAACCAGATTTTGAGGCATTGGCCATGCAGCTCAAAATCAAGATCACCCAGCGCAGCCTCATTTTATTGTACACCAATTTTGAAACGCTGTCGTCCATGGAACGGCAGATGCGCTACCTCCGCCTCATCGCCAAGCAACATTTACTGGTGGTGGTGTTGTTCCAAAACACCGAGCTGCGTTCTTTGTTGCAGTTCAAGCCCCAGGGCACGGAGGAAATCTACCTCAAAACAATTGCCGAAAAATTTGTGCACGAAAAGCGGCAAATTGTAAAAGAGCTCAACCGGCACGGCATCCACACCATACTCACTGCACCCGAAAACCTGACCGTGAACACCATCAATAAGTACCTTGAGCTGAAAGCACGGAACTTGATCTGATGGGGCATTGGGCAGGATCAACACCGGCCGTGGATTTTTGGGTTGGGATTCAGGTTCCGCCGGTGTGAACAATTGCGCTCGCGCCTTGGTTTTCATTTTACTATCTTTATTATTGGGACATGGACAAAAGACAAAAAAATACCTTGCGCGATTATTTTGCCCTCGGTGCAGTGGGAACCTACTTTTTGCGGGTGTTCCGCAAAGACGATCCGAGCAACCGGCCCAATTTCAACTTGCGGGTAATGCACGGCATCAACCGGGTATCGATCCTGATGTTCCTGTTTTGTTTGGCTGTGATGATCACCCGCTGTGCCCTGCGCTAGCCATGAACATTGAAGAGTTTCGGGATTACTGCCTCGCTCTAAAAGGAACGACCGAGGGTTTCCCTTTTGGTGAGGATACCTTGGTGTTCAAGGTGATGGACAAAATGTTTGCCCTGTGCAGTGTGGATAATTTTGAGAGCATCAATCTCAAGTGCGATCCTGAGCTGGCCGTTGCCCTGCGCGAGCGCTACCCCAGCGTAAGGGCGGGCTACCACATGAACAAAAAATATTGGAACACGATTGTCCTCAATGGCCAACTCCCCCGCCAAGAACTCCAACACTGGATATCGCACTCCTATCAATTAGTGGTGCAGGGCCTGCCCAAGGCCAAACAAAAAGAACTGGCCGGATTTTGACCTGCGGTACCCATTGCCAAAACGAGGTGACACCCAGCCAGTAGCGCTTTTATTTCCAGTTTTGCGACAAACGACCGCTTATTCCTTGGGTCTTGACTGGATTTCCTTGCAAATCAGGGCTAGGTTAGCTTATTTTGCGACCACTCAAAAAACCTAAACATTTAAATTAAACTTAGTTGATATGAACTTGATTTACACAGTTCCGGTATTCGGGGTCATTGGCCTGCTGTATGTCGCTTGGCGTTCGGCCTGGGTGACCAAGCAGGATCCCGGGACGGAAAAAATGGTAGAGATTGGGGCCCGCATTGCCGAAGGTGCAATGGCTTTCTTGAAAGCAGAATACCGCGTGCTCATCTTCTTTGTCATTGCGGTGGCCATTTTGCTGGGCTTAACGGCCGATGAAACCACTTCCCACCCATTGGTGGCCCTGTCCTTTGTATTGGGGGCATTTAGCTCGGCACTGGCCGGCTTTATCGGGATGCGCGTGGCCACTAAGGCCAACATTCGGACCGCCGCTGCCGCCCGGGTCAGTCTGGGCAAAGCCCTGGAAGTAGCCTTCGCCGGTGGTTCGGTCATGGGCATGGGTGTGGTTGGTTTGGGCGTGTTGGGTTTGAGCTTGCTCTTTATTGCATACAGTAATTTATTTGGCCTTGAGGATGCCAACGCAGTCAACCGGGTGATCACGGTGATCACCGGGTTCTCATTTGGGGCATCTTCCATTGCCCTGTTTGCCCGCGTGGGCGGCGGGATCTATACCAAAGCCGCCGACGTTGGGGCTGATTTGGTGGGCAAAGTGGAGGCCGGCATTCCCGAGGATCACCCGCTGAACCCCGCTACCATTGCTGACAACGTGGGCGACAACGTGGGCGATGTGGCCGGGATGGGTGCCGATCTTTTTGAGTCTTACGTGGGATCCATCGTGGGCACCATGGTATTGGGTGCGGCTTTCATCACTCCCGAATTTGCGGGGTTGGACAAAATGAGCAATGGGCTGGCTGCCGTTCTGTTGCCACTCTATTTGGCTGCGGTGGGCATTGTTGTGTCAATCATCGGCACTTTTTTCGTCAAAGTAAAAGAAGGTGGCGATCCCCAGACGGCCCTCAACTTGGGCGAGTTCGGATCCTCACTCATTATGGTCGTAGCTTCGTGGTTCATCATTGATACAGTGCTGCCCGAAAAATGGATTTTTGACGATACCCTCTATGGCGTAACCCGGGAGATGACTTCCTTTGGTGTGTTCATTGCCACCATTATCGGTCTGGTGGGCGGCGTTCTGGTGGGCCTCATCACCGAATACTACACCGGCATGGGCAAAGGCCCGGTCAATTCGATCGTGCGGCAGTCTTCCACCGGTGCCGCGACCAACATCATTGCTGGCCTCGGCGTAGGGATGATGAGCACCGCCATCCCGACCATTATTATTGCCCTTTCCATCGTGGGCGCGTTCCACTTTGGCGGGTTGTACGGGATCGCCATCGCTGCGGTGGGGATGCTCTCCAACTTGGGGATCCAATTGGCGGTAGATGCTTACGGCCCTATCTCGGACAATGCGGGCGGGGTGGCCGAAATGGCCGAAATGCCCAAAGAAGTTCGCCAGCGCACCGACAAACTCGATGCCGTAGGCAACACCACGGCCGCCATTGGCAAAGGTTTTGCCATTGCCTCGGCTGCTTTGACTGCTCTGGCCCTGTTTGGGGCGTATATGACCTCGGCCAAACTGTCCAGCATTGATATTTCCAAGGCCAATGTAATGGCCGGTCTGTTCCTGGGCGGCATGTTGCCCTTCGTGTTCTCGGCTTTGGCCATGGGCGCGGTGGGCCGGGCCGCAATGGCCATGATAGAGGAAGTGCGCCGCCAGTTCAACGACATTCCTGCACTGAAAAAGGCATTGGAAGTGATGCGCCGCAATGGCGACAAAGAAGAGAAGGACTGGTCGGTGGCCGATCAAAAGACCTTCCGCGAAGCCGATGGCAAAGCCGAATATGGCAAATGCGTGGAAATATCGACCAAAGCCGCTATTCGTGAGATGATCCTGCCCGGCGTATTGGCCGTGGCTTCGCCAGTAATCATTGGCCTGATGCCCGGCATGGGCAAAGAAGCCCTCGGTGGCTTGTTGGCCGGGGTGACCGTCACCGGTGTACTAATGGCCATTTTCCAATCAAACGCCGGTGGGGCTTGGGACAACGCCAAAAAGAGCTTTGAAGAAGGCGTAAGCATCAACGGGAAGATGTACTATAAAAAGTCTGAACCGCACAAGGCCGCCGTAGTGGGCGATACCGTGGGCGATCCGTTCAAGGACACTTCCGGGCCTTCGCTCAATATTTTGCTCAAACTAATCTCGATTGTTGCCCTGGTACTGGCGCCTTACTTGGGCTAATCAACCGGATTTGATCTCAACAGCAACAAAAAATGCTGGCCGAACCACCGTTTGGCCAGCATTTTTTGTTATCTTGCTAGTTAAATGAAAGTAATCCAAGCGCGATGAACCCCCCGGTCAGCCCCGATCCCCTCCCCCCGGACAAGCACGACAACCCCAACCAATTGGATGAGTTGGCCAAACGCTTGGAGGTTTTCAAACTAGAGGTGGCCCAAAACCGTGACCGGATCCGCAATAAAGGGCAAGAATACCTCCTCGTTACCAAAGACGAGGAATATGAACTGCTCCGGCAGAAAAGCACCTTAGTCACTGAGGAAGATTTTCTTAACCTGAGCCATTATCCGTTCCACACCACCCTCCGCCAGCGCGAGCAGCAAGACCGCAACCAAGTGGAAGATCCCGAGTTTCCCACGGTGGATTTTGACAAGATAGAAAAGAAAGTATACAAACTGAAGGCCTTTGAGGAACAAGCCGCCACTGAAGAAATAGTCCAGCCGCTGGCGGGGCCGCGCAGGGCTCGCATTCTCTCCGAGCGCGACCAGCAGCGGGCCCGCGAGGCCCTGAACCGAAGCCGCCAAGACTTGGAGCAGTACCTGTACGAAAATGTGATTGGCAAAATCGGGGTGGTGGTGCTCACCCTAGGCTTGGGCATTTTGGTGCGCCATGGCATCAATATTGGGGTGCTGGGCGAGCTGGAGCGGGTGCTGGTCGGGACTTTCGCGGCGGGGCTGTTGTTCTACCTCGGCTACCGCAACATTGTCAACAATGAAACCATGAGCATCCTATATTCGGCGGCGGGGCTGAGTATTTTGTATTATACCTCTTACCTGTCCTACGCCGAATATGCCTTTTTGCCCCAGTTGGGGGCCATGGCGTTCAAGATCGGCATCACTGGGGCGTCCATTTATTTGGCATTTTATTACGACCACCGGTTTTTTGCCCTGCTGGCGCTGGTCGGCATCTATCTGACCCCCTTCTTGATCCGGGCCGATGAAGTTAATTATGGCCTGTTCTTCACCTATTTGCTGGCGATGAATGCCGGAATGATAGTGGTGGGGTACATCAAACAATGGCAGTCGGTAGATGACCTCACCTTTGTGACCACCGTCATCGTTTTTGGCAGTTGGCTGTACCTGATGCGCCTGAAACTTGGCGATGAGTCCATTTTTGTCACCGGCTTTCTGTTCGCCACCCTGTTCTACCTGCTGTTTTTCTTGATGTTCATTGTCCATAGCCTCCGCCGGGTAGTCACCGAAGAAGGCGAAGTGGCCTTGAGCGAACGCGATTACTGGCTTTTTGTCATCAACGACATTCTCTATTTTTTGGCCATTTACCTTTTACTGGAGGCCAGCAGCCTAACCAACCGCTATTTTGGACTGTTCATGCTGGGTTTTGGGCTCTTCAATGGGATTTACGCTTGGATCCTCTACCGCAATCCCCAGAAAGATGCCAAGCTGCTGCGCTACCTGATCGTCGTTGCGCTGATCAGCCTCACTGCCACCGCTCCTTTCCTCTTCAAATCGACCAGCGGCCGCCACGCTTATTGGTTGTTGGAAACGGTCGGGTTGATCTGGCTGGCTCAGGCGGGCAAGTTACAGCTCCTGCGCGATTTCTCGGCCTTTACCTTGGCCCTGTCCTTGGTGGCGTTGTCCGTTGTTTGGCACCGGGCATATTGGCTGGGGAGCGAGGATTTTTTGTTCAATTTGGCCGGGCAATCCACCGGCCTTACCATCATTGGTTTGGTGGGCTGCATATTGCTGCTGCTCAAGCGGGACAAGACCGAAATGGTGCTCACCTTTACGGTGGAGAGCTACATTGGCCTTTTGGGTGGCCTTGCGCTCCTATTGTTCTACGCTACGGGCAACATTGAGTTATACAAACACAATATTTTTAACCGGGAGTACCAGCGATTGTTGATCGGGATCTACAACAGTGTCTTCGCCCTTGCCCTGGGCGTGGTGAGCGAGCGCATACACGTGACCGTGCTCAAAAAAGTGGCCCGATGGAGCCTCATTGCTGCCGTGTTGTCCTATATAGTGTTTGTCCACTTGGGCGTGGTTGACCTGCGCAACCTGTTCCTACAGGGTCGCGCCCCGCTCTACACCTTCGTGACGCATTATTTCAATTTGGTGCTGGGCATTGCTTGTTTGTTCACCTTGGCTTACAGCGAATACCAAAAAATCCGTGCCGAGGCGACCCAGCTTCACTGGGATTATGCGCTGTGGTTTGTCGGTTTTGGGGTGGTATTCTTCGCCACAGCCGAGTTTGATCACCATTTGGTCGTGTTCCTGTACAACAACGACCTCAAGATTGACGACATATTGAACAACAGCCGCTTGTTTGGCTACACCCTCCTCTGGCCCTTGTGCGCCTTTGCCTTTCTGCTGATCGGCACTCGCTATCAGTTGAAAGATTTTCGGATGCTGTCCCTGTTTATTTTGGGGGCTACTTTGGTCAAGTTTGGCGTGTACGATTTCTGGCGGATCAATGTCTTGGGCCGCATTTTGTCCACCCTGTTCATCGGTTCACTGCTCTTGGTGGTCTCTTACCTGTACGGACAGCTCCGGGAACTGGTGTTGGCCGGGAGCTTGGACATGGGCTTGGTGGTGGAGAAACTGACCGGTGGACGGGCCCGCAAGCTCTGGTTCATGAAACAACCCACTAACGTTCCGCTGCCCGATGCCCCCAAGCTTGGCCCAGACACCGGGGATGGCCAAGATCCCGCGCCCGGGAATGAGCCACCCGAAAAACTGACCTGACCTGGGGCCGATCCTTGGTTGGATCCGGGCGGCATTAAATCGGCCATAAACGCTATCTTTGCGGCGGTTTATTGCCCGACTCACTTTGGCCGCTCGACGGCATCACCCTCCAAGCTAGGCATTGGTCACTATGAAGATTTTTGTAAACGATATCTTGTTGAACGTGCTCACAAAGCCGGTGGTCAATCTCACTGGGGTGGTGCTTAAC
>Ga0105045_10005056_pt1 | contig 11559 bp, 3 predicted proteins | sample MAT02_FD_78089 | JGI IMG/M metagenome (GOLD analysis project Ga0105045, IMG submission 78089) | Freshwater microbial communities from Lake Fryxell liftoff mats and glacier meltwater in Antarctica - MAT-02 (megahit assembly) | ecosystem: Environmental > Aquatic > Freshwater > Ice > Liftoff... | reverse complement strand
GGCCGCGCCGCATTGGCCTGCCATGTCACGCAGCCGGCGCTGTCCAACGCGCTGCGGGCCCTGGAAGAGGGGCTGGGTACTTCCATCGTCAAACGCGGTCGCAGGCCTATTCATAACAGATGTCATCTCATAATGGCCGCTAATAATGGCTAACCGTAACGTTCAGTTGCGGCTAGTGGAGACCGGAAATATGCCGCCAGCGCATCAATTTGTTAAGTTATTTTAAACGGTTGCTCAGTGCGCGGCTGATCGTCCGTTCAGCGTGAGTCAACTGGTCGCAGAGCAAAAATGCAATTTCCAACTGTGCGCAAATCGCAAGTCCGTCTGTTTGCCCACTATGAAAGGGCTACCTTGACACTCACGAGACTTGGCTCATTTACCATCTGTTAGGTAGGTGCCGACTGGCGCCTTCATACCTTCGGTCAGAAACCAAGCACGATACTTTTCTGTCTGCTTGATCCGATCCGCATACAGCGCGATCTTGTCGGACGGCGCCATCACTCGCGCCATCTTCTTAGCATCTGGTTCGTTGACTCGCAATGCCAAGTAACTTGCCACAGCGGTAAATAGCGAATCGTCAAAGTCTTTCACTTCCTGCGAAGCCACCACCATAGCCAAACCGAACTTCCTGCACTCTTTGGCCATTGTTGGAATCAGCTTGAGTTTGGCTGCGCGGTGCGCTTCGTCAAACACAATTACGTGCGTAATTCGACTCTGTGGGCCACGCCTGAACATGGCTTGGTACAGGTTGTGCAATACGAAAGACGCGAACGCTCTCTGCAAGACTTCATTCTGTGTTCCGTGGATCTTGACAATGGCGGCGTCATCCGCGTCGAGCAGACTGGCCCCGCCGACGGCGGCGGATGCAAAGAAGCCGTAGTCGGCCAGTTCGCTCAAGCGCAGCATGACGCTTTTGTCCGGCTTGGCTTCAGTTCGAAGGATGTCGAAGAAGGCGCTGAATAGTGGAATGGTGCCAGTGCTTGAGTTGCTCCAACCTTGGTCTGTATAGCTCCGCTTGAGTGCTTCACGAATGCTCCCAAGTTGTACATCACCCAAGTCCGGAAAGATGGTAGCAAAGATGTCTCGCAGCATCGCCACGTTATCCATGTAAGCGAGCGGCCCTGAGCCGACGACTTGAAGCGGGTTGAAGCCCAAGCCAGCGTAGTTGACCGCGTTGAACTTTCCCGAAAGCAGGGTATCAAGTTTTTCATCTATATCTTCGTGATACGAGAACACAACCGGGGCAATCCCAGCTTCCACAAACTGACGACAAAGTTGAATCAAGCAAGTGGTCTTTCCCATGCCGGGTAAGCCGACGATAAGCAGATGTGGGTTGCCCGCAGTGCTTACTCGCCAGATCACTTTTTCCGCGTTGGCCAGTTGTTCGCCTAAAACGATGTTGGCCCCACCGGGCTTGATCGCAGCGTTGGCTTGATCGAGCGGCTTCACAGGTTCAGGCATCGGGAAGGGATTTACTGGACTCGGCACAGCAGGGTACGGACCTGCCGGTCCCTCGCTGCTAATGGTCGTGCGCGACGGTGGCTGCAATGCGCTCGGCCCGAATAGCCAAACTTCCGCAGTGCCATCCATGCCAACGGGCGTTGCTTCCTGTCCGACGTATTCGGGGCAAAGCACGAAACCAATGTTGGGGCGCGCTTGCTCAGCCAAGCCGACCAGCTCGTAGCTCGCTGGCTCTTTGCTCAAGCGATCAAGCTCGGCACCGATACGCCCGGCGGCCTCTTTTGAAAGCTGATGTCGTCTGGCTTTTCGCAGGTAAAAGCGCAGCACCCTCGCCAAACGCGCGCGCTGAATCGTCTTCTCCAGCGGAACGGTCGTTTGACCATAGAGAGCTTCCCATTGCTTGCCAGTAGCTTCAAGTTGCTGCGCGATCGCATCGGTCACATCGGTACTGCGCGCAGTTTTCAGGTAGCGCCGAAATTTCACTTCCACCAAACTGAAGCACAGGCCGCTCCGCTTACCGGTGGTGGCTGCCACATACAGCAAGTCGGCCCGACGGCCAATGTCAGGGCGAGTTTCGCCCACTCCTCGCAGCAGTTCAGGCACATCATCCAGCGGCACAAAGAACCCATTGCGCAAGGAAAGAAAGGCGGCATCGGACTCATCAGCACTCGCACAGCGGTTCTGGACCATGGCAAGTGCAATCAACTCCGGAATCGTCGTGCCGGCAGTGGTCAGCCGCAGCGCCAAACGCCCGCTGAGTGACTTTAAGGCGTTCAGCAGCAACTCGCAGTTCTTTGGGCTGGTGGAAAGACCCATCTCGCCCAGCGCGGCGTCCAGTAGACATCTGATTTCTTCCAGCGAGCTGGTCGAGGTAATCAACTGCAGAAATCCGAGATCATCGCGCTCTGGTACGCAGTCGATCAGGTAGGCGTCATACGGGCGTGGCAAGTCGCGTGGCGAATCGAAATACTCCATCCCGGCATGCCGATCTACCGATACGACCCAATCGCATAGGCGATGCAAGCGGGCGAGTGCGTCCTCCTGATCTGGATTCACCTCCGTCACCAGCACCGGCCAGTCATTGGGACCACCGCCAAGATTGCGTGCGACCGCCTTCATCAGCGCAGAGTGTGCCTTCACGAGACGCTCGGAATAGACCCGGTTGGCTGGGTGCTTTTCGCCGTCTGGATTGGGCGGCACCACCGAAATCCAACGCGGAATCGGCTTGGGCTCAAACCAGCGTTCTGGCATCAGCGCAAGGCCGTGCACGTCCAACAATCCTCTGTTGAATCTGGTGAATTCCGTGGTCGGTCGGCACTCGATGCGGCTTGACAAGAAATCGAACGCGAGCGCCAAGTGCGCGGGCGTCTGCGGCACCGAAACTGTGCGTCGTGCCCAAGCCAAGCGTGGCAGGGTTACATCGCCCGGCCGGCGCACGCTTTCCAGCAGCCAGCGATCACCCTCCGGCACAGATCCCGCTCCGCTTCGACGACGTGCAGCTGTAGCCGAGAGGAAGTGACCACAGGAGTGTCGCCCTGCTTCTGCGGGATATAGATCAAGCTGGAACGCGCGCTTGTCGAGCTGGTTGACGGACTCCTGATCTTCCACCTCATCGGCCTCATCGGCCTCTTCGACACGGCGCAGCGCCGATCCCAAGGCCCGCGCTACCGACATGCCATCCCCAGGTCGCAAAGCGTGCAATGCCACCCGTCGTGTACCAGGGTGCAGCGTCAGATAACTGGCAATTTCGCCACCCAGTAGCTCCGCTGCGCTCTTGCCTACAGAGGGTGCCACCCATTCCTCGTCTTGTGCATCTCCCTCTGCCAAAAGACGCGAAAGCAAGGCGACTGCCGCTTTGGGTTCGGCGTCATTCACCGATGTCATCGCCACGGCGTGAAAGCCCAAGCTGTCGGCATACGCAAAGGGCGGGCTACCGTCCAGGCCCGGCAGCATCGCGGGATACTGCGAGCCGGACAACGCGGACAAGAGCTTGGCCGCGCGCGCGGGCTTGACGCCTCCTTCGTAACAGTGGTGAAAAGCGAGCATGTCGAAACCTTGCTGCCAAGCGACACGCAGGGGGTGTGTGGGCAGGACGATCAACCCGATCCGTTGATCCGCCACGCTCACCACTTCAAGCGTGTGCATCAACGCAACCTCCGACGCCGCTGTCTCCCACCAGGCCGTGGCGGCGTTCACGTATTCCGTGACTGGTTTCTGGTCACCGTAAAGCACTGCGAGCGGCCCGTAGCTGGACTTCGCAATCCATCTCATAAACGCGGTCGAAGTCTGCGCAAACCGTTCGGCAGCGGCGTCCGCGCCCAACTCGATCCTGAGGAACTCCGGCTTAGCCGCCGCAGCGCCATCGGCGCGCACCTGCACCCGCCAGCGGCCCGGAACGCCGCCTTTCGCCGCCCAGTCATGCGCCAGGTCGAGCAGCAAATTGGGGCATAGCACCCGTGCCGACTTGCCGGCATGTCGGCAAGTGATGAAGCCCCTCTTGTCGCGACTGAATACCTGCGGGCTGCCGATGCTCTTCCCGATGACGTCGAAAGCCGCGGCGTCGGGCGCGATCTGCAGAACGGCCAAGGCCAGAGTGGGGTAAACCGTTCCGGTGCTGTTTTTTGTCGGGGTTTCGCGGTCGCCAAAGCAAACCACGAATTCGTCGCTCACGGCACGGTAGGGGCTGTCGTCCGCCTCGCCGCCGTCGCCCACCAGTGCACGGATCACGACCTGCGCTTCAAACCGCGAGTTCTCATCCAGTTCGGCAAAGTCGTCCTGTACGAATACGCAACGCTGATCCGGGTTGGTGGCGTGGCTAACCGCTTTCTCGGCCAGCACATCGTTGCCCGAGACAATCTCAATCTGATAATCCACCGCGCCCTTCGGCAAGCCGGCCGGATCGGCTTTCCAACGCACCTCCAATCGGGCGCGGTCCTTGGGGTCATCGCTATTGGCGCTGTCGGCCATGAGCCGCAATTCCAGCCTCTGGTCAGCGTTCTCCATCAGGCCAGACCATTTCAGCAGCCGCCCGGTAGTGCCGCGCCAAGGGGTCCAACTGATCCTCGTTAGCGACTGGGTTTCAAATACGCCCGGCTGTAATCGGTTGACCCAAAGGGTGTCTTTGGATTCCAGCAGCTTCAGGGTATCGAGGCGCGTCAGTGGATCAGCTTCACTCAAGAAATTCACCAGTTCGCGGGCTTCATCCGCTTGCTTCTTGGGTAGTCGCAACGCGGCGACCCGGGCGTCGGGGGAGAGTCGGTTGCCCTGACGCGGTAGCAGGCGTTCGACAAGCCGCGCTGCGCGGTCCAGGTCCGCTTCCTCCAGCTTCACGTCGGTATCTACCGGCCAGAGGCCCAGCTCGGGTAGGGCTTCCCCAAGCAAGTGCTGCCCGGCACTGGCTCGGCAGAGGTAGGCAAACTCCTGCCAGGGTGAAAGCGATTGGTTGCGCGCCGTGCGGCGTGCTTTTCTGCGCGCCGCCTCGGCAAAACGCCTGCAGCCGTGCGGCAGCTTGTCATGCGCCAGCCGAATGCAGGTCTCAAAAAGTTGCGGCTCGGCCAGCTCGCGCGCGGCGCTGTAAATGCCGTCCATCCCGGCCCCGGCGGTCTCGGTATCTACCAACAGCAATACCGGGTCGGCCTTGTCCTCACGCCATTCAACCGCGACATCCGCAGTGATGCGGCGCGTGGCAGCATCTGTGTGATCGGTAACGGCGGCGACTTTCCAGGGCGCCAGATCGAACTGCGGATCGGCAGCCAATGCCGCCACCACTTCGGAGGACAGGCAGCGTACGAATGCCATGCTCCCCGGTGTGGCACGGCCTATCAGCTTCTTGAAGGCACTCGCCAACAGTGGTATGGCATTGCTAGGCAGCGGCATCAGCCTCTCCTTCCGCTTTCACGGACACTTCAAAACGTGGACGAAGTTGCTTCATGGACTCGGCGTCATTCACCCCCACCAGCAGCCCGAGGTCGCGCAGCCGACGCTCCAGCCAGAGTTTGTTGGCGCGTAACAAGTCCTGAGGCACCGAGGTGCCGGGCGGCTCGCGATCAACAAATAGGCCGTAGCGAAGGCGCAGGATTTCAAGAAACTTCTTCAGCGATAGCACCTGCTCGGGCTGACTCTTGCCGTCCTCGCGTAGATGCCGGTGAACAAGGAAATCCAGCAACGGGTTGGTCAGCACGATGGCGCGCAAATCCACTGATTTGCGGCGACCATCTTCGCTGCGCTGGACCCGTCGTTTAATGGCGAGGCCGTTGGGGCGGTCGGTCATCAAAGAGTTTTCGAGTGCCGTGCGGTAGTGCTGCCCCTGCTGAGTATCGCCAATCAATTCCACCAATGCCTGCGCCAATCGTTGGACAGAACCACCCCCTGTCACTCTCAGTGTCTCCACCGTCGCCGGTGCTTCATCAGCTTCAGTGAGTGCTGCGGCCAGCCGTTGGCAGTCTTCGTCCAAGCGCTCCAGTATCGAGGCTGCACGGTCATGACGCTGGTGTCGTAAAGCGCCAAGCAAATCAAGCCGGGGGCGCGCATCGGGGAAGGGCGATGGAATTTCGCCCTTCAGCCTCTGATCAAAACGAGCTCGCTCATCAAGAAGGCGCATCTGCATCAAAATCACCGGCATCCGCTCGTAGCGTGCCGCGCATTCCGACATCACCGATTCCGACACACCCCGCAGGGCCTTGTCTTGCCCCAACGACGCATCCACAAACAGTGGCCAAGGAGCTTGGCCCTCATCCTTTTCCCGCGGCACGCTGCCGTTGCGTTCCCACTCAAAAAGACAGTGCGTAGTGCTGAGCAGGATGTTGGTCAGGCCTAGGGCAATACCTGCCTCCAGCATTGGCAGAAACGCTTGGCGCGGCATTTGCGGCCCATACACGTCAATGAACGTCATCAAGTCTTTGCGCAGGTTCTTGGCCGCTGCATGGGCTATCGGCCATCGGTTCGGAATGCGGTGGTCGGTTTCAGTCTTGGATTTCGATGCTTTGTCCGGCGCGCGACCACAAGCCTGCGCTATACGCACCGCCAAGAGTTCGTCAATTCCAAGATCGTTCGCTGTAGCTTCGTCAAAGTTGTCAGAACCCAGATTGGTGTTGAGTGGGCCACGGACCGACATGAAACGAGCAAAGAGCTTCAATAAAGGGTTGCTCTTGAAACCGTCACCCACCACAAACCGGTCCATTCCTTTATTGCCGGGCTCGATATGTTCGCCTTGGCTGGACCAGGCAAGCAATGCCGTCAGCAGCTCCGGCACCCCACGCAAGTGCGCAGCGGAATCTGGCAAGTCCACATGACTGGACAGGTAGTGGGTGGCGAAGATACGCTGCACGGGCGATTCATGCCCTTCTTCGTGCCCCTTGTTCTCCAAGCAATAGCTCAGCAACAGATCGGCCAGCTGGGCCGAACCGGTCTCATCTTCAAACCCAATGAAGCCCTCCGGATGCTTGCGAAGAAGGCCCGCCGCGACATCTTGCGTGCTGGGGGACTGGCGTTTGTCGTCTTTTACCTTCCCGAAGGTCTCGCGGAAGGCTCCCCTGCCGCGCCGGTGCCCCCAACGGGCCATGTAGAGCATGGCCGGGAGCAGGGCACCGATCTCGAAGCTTTGCGGCGTGAACGGAAGCGCTGGAAGGTAGTTGGCTGTCCACAACTCCCGCGCGCGTGCCGGGCTGAGTACCTCTTCAACAATGGTCTTTGCGGTCTTGCTCATGCGCGCTCCCCGGCCAGTTCAGGACCCCGCTCACGAATCAGGGTTTGCCGACCGTCTTGCCAGGCAACCCGCAGCCGCGAGATAGCAGCCTCAGCCTCCGGATGCCAGCCCCACAGTTCTCGGCTGTCCTCCTGTGCCAGACGTTGCACAAAGATTTCCAGGTGGGCGAAGACACCTTCCTGCCCGATACCCGAAAGCTGCAACCCATCCTTGAGTTCCAGCAACAAGTGGAACAGCTCAAGCCCGATGGGCAGGCGCTCCTCACTGCCATCGTTGTACCGATAGGTGAGGACCAGATGCGTGTGCAGCAGTTCCAGCCCCTGTGTCGCGGGCGGCAGTGGCGCAGTCAGTGTGAATCGCGCCCACCGCTTTACGACCCAGAAGGCGCTGTCGGTGGGCGTACGCGGGGCGATGCGCAGGGGCAGCCCCTCAGAGCGCGTGTGGGCGATCTCTGGCAGATCTTCCAGGCGTGCAATGCCTTGACACAGCTCGCGGCATACCGACTGCTGCTCTTGTTCACCCATCAGGCGCACGCGGCGAAAGCGATCCAGATACTGCGCGCCGTGTAGTGGCAGCGCATCAGGCAATTGCAACTGCGCGAAGTCGGTTTCGCCCCACTCGAAGTAGGCACGGCGGCGAGCGGAGGCCAGACGCTCTGCCGTGCCTGATGAGGCAACTGCACGCTGCGCGAGCAATTGCCGATCCACGATCGAATTGGCGTCGAGTGCGGGGTCGAAGCGAGACAGCTCTTTGAGCAACTCACCTTGTCGCTGAGCGCTGGCAGGGCCTTCTGCCGCAAAGACCCGATCCCAATAAGGGGCGGGGGCGAGTTCAGGGTTGTCGTGCAATTCCTGACAGTCATGCACACCGAAGAAAATGAACACCAGTGCCGCTCGCAGTTCACGCGCGGTGATGTGAATTTCGCCGCGCAGGTGGCAGGCCTGCAGCGCATCGGCCAGTCTTCTGCGCAGACGCGTGCCGCGTTGGGCATCGCGCAATGCCAGCACCGACGCACGCGCACTGCACCGATGCTGTGCCGAACATGACGTGCAGACTGCCCACGGGTCTGGTTCGATCTGTGTGCCGAGAAAGCGCTCCAGCAAGGCGTCCAAAAATTGCGTGCTGATCTGTCCTGCGTCTATGCCCCCAACCAGTGAACGGTGATTGAGGTCAATCAGGCGCAGGCGCGGATTCAGCGGTCCCTTGAGACCCCGTTCGGAACCGAACAGGGAGTCCCGCAATTGCTTGGTGAACGGGGTGCCGTCCGCACGTTCATCCAACCATTCCAGCATTTTGCCGCTGTTGATGGCGATGGCATGGGTGGAATTGTGCGTGGGTGCCAAGGTGTGGAAGGGTTCGAAGAACGCCTCAAGAATCTGGTTGGCACGCTGCTCCTGATAAGCCGCCGAGCCGTCAAGATTGACCTTGAAGATGCGCCCGCTCTCAAGCTGTCGTTCACACTGGCGCTGTTGAGATGGGATGAGATCGCCGCTGACTTCCCGCGCTAGGTTTTGCAGGAACGCAGTCTTGCCGTCGCCAGCGTTGCCGAAGAGCACGATCAAATCCACGTTCGCTGCTTGAACATCTTGCTTGAGTGCCCGATCCAGCCCGGTTTCCACATAGGTCTGCACGGCAAACTCCGAATCCAGGCCTCGCGTCTCTGCATTGCCGTAGCGCGAGCCCGGATAGGCGCTGAGCAAGTCGGTGAGCCGGGCGACGACCTGCGCGCTCAAGGTGGTGAGCGGCGGTGTAGCCACTGGGTTGGGTGCGTCGGCCTCGATGTTTGTGGTCAGAAACGACAACGCGTCACGCGCATCAATGAAGCGTCGCTGCGGGTCGGGATGAGTAGCGCGGTCCAAGAATGCCCGCAACTGCGGCATGTTCACGGCGTCGCTAGCCGCCCAGTTGAGACCCTGATTCTTGCGGCGCGTAGCCCCAAACAAGAAGGGCTCCTGATCGAGAACAACATGGAAGAAGGTCGCGGCAAGTGCGAACAAATCATCGCTGGCCGTGATGCCGGCGCGTGTTTCCACCGCTTCACTTGCATACCAGGCATGGTGGGTGCGCGGTACGCTGCCCTGATCTGCCACGGTGTCGTAGTCGGTCAGCACCACATTGCCGCCTTCCACGATGATGTTGCGCGGGCTGACATCGCCATGTACCAGCCTCACTTGATGCAGCTGCCAAAGTGCCTCACACAAGTCTGTGATCCAGCGAAGGACCAGCGCCTCGACCGATGGCTCCGCCAGATCTTCCCGGTGCAATTCAAGCACTCCCGTCAGGTCATGAAGCGGGATCCCTTCAACCCATTTCAGCAGTGCTGCAAATCGGTTGCCTTGCCATGAAGGGGCGATTTCGTGCAGGGCAGAAAGATTGCGATGAACGGTGTACGCCCGCACCTTGCGGTAGGCGCGCAGCGCGACCACCGCATCTGCCTCATGCTGAATGATCTTGGCGACGTAGGTTCCGAAAAGTTCGTCGGAGTTTGCGTCGAGTTCAACGACCTTGAAGGTCTGACCAATTCCACCTTTTCCGAGGCGGCTCACGATCTTGTAGCGCATGCTTTGAAACGGCACTATCGTGCCTTCGTCCCAAAACTCGGCGGCGGGAAGTTCTGCGATGCTAGCTTTGGCGCCTGGCGACGTGTGGCTTTCCAGTGCGGCAGCCAACTCCATGGGCGACTCTCGTTTCTGAGCATCCTCCTCGCAACCCATATCCAGCAAATCTCTTGCCACGCGGTCGGCACTGGTGTCGCCAGCGAACAAAATGCTCAACGACTTGCAGAGCGAATAGACATCCGACCGCGCGTCTGCCGATGGCAGCCCGCCACGACGGACTTCGGGAGCGGACCAATCATCCTCCGCATGTTGAACATCAGACGTTGAGATGGTCTGTGCATCAGCGATGCGAGAAAATTCAAAACCCGTGAACAAGGGCTTGCCACTGTGTCGAACGCGCAGTGTTTCCGGATTGATTCGTCGATGCACCAGTGCGGGTAGCTGCAAGTCAACCGGATAATGGAAGCCATGTAAGGCGCGCAGGGCGTCTTGCGCGTAGCGGATCCGATCGTCGTAGCTCCAGTCACTATCCTCACTGCGCTTGAGTAAAGACGGCGCATCGGAATCCACAAGGGAGAAGTAGAACAACTCCCCAGGGTATTCCTCAGCCTCCTGAAACGAGTCGAGCAGGCTCGGCACGAAGGGCGACTTTTGCCATTGCTGGATCACATCAAACTCGCGCCGTGCGAGGTCTTTCGGTTGCCTTTCGCCGCTGGCGGATAGGTCAAACAGGTGCAAGACGACCTTGTCTCGTCGGCTGGGGTGCTGTCCCCTGTAAATGCGATGGAACGACTCAGTGAGTGGGCTGATCCGTTCAAGGTTGATCAGTCCACCAAACTGCCGAAGTTGCCCTGTCAGTGCAGGCTTGCAGTGAGGTTCGATCTGGCGCGCCACTTCCTCAATGTGTTGCGGCGTGAAAGCGACCAAGCCGACCGTTTCGATCAGCTCTTTCCATTCCGAAAGCCCAAACACAGGGACACCGCGAATGAGCTGGCGCTGGCCGCCACTAAGCCCGGTCCCGCCGCCCGTAAGTAGCATTCTGGCGGAGATAAAACCGCTGTCTCTGGCCCCTTGCCGTAGCTTGCCCGCGATACGCTTGGCTTTGTCATTGATGCGTTCGGCCTCCGTTTCCGCCTTGATCGCGTTCGCCTTGATGTAGCCAAGATCCCAATGCTTGATCTCCACTACGATCACGCCGCGCGAACTGATCAGGACCAGGTCGATCTCATCGGACAGTCGTGCCGCATGGAAATGGTGATAGAGATTCGACAACATCACCCAATTGTCGGCATGGGACTGGAGTTTGGACTTCAGATGCTCGATAGCTTTACGTTCGCTTTCGTTAACGGGAGTCCCAGATGGAATGTGGCGAACTGGCACGTTACTCCCCTTTACCGATTTGACTTTCGTCAATGAAACATCTGGTACGGCTGCGCGCCCTCCTCTGAGATCACCGGAGAAAGTGCGCGGCAGTGCTTGTCGGCCCGAGCACTCCCGCCGCCCCATACTGGTTGCGCGCTCACGGTAGACCGTCGTAGGCTTCTATCTACAGCCGTGCCAATGTAACCTGCAACTTCAACGGCAGCCCGCCTGGATTCGTCCATCCGCCGCCTCAAAGTTGTACGCTGATGCCCTGAGGATAGGAAATTCAAACACCCTTTTTTCTCCCAAAGGCCCCCCGGTACTGTTCTTGAACACCCACTGACGCGGTCCTTGGGTTTGGCAGCGGCCTGTTGAGGGTCGACCGCAGCCCAGAAGGGCGTCATCCCTGGCGACCGTCTCCGGGTTTTCCCGGGCGATCGAGCGCCAAACCTCGGCTCTCAGAAGCCCTGGCGC
>Ga0105045_10005055_pt1 | contig 11559 bp, 8 predicted proteins | sample MAT02_FD_78089 | JGI IMG/M metagenome (GOLD analysis project Ga0105045, IMG submission 78089) | Freshwater microbial communities from Lake Fryxell liftoff mats and glacier meltwater in Antarctica - MAT-02 (megahit assembly) | ecosystem: Environmental > Aquatic > Freshwater > Ice > Liftoff... | reverse complement strand
GCACCGCTTCGCCGGCAATCGACGAGCTGGTCAGCCACAGGTCGAACAGGCCCGGCTCGGCAGTGTGTTGCATGCGGTGGTTGGTGAAGGCCAGCTGCGAGCGCTCCAGCTGGAAGCTGACATCGACGCTCTGGCCAGGCGCAATGACAACCTTGCGGAACGCCTTGAGCTCGCGCATCGGCCGTACCCGGCTGGCGACCCGGTCGTGCACGTACAACTGCACCACTTCCTCGCCCGCCAGCTTGCCGGTATTGGTCACCTTCACTGTCGCGGTCAGGGTGCCGTCCCACGGCAACGAATCGTCGCTCAACTGCGCCGCGCCATAGGCGAACGTGGTGTAGGACAGTCCATGCCCGAACGGATACAGCGCCTCGTTGCTGTAATCACGCCAGCGGCTCTTGAACTCGCTGGTCTCAGGCAGCTCCGGTCGCCCCGAGCGCGAGCGCGAATAGTAGTAGGGCTGCTGGCCCGAATGCTGCGGAAAACTGATCGGCAGGCGCGCCGACGGGTTGTAGTCGCCGAACAGCACGTCGGCGCTGGCCGGTCCGGTCTGGCTGCCCAGGAACCAGCACGCCAGCACCGCACCGGCATCGCGCACGGCGCCCTGCAGCGCCAGCGCGCGCCCATGGCGCAGCAACACCACCACCGGCGTGCCGGCAGCCACCACCGCCTCGGCCAGCGCCTGTTGCGCCGCCGGCAGGGTGAGCTCCACGCGCGATTGCGCCTCGCCGCTGTAGCCCTGCGGTTCGCCCAGCGCCAACACCACCACGTCGGCCCTGGCCGCTGCAGCCACTGCGGCATCGATGCCGCCCTCGATGGGCTCTTCCAGGCCGCAGCCCGCGAGCACGGTCAGGTCCTTGTCGGATGCGGCCATGGCCTGGCGCATGCCCTCCGCCAGGGTGAGGTAGCGGCTGCGGTCGCCGAACAGGGTCCAGCAGCCTTCCAGGTTGTCGCGGTCCTCGGCCATCGGGCCGATCAGGGCGATCGATTGCCCCTGCTTGTGCAGCGGCAGCACCGCGCCCTCGTTGCGCAGCAGCACCATCGAGCGCCGCGCCGCGTCGCGCGCCAGGGCTTCATGCGCGGCGCGTTGCGAGGTATCGGCCTCGCGCACTGGATCCAGCGAGCGGTAGGGATTGTCGAACAGGCCCAGCTGCTCCTTGACCCAGAGTACGCGCCGCACGCCCTGGTCCACGAGCTCAATGGAGACTTCGCCACGCTCCACCAGGCCGGGGAGGTGGTCGCGGTAGAACCCGCTCTGCAGGCTGATGTCGACCCCGGCGGTGAACGCCAGGTCGGTGGCATGCGACTCGTCGGTGGCATAGCCGTGCGCAATCAGTTCCATGTCCGAGGTGTAGTCGCCGATCACCAGCCCGCAGAATCCCCACTGCCCGCGCAACAGGTCGGTCATCAGCCAGCGGTTGGCGCTGGCCGGCACGCCGTTGATGTCGTTTAGCGCGCTCATCACCGTGATCGCGCCGGCCTCCAGGCAGGCCTTGAACGGCGGCAGGTGGGTGTCGCGCAGCGACTGTTCGGAAATATCCACCGCGCTGTATTCCAGCCCGGCCGACACCGCCCCGTAGGCGGCGAAATGCTTGGGCGTGGCCAGCAGCGAATCCTCGGCCTTCAAGTCCGGCCCCTGGAAACCGCGCACCCGGGCGGCGCCGAACACGCAGCCCAGCAAAACGTCCTCGCCCGAGCCCTCGGCGCCGCGGCCCCAGCGCTGGTCGCGGGCGATGTCGATGGCGGGGGCAAAGGTCCAGTGGATACCCGCGGCAGTCGCCTCCACCGCAGCCACCCGTGCGGTGCGCTCGGCCAGGTCCGGTTCGAAGCTGGCCGCCTCGCCCAGCGGGATCGGGAACACCGTGCGCATGCCGTGGATCACATCGGCGGCCAGCAGCAGCGGGATGCCCAGCCGGGTCTCCTCCAGGGCGATGCGCTGCGCCTCGCGGCCCAGTGCGGCGCCCACGCCATTGAACAGCGTGCCCACCCGGCTGGCCCTGATCTCGGCCAGCACCTCGCTGGCGCTGAGCGCCACCGTGTCGGGATTGATGTCGGCCGCGAACGGCCGGTGCATGTCGGCAAAACTGCCGAGCTGCCCGACCTTCTCGTCGATGGTCATCTGCGCAATGAGCGCTTCAATGCGGTTGCTGGTCTGCACGCCCTTCCCTGTGAAAACGCTTACACAGCCGCAATGGTCGCACTTTTCGCCGGGCCCGGGCGAGACCGGGCCCAAAGCCCCATCCTGCCGCAGGGGAGGTGCTGTCGACGCCATTGGGGGCGGTCACATGGCCACCAGCCAGGCACCTGCGGCGAAGGCCAGCACCATCGCAGCGATGCCGGGCAACAGCCGCAGTGCGTAGGCGCGCCCGCCGGTGATGAAGGCCAGCACTACCTTGGTAAGCGAGTTGGCAGCCAGTGCGAGGGTGAGGCCGGGGATGGCGGCCTGCGGCTGGATCCGGTCCAGCGCCACCAGTTGCGCGGCCGAAGCCGCCGCGGCATGCACGTCGGCAAGCCCGGCTACCGCCAGGGTCACGGCGAGCCCCGCATCCCCCAGCCAGGCCAGCATCGCCGCCGACAGCACCATCACCGCCGCCACGACGGCGACGAACACCAGCGCGTGGCGGGGTTCGAACGCGCGACCGGCGATTCCGGACTCGTCGACGGCGAGTTTGCGCGTGGCCCAGGTGGCGCCCAGGGCAAACAGCACGATCACCACCCCGGCGGCCACCAGCGGCGGCCACAACACTTGCAGCAGGGCTGGAGACAACGCCGCGGAGATCACCGCGAGCTGGGCGATGGTGCTGACATTGGAGACCACGCCGGCGCCGGCGCAGGCCATGGCCAGGCGCGGATTCCGCCTGGCCATCGCGCCCATGCCAGCGATGGTCGCCGTGCTGGAAGCGAAGCCACCGGCCAGGCCCGCCAGCAACAGGCCGGTGCGCGCACCGAACGCCCGCAAGGCCACGTGGCCGGCCGCATTGATCCCCATCACGATCACCGCCAGCATCCACAGCTTGCGCAGGTTGAGCACTTGCCATGGATCGATCGTGCGATCGGGCAGCAACAGCAGGACGATGACGGCGGCCGCGCCCCACAGCGCAGCCGCACGCAATTCCTGCCTGGTCGCGACCCGGGGCCGGCTCATCCCCGGGGCTCCCGGCTAACGACCCCCACCACTGCGGAAGATAGACCACAGCAGCCAGATGCCCGCGATCGTCGCGCCGACGAATCCCAGCAGCCCGAAGAACGGAAGCCCCAACAAGGTAGGCCCACCCTCGACTGTCATGGTCACCGACGAACCCACGATAAGCGCAGCAATGACCATGCTGCCCGAAAGCCGATTGGCCGAGTGCGAGACTTGGCGGCCAAGCTCGTGCAGCTCGTCCACGCTCAGGTGCACCCGCGCGCCACCGCCCCGCACCACGCGCATCAGTCGGCGCAGCTCCCTTGGCAAAGCCGCGAGCAGACTGGCGGAATCGGCCAGCGCACGCCCGCCGCGCTGCACCAGCAGGCGCGGCTGCAACTGCGCGGCCATCGCGCGCCGCAGGAACGGCCGGGCCTCACTGGCCATGTCGAAGTCCGGATCCAGGCTGCGGCCCAGCCCCTCCAGGGTCAGGCACACCTTGATCAACAGGGCCAGGTCGGCGGGCAGTGCAAGCTGGTGCGAGCGCAGCAGGCGGGTCACGTCCAGCAACATGGCAGCAAGGTCCAGCTGGCCCAGCGGCACGCCGTGGTAGCGATCGACGAACGCGTCGACGTCGATGGTCAGTTGCCCATCGTCGATGCCGGCGCCTTCGGTCCAGTCCAGCAACACTTCGGTCACCCGCCCGGCATCGCGCTCCACCAGTCCGAACAACAGCCCGACCACCTCGTCGCGACGCGCCTGTGACAGCCGCCCCACCATGCCGAAATCGATCATGGCCACGCGCCCGTCGCGCAACACGATCACATTTCCGGGGTGCGGATCGGCGTGGAAGAAGCCATCCTCGAGCATCATCCTGAGCACGGCCTGTGCGCCGGTACGGGCCACCTGCCGACGATCCACCCCAACCGCGTCCAGCGCGGCAAGGTCGGCCACCGCAATGCCGTCGACGAAGTCCTGCACGTTCATCGCCTCCCGGGTGCCCGACCAATGCACCGTCGGCACCACGATGCGATCGTCGTGCGCGAAACTGGTAGCGATGCGCTCGGCGTGCCGGCATTCGGCGGCCAGGTCCAGCTCGAGCGTCAGCGACCCCTTGAACTGCCGCACCATGCCCACCGGATGGAAGCGGCGCAGGTCGGGGAATTTCGCCTCCATCCGGCCCGCCACGTATTCCAGCAGGCGCAGGTCGGCGGCGATCAGCGGGCCGATGCCCGGCCGCCTGACCTTGGCCACCACCTCGCGCCCATCGTGCAGCCGCGCGCGATGCACCTGCGCGATCGATGCGGCAGCCAGCGGCTGCGGATCGATCCAGGCGAACACCGATTCCGGTGCGGCGCCCAGGGCCTCGGTCATTTCAGCGTGGATGGCCTCGAAGGACACGGCAGGCACGGCGTTCTGCAGTCGGCTGAATTCGGCGATCCACTCCGGTGCAAACAGGTCCACGCGGGTGGCCAGGACCTGCCCGAGCTTGACGAAGCTCGGGCCCATCTCCTCCATCGCACGCCGCACCCTGACCGGCGCAGGCAGCGCCACCAGCTCCTCCAGGCCACCGAGCGGCACGACGCGTCCGGCTCGGCCCAGGGCCCGCGCCAATCCCAGCCGGCTCACCACGTCGCCGAATCCATAACGGATCAGGATCGCCGCCAGGGTCTGCACCCGCCCAAGGTCATGGCTTGCGATGAGCATTTCCCACATGGCTTTCGCACTCCCGAGGATGTCACATCGTAATCCGCACGCAACACACGGCAGGCGCTGCGACCGGTAGTGTGGACCATGGATGGGCCCACGGCTTGATCGGGGTCAAGACCGCGCGTGTCGCCAGGGTGATACTGCGCCATCGACATGGATGAGGACAATTGGATGACACCCAGGGATCTGGTCGTGTTGCTCGAGGCCGAACCCGGCGGCGGCGAACGTCTTGCCCGCGCGGTCAAGCTGGCCAGGCGCCGGCACGCGCACCTGGTCGCCAGCGTGGTCAGCGGCCGGAAACAGGCCCCTGATGTTGCGAATTCCAGGATGACCCGATGAGCTCGAACAAGACGAGCAACCCGTTTCCTGCGCACGGCTTCCAGGTGCAGTTCCTCGGCGCGAATGGCACGGTGACCGGGTCCCGTTACCTGGTGCAAGCCGGCGGCCGGCGAGTGCTGGTCGACTGCGGCCTGTTCCAGGGCTACAAGCCCTTGAGGCTGCGCAACTGGGCGCCCTTCCCCGTCGATCCGGCGTCGATCGACGCGGTGATCCTGACCCATGCCCACCTCGACCACAGTGGCTATCTGCCACGCCTGCTGCGCTCGGGCTTCAGCGGGCCGGTCTGGTGCACGCATGCGACCAGGGACCTGTGCGGAATCCTGCTGCCGGACTCGGGACGCCTGCTGGAGGAGGAAGCCAGCCACGCCAACCGGGCCGGCAGCTCGAAGCACCACCCCGCCGAGCCGCTGTATACCGAGCAGCAGGCCAACGCAAGCCTGCGCCTGCTGCGCGGGGTGGGATTCGAACAGGATTTCGAGCCGGTGCCCGGGATTACCGCCACGCTGCGTTGCCAGGGCCACATTCTCGGCGCTGCGGCGGTGACGCTTGCACATGACGGCACCCGCATCACGTTCAGCGGCGACCTCGGCCGGCCGGACGACCCGGTGATGCCGGCACCGTTGCCGCCGGCCGATTCGGACTGGATCGTCATCGAGTCGACATATGGCGACCGCTCCCACCCGGCGGAAACACTGGGCGAGGAACTTGGCGCTGCACTGCGGCGCGTTGCAGCGCGGGGCGGGGTAATGGTGATCCCCGCGTTCGCGGTGGGCCGCGCCCAACTGTTGCTGCACGTGATCGCGCAGCTGCAGGCCGCCGGCCAGGCTCCGTCCATCCCCGTGTACCTCAACAGCCCCATGGCAGCCGGGGTCACCGCGCTGTATCGAACGCACAGGGACCTGCACCGCATCGGCACGGCCGGCCTGGACGCGATCGATCGGATGACCCGGGTGGTCGGCAGTGCGGAGGAATCGAAGGCGCTGAACCGGCGCAGGGGGCCGATGGTGATCGTGTCGGCCAGCGGCATGGTCACCGGTGGCAGGGTCCTGCACCACCTCATGGCGTTCGCGCCGGATCCGAACAACGCCATTGCGTTGTGCGGCTTCCAGGCCGGTGGCACGCGGGGGGCCGCCATTGCCGCCGGCGCCTCCAGCGTGCGCATCTACGGGCAGGACGTCCCGATCCGCGCCGAGGTGATCCAGCTGTCGGCTGGCTCGGCGCACGCCGACGGTGGCGAGGTGCTGGACTGGCTGCGCTCGGCCCCGCGCCAGCCGCGCGGCGTGTTCGTCACCCACGGTGAGCCGGGTCCGGCCGATGCATTGCGCGTGCGCATCGAGCGTGAACTGGGCTGGACGGCGCATGTGCCGGAGTATCTCGAGCAAGCCGACCTGGGGTGAGCGGCAGGTCGGTGCGCCGCGAGTGAGTGCCGCCCATGGCAGGGCCTCGCTCGTCGAGCAGTTCTCATCGGAATTGGAGTCCGGTGACTTGAAACGCGCTGGTACCCTGCTGGCAGATGACGTCCTGATTCTCGAAGTGGCGGCGCGGAACACTCGCGCGCGGAGTACCTGGGAGGTCACGCCACGCACGACGCCGCCTGCCTCGAGGAGGCTCACATCAGGGTAAGGCAACGCCCGGCAGGATCAAGCGGCGGCACGGCCTGGGTTGGCACGGAGAGCGAGCTGCATGCCAGCACGGATGCCATCGCTGACCCTACGCAGCATCGGCGCCGATCCTCGATCCTGATGAAGGAGCAAACGACAATGTCCAAATACATGAAGTTCGGCGCAATGATCGCCACCTCGACGTTGGTGATGTTCATCCTGATGTATCTCAATACCTACACCAGCGACCACCTGTTCTTCAGCGAAACCCGCCTTTACATGGCGTTCGTCATGGGCGCATCGATGGCGGTGGTGATGCTGTTGTTCATGCTCAAGATGTATGAGAGCAAGGCGACCAACCTCGCGATACTGGTCGGCAGCGTGGCTGTTTTCGGCCTCTCGCTGTGGCTGGTCAGGAGCCAGGAGACCGTTGACGATGTCTCCTATCTGCGGGCGATGATCCCCCACCATTCCATCGCAATCCTTACCAGCAGCCGCGCGCACATCCGTGACCCTCGGGTGCGAGAGTTGGCAGACGACATCATCGAGGCGCAGGTGCGCGAGATAAGAGAGATGAGGCAGTTGATTGCCGACCTGGAGGCCAACCCCGTTCCAGCGGGTGCGCCCGACCTTGAGCCCGCGCCGGCGCAGTAAGGACCTGGCAGCCTGGGCACGACTTCCCTGCCATCGACCACTCCGTGTCCTGATCGAAACGTACGTGAAACTGCACCCAGTCGTCTCCAGCCAGTCGCAGCCGCAGACGCTGAAGTTCGATGTGCGCAACTACGTGTACGAAGGCCAGGTGCAATGGTTGTCGGCACGGCTTTACCAGGGCCAGACCACGAACTTCCGCACCCCGGGGGGCGGCTTTGCGCCGGTCTACGTCCGGTCGCAAGGCGCTACGGCGGCGACTGAACCTCGCCGGATCCTGCAGGACGGATAATTGGTGGGCCCACCAGGACTCGAACCTGGAACCAAAGGATTATGAGTCCTCTGCTCTAACCATTGAGCTATGGGCCCGCAGCATCGGATTGTAGCGGGCTGCGGCACAACGCATCCCCATCCCCCGATCGCAGTGCAATCAGCGCACTTCGTCCCGCCCAGCCACGACCTCCGCGAACAGCACCGGCTCTGCCGGCGCCTGCAGGACGGGCCGCTGATTGCGCAACTCGGTCGCCCGCAACAGTATCCCCGGCGGCTCACTCTCCTCCGGGATCGCCAGGATCCGGTGCCGGCGCAGCCACTGCCCCGGCGCCTGCGCGGAGGTCAGGGCCACCAGCGGCACGGCCAGCACCAGGCCCAGGATCACCGGCGACATCCACAGCGCCAGCGCGGGCGAGGTGAGCACCGCGATCACCCCGATCAGCAGGCCGAACAGGGTGATGCCGCCGTAGCTGCGCAGCAGCCCGGACAGCGGCAGGCTGCCGTCGTCGCGGCGCTGGCTTTCCCAGCCCGAGTCCTTGCCGGCCAGCACCTCGGCCACCCCGCGCGACTGCACCACCATCACGATCGGCGCCATCAGCGCAGCCAGCACGCTTTCCAGCAGCACGCTGACGAAGGCGCGCAGCGCGCCGCCGCAGCCGCGCCGTTCCACCGGGTTGGCCAGCAAGGTCAGGTAACCCAGCACCTTGGGCGCGAACAGCGCACCCATGGTGGCCACGAACAGCCACACGATGCGTTGCGGGTCGACCGAGCGCCAATACGTCGCCGGAGAGAACCCCCCGAACGCACCAGCCTCACTGGCCAGGTCCACCGATTCCAGCGGGATGGCGATGCCCACCAGCATCAGCATCGCCCACATCGGCGCGGTGCAGTAATGGCCGATGCCGATCATGAAGTGCCAGCGGCTCACCCAGTGCAGGCCGCGCGTGTGCACCACCGCGCCGTGCTGCAGGTTGCCCTGGCACCAGCGCCGGTCGCGCACCAGCATGTCGGTGAGCGAGGGCGGGCCTTCCTCGTAACTGCCGCGCAGCACCGGCACCAGGTGCAGGGCCCAGCCGCCGCGTCGGATCAACGCGGCCTCGACGAAGTCATGACTCAGCACGTGGCCGCCGAACGGCTTGCTGCCGCCCAGTTCCGGCAAGCCGCAATTGGCCGCGAAAGCCTGGGTGCGGATCATCGCGTTGTGGCCCCAGTAGTTGCTCTCGGCGCCATGCCACCAGGCCACGCCGTAGGCGATCACCGGGCCGTAAACGCGCGCGCCGAACTGCTGCATGCGCGCGAACAGGCTGGTGCCGTTGACGATCAGCGGCAGCGACTGCACCAGGCCCACGTCGTGATGACGCTCCATCGCCCCGGCCAGGCGCACCAGGGTGTCGCCGGTCATCAGGCTGTCGGCGTCCAGGATCAGCATCTGCGGGTAGCCGCCGCCGAAACGCCGCACCCACTCGGCGATGTTGCCGGCCTTGCGCTCGCGGTTGTCGCTGCGGCGCCGGTAGTACAGCACCGGGCCGGCCTGGCCCAGGTGCTGGCGCAGGGCCTCGAACCCGGCCAGCTCCTGCACCGCTATCTCTTCGCGGCGCGTGTCGCTGAGAATGAACACCTCGAAGCGTGTGGCCTGGCCGGTGGCCTGGATCGACTCGCAGATCGCCTGCAACCCGGCCAGCAGCCGGTGCGGGTCTTCGTTGTAGGTGGGCATCAGCAACGCGGTGGTGACCGACAACGTGGGCAAGGGCGCGGCCGGGTCCAGCCCCAGCCGGCGCCTGCGGTTGGTCACGATCAGTGCGAAGCCGGCCAGCGAGCCCAGGAACGACAACACGATCCAGGCGAACAACGGCACGAACAGCGCCAGCAGCAGCAGCTCCAGCAGGCCGAGCCCATCGATGCGCAGCACCCGCCACATCTGCCAGGCCGCCAGGCCGGTCAGCAGCGCCGTGCCGCCAATCATGTAGGTGCGCCGTGCCGGCATGCGCGGCGGCGCACTGGGCAACGGCCGCTGGCTCAGGGTGCCGCTGCGCAGCGACTGCACCGGCATGTCGATGGGCGATGGCGCGGGCAATGTTTCGGTGAGCGCCGGGTCCAGCGGCATGGCTACGCGGTCCATCGATACAGCCAGGTTTCGGAAACCGGCGCGCCATCGCGCAGCAGGCGTGCGTGCAGCTCCACCGCCTGCGCGCCTTGCGGATCCAGCTCGAAACCGATGCGCCAGCCACCGGTGGCCTCGACCCGATGGGCGACCACGTTGTGCAGGCTTCCGGCATTGGCACCGACATCGGCCTGCAGCGTGGTGGCCGGGTCCAGGCCCTGCAGCACGCCACCGGCCAGGTCCAGGATGATCAGCCGGCGCCCGCCCTGTTCGGACGCGCCGATCAGGGTGTTCTCCACGGTGGCCAGCTGCGGCTTCCAGGTGTGCGGCTCGCTCCAATGCAGGCGGTAGTCGAAACGGTGTTCGCGCCCCGGCTGCAGCGGGTGCGCCGGGCGCCAGAACGCGACGATGTTGTCGTGGTATTCGTTGGCAGTCGGGATCTCGACCAGGTGCACGGCGCCCTTGCCCCAGTCGCCCAGCGGCTCCACCCACGCGCTCGGCCGACGCTCGTAGTTGGCCTCGCTGTCGGCGAACTGGTGGAAGCCGCGCTTGCGCTGCATCAGCCCGAAACCACGCGGGCCCTCGTCCTGGAAAGCGCTCTCCTGCACCTGGGCCGGATTGTGCAATGGGCGCCACACCTGCTCGTCGCGCCCGTTGAGCAGGGCCAGGCCATCGGAGTCGTGCACTGCGGGGCGGTAGTCGTCCACCCCCACGCGGTCGTTGGCACCGAACTCGAACATGCTGGTGAGTGGCGCGATGCCCACCCGCGTCAGCGCCACCCGCGGATACAGGCGGCTGCGCACTTCCATCACCGTCTCGGCCCCCGGGCGGATGGCGAAGCGGAACGCACCGGCCACGCTGGGGCTGTCCAGCAGCGCGTGCACGATGACCTCGACGACACCGCGCGCCGGGCGCTGCAGCCAGAACGCGCGGAACATCGGGAATTCCTCGCCATCCGGCGCCGATGTATTGAGCGCCAGTCCGCGTGCCGACAATCCATACGCCTGCCCGCTTGCCACCGCACGGAAGTAGCTGGCGCCCAGGAATGCAGCCACCTCGTCAAAGTAGTCGTCGCGGTTGAGTTGCGCATGCAGGCGCAAACCGGCGAAGCCCAGGTCGCTTTCGGTGGGCGCAGGTGCATCGCCGAAGGTGAACATGTCGGGTTGGTAGACCAGCCGCTGCGCGCGTCCATCGCGCACCTCGTGCATCTCCACCCGCTGCTTGAACAAAAAGCCGCGATGGAAGAACTGCGCCTGGAACGCACCGCCGTCGCGCCACAACGCACGCTCCGGCGCATAGCGCAGGCTGCGGTACTGGTCGTAGCCAAGGCGTTGCAGCGAGGGGGTCAGGGTCTCGTCGGGCCGCTGGTAGGCCTTTGCGGCCAGCGCGCGCGCCAGGCGTGGCACCGTCTCCTCGTCGAACGCCAGACCCGGCGTGGACGCCGCCGCCAGCACCGACGCCAGCGGCGTGGCCGCCAGCAGCGGCAGGCAAATCCCGGCGCGGATCAGATCCCTGCGGTGCATGTGGTGTCCATCGGCGTGGGGGGGGGGAGCGCATCGCAGTCTAGGCAGGCGCGCAGGTGATATGCAAAGAGCTGACCTCGATCGCCAAGGGTGTTGCAGGCCTGACCCAAGAGCATCGCGCCCATGGGGCGCTCCTACAAGAGCATCGCGCCGATGGGGCGCTCCTACAAGAGCATCGCGCCGATGGGGCGCTCCTACAAGAGCATCGCGCCGATGGGGCGCTCCTACAAGAGCATC
>Ga0105045_10005054_pt1 | contig 11560 bp, 7 predicted proteins | sample MAT02_FD_78089 | JGI IMG/M metagenome (GOLD analysis project Ga0105045, IMG submission 78089) | Freshwater microbial communities from Lake Fryxell liftoff mats and glacier meltwater in Antarctica - MAT-02 (megahit assembly) | ecosystem: Environmental > Aquatic > Freshwater > Ice > Liftoff... | reverse complement strand
TGGAAGCGGCCCATCGGGAACGGGATGTCGTTCTTCACTGGAGCCTCGATGGCGAGCACTTGGGCAGCACACGTGGAGAGCACCGCATTGCCGTGGACCTTCAACAGGGGCGGCACGAGCTAACTTTGACCGACCAACACGGTCGCTTCCGTTCAACCTACTTCACAGTAGAACGTAGCAAGACCTCCAAGCAGTGACCATGCGCCTTCCCCTCTTCGTGATCCTTCTCCTGAACAGTGTCTTCAGCATGGCGCAACCGGACACCCTGTTCGTGCCTTCGGGCGATACGCTCTTCTCATTTGCTGTGCAGTATGGACCAATGAAAGATGTGGAGCAGTTCACGCGCATCGGGCGATACACGCACGATACCACTCTCGTCGCGGTACGCTTGCAATACAAACGCGGGAAACCATCGGGAACGTACCGGGCTTTCTTTCCGGATGGACGCCCCTTGATCTTCGCAGTCTATGGTTGGGGATCGTTGAGCGGAGATTGGACCGAGTACGATGAATTCGGCCGGATCACCACCAAGGGCCAGTATAGCAATGGACTGCGCGACGGAACTTGGGCTTTCCGAACCGAAGAGATCGTAGGGAAGTACAAGGCTGGGCTGAAGCACGGCAAATGGAGGACCTTCTCCAACGGCAGACTGATCCGGATCGACAAATTCCACAATGGAGAACCTGTTCAGGGTGGGTCTTTCCGCATGCAATAACACGCGATCACAGAAAGACTTTCTTCACACTGCTTAACACGGTTCGAACAACCAGCGTAGCCTTCCGCGCGTTACACAACATACATTGGTGCCTTCCCGGAACCCTTCCACATGAAGTTCATTCGCACATTCACTGCTTTCTGCTTTCTGGCCTTCGTACACGTAGCACCCGCACAGGAAGATCCCAGCACGAATGGTAAGATCAACTCACTGCTTTACCACATAGACCGCATGTATGTGGATGAAGTGGACAAGAAGAAGCTGGTGGATGCAGCGATCGTGCGCATGTTGGAGGAGTTGGACCCCCACTCCATCTACATCCCCAAAGAGGAATTGGAGGAAGTGAACGAACCCCTCAAAGGCAATTTCGAGGGCGTCGGCATCCAGTTCAACATCATCCGGGATACCATCTATGTGGTGGATGCGATCGCTGGCGGTCCATCGGAGCGCTTGGGTATCCGTTCGGGCGATCGGGTTGTTGCCATCGATGGTGAAACGGTGGCAGGAGTCGATTTTAAGAACAGTGACGTAATGAAGCGCCTGCGTGGCAAGAAGGGCACCAAAGTGAACGTGGCGATCCTGCGTAGGGGAGAGTCCGATCTGCTTGACTTCACCATCACACGTGACAAGATCCCGATCTATAGCGTAGAAGCCTCTTACATGGCTTCGCCGTCCGTCGGTTACATCAAGGTGAGCCGCTTCTCGGCCACTACGATGAAGGAGTTCCGGGAGAAAATGGATGAACTGAAGCGGGCCGGCATGCAAGACCTTATTCTGGACCTTCAGGGCAATGGCGGCGGATACCTGCGCACAGCCATTGAGATGAGCGATGAGTTCCTGGGTGAAAGCAAACTCATTGTCTACACCGAAGGTCGCAATGCACCTCGAGAAGACACCTACGCAACGAAAGAGGGTCGCTTTGAGAAAGGCAAGCTGGTGGTCCTCGTTGACGAAGGTTCGGCCAGTGCGAGCGAGATCGTAAGTGGTGCCGTGCAGGATTGGGACCGCGGGCTGATCATCGGGCGTCGGAGTTTCGGAAAAGGGCTGGTGCAAAGGCCGGTCATGCTTCCCGATGGATCTGCGGTGCGCCTTACCGTTTCCCGCTACTATACCCCTTCGGGCCGCTCCATCCAGAAGTCCTATGAAGACGGTGTTGAAGCATACCAGCGAGAAAAGTCGGACCGCTTCGCCAGTGGGGAACTGACCAACCCGGATAGCCTGCACATGGTGGATACCGTGCGTTACTATACCATGAATAAACGGGTTGTGTATGGCGGTGGTGGCGTAATGCCCGATGTGTTCGTCCCGATCGACACCACGCAGAGTTCGGCCTATTTCGGACAATTGGTGCGCCGTGGAGTGCTCAACACATTCGCGCTGAACCATGTGGATGAGAACCGGGCAAAGCTGCTGGCCACCTACCCTGATCCAGAGTCCTACCGGACCAAATTCAGTGTGGGACCAGTGATGCTGGAGGCTTTGGCCGCAGAGGCTGAAAAAGAAGGCATTGAGCGTGACGCCGAAGGACAGGAACGTTCACAAGCCTTGATCGAACTCCGGCTGAAGGCCTTGATCGCCAGGGATCTTTGGAACACCTCGGCCTATTGGCAAATGATCAATGCGGACAACCCGGTGGACCGCAGCTTCCAGAAAGCCCTTGAAGCCCTTTCCGACAATACGTTCCAGCGCATGGGCATGGCCAAGTACTAACGTGCTTGCGTCCTGAACGATCGGAGCTGGCCGGCGAACTACCCGCACGGGCACCTGTTAATTGATCGTTAAGGCGTTTGAACTGCACCTACTTCGCGCTAATTTCGCACTCCGAAAAACACCACCGAAGAAAACACGCCCCTATGAAAGACAAGATCCAGATCGCGCTGCTTTCCGTGATCGCCGTGGCCCTCGTAGCCCTTGCTGTATCACAATTCGCCGGAGACAGTTCCACCTCAGCGGCTCCGAGTAACGTCGTGGCCAGCAACGTGGCAGCCACCAGTGTTCCAGGCACACCGGATCCAAATGCCTCCACTGCCTTCGACCCTATGGCAAACGCTGGTGAAGTGGTAGACAACACCCCTAAGACGGTCGTTGCTTTTGCCAAGCCAGAGCACGACTTCGGGAACATCAAGCAAGACAGTGATAACAAGTACGTTTTCAAGTTCACGAATACCGGCAATGAGCCCCTGATCATCGAGTCTGCCACTGGCTCATGCGGTTGCACAGTACCGAACTACCCCAAGCAGCCCATTGCCCCAGGCGCCACGGGTGATATCGAAGTTGAATACAAGCCCGGCAAGCAGGAGAACGCACAGTCCAAGACCGTGACGATCGTGGCCAACACAGAGCCGCGCGAGACCGTTCTGCGCCTGAAGGCCTTTGTGGAAAAGACCAGCTAAGCAAAGCTTCGCCTAACCGAAGAGCCCCCTACCGCTTGCTGCGGTCGGGGGCTTTTCAAGTTCATGGACCAACTGTTCAGCCGACCAAGCTGTCGATCGCAGCCGCCAAACGGTGATCCTTGGCTGTGACGGTATCACCCGCATCATGGGTGCTTAGGCTTATCTCGACCTTGTTGTAGACATTCGTCCAGGTCGGATGATGAGCCATCTTCTCCGCAAGCAGGGCCACGCGCGTCATGAAGGCGAACGCTGCACTGAAGTCCGGGAACTGGAACGTGCGATGCAAGGCACCGTCCTGTTCGATCCACTTGTTCTCATTCATCGGTGAAGGGGTATTTGTATGGTGCGCATGCCAGAGGATTGGGGTTCCACCAGCTTCATCTCTTCCAACAAGTGCCCCGCACCGGCGAATTTGTCTATGATGAAGAGGATGAACCGCGTATCCACGCAGATGTTACGGCACTTCTCAGGATCGAACTGGATGTCGCTCATAGTACTCTCCCAAGTCCGGTCGAAATTGAGACCGATGAGTTCTCCTCGACCATTGAGCACCGGGCTGCCGCTGTTGCCCCCTGTGGTATGCAGGGAACTGGTGAAACACAAGGGCACGGTCCCGTTCACAGCATATCGACCGTAGTCCTTCTTGTTGTGCAATTCGATCAAGCGCTGGGGTATATCGAATTCTGTATCGCCAGGAATGTACTTGGCTATGGCCCCATCCAGGGTCGAGAAGGCCCCATAGGCAACAGCATCGCGCGGCTCACTTCCTTCCACTTGGCCATACGACAAGCGCAGGGTGCTGTTGGCATCGGGCCAATAGGTCTTCTCGGGATACAGTTCCATCATGCCTTTCAAGTAGGTGCGCATCGCTGTTTCGATGCGGTCGCTGAGTTCCGCGTGCGTAGGGCGCACCTGCTCCAGAAAGGAGGTGAAGAAGCTGCGCGAGGTGCGGAACGCTGGATCTGCGGCCAGCCTCTTAACGGCCTTGGCACTGAGTCGGCTCATAGCCTTGTCCAACCGCTCGGCCGAGACGAAAACACTCTTGGCGTAAAGTGCTTCGATGGCCGCATCGGTGCTCCCTTTGTGTCGGGTATCGATCTCCTTCAATATGTCCGGAGCCAAGGCCGGATCGATGTGTGCTCTGTAAATGGGAAGCAGGGCCTTGAATACGCGCTTGTCCACGTCCACATCGTAGTCCTTGAAGTAGGCCGCTGAGCCTGCTTTCAGCTTTGCCAACTCTCCTTCCAGCTTCCCTTCGGCCACCAACGCGCTGTAGTTCTCGATCACGTTGCGGTAGCCATCTGCGAAGCGCAACACCTCTGGACCATAGTAGACCATTTCAACGAAGAGGTCCCTTGCCATGGCAAAGGGTACGTACTCAGAATACACGACTTCCAGTGCATCCAATGCATCGGCGAATTCAGGGGCTCCTTGCTCACGGGCCTTTACCCTGTATGTTTGCTCGTAGTTCCGTTTGTTCTCCAAGGTATTCAGCTCCTTCAGTCCGCGCAACTCGCCGATCCACTTCTTCCAGGCGTTGCTGATGGACGATTGTTTGTCGGCATACTGGATGCGGGTAAGATCGCTCGAACGCATGGCCCCATCGATGACCTCCAAGCTGGCCGTACGCATCGCGATACGAACAGGATCTGCACGATCCATGACGTGCTCAACAGCATACGAACTCAGATACCGCTGCGTATTGCCCGGGAAGCCGAAGATCATGGCGAAATCCCCCTCTCTCACTCCTTCGAGACTGATGGGAAGTACGTGACGCGGGGTGTATGGCACATTCGTTTCGGACGGGTCGGCTGGAAGGTTGTCCGGGCCGGCATAGATCCGGAATAGGCTGAAGTCGGCATTGTGCCGTGGCCACATCCAGTTGTCGGTATCGCCCCCGAACTTGCCGATGGAACTTGGCGGAGCGCCCACAAGGCGCACATCCCGGAAGGTCTCGGTAATGATAACGTAGTAGGAATTGCCATGGTTGAAAGGGCGAACAACAGCGCGGTAGTGCGTGCCTGCTATCGCGTCGGCCGTGATCGTTGCTGCCAAGCCTTCAATGGCCAAGCGCCGCTGTGCCTCGTTGAGTTCCTTGGCCAATTTGGGCAGGATGCGATCCGAAACATCCTCCATCCGCACCACCAATGTGGCAGTAAGGCCGGGATTGCGCAGCTCACGGTCGATCGCAGAAGCCCAGAAACCGTCCTTCAGGTAGTCATTCTCCAACGAGCTTTGCTCCTGGATCTGGCTGAACCCGCAATGATGATTGGTGAGGATCAAGCCCTTGTCGCTGATCACACCCGCTGTACATCCACCCCCGAACAACACGATCGCATCCTTGACGCTGCCGTGGTTGATGCTGTAAACGTCCTCTGCTGTGATCCGCAGCCCGGCTGTGTGCATGTCACCTTCGATGCTCTTGAGCAAGGTGGGAAGCCACATGCCCTCGTGGGCCTGGACCGTGACGCTAAGGAGAAAAAGGAATAACGAGACGAAACGACGCACCATTCGGAAGTATCTTACTTGGACCAACACCGGTCCGGGGGGCCAAATTACTGTGCGTGGGGCCTCCTCAGGAGACTATGGTGCCGGCCGCTCGAAAGTCGCAGGAGAAGGGAGCTCTTCCTTATCCACCACTTCTGCAATGAACCACGCTAATAGCACGATCAATAGCAGGGCCATGAATGCCTTGGGATCCTTGTACAAGGGTTTGCGGTGCATGAGGTGGGATGCACGCTGGTAATTGTAAAGCAGGCGTTCTGGGTCGCGGTACCGCGCGATCTCGGCATCGGTAGGCTCCGGCGGTCGGCCTTCGGGCGATATGCGGTAGCGTTGTTTCATGCCCTTGGCGAAAGGTAGGTGCGTAGGTTGGCCAGCACCCGATGGGTGCGCATCTTGGCCGCATCCTCACCGATACCGAGCACCTGGCCCAGTTCGGCAAAACTCATTCCATCCATGTAGCGCAGTTCGATCAAGCGCGCTTTGTCCTCCGGCAGGCGCCCGAGGGCCGAAGCAAGCTGGTGCAACTCGTCGTCATCCTTCGTAATACCCATTTCCTCGCACATCCCGCGCACCTCCGCATAGCTCATGTCCATAACGACCTCCTTGCGCTTTCGCCAGTGCATGCGCAGCTCGTTGAGCGCGATACGATACAGCCAAGCTCGGAAAGGAAGGCCTCGGGGTTCGTAACGCGAAAGGCCAAGCATCGCCTTGAGAAAAGTCTGCTGCGTAAGGTCTGCGGTCAGCTCAGGTTGTCCAGCTCTACGCAGAATGAACCTGAACACCGGGTTGAAATACAATTCGTACAGGGGAGCGAATCGGCTTGGATCGGCTTTCGCCGCCATGACCAGTGTCGTATCGTCCTGTTCCTGCATGGTTACCTGATACAAGCAATGCCAAGGTGGCTACCAAGTAACGCAAGTTCGCTGAACCGGGTCTGTGTCAGGCACTTGTAACCTGCAATGGGGGAAAGCGTAGAACGGGGCGCTCCGGACGTTACTTGGACGTATCGCGTACGGGGTTAAACATAGCTCCAATGCCCACTACTCTAAGGCATTTCTCTGCTTCAACGAGGCTCGTGCTGTTCAGCGCGCTGCTACATCTGGCACTTGCAGGCCATGCTCAACCCACCTCCTGGGCGTGGGGCAATGCCTACAGCAGCACTGGAGATGAACAGGTGAACGACGTGGCCGTCGATCGCACCAACGGCTGGATCTATGCGATCGGAACCTATGAGCAAGCTGGCCCTTTCGGACTTCCAGCCCCCGGCGGCGGCGGGGATGCATTCCTGGCCAAATTGGATATGAATGGCGCGGTGCTTTGGAGCCGAAGCATTGGAGGGAGCCAGGATGAGGAAGGACTTGGGGTCGCCGTTGGGCCGAATGGCAATGTGTATGTCACCGGTTCATTCCGCAGTACACTATCCTTGACGATACTCACGAGCACAGTTAGCATCCCGAATGGAGGTGGTACCGATGCATTCCTAGGCAGCTATTCCCCGACCGGAGCACTTCAGTGGATGCAGTCCATCGCAAGTTCTTCCAACAACAGCGGAGTATCTGTCGCAGCCAATGCTTCAGGCGTTTTCGTGTATGGTCTATTGCGTGGCAATACCACATTCAACGGCACCCCGTTAAGCTCCAGCAACTCATTTGGAGCACAACTATTCCTTGCGCGGTACCAACACACCGGTGGCTCGCCGGCATGGGTGATCGCTGGCGGCGGGGATGGCGACGACCTCGCAGAAGGCATGGCTGTGGATGACCAAGGTGTGGCCTTGATTGGATCCTTTCGGGGTGCCCAATTCCACTGGAGGAATGCCGCTGGTACAGTGAGCTCCACCACCAGTTGCACCAATACAGGAAACAACGGATATATCGCCCGAGTACTGAACAATGGAACCGTCCAGTGGACGAAACTGCTTGACACCCCGAGCTCGCATACGAACAGCCACCCTGCTGTAGGACTATCCAATGGCAACGTCTTCATTGCAGGTCGCAGCCATGCGGAAACCGTTTTCCCAGGGCTTGGGCCGATCTCCCAAGGAAGTGCGCACGACCTTATGTACCTAGCTCGCTTGAGCGGAGTGAATGGTGACGCCTTGTGGGTGCGCACCGCTGCCGGCATCGATGAACATGCTTCACAAGGGCTGCATCTGGCCACCGGTCCGCAAGGCCAACTGTATGTATCGGGCGTATTCACTGGCTCCCTCACACTCGATAACGGCACCCTGTTCAGTGGCGGCCAAGGATCCGAACTTCTCATAGCCCGTTTCGACCAGAACGGAGCACTGATCTGGGCGCGGTCGGAATCGGCCACGGGGGATGAGTTTGCAAAGGCACTGTCGGTAAGCAACGATGGGACTCTGATCGTTGCTGGTGTCTACGACCAACAGCTAAGCCTGCCACCGTTCACCCATTCCACCGGCTCATCTTCGAGCGCCTTCGTTGCGCGCATGAATGATCCGATCTGGAATGCATCCACCACCGACTTTGCGCGCTGGAAAACGCTTCCGGACCTATGCACCACGACAGCACCGATCGACCTGAACACACGGCTCAAGGGCCACGCAGATGCGTGGTCCAACCAGACCGGTGTGGGCAGTGCGGATCTGGCTCTGGGCGCACCGGACGGACAGGGTGGCCTTTTCGCCACAGCAGCAACCACGGGTGTGCTTGATCTAGGCGACACGGTGCTTACCAGCATGCGCGTGGACATTCGCGTGCGTATGGTGAGCAGCGGCATGCCATCCCGGATCCGTATCGCCTACTCGCTGGACGGCGTTACCTATAGTTCCCACGGCAGCGAGCCACAGATAAACTCCACCAGCTTTGTGGATCTGCAGATCTATGCCCCCATCCCCTTCCGATACCTCCGGATCACACTGCCAAGCACTGCGCCCAACAGTCCATTCGAACTCGATGGCATCGCCTTTCTGAATGAAACCCTTGCGGGTGGAACGTGGTCTGGAATGGGTGTTTCAGCAGCTGGTGTCTTTGATCCCGCTTCAACAAGTGGCTTGGTGCCGATCACATATACCGTCCAACAAGGCTTGCAATCGTTGGTCACCACGCGGTCGATCTGGGTATCTCCACCGCCAACAGGAACCATCACTGGACCATCCACGATCTGTCCAGGGAACAATGGAGCACAACTCACCATTGCTGGTCTTAGCCAATATGCAAGTGTCGTTAGTTGGTCCAGCTCTCCGGATGGTGTGACCTGGACAACTGTGGGAGGTGCTCAGATGATGCTTCCATTGAATGGGTACACAGGAAGCCCGCAGTTCATTGCCCGTCTCAATGCTCGTGGCTGTGTAAGTACACAGAGCAACATGATCACAGTAGCTGTGACCGACACGACCCCACCGGCGATCATCGGGTGTCCGAATGCGCCTATCGTTGTGGACTCACCATCCAACGGGTGCAGTGCCACAGTGAGTTGGAACCTACCCACCGCTTCGGATAATTGCAGCGGTGTTGTAATTAGCCAGACGCAAGGTCTTCCACCAGGCAGCAGCTTCCCTGTAGGCTTCACCACCATCACCTACACGGCAGTCGACCTCACCGGTAACCTTACCAATTGCTCATTCCTTGTCGAAGTGCGCGATGTGACCGATCCAACGATCACTTGCCCGGCAGGTATCGTAGTAACCGCTACTCCGGGACTATGCGGTGCTTTGGTGACCTTCCCGACCGCCATCGCTTCTGACAACTGCGGAGTGGCCTCGATCACGAACAATGCTCCTGCTGTATTTCCGCTGGGTGTTACCACTGTGATCTGGACCGTGACCGACAACGCCGGTCGCTCGGGTACGTGTACTCAAACGGTTGCGGTAACGGACAACATCGCTCCAACCATCTTGGGCTGTGTTGCCAACATGTTCGTGAGCACTCCTGCCGGTGCTTGCAGTGCGACGGTCTCTTGGACCGCACCCACTGTATCCGACCAATGCCCCGGTGCGACGATCTCACAAACAGCAGGTCTTGTCAGCGGAAGTTCATTCCCTGTGGGCATCTCGATCGTCACGTATGCTGCCGTTGATGCCGCGAACAACCCATCTACGTGCTCCTTCGCGGTAACTGTCAGCGATGTGACGGTGCCTTCCTTCTCCTTCTGCCATCAGGATCTGGCCGTGAACGCCGTGTCGGGAAGCTGTACAGCACCCGTATCCTATATCACCCCTACGGCAGCGGACAACTGTCCCGGGGTCACCCTCACACGCACGTCTGGTCCCGTGAGCGGTGCCTTGTTCCCCATTGGCACCACGGCTGTTGTACACCGGGCCACCGCTACCAACGGGCAGTTCACCGAATGCACCTTCTGGGTCACCGTTTTCGATGCGCAAGCACCGCTGATCTCTGGCTGCACCTCGCTTTCCGTGAACTCGAATGCGGCCACTTGCGGAAGACCGGTCAGCTATTCGACCCCGACCGTATCGGATAACTGCGCGGGATGTCCAGTGGGCAGCCCGGGCGGAGCCACACTTATCGGAACCTATCAAGGGCGCACCTATTTCCTGAGCAACAACAGCTCGACCTGGAGGAGCGCGAACAATACCGCCATCTCCAGTGGTGGACACCTTGCGGTTGTGCGAGATGCGGCCATGGATACTTGGCTGCGCAGCGCTGCGACAGCGAGTGCAGGCTCGACCGTCCCGTACTGGATCGGTCTGAACGATATCACGACCGAAGGAACATGGCGGTGGACCAATTCCTCTACTGTGGGTTACACGAACTTCGACGTTGGCGAACCCAACAGCCTAGGCGGGAACGAAGACTATGCCGAGGTCAAGTCCAACGGCACATGGAATGATGAAAAGACGACATCTTCAAGACGCTTTGTCGTAGAAGTTGAAGGTAGTTGCAACACTGCGCAGCTTGGTTCTGGTCTCGCGAGCGGAAGCCTATTCCCGGTCGGAACAACGCCCGTGACCTACACCGTGACCGATGCTGCTGGTAATTCTAACTCCTGCTCGTTCACCGTGACGGTGATCGACAACATTGCACCCACCGTCTCCTGCCTGACCAACATCAGCATGAATGCTGCACCCGGTATCTGTGGTGCCGTGGTGAACTATAGTGATCCGATCGGAACGGACAACTGCGCAGGTGCAACTACCGTTCGTACTGCTGGCCTAGCGAGCGGAGCGACCTTCCCCATCGGCGTGAGCACCGTGATCTACACCGTGACCGATGCGGCTGGTCTCACTTCAAGCTGTTCGTTCACTGTGACGGTGGTCGACAACAGTGCACCCACCATCTCTTGCCCTGCGAACATAAGCGTGAATGCAGCACCCGGTATCTGTGGTGCAGCGGTGAACTACACTGACCCTATCGGAACAGACAATTGCGCTGGAGCAACGACAGCTCGCACTGCTGGCTTCGCGAGCGGAGCGACATTCCCGATCGGCGTGAGCACCGTGACCTACACCGTGACAGATGCGGCTGGACTCACTACAAGCTGTTCGTTCACCGTGACGGTTATCGACAACGTACCACCGACCATCTCCTGCCCTGCAAACATCAGCGTGAATGTGGCCGCTGGTTCCTGTGGTGCGTTGGTGAACTACACTGACCCCATCGGAACAGACAACTGCACCGCCACGACCACGACCCGCACTGCCGGCCTCGCTAGCGGATCCTCCTTCCCGATCGGCGTGAGCGTCGTGACCTATACCGTGACAGATGCTGGTGGACTCAGCGCGACCTGTTCATTCACCGTGGCGGTGGTCGACAATATTGCACCCACCATCTCTTGCCCTGCGAACATCAGCATGAACGCAGCACCCGGTATCTGTGGTGCGGTGGTGAACTACACTGACCCCACCGGAACAGACAACTGCACGGGAGCAACGACTGCTCGCACTTCAGGCCTCGCAAGTGGAAGCACTTTCCCGATCGGCGTAAGCACCGTGACCTACACTGTGACCGATGCGGCTGGTAATTCT
>Ga0105045_10005053_pt1 | contig 11560 bp, 6 predicted proteins | sample MAT02_FD_78089 | JGI IMG/M metagenome (GOLD analysis project Ga0105045, IMG submission 78089) | Freshwater microbial communities from Lake Fryxell liftoff mats and glacier meltwater in Antarctica - MAT-02 (megahit assembly) | ecosystem: Environmental > Aquatic > Freshwater > Ice > Liftoff... | reverse complement strand
GTTTCGTAGTAACTCGAAGAAAACTTGCCGACAGCGATGGCCTCACCCTGAGAAAGCTAGCACATTCGCGAGCTGACTTGCTTGACTCGCGGTCTTGCCTGCAAACGGAAATTTTCCTATTTACCCAGGTATGCGAGACAACCTTGGGAAATCAATGACCGGAATCAATTGGCTGCACGTGAGGTCCTTTTGCCGCTCGCGTCTCTACCTATTCCGTTCGTCAGCAAGTTGGCTCCTGTCGTTGACGATCTTGCTTTTGCTCCATCGCGGAATCGGCGCGCAAATCAACCTTGCGCCCCCCAATCAGCCGCATTCTGTCCAAAACAATCCTCCTTCTCTTCCGCCTTATCCCACTGCACAAACAAACTCTTTTCCAGCGCAAGCCAACTTTCCACCTGCAAACAATGCGTATCCCGCAACCCAACAGGATGGATACCAGCAAGCTCAACTCTCACCTGCTAGCCCGCAGTTTCGGACCGCTAGTCAGCCCAATTTTCGATCCCAACCATTACCCGATGCGCAGCCTCCTGGCCCACAGCCCCAGGGAGCTCAACAACAGGTCGTCCAAGTGCTCGGTGGCCAAGTCCCTGCTGCGCTTCCAGGGCTCCAGAACCCTGCGCCGCCGGTTGGCACTGGGGCCGCCCAGGTTCCTGTTGCAACACCGCAATCGTCTACGCCCGTCAGCGACGCTGTTTCAATTACTCCAGAGGCTGTCAGCAACCGACTTCAACAACTGCAGGCGGCAACCGACCTCGAGCCGACGCTCAAGCAGACACTGACCGCAACGTACGAAGCGATCTATGCGGAACTGAAAAGCCGTGCGGAGAGCGAGAAAGTGATTCGCGAGTACATCGCGGCTTATGACGCGGCTCCGGCTGCAACCGCTGAGGCTAAGAAACGAAAAGAAAATCCGCGACCTCGAATCGTGTTTTACGAAGGAACTCTGGAATTTACCTCTCGAATTGAAACACTCCAGTCCTATCAACTCGAAGTTCAAGCGCTCGCTCAAGCCGCCACAGACGGTCGCATCCGGGTGGAAACGGCTATCGTGTCTCGCGAGGCTAGACGCAAAGAACTCCCAGGACTTCTCACCGACGACAAAAATTCGATCAAGAAGCTCAACGAAGAACTATCGCTACCGGCTGTCGATGGAATCGATCCGCGAATTCGTGAAGCCGATACGCTGCTGCGGCGCGCTAAACTCTTGGCCCTCAATGAACGTACTCGTCGACTCGAACAAGAGCAACGCACCTATGATGCAGAGCAGGAGTTGCTGCCTATCACCAAAGAAGTCTTGTTGGCCGAGGAAAAATTCCAACGGGGCAAACTGAAAGAGGTTACGGACGAACTTAGCAAACGTCGTGAGATTTTAATCTCCAATCAAAAGAATGTTGCAGAGGGGCTGGTTCTACAATCAGCACCCGAAAACAAAAAACTGGCAGAACAGTTGGTTAAGCGTTCCGACGATTGGCTACGACTTGCTCAGCAAAACTCTTCTCTGCGAATGGAAGTGGACGCAGCAGCTGCAGAATTGAAGCTTTGGACAGATAGGTTCAAAATCATGTCCGAGCGCATCTCTCCCAAAAGTGCCAAACACGTCTCCAACTTCAACAGTTGGGTTGGACTGATGCTTCGAAAGCAACGCAACGAGCTTCCCGATATCAACCAGTTGGCACTCAAGCAGCGAGACTATCAGACCAGGATCTTATCTACGCAAACCCTGATTCTCGAGTTGGATGATTGGAAAGCTTCGTCGGCCCCAAACTTGGACTCCGCACAGCCCACCATTACTGATAGCGCGCTGGAGCAGTTCGCAAATGCACCTAATCGCGATCAAAATCGTACGCTCCAGGCATTGGAACTGCGGCTAGTCGACGACTTCCGTCGCGATGCCAACGGCTACTTTGACAGCTTGTTCGCTCTTGCGGAGGCCAATCAAAAGACGATCGATCAGGTGCGGCTATATCGTTCTTTTATCGATGAGCACGTGCTCTGGATTCGATCCAGCGAACCGATCAGCAAGTCGGATTTTCAGCAATTATGGCCTTCGCTCCAATGGCTTTTCGATTTGCAAAACTGGAATGGCATTCCTTTGCAACTTTATAATGATTTCCTTACGCATCCTTGGGGCTATGTACTCGGTGCTTCCTGTTATTTAACTTTGCTGGTCAACCTAAAACGATTCAAGAAACATATCCAAGCTCAAGGTGCTATTGCAACCAAGTCCAACTGCACTTCGTTTATCCCCACGGCCAAAGTCGTAGTGGATTGCGCATTGCTCAGTTCTCCGCTAGCATTGTTGCACCTGATAGTGGGTTGGCGATTGATGAGCACTTCGGATGGTAACGCGTTTGTAAACGCGATTGCCACGGGCTTATTGGTTAGCGCCAGATACTTTTTTCCATTGGAAATGATTCGGCAACTCAGTCGTGCAGGTGGTTTGGCCGAAAGCCACTTTCAATGGCCCACGCGAACCAACCAGCTGCTTCGCAAGAACCTGCGATGGTTCATCGACTTGGCGATTCCAGCAGTCACTATTGTTGGAATAGTAGCTCAATTTGGGGAAACGCGTTGGGAAAATTCGCTCGGGCGGCTGACCTATATTTTATTGATGTCGCTGTGTTTCATTTACCTGTTGATCTTGCTCCATCCTCGTCGAGGCGTGTTCAGCGATTTCATGAGCCGCAATGCAGGCGGTTGGATCGATCGACTGAAGTACATTTGGTACGCTGGCTTCGCGTTTGGTCCTTTGGCTCTGATGGCCATGAGCTTGATGGGCTACCATTACACAGCCATCCGATTGACGATGCTTTTGCATACGACGTTTATCACGCTGGTCGGATTGATGTTGCTCTCAAGTATGATTCGTCGATGGCTGTTGCTGCGTCGGCGGGAAATAGTGGTTTCCCAAGCCCGACAAAGGCTCGAGGAAGCGAGACGGCGCGATCCGGGTGGTGCCGCCAACAATGCAATCCATGCGGGCGCCATGGCTAGCGCAGTCGATTCTCAATCCGACTTGGCTCAGATCAACGCTCAAACGATTCGACTCGTAGGCAGCACTCTCATCTTTGCGGCGATCGGCGCGGTCGCGTTTATCTGGTCCGGCGTCTTACCAGCCGTAGGAGTACTCGAATCGGTACACTTATGGACCGTTCAAGGCGCCTCGCCTGACAAGACAATTCCGATCACGCTCGCCGATCTCTTCGTTGCGATTCCGATCGCGATCATGACTGCCGTAGCCGCTCGGAATCTCCCGGGGCTTCTCGAGATCGCGTTGCTCCAACACTTGCCGCTCGAGAACGCAGTGCGATACGCCATCGCCTCGCTCTCACGGTATACGTTGTTGATCTTGGGAATTGCGTTGACCTTCAACAGCATTGGTGTTAGGTGGTCCAGCATTCAGTGGCTTGTCGCAGCGTTAGGCGTTGGCTTGGGCTTTGGTCTTCAAGAGATCTTTGCCAACTTCGTATCCGGCTTGATCTTGCTATTCGAACAACCGATTCGCGTCGGAGACGTTATCACGTTAGGCGATACAACCGGCAGCGTGTCTCGAATTCGCATGCGAGCGACCACGGTCACCAATTTTGATCAACAAGAGTTGATCATTCCAAATAAAGATTTGATCACGGGTCGACTTCTCAATTGGACACTCACTGACTCAACCAACCGCATCGTTATCTCGGTTGGCGTATCGTACAATTCCGATCCGGAACTTGCTTGCTCTTTGTTGCGAGAGGTCTGTGCAAATCACCCAAATGTCCTTAAAGAACCTCCACCGACTGCATACTTCGAAGAATTTGGTGACAGCAAGCTTGATTTGAAAGCAAGATTATATCTCGCCAATTTGGATCAGCGCCTACCGACGCGTCATGATTTGCACACTCAGATCTTAAAGCGATTCGCAGCAGCAGGCATCGAAATCTCCTTCCCTCAACGCGACCTACATTTGCGAAGTGTCCCAAAAGAGTTTGCAGCGATCTTAAAGGGAGAAAAGGGAGTGCCGCTGGGCGCGAAGTCGAGCACTGCTTCTTCAGTGACAGCCAGCGAGTTTCCGGCGGCTACGATGGACCCCGGAAAAAACGGCAAGTTCCAGGGGGACTAGAGGGCTTGTTGTAAATTGTGTGCGAAAGTATCGGAAGCATCCAGCCGCAGGAAGGGTGGGTCGAACCCCCATAATTGGCTCGATCTACGCCCGCAAAATTTTGCTAGCCAATTTTCAAAATCGAAAATTACGGACTGGATTTTTCGTCGAGACATTCGGTAGAATTAAGTGTTCATGAATTGGGTCGATTCGCAGTCAAAACATTTTATTCCCGAAATAGCAATTCTTTTTCGTTTCGATGTTTCAAAGGAGAATGAGTGATGTCTGCAGATTGGTTTTTCATGAAAAAAGGTTTTTTTGGTAAGTCGAAGACTGTGGGCCCGATTGCGGAATCCGACTTCTTGCGCAAGATAGAGAAGGGAGAAATTTCACCCGAAACGATGGTTTCGAGCACTTCGAAAACTCATGGCCACTGGATGCATTTGAAAGAGATTCGTGCTGGTCTCCAGCATTGGAAAAAATCTCATCCATCCGCAAATGGTGCAGCGTAAACTATGCCTAGTCATAGCAATTGGCGACACCAGCAATAAAACTCTCTAACATGTATTGTCAGCATTTGCTGGCATACTCATTCCGAAGTTGAGGTCCGTCTTGACCTTGGCCCTGCGATCTAGTTACTCTCGATTCTGGGTGACATCTAATTCTATGTTGATTTGGAAATGGCTAGTGCATCGACCACGTAATGGTTGTGGTTCGATCGTAGAGGAAGCCGCCAAGGCTTCCGGCAATTTCACCGCAAGAATTCCAGATGCACACCGAAACTCTTGGCGAGTTTCGCCACCAGAAAATCAACGTGGATGAGGCACTACGCTCGCAATGACAAAAATCGATCGCTATCTGCTGTTTTTGTACTCCCGCGTATTTTTGATTTGTTTTTTGACGTTGTCGGGACTGCTCATCGTCATCCAGCTCTTCACCAACCTAGATGAACTGATGGCGTACGGAAAAGTTCGAGGTAGCTTCGTGCTTGGACTCGCAGAGTACTTCAGTCCTTACATGCTCAACATCTACGACCGGATGTGTGGCTTCTTGACTTTGTTGGCCACCATGTTCGTGATTTCCTGGTTGTATCGGACGCACGAAATGACAGCGTTGCTTGCTGCAGGCATCAGCAAAGGCCGAATCCTTCGCCCCATTTTGGCTCTGTCGGCTATCCTCATTTTGGTCGCAGCCATTTCGCGAGAGTACTTAGTCCCTCGCTATTCAACCATGCTTAGCAAGACACCACAAGAACTCTTGGGTGAGAGCATCCGTCCTATTCGGCCAACCGAGGACGTTGAAATGGGGATACTTATTGCGGGTCGAAATCTCCAGCCAGCCAATATGTTGATCAATCAACCCATCTTCCGCTTCTTAGGACCAGCCTCAGCTGTTACTCAGCAGATAACGGGTTACTCCGCCAAATTTTTGGAGGGGGACGAAACCCATCCAGCAGGCTACTTAGTATTGGACCCCAAGTCGGCTGATCCACTCTCTGGAAAGAATTCAGTACGGACTGAGATGGGTGATTTTCTTCTTTTGCCGATCGATACGGCGTGGCTGAAACCCAATGAGTGTTTCGTGCCGAGCAAGCTGGAGTTTGATGTGTTGCGAGGGGGAACGGCCAAGCAATTTGCATCGACCAGCGATTTGATCTGGCGGATGCGAAATCAGTCCCACTATTACGGTGCCGAGTTGACTGTCATCGTGCATACTCGATTCATTCAGCCGCTTTTGGATTTCACCCAGCTTTTAATCGGGATTCCGATGATTCTTTCCAACCGTAACCGCAACTTAGTGAGCATGTTGATTTCATGCGTTCTTGGTTACGCAACGTTTTTCGGCGTCAGTATTGGCATGCACACGTTGGGAGCCACCGAGACCCTGCTAAGTCCGGCAGCGGCGGCCTGGGCTCCACTTCTGATCTTCGGCCCCTTCGCATGGGCGCAATCGAGCAAAGCGATGCAGTCGTGATTGGTCGACAAAAATAGTGTAGCACGGCTCTCCGAGCCGTGACCCGCTGTAAAGTAGCAGGCACACTCGGTGTGCCGTAGCCACAAAAACCAAAGGTTTTTAAAATGCGGACGGCACATGGAATGTGCCTGCTACTATAAAGTCACCGCTAGCAGAGCCGTGCTACACATTGCAATCGGCTAGCTGGTCTACTATACTCAGAGGTGAGGCCAAACTGTCCGAGAAGGTTTGTTTGATCCCTCGTTGCCCCAAGGCAATCCCTCCATCAGCCCCTCCATGTTTCCCATCCCCTCTCTCAATCGCTCTATCCCGAAGCTTCTTTGGGTGTTCCTATTGGTCGTGGCACAATCCGTTATCGGCTTGAGTGCAGACCCTATCCCTGCCTCGATAAATCCATCGCTCAAATTTGAGCTTGATATCCAGCCGATACTAACCGCTCGCGGTTGCAACTCGGGTCCATGCCATGGCAAGGCTCGTGGCCAAAATGGTTTTGCGTTGTCGCTTCTCGGTTTCGATGCAAACATGGATTACGAAGCCATCGTCAAAAACTCGCGAGGTCGCCGATTGTCGGTTGCTGCGCCGCAGGAGAGCTTGTTGCTCAACAAAGCGATCGGCAAGGAACCGCATGGTGGTGGTATTCGTTTTAGTGAAACGGACGAAGACTACCGACTACTGCTGAAGTGGATCCAAACCGGTCTCGCTCGGACGACGGAATCTGACCCGACGCTTCTTGCCGTTGATGTCGCACCTGCGCCTCATTCCTTGATGGCCGGTCAAACCGAATCGCTAACCGTAACCGCCCGGTATAACGACGGCTCTTCCCGTAACGTCACACAAATGTGCGCTTTCCAATCGAATGAACCCGCGATTGTTTCAGTCGCTCCCAATGGACAACTCAAAGCCGGAGCGTTGCCTGGCGAAGCAACCATCATGGCTCGGTACATGGGCAAGATCACAACGTGGAGTACCGCCGTGCCTCGGCCTGAACCGATCGCAATCGAACAGTATGATGCGTTACCGAGTAACAACTTCATCGACGATCTTGTCTACCGGAAGTTGTCGACACTCAACATCCTGCCAAGTGATGAGTGCACGGACACTCAATTCATTCGACGATTGTATCTCGATGCAGTCGGACGATTGCCCAGGCCGGAGGAGTTGCGAGCGTATGAGGTTGACGCAGACCCCAACAAACGTTCCCGTTGGGCACAAACGGTTCTAGAACTTCCAGAGTATGCGGACTTTTGGGCAAACAAATGGGCCGACCTTTTGCGACCCAATCCTTACCGAGTTGGAATCAAAGCAACCTATAGCCTCGACGCTTGGTTGCGAGATGCGTTTCGAAAGAACTTGGCCTACGATCAATTCGTTCGCCAAATCGTAACGGCCCAAGGAAGCAATTGGCGAAACGGTGCCGTAACCCTCTTTCGCGACCGACGCGAACCCGAGGAGATCACGACCATCGTTAGCCAACTCTTTCTCGGAGTTCGGTTGGAGTGCGCGAAGTGCCATCAACATCCATTCGAAGTCTACAGCCAAGCCGACTTCTATGGGATGGCAGCTTACTTCGCTCGAGTCGGTTACAAAGGCACTGGGCTTTCGCCACCTATTTCAGGCGGCGAAGAGATCGTTTTCACCAAGCCCACAGGTACCGTCAAGCACCCATTGACCAACCAAGTCTTGCCACCCAAGGCTCTAACCGGTCCGTCGCACGACCTATCGCCCGAACAAGATCCACGATCCAGTTTGGCCGATTGGATGCTGTCGGTGGACAATCCGACCTTCGCGCGTGTGGCTGTTAATCGAATATGGGCGGAAGTGATGGGCGTTGGGATCGTGGACCCTGTCGATGATATGAGGGCAACCAACCCACCTAGCAACGAAGCCTTGCTCACATCGCTTGCAAATCACTTTAGAGAAGTTGGATTTGACCACAAAAAACTGCTTCACACGATCTTCACGAGTCGAATCTATGCGTTGTCCTCGCAACCCAATGCATCGAACGCTTCCGACGCTCGCAACTTTTCCCGACATTATCGCCGACGATTGAAAGCGGAAGTTCTCTCGGATGCTATTTCGGATGTAACACTCCGAGAAGAAGACTTCGATGGCATGCCAAAGGGAACACGGGCCATGCAACTTTGGACGCATCGAACGAACTCCGAATTGCTCGACGCTTTCGCGCGGCCGGATCCAAATCAAGACCCACCTTGTGAGCGTGTTGTTGGCACCTCCATGACACAAACGCTGCACCTAATGAATGCAACGCACATTCAGAAACGCATCGCTGCCGAAGATGGCCGTTGCTATCAGCTCGCCAAGTCGGACAAAGACCCTGCCGCGTTGGTGACAGAACTCTACCTAGTCATTTTTAATCGCAAGCCCGATGAGACCGAACTGCGCTTGTTAGGCGAGGAGTTTGCGAAACCCGAGACCGATCGACGTCGTCTGATCGAAGACATAATGTGGTCCATGCTCAATTCACCCGAGTTCCTTTACTTGGACTAGTTTGCTGAAAGGGTCCCTATGCATCGAAGAACATATTTGCAACTTGGTCTGGCTGGACTTGCAGGAGGAAACTTCTTCGACTTGCTCGCGATGCGAAACGCATCTGCGAGCGAGAACGGTGGGGTTGCGAAGAAGAAGTCGAATTGCATTTTGATTTGGATGGATGGTGGTCCAACCCATTTTGAAACCTTTGATCCGAAACCAGAAGCGCCCCTCGAGATTCGTGGAGAATTTCGACCCATCGAGACCAACGTTTCCGGCATTCGAATCTGCGAGCACTTGCCCAAGCTTGCGAAGATCGCTGACAAGTACGCGATCATCCGCTCGGTTTGTCACAATCAAGCCAACCACGGTGCAGGAAACCATTACATGATGACGGGCGCTCCGCCTCGCATCCCAGTTGGCTGTGGAGCCTTTGTCAGCTTCCATCCAAGCCTTGGTTCGGTAGCCGCCATGGAACGACCTGCGCCTCACGGGATGCCTGGTTACTTCACGATGCCGAGCATGTCCCGATCGGGCGGTCCTAATTTTCTGGGAGCCAAATACGCCCCCTTCGTGATTGCAAACGATCCTAACAACGCGCAGTTTCGAGTGCGTGACGTTGAGCTGCCCAAAGAACTGCAAAACGAGCGGTTTGGGAAGCGACAAGATTTGAGAAAACTGGTCGATCGAATGCCTCGCTATAGCGATCCGCAAGTTAGCGACCCCGTGAGTGCTTACGACGAAAACTACCAGCAAGGATTCGACCTGGTCATGACGCCGGAAGCCCAAAAAGCATTCGACATCCATAGCGAGCCAGCTGAGATTCGAGAAGCGTACGGTAGGAATAGCTTCGGTCAGCGGGCATTGTTGTCCAGGCGACTCGTTGAGGCGGGCGTTCCCTTTGTGACCCTTTATGACGGCGGTTGGGACCACCATTCGGATCTGTTTGGGGCTTTGAAAACACGCTTGCCATCGTGGGATCAAACCGTTGCGACCTTGATCAACGACTTGGACCAACGCGGAATGTTAGAGACAACCATGGTCATCGCTTTGGGTGAGTTTGGTCGAACGCCCAAGATCAGCACGCTCGCAGGCCAGTCCAAACCGGGCCGTGATCACTGGGCCAACGCCATGTCGATTTTGTTTGCCGGCGGGGGTGCGCGCGGCGGTCAAGTAATCGGGGCAACGGATCGACAAGGCCACTCGGCCTTTGAAAGGGTTCTTTCCCCTGAAAACTATGTGTCGACCGTTTATCGCAAGCTTGGAATCGATCCCGACAAAGTTTACTACACGCCAGCAGGAAGGCCGACACACTTGGTAAGCGATCCAACGCCGATTCAGGAGCTGATGTAATTGTGAATCAATCTCGTCGGTGCCAATCTCGGAAGCGAGTCTTTGCCGTTATTAGTTCTATCCTTGCGATCGGAGCAACACAATCGCTTCGGGGCGCCGAACGACCTGAACTCACACGACTCTTTCCGGCGGGTGGACAAGCTGGTACGACGGTCAACGTTGAAGCCAGCGGCAAGTTTCCTGTTTGGCCAATCCAAGCTTGGTCCGATACCGACGCTATCCACTGGACCTTTGAGGAGACATCAGGCAAGCTCAAAGCGACCATTGAGGCGGATGCCAAACCTGGGCTGCATTGGCTAAGGCTTCATCATCCAAACGGTGCGACTGCCGTTCGCCCCTTTCTGGTAGGCAACATCCCTGAGCAGATCGAGGCGGAGCCTAACGATAGAGTGACCGAGGCCAACGCGATTCCTTCGCTGCCTTATTCCATGCATGGCGTTTTTGCCAAGCGAGGTGACGTGGATCACTACGAGTTGACGCTGGGAAAAGGGCAAACGATGGTCGCGGTAATCGACGCAGAACATTCGCTTCGTTCACCGGTTGACGCGTCGATTCAGGTGCTCGACTCAAAGGGTTTTGTGTTAGCCGAGAACCTCGATCATTTCGGGTTGGACCCAAGACTTGAATTCAATGCCCCTCAGGCAGGCAAGTACACTGTACGAGTGTTCGGATTTCCGGCGGCTCCGGATAGCACCATTTCTTATGGTGGTGGTGCGGACTGGCTCTATCGACTAACGCTGTCGGCAGGCGGCGACGCATCGCAATCGCATTTGCGTTCAGCGCATTGGGACATGGAAGGCAAGCAGTACGTAGTGGAACCCCACCAAGCGATCACGCGAGAAACAGCTTTTACGCTCGAATTGCCAGCGGCCATTCGAGGAACGATCGCAATTCCCGGGCAGAAACGATTCGCTAGCTTTCGAGCAGTGGCGGGCCAAAATTACCGTGTGCAATTACAAGCTCGGCAGCTCGGCTCTGCACTGGACGCGAGTCTTACTTTATCCGACATGCAAGGCAAGCAACTGTCACAGCAGGACGATGCGGGAAACAGCCGCGATCCGGATTTGAAGTGGAAGGCAGCTGCGGATGTTGACGCCATCATCGAGGTTAAGGATTTCCATTTGGGTGGCGGTCCCGACTTCGGTTTTAGCATGTTGGTCACAGCTCCGAAGCCCGACTATAAGCTGGAGCTTTCGAACGATCTTGTACAAGCTATCGTTGGGAAAGAGACCGAGATCAAAGTCAAGATAGATCGCGAGTTGGATTTCGCGGGCGAGATTGCGATTTCGCTTGAAGGAGCCCCGGAGGGAGTCGAATGCCCGACCATCAAGTCGCTTCATGGCAGCGATACGGCCAAGAGCGTAACGCTTCGATTAAAGAGCACAGTCGCTTACCAAGGACCGATTCGAATTATTGCGAAGCAATCAGATGAAGAGGCAAGGTCGCGAGTTGCAGAAGCCACTGATGACAAACCGATTTGGTTGAGTGTTACCTCGGAGTAAGTCGCTTTACGTGGCTAGCCAGTTGAACCGATATGGCTTGGCCTACTTGCACGTGATGGATGGCTTAGCGTTTGGTTTCCATCAACTGGGTGCACCGATGACGTTCATGATCAACTATCGAGTTGCCGATCTTAACGCGTTGATCCAAGCGCTGAGGGAG
>Ga0105045_10005052_pt1 | contig 11561 bp, 7 predicted proteins | sample MAT02_FD_78089 | JGI IMG/M metagenome (GOLD analysis project Ga0105045, IMG submission 78089) | Freshwater microbial communities from Lake Fryxell liftoff mats and glacier meltwater in Antarctica - MAT-02 (megahit assembly) | ecosystem: Environmental > Aquatic > Freshwater > Ice > Liftoff... | reverse complement strand
TTACCTGAATCGATCCGCCCATCCGTTTGACCAACTGGTCGCTGATCGAAAGCCCTAATCCGGTTCCGCCGAATCGCCGTGTTGTTCCTGAGTCGCCTTGTTCGAACGGTTCGAAAATCTTCTCTAATCGCTGCGGCGGGATTCCGATTCCGCTGTCAATCATCTCCAAATGCAGCCAGCGTTGCGGTATCAAAGTTGTGTACGCTTGTTCGTTAGTGGCTCCGGTTGCCGGCTCAATGTTCGGTTCGCGATCGATCGGTCCATTCGCGGCCGACGAATCATCGGCCTCATCAGCTTGCACACTGACTCGCAGGACCACGTGGCCTTGAGGCGTAAATTTGATCGCGTTACCAGCCAAGTTGATCACAATTTGTCGCAATCGGTTCGCATCGACGACGGCTTGGCGTGGAACATTCGGTCGGATATCGAGCACCAGTTCGACATCTTTCCCCATCGCTCGGGTCGCCAAAAAACGAAACGCCTCACCAACGCAACGATGCAGGTCGGTCGGCTCGGGATTGATTTGCAAACGTCCCGCTTCGATCGATGCCAGATCGAGAATGTCGCCGATGACGCTGGACAGCAGTTCGCCGCTATGCCGGATCATGTCGACATACTGCTGTGCCTTGGGCGGCAGGTCCATTTGCGACAGCAATTCGGCTGATCCGGTGATGCCACCCAACGGCGTGCGAATCTCGTGGCTGACGCTCGCCATAAACTCGCTTTTTATCCTGCTGGCATCCTCCGCAGCCGATTTGGCGTCCCGTAATGCCGCAAGTGCTCGATGCCGCAGCGTCACGTCGCGGATAAAGATGGCAAGTCCGATCGAGTTCTCCAGCGGAATCGGATGGATCGAGACTTCTGCGGGGAAATTAGCTTCGCCGACCGGTCGAAGCACGATTTCGCGACGTTGGCCGTGAGGCAAATCGGACCACTGCAGCGGCGGTCGCGCCGACGCATCGGCTACGGGACGGCGCTCGCCTTGCGCAGAAGTGCCCGGTATCAGCAATGTTTGCGGTTCGTCGCCCAATCCTTGCAGAGATGATTCCGGAACCGCAATATCGACTAATCGATGACCCGCCAGCGGCGAATCGCCTTTGGACAACATCGACTCGGCCGCCGGGTTCGCTTCGACCACCAAACCCTGGTCGTCCACCAACAACACCGCCTCGCGGGCCGCCTCGAACAAAGCTCGCTTACGGGCCTCGCTGCGCCGCAATTCCGCCGTTTTGCGATAACTGTCGGTGACGTCCCAAAAGACCATCTGAATCCCAATGATTTTGTTTTGGTCGTCGTAATCGGGTGCCTTAAAAACTTGTACCCAACCGGTTTTGCCGTCAGGTGTCGGGTGTGATTCGATATGATCAACTGCCTCACCGGATCGCAGCACCCGTTCGTCATCCATTCGATACGCGTCGGCCAGCGCCGGTGGATAAAGATCCGAATCGGTGCTGCCGATCACTTCGCTGACAGTTCGCCCGATGCCTCGACAAAACGCGTCGTTGGCATAAGTGATCACACCCTCGATATCTTTACGAATCACCTGCAATTGCATCCGCTGGGCCAGCGACTGCAGGTGCGTTTCCGTACGGTTGAGTCGCTGCTGGGTCGCTTGCCGCCGTGCGATTTCGCGCCGCAAAGCATCGTTAATCCGTCGCACCTGAATCGCTCGCCGCCGCATGCTTCGTTGCAACTGTTTGCGGACAAACAACCGACGTTTGCGCCGTCGTTGACTGTCGTTGTGATAATAAACCGCCGCCAACAATCCGAGCGGAACCCATAAGCGAACCGGTTCAAACTGCAGCGGTAGTCGAGCAAAGTACGGCAGCAGACTCAGCGCCACCAGCGCTACGATCAATCGAGGAATGTTGCGACGTGCTAAGAATTGAAATGCGATCAACACCAGCGCCATGTACAGGACAGACACGCCCCAATTTGGCGGCGTCAAGAAATCGACCACCATCAGCACGACGCCCATGACCAACCAAGGAGTCAGCTTAGCGACCCAACGCAATCCCCATTCATAGATTCGATTTTGCACGTCCAGACTCCGCCTGTGTTGGTCTCGCCTCTGTCAAATAATCCTTGGTGCCAATATCATCGTACTGTTGTCAGTCCGACAAGTCGGATTTGGTCGCAGAGCATTTGGAATCACTGGGACAAAGCCAGGCGATTTCGGCTCCAGTGGCTGGTGTGGGTGGTAAATTTTGAAGATACCAGAGCCATTGCCGTACCTTGACGACCAACGACAAGTCGGCGTGACAGCGGCGGCACTTCTCTGATAACTCTTGCCGGGCACGGCACACCGGACAGCGGAATTCGGGTGCGCCGCCTACGGCCAATGGCTTATTGGACATAGAACAACAAATCGTCTAAGTCAGCGGTTAAATCTTTGACGGTATCTTCGTCATCGACCTCTAACGCGGAGTAAATCTGTTCGCACAGCGTTTCCAGATCCTCGGCATCTTCGCCTTTCACCCGTTGTCCGAGCGAGTCAGCACGCTCGAGCAACGACGCTGTCTTCGGAAATCGCTCGCGGACTTTTTCCAATACATGCTGCCTAGAATCTTCGGGGCTTCGGTCAGCATTGTCGACACGGGCATCATCATGAAACTCGCTTTGAGGCGCAAGTTCGTCCAGCTCTGCGATCTCACCGGATTGATCAAACATAAATTGCAATCGAGATTGGGCTGCTTCTCGCTCTTGGGCTGCGAATTGCGATAAGGCGTTATCAACGACCATCGCTTCAACCCGCCCCGACGCCGGCTGCTTTGCGGTGACTTTTAAGACTCCATCAAGTGTGAGGTCAAAGCCGACCACGACCTTACGATGCGAGTCATCACCCCCGGTCAACTTGAGGGTAAGTGTTCCGATTAAAAGATTGCGGTTGGGTTCAGGGTGTTCACCCTGAACAATTTCGATATCGACCTGCTGCTGCTCGTCGTACATTTTCGAAAAAGCTTCTTCATAGCGTGCTGGCAACGGGCTGCCGCGATGAATGATTGGAACGTTGACCAATTCCGGGCCGCTCATGGTCATGCCTCCGCAGGCGATGATACCCAAGGTATGAGTGGCCATATCCACCAGCACCGGTCCAACGCTTTGTCCCTGCAACATCGCCGCTTGTACCGCTGCGCCTAAAGCCACTGCCAGGTCGGGATCGACGGCGCGGCTGGGCTCACGCAGGAACTGTCCACGGAGTTTCGATGAAACCAGTGGAATACGTGTTGAACCGCCAACCAATACCAGATCATCCATCTGATGGATCGTCATCGACGCATCACGCAACGCTTTGCTGACGCAACTGATGGTTCGGTCAATCAAAGGCTCGATCATCGAATCAAGCTCTTCGCGTGAGATCGAAATCTGCACATGCAGCGGTTGGCCATTTTTTTCTGCGATAAACTCTTCTGCGATGACAACAGTTTCTGCTTCCGACAAACCGATCTTGGCTTGCTCACAGGCCTGCAGCAATCGAAACTTGGCCTGAGGCTCCTTTCGCAGATCGATATCATGTTTCTTTAGAAAATCGTCAGCCACGAAATCAAGCAATAATTGATCAATGTCGTCGCCGCCGAGTTGGGTGTCACCTTGGCTGGCCAAAACCTCGATCACACCAGATTCCAAGCGGACGACGGATACGTCAAACGTACCACCGCCCAAGTCGTATACCACGATATGTTTACGATCTTGCTTATCGGAATGGTATACCAACGTTGCCGCCGTCGGTTCATTGATAATTCGTTCGACCCGCAAACCTGCCAGTTCACCCGCTTGGCGCGTTGCCTGGCGCTGATGTTCGTCAAAGTAAGCCGGTACGGTGATCACCGCTCGCTGCACATCGCAACCGAGTTCCCGCGAAGCGACATCGCGCAACCGTCGCAAAATCATCGCGCTGATTTCCGGCGGGGTATAAGTCTCGTCGCCGAGCGAAATCGGCTCCATGGTTCCCATTTTGCGTTTGATCGAAGCGACGGTGCGATCCGGAAAAGCGGCAAGTTGATTGCGAGCGGCCAGTCCAGTGATCAACGTCCCCGCAGGCGAAAGGCCGACAATCGATGGCATCCAGCTTTGATGGTCGACCTGGAAGACTTGAGGTTTTCCATTGATGACCGCGGCGACCACGCTGTTGGTTGTTCCTAAGTCGATCCCAACGATCGGCTGGTCTTGGCTGGCTAGCGTCTCAGACTTGCTAGGAGAATTCATTATCTTCAATCCTTATGTGAAATAGCGACCATAAAATCAATTTCAGGACGGCGACACCACCCGAACATCGGCGTATCTTATAATTTTTCCGTGTCGACGATAGGCCGGTGCAAGTTGCTGGCCCACGTGACCAGCGGGAAATGCGACACTTTCCACGATCCCGATCGATCGCATCAACTCCGCGTCGAAAGGTTGGCCCAAAGTATCGACTCGCTCAATTTGGTATTCTGTCAACACCTGTCTCAATCGAGTGAGCAAAATAACCAATCCTTCTGTCATGGCCGAAGAATCTTGGTCAATATTGGAGCGACCGTTTTGGTAGCGCCGAATCAATGGCCGGGCCCACCAACGTTGCCAAGGCGACAGCCCTGCCACAGCATCAATGAATGCTCGGCCCACCGATTCCTGCTGTGTTTGTAAGTGCTCGTCATTGCGAACGGCCGCATCGACAGCCCGAGTCCACTGAACATCAAACTCAATCAGAGTCATCGTGAATTGCGCAGGAGTGTCCGCAGGATCGCTTGGCTTGGATGCTTGCCGCTGCAGACCGCTTATCACTTCTGCAATTTGTTGCGAGACATCCTGTAATACGTCGTTGGTCGACCGAGACTCTTTGACCTGGCTGCGAAACTCGTGGCGAAAGGCCGTGAATGCATCTACTAAATCGATCAAGCCAAATTGCGGGGGGGCTGAATCAAACGTCGCTTCATCTGCTTCATTCATCGTTGGTTTCGTTCGTTCCCGTAGCGGAAGGTGGGCGATAGTCTGACGACCGATTTCCCAAACTCAACAAAAAATCGACCGTCATTTTTTGCGGTTGGTTTTCATGCCGATTAATCACGGATTGCCAACTCGGTGGCTCATCGGGCATGGACAAATCGAGCAGTTTTCGGGCCAAAACCAAAGGATCCCGGGCTGCGTCGTAGGCAGCCTGCAATTGGCGAAACTTGTCAGGCTCGCGGTCCGGAGGAAACTTTTTGACCAATTCTAAATAGCGGCTGCGGACAGATTCCGCGCTAGCATCCTCGGGCAATCCTAAAAACTTAAAAGGGTCGATGTCAAACGATTCGGCAGATAGCGAACTCATGTTATCTCTCCTCGACGTCGTCGACATTCTGGGCAATTACAAAGGTCTTCGTCATTCTCATTCTCATTCTCATTCTCATCCTCATCAAAGTCATCGGTACCCATGGCACCGAAACGTTCGATGATACTTTGGAGCATGCCCGTCCCCTGGCCTTGCTCTCGGATCTTGCGGTCCAATCGTTCAGCCAAATCGTTATAGAGATGGCGATAATAAGGGTCGGCGGTCGACAGGCTGGCCTTACGCAACGCATCGCCATCTTCCTGATATTGTTCAGCCCCCCAAGATTTCTTCCGGTTGCAGGCGGCGGTTATTGTTATCGCCAATACCGTCGGATGCTGCTTTAGCTTTCCGGTTGTCAGCCATTTTGGTAGGTACACATAGTAGCCGTCGTTAAAGCAGTTTTCATTGGCCATGACAAGCAAAGCGCCGCGCACGACGGAGTCATCCAGATGGTCGATTACCATCTCGGGCGATCGATCGAAACTTTCTCTTAGGCGGTTAAGAAACCTGGGGGCATGCAAGCGATATGCTGGATACTTACAGCGACTGCGATGTAGATCCCAGAAGAACGAGGCGGCAGCGAGCAGATCCGAATCGGCGACTCCCTCGGCACCCAACAAAAGATTGTCAACGTCTTTGCGAAGCGGTTTAAGATCGCTTGCCGGTACAGACATCCGCTGGGCAGCCCCCAACTTCATGCAGGCTTCGGTCAACTTTGACGCGACGCGTTGGTCATTGGGCATATTCTCAAACGCACGGGTGTCGCCACCACGGAGCTGCACGGCAGCTCGCAAATAGGGCAACCAGTCACTTGACAGCCACTGCGGCCAAATACCCTGCGCGGTATCCAAATGCTCCGACGCGTTCGAAAGCCACGCTTTACGACGACTCAATCGCATGGCTTCCTGAAGATTCCATTTCCACGCCATGGCGTCGGCTAGTGGATTGTCGCGCCGGGTCCCAGACAGCCACTCAATGTGTGATTGAGCTTCTTGGCTGCGATCATTCTCAAGCAAATAATCGACCAGTTCCAGTCGCGATTCAATATCGTCGGGCAAGTGTTTTATGCGACGAGAAAGAACATCGGCCAATTGCGCCCCGATTGCTCGTTGCGAATCTTTTAGCAGGTCATCGTTTTCGAGCAATTGGCGATACCAGGCTTCAAAAGCTTCATACGCAGCTCGATTGGCCGGATAAGCCTTAATCGCATCCTCAAAATACTGCTCGACCAACTCTTCGTCTGGGCCATCCGAGAAGAACATCGACAACATGTTATCAGTGTCGGGTGGACTCATTTCTGCTTCGGCCAGAATGCAGTAAACATGACTGGCGATCGCCCTACGCAGCGACTCTGACAACTCCTGGTTTTGTGGTAGGTCGACTTTCAGGTATTGCGACAAATACTGTTCCGCTTTTTTCTCCGTGCCTCCGCCTCGATAGTAAAAAGATCTTGACAATACATTGCCGCGATCATGCCTAAGCCCATGAAAAGTTTTAGTACATTGGTCAAAAATATCGCCAAAAGGTGCGCAGTACGCCCGCATGATGGCGACTTCGTGAAACGACTGCACCAGTGCCGGTTCGATCGATTGATATTGCTTTGTAAAGTCGCGTAACCAGGTGATGTGTTCAGGGGTAACAGTTGCATCAGGAACTCCCAACCTAAAGCGTTTAATCCCAGCAGCATTTCGCAGGGCGACGCGTTGGACATACGACTGTCTGACCAGCTTGGCATGTTGAAGCAATGAATCATCGCAATTTGTAAGCCAAGGCTCAGCATCGGACGAAGACACAGGCGATGCGTTAAGCCTCCGTTCGGTCAAGTCATCGCGATGAGCCAAGATCAAGGATGTGGCAATTCTGCCGGGACGGCGCTCGCGATCTAGCCGTGACCAGGCCTCGGAGGCTTGCGTCAAATCGCCCGCGTGCCAACTCACCAGGCCACGCAGCAAGATTCGCCAATCCGCCAACGGGCTCCGGCGCGGTATCGCCGCCAGTCGCTCGACCGCTTCACCCGGCGCACGCTCGCAAACTTCGGCCAGCGCCTGGCGAACCCACGTGACCTGCTCAGCTAACTCGCCCTCTAAGGCCGACAGCACCGCATCGTCAAAGATCGCTCGATCTTCAGCAGATTCTCCCTGCCATGGGGCAGTTGATTGCTTGGCGAGTCGGACGTCCAGCCGATTTTGCACCGACTTCACCAGCTTTTTCTTTTCCCGCAAGCGTTCTTTTCGACGCTTTTCCTCTTTCCTTTTCGCTTTCTGAGCAAGCTTCTGCGCCTTGTCGGCCATCGTGGGCATCCTACATCACTGCGTGCGATCAATCACCAGAATTGGAAATCTACAAAAGATACTGCGGAAAGTCTACGGACGGTAAACGCTGTTCGTAATGTCACGCACACGACACGTATGCTCGATCCAACGTGTCTCGCGAGCCTCGATCGTTTTGTACGCACGATGAAAGCGGCAAACGTTTGCTTGGCGGCAAATAATCCTGTCGCTATAGAGTTAAGATCGCTTCTCGCCCCACAGTCGCAACAGTTCAATCGCGTGTTCCGCCGCCACGGCCATTTCGTCCAAACATGCAAACTCCAATACGGAATGAATATTGTGTTGGCCGCTGGACAGGTTAGGCGTTGGCAGCCCTTTTTCTGTTAACTGTGACCCGTCGGTTCCGCCACGGACGATTGCCAACTGATGCGAGTGGCCCAAGTTCTCAAACGCTTGGCTGGCCAAGGTCACTGATTCAGGCAACGTCCGCAATCCTTCGGCCAAATTGCGGTACTGACGCCGCCGTTGAACTTCGACGCGCAAGCCCGGTGTTCTCGTGATCGCCGCCTCAGCCGCTTCGACCACTAAACTGGCAAAATCGTCCAATTGGTTTGCGTCAAAGGAACGCAGAATCAAATCGACTTCGCAGCGGCCCACTCCGCCATGAATATCGTGGACGTGAATAAACCCATCGCGTCCCGAAGTCGTTTCCGGCGTACGGTCATGTTTGGGCAGTGAATCGACAAAGGCCGCCGCTCCGCGCGAGCTGTTGATCATTTGCCCCTTGGCGATCGCGGGATGAATGTTATGGCCAATGAAGGTCACTCGCATCGCATCAGCAGAAAACGTTTCGACATCGATCATTCCGATGCCGCCGCCGTCGATCGTGTAAGCGACCGTTGCTCCCAGCTTTCCGAGGTCAATTTTGTCAGTGCCGCGGCCGATTTCCTCGTCGCAGGTGAACAGAATCTTTAATGGGCCGTGCGGCAAATGCGGACGTTCGATCAGGTGATGGGCAACCTCCATGATGATCGCCACTCCCGCTTTATCGTCACCACCAAGCAACGTGGTGCCGTCGGTCGTAACCAGCGTTTTACCAACTAGCGCATGCAAGGTCGGCGAATTGGAATGGTTCAGTACCGCGCCGTTTGGTAATTGCACTTCACCCCCATCGTACGCTTCCACCACTTGCGGTTTAACATGCTGGCTGGGTGCCTCAGGCGATGTATCCAGGTGTGCAATCAAGGCGACGGCTGGCAGACCCGGTCCAGAAGTGCTGGGGATCGTCGCCCAGACCAAGCCATTTTCATCGTGATGCACGTCATCGGCACCCATCGCCATCAATTCGTCAAACAGCAGCTTCCCGAGTTCCAACTGTCCGTGGCTGCTGGGGTAAACTGAGGCTGCGGGATCAGCCGCCGAGCCGATGCGGACATAACGCAAGAAGCGGTCCAACAAACGAGACTGACAAATCACGAGCGAACTCCCGATCGACTTGGGTGGCATGAAAAATAGTTCCTTCGGGGCGGCTTATCCGTGCCCAGCGGAGGTCGATTCCGCGTTACACTGTGACCGTTAAGGGCGATTGTCGCCAGCGGCCAAGTTTACCAGAGTGTAACGATTTGTGTCGCTTCGTGTGGGACACCGGGCACCATCACGCCTGAAGTGATGAATCTACAACTTGAATCATCTAGCAAAATCCATGGACCCCGTATCGCACCTCATCTTTGACGTCGAAAGTGTTGCCGACGGCGATCTGATTTCGGCAGTGAAGTATCCACGCGAAGCCCCGGATGGCGAATTGGCGATCGCCCAGTTTCAAGAAGAACTTCGCGCACAGTCTGGCAAAGACTTTATCCCCTACACATTTCAGGTTCCCACAGCGGTGGTGATCGCCAAGGTTGGACGCGACCTTGACCTGATCGATATCGTTTCGCTGGACGAACCTCGGTTTCGGCCGCATATCATCACGGACCATTTCTGGCGCGGGTGGGAAAAGTATGGGCGTCCTCAATGGGTTACGTTCAACGGCCGAGGCTTTGATTTGCCACTGATGGAACTGGCCGCGTTTCGTTACGGCCTGTCCGTGCCCTCCTGGTTCAATCTCACCGGTCCGGGGTACAAACAACCTCGCAATCGTTACAATATCGAATCGCATTTGGACTTGCACGAGTTCCTGACCAACTTCAATGCAACCTGGTTTCGCGGCGGGCTTGATCTGGCGGCACAACTTGTTGCCAAGCCAGGCAAAATGAATGTCAAAGGCGACCAGGTTCAAGCGATGTATAATGAAGGTCGCTTGCAAGAAATCAGCGACTATTGCCGCTGTGATGTACTGGATACCTACTTCGTTTTCCTTCGCGCGATGGTCGTGATGGGCCGTATCAATCGCGCCCGTGAGAAAGAACTTGTCGCCGCCGCTCATCAATGGTTGGTCGAGCGACGGGAATCAAATGTCGGATATTCAACCTATCTCGATGGATGGGGCGACTGGCAAGATCCCTGGGAACCGAACGCCAACCTGAATGCTTCATCACCAGAATAATCGAGTTGAATGTTAAGGAATGATCCGCTAAAAGCATAATTTTCGATGCTCGGGTAATCAGTATGAGGAAACCATTTTCATCTCGAGCCGATCGTTCCACCGGTTTTACGCTCGTCGAAATGCTGGTTGTCATTGCGATCATCGGTGTGATGGTGTCGCTTTTATTACCGGCCGTTCAGGCGGCGCGCGAAGTTGCGCGGCGGATGTCTTGCTCGAATAATCTGAAACAAATTGCACTCGCGGCTCAATTATTCGAATCGTCACACAGGCACCTGCCGCCGGGACATCTCGGTCCCGATCCTGCCATCAACACTTTGACGATCAGTACGGGCGGCGATCAACCTTATCTCGGAACACTTGCGTTCCTGCTGCCGCAGGTGGAGCAATCGTCAGCCAGCGATCAAGTCGATCGCGAATACTTTGTCATCGATCGATTGGGGCTGCCGATTTGGTTCAACGATCAAACGCTTGTTGGACTTTCGCGTTTAAAAATTTCGACCTTTCAGTGCCCGTCGGATATCGAGTCCGATTCGCCACCGCGAGTGATCTCGCGAATCCACAAGCATTATTCGCCGACGCCGGTTCCGACCAATGTTCATGAATCTCGCACAATTGCAAACTACGGTGCGGGCACGAGTTCGTATGCCGGATCAGCCGGTGGTTTTGGTGCGATCGATCCGCCGAACCGTGGGGTGTTTTCCAACCGATCGCGAACCCGTTTCGCTGAGATGATTGACGGCACCAGCAATACGATCTTCTTCGGCGAAACGACCGCCGGGCCACAGCAATCCTACCTTTGGATTTCTGTCGGACCGATCACTTCAACATTTGGTTTTGGAGATAATTTCGAACGCTGGAACAGTCATCACTCCGGGAAGATCATCATGATGTCACTGGCCGACGGTTCAGTCCGGCCGGTGGCACAATCGATCGATCAACTTCTATTTCGCAATTTAACCATCCTGGCCGATGGAAACGTCGCCAGCCTCGATTGACCCAAACGGTCAGGATGGCCACTTTGCATCCACGATCGGCTTGAGCTGCAGTTTTGCCGGATCTATTACTACATGCTTTACTCGCTGGCGATTCCACGTGTAGGTGATCTGAACCAATCCGTCGGATGATTGCACAACGGCTGGGTAACTGTATTCACCTGGCTCGTCCTCCAGCACCAAAGCCGCTTCCCAAGTTTGGCCGTCGTTGGATATCGAAACATTCAACGGGCTACGCCCTTTGGTCATGTGATTGTAGACCAACAAATGGCGACCATCTTTCAAAGTAACCGCATCAGTCCCCGAGTTGTTATTGGGCAGCTCCAAAAACGACATGCTTCCCCAGGTCTTTCCTTGGTCGTCCGATTCGATCGTGAACAATTTGCTTTGACGAGTTCTGCCAATCGCTTGAAGTCGGCCGTCACCATGTTGCAAAATGCTCGGTTGAATGGCAGCGATGG
>Ga0105045_10005051_pt1 | contig 11561 bp, 7 predicted proteins | sample MAT02_FD_78089 | JGI IMG/M metagenome (GOLD analysis project Ga0105045, IMG submission 78089) | Freshwater microbial communities from Lake Fryxell liftoff mats and glacier meltwater in Antarctica - MAT-02 (megahit assembly) | ecosystem: Environmental > Aquatic > Freshwater > Ice > Liftoff... | reverse complement strand
GGGTCAGGGTCAACCACAAACTAAAGGCAGATCTGACAGGGCGTGCGGCCCGTCACCGGCCGCGCCGGTTTTTCGGCCGTGGCGCCCGCCCACGCCACGGAGGGCACAGGCTCCTGCCGTGGCCCAACCGGCTGCGGCCACCCAGGGGCCATACACTGGCCCTCAGTGGCCCCCCGCGACCGCCGTCGGACGCGCGGAACCTGCCACGCGGAAGCTTCCATTTGGAAGCTTCCGCCTCACGAGTCACCATGGAGTTCCTGTATGCCCAATCGCCCGAGTGTGAGCGCGCGAGACATGATCGCTGCGGTCGACAAGCTGTGCGCCGAGAACGCGGGTGCCTTCCCCGCCCCCCACGCCGTGCGTGACGAGGCGAAGGGTGGGAGCCAGGCACGCGCCGAATCGGCAATCCTGACCGTGCAGATTCGGCAAGGCATGACGCCGCATCTGCGGGGTACCCTGCCCGCCGATTTCCAGGCGGAGCTGCCGCCCGCCTCCGCCATCGCCAGCCTGGCGCCCACGGTGTTGGCCGACCTGCCGTGCCACGCGCAAACCGCCGCAGAGCAGTGCTTCGCGGCACTCGGCGTCGCCTTCAAGATGCAAGTCAATGAGATCCGCGCGCTGCACGAGTCAGCCGTCGGGACGTTCGTCGAGCAGACGACGGCGATGCACGAGCGTCTGATGGTGGCCGCGCGCCATGCGGACGATCAGGAGCGCATCGCCCGTGAAGATGCCAACTGCCACACCGCCGAGATCGCCCAGCTGCGCGGGCAGCTGACTGCGGCGCAGAGCGACATTCGCGTGGCGGAGCGGGAGCTGAATCTGCGCACCGAGATGCACGAAGCTGCGATCACAGACGTCCGCGCTGCGGCGCTGGTGAGTGACGAGCGTCTCTCGGCTCGGATCGAGCTGCTGAACAACGACCTCGCGTCAGAGCGCGACGCCCGCCGGACGTCGGAACTCGCCCTCGCGGGCCTTACGGCGTGCGCCGACGCGCTGCGCGAGGAGAACACCCGACTGGCCGCGGAGCTCGCGTCATGGAGGGGTCGAGAAACGATTGCGGCAACGGTTCGTCGCGACCGCAAGAAGGTCGCGGCGAGGTAGCAGTGGAGCATCGCGAACCGTGCAGTAACACGCGGCTCCCGCGGAGGTCCACCTCCGCGGCGGGCCTCGCGGTCGTGGCGTCGATGTGTGTGCCCTTGAAACCGCCGGCATGTCCAGGAACCCCTGGGTTCGATGTCAGCGAGTGGTCGAACCACACGGCGGAGAACGTGTGCGAGGAGAGCGTTGGTGCGCTCGTCACGTCGCGAGTGCCGAACGCAGGCCACCGACTCAGGGACATCCTCCACATGACGGCCACCGGCACGCAAGAGAAGCCGCCCCGAGGAGTAACAGACCTACGCGCAAGACGACCGCCCAATTGCGAGGGCTCCTCAGCCCGTGACGGGTGGGCGGTTCGCTGCCAAAGCAACACGATGAGCGGGCCCCCGCCGGACTGCCGTGCATCGGCCACGCCGAACTCTTTCTGATCGTCACCCATCGCGCTCCCACAGCGTTCTCGTGTCCGCACACGATCAGCGATCCTGGACAGCCATCCCGTCCCGGACACAGCCCCTCAGTAGGCCGGATGCCGGAGGCCGGCGCGCACGACACCCAACTCATCCGTCGCGATCCGGGAGGTAGCCACCTCGACCGGATGAATTCTGCGGGCGTGTAACGCGCGTCGGTTGGAGGTCCAGTTCGATGCGCCGCTTACCCGGATGTCAGTGGACCGTCCTATAGTTCGCCGTATCGTACAAAGTGTACGCTCGCCTCACACCGCCTGAGCCGACATGCCACTGCCCAGTGCATTCCCCGCCTTCAGCTACCTCGTCGGTGAGGCCGCGCCGCTCCGTCGGGCGCTGATGCGGGCGTTGTACCAGCGCCAGTCCACCCAGATTGCGCTGGTCGTCGACGGGCCGACCCTCGAAAAGGATGTGCTGCGCACGGCGGCACCAGCGCACATCGAGTCGAGCAGCATTCGCGACGCGCTCTACCACCTGCGCAGCTTGGGGCTCATCGACGCGCAGAAGACGAGCCGCGAAGTGCGTAGTGCGGCCGAGTGGCACGCGAAGCCGACGGAATACCGGCTCACGACCGTCGGTGCCGAGATCGAGGCCTTCCTCGCGCTCCTCGAGGAGAAGACCAAAAGTCCCACGCTGACCGCGTCCGATCTGGACACCCTCGTCATGCACGTCCGCGAACTCGACACGGCGTGCCGGAGCGATGGTGCCGTGGCGCAACTGATCGCCGACGGCCGCGATGCCCCGGGCGGTGTTGCCGCGCATGATTGTCCGATCATCGGGGCCTTCCATCAGGCGGACCAGCGTCTTGCGTCCATCCAGAGTGCCACGCGGAACTACCTGAGCGTACTGGACACCAACCTCACCTCTGCCAATGCCGAGGGCATCGCCGCAGACGCGGTCGTCCGCACCGTTGTGGCCTTCATTCAGGATTTCGGGCAGGCCGCCCAGCGGACGGCCGAGGCGCTGACGACGGCCGGGTACTACTGGCGCCTGCCCGATCATGAAGTCACAGAGGCGTTCGCGACCTGGCTCACAGGCGGGCTGCAGGTCCTCTTTCCGACGCCGTCGCTGACGGACGACACGGCGGCGCGCCGGCTGTATGTGCTGCGACGCCTGCGCGAGCTGAGCGGTCCGGACACCGCGGGGCAATTCTTCCGCGACTTGCATGGCCGCACACTGGACACCATTCAGCGCCTCTACGAACTGCTCGTCCGGCAGATCGAGCGCGTGCACCTACCGCGCGCAGACCGCACACCGCTGCTCGCGACCGCGGATCGCCTGGCCACCGTCACGGACAGCACCGACGCGGTGAGGATCGCGAGCCGAACCCTCGGGGCGCTTGGGCTGGTGCGCTGGCAGGGCGCCCCGCTGAGTGATCGCGCGACGGCGGGCACGAGCCTCTGGTCGCACCCGGCGCCACTGATCGAGTTACAGAAGCGCCTGCGTGGTCGGCCGGCCCTCCCGGAGGTCGGCGCGACACAGGTGAACGCCGCGCAGCAGGCCGCCGAAGTGGCCGCGCATGCGAGTCGACGCGCGGCGCGTCAGGCGGCACTCTTTCGCGTGCTGCAGCGGACGGACCTGCGTCCCGGCGGCGACGTGAAGATGTCGCGTCTGGAGTTTGAGGCGTATGACCAGCTGTGCTCCGAGGTGGCACACCGCACCCTGGAAGCCGACTGGCATCCCCACCTCGTTTCGAGCGCCGTCGGGACGACGGCCGTGGGCCGCGTGCGCGCGACGCTGCCGCGGCTCGACGATCCGCCACTCACGATTGTGGTCGAGGACGTGGGGACGGCCCGCGTCCCGGCCGTGGAGTTCCGCATGGTGGTGCGTGCGGCGCGGGGCGGCGCATGACGGAGCCCCTCCTGACAGACCGGGAACGCAGCGCCCAGCGCGACGGCTGGGCAATGGCGCTCACCATGCCCGTGGTGGCCGCGGTGGGTGACGGCGCGCCGAACGTCGTCGCGTGGCGCGCACTCCGCGCCTCGCTGCCCGCCCTCCGGCAGTGGTTGCGGACGTACTGTGGCTGGGACGTCGGCGTCCTGCCGTATGCGCGCGGGCTGCGCGTCCTGCGAGACGCCGCGAGCTGCGAACTGGCCGGGCTGCGGGTCGACAGCATGAACGGCATGAGCCCGCTCGCCCTCGAGTGCGTGCTGCGGCTGCTTGCGACCGCCGACCGCTGTGGCGCGCGGCAGTTCGCCCTCGGGGATGTCGCGGACTGGATCACCGACGAGAGTGCGAATCGCCCCGGGGGTGCCCTGCGCTGGGTCGAGCGGCGCGAGCGGAGAGCCCTCGTGCAGGCGGTCCACTGGCTCACCGAGCTGCACGCGCTGATGCCGTTCGACGACACGGTGACGGAACTGGAACGCTTCGAGAAGAGCGACCGCACGGAAGTGACCGCGCCGCTGCTCAAGTGGACCGACGCCGCGACGCTGTGGCGACTCCAGCCCGCGTCGGACATCACGCCCCCGTCGCCCCGCATGCGCGCTTGGCGCTGGCTCCTCACGGTGCCGACGCTGCACCGCACCGACGACCCCGTCGCGTTCGCCGAAGCCGTGGCGCACGCGGCGGACTTCGAGGACATCGCGCTGGCGGCCTTTGGCTGGTCGCTCGAGGTGACGCAACACGCCATCGCGCTGGTGCGAGACAGCGACGATGACCTGCCAGCCCGCGCGCTCGGGGCCCGTCCCCACATGATGTCCGGCGTCCACCAGCTCCTCTGCCTCTGTTGTACCGCATGGCGCGACAGCGTCGCCGATGGCACGCTGCCGTTCACCGACAGCGGCGAAATCGTCCTCGACCGCACGGTGGCGCGCGGGCACATCCTCGCCGTGCGCGAGCGCTTTGAGGACTGGCTCCCATCGACCGTCGTGACGCGTGGCGTCGGCGCCCTGCTCGATGCCGTGGCTTGGGAGGCGGCGCGCTGGGGCATCCTCCGCGTCGTGGACGAAGAGACGTGGGCCATCACGGAGAGCGCCGCGCGCGTGCCGGGCGCCTTCCTCGGCGGCGACGTCGCACCACCGAGTAGTCCCCGCCTCACGCTGACCGGGGTCCTCCCGCTCGAACGCCCGCCCGCCCGCAACAGCACGGGACAGCCCGACCCGCTCGATCCTGAGCACGCCGCGTCGGATCTCACCTCCACCCCCCACCTCGCATGACGGTCCATCACACGCCCGCCCAGCGCGGCATCGTCCCGACCGCCGAACTGCAGGGCGTGATCAGCGCGATCAACGCGAGTGCGCCGGCCGGTGGGGAGGGACGCTGGGTACCGCGACGGCTGCTGCTGTTCCAGTCGTGGTACTATCGCCGGCAGGAGTTCTGGCTCACCACGGGCAGACTCATTCTACGCGGCCAGAACGGGGCCGGGAAATCGACCGTCCTCGCGTTGGCGTTGCCGTTCGGGCTCGAGGGCTCCCTGCAGGCGAACCGCTTCAGCACCTTCGGCGACCGCGCCCGCTCGGCCTACACGGTGCTGTACCCGGACGACGAAACCGATCAGGAGCAGCGCCTGCCCACGCGCACGGCGTACATCGTGTGGGAGTGGGAACACACGGGCACGGGAGAGCGGGCGTGCACTGTCGCGGCGATCCATGCGCGTCGGGCCTCACCGGGCGAGGTGAAGTTCGAGGGCGCCGTCCTGCCGGGTACCGGCTATGGGCACGGCAGCGACGAGTTCGCCCTCACGCCGGACGCGGGGAGTGACGAGGCGATTCCGCTCAAGGCCTTCCGGCAGGCGATCAGTGCGCGCGGGCAGCGGGCGATGCACTGCGAAAACCTGAAGGAGTACAAGCGCGCGATCAACGACCTGTTGTTCGGGTTCGCCGATCCGGAGACGGATCTTGTCACCCTGTTCGACATCTGGACGACGCTCCGGACGCCGAAGCTTGGCGGGTCGAAGGGTGGCGGCATGGCGGATAACCTGCAGCGGCTGCGCGACACGCTGCCGAGCGTCGACCCCGCCGCCATCGAGCCGGTGGTCGCCGCGTACGAGTCGTACGAGAAGCATCGCCGCCTGCTGACCACGCTCAAGAGCGATGCGCAGGCGATGGCCGAATTGGCGACCACGGCGGTCGCCGTGTCGAAGGCAACGGTGGGACGGAGCGCGAAACTGGCGCAGACCGCTGCCGTGACTGCGGCCGACCGCGCGCGCGCCTTGATCAACGCCCGCACCCAGGCAGACCAGCAGGTCGCCGCCGCCCTCGCCGCGGAAACCGCGACCGCCTCGGCCGAAGCCGCCGTCACGCACGCCACGGCCGAGATTGACGCGCTGCAGCGTGACCCGCGCCTCACCGACGTGGAGTTCCAGCTCGCGGAGCTGCGCGCCCAGCGCGACAGCACCGCCGCCGTCGCGGCGAAATCGGCACGCGAGGCCTCGACCACGGAGGCGAGTGCGGAGCGCGCCGGGGAGCACGCCGAGACCGCGCGCACCACCCGCGAGCAGACCGTCACCGCGGTGCAGCGCATGGCGACGACGCTCGCCGACGCTGAGGTGGGCCGTGGGCTCGCGTCTGTCCGGACGGCCGTGGAGGGCGTGCGTCGCGCCACCGCACACACCGGGCGTGAGGTCCTCCCGCTCCTGGAAAGCGCACACCAGGAAGTCGGCGTCCACGACACCCGCATCGCGGAGGCGATCCGGGCGCGCGAGACGGCCGAGGAGCGGCTCATGGAGCGCCAGCGGCACCATCGCACGACGAGCGAGAAGGTGCTGCAGGCGACCGACGCGCGCGAGCGCGACATTACGGTCGCCACGACGGAAGCGGTACCAGCCGCCGCAGCCGCGATCCGTCGACTCACGGACCGGGCCGAATCACATGCCGCGGCAGCAGAACGTCTGAGCGGCGTCCGCGCGGTGATGGAGACCGCCGTGGCCAGTTCCCGCGAGCGCAACGTCTGGCGCCTGCCGACGGAGGACGCCGGGCATCCACTGGCGGCCTTCCGTCGGGCGGTGCAGGTCCTGCAGACAATGGTGGCCGACGAGCGCGCGGAGGCCGACGAGCTGGCCATGACCACGCGCGAGGAGGTCACCGCGACACGGCGGCGCCATGAGGACGCCGTGCAGCTCCATCATGAGCTGTATTCGAGCCCGCCGATGGTGGAGCCGGAGAGCACCGTCCCAGCCAAGCGCGCGGCCGCGGCGGCGCAGGCTGCGGTCCCTGGCAGCCGACCGTTGTGGCAGTGCGTGGCCCCGGGCGACAGTGTCGCGCCGGAGACGGTGGTCGCCGTCGAGGACGCACTGCTCGCCGCCGGACTGCTCGACGCGCTTGTGGCACCACCGTCGTCCACCGTCTCGTTCGACGCCGGCCCAGACGTGCGCTGGCTGACCCCGGGTGCGCCGGTCACCGGCCCCTCACTCGCGACACTGCTGCGTCCCGATCCGGAGGCCCCGGCCGAACTCGCCGGTCCGGTGGCCGCGTGGCTCGCCTCGGTACCGCTCGATCCGAGCGACGCCCTCCCCGTCTTCGTGAGCGCCACGGGCGCGTGGGGCCTCGCGCGCATGGGCGGTGCGGTCTCGTCTGCCCACACCCGCGTGGCACGCTATCTCGGCGCGACGGCACGCGAAGCCGCGTGGATCGCCGCCGTGGCGGACGCGGAAGAGGCGATGGAGCGCGCCAAGCGGGCGCGTGTCGCCGCCGAGGCGCGCCATCGCGACGCCGAGGCGCGAAAGCAGGCGTGGACGGCGCTCGCCAACGAGGTGGCGAGTCACGCGCTGCTGCGCCCGCTCGAGACGGCGATGCTGACGCTGGCCAAGTCGTCGCAGCAGGCGGAGACCCTGACTGACGAACTCACGGCGGCGGCGGAGGCCCTTGCCGGTGCACGGTCCGCAGCGGCAGTGGCCACGACCGCGTTGCTGGACGCGTGCCGCGCCGTCGTGACGCGTCCGTTTGACGTGACAGACGCGAATGCGCTCGTGCAGGAGCTGCGCCGCCTCCGGGACGCGCTCACGCGGGTCCGCGGGCTGCTCATCGACTGGGAGAAGCACGACCGCGACGCCGTCGTCGCCGAAGAACAGGAGGCCGAAGCACAGGAACGCGCCGTCGACGCGCGCCGGGCGAGCACCGCGGCCACCGCATCCGCGAAGGCGGCGGCCGACGCGCTCATGGCGCTCGAGACGCAGCGGGCAGCGGACACCGAACTGCTCGACCTTGTTACCCGCCTCACCCGATTGCGCCAGTCGCTGCCGGGGCTGAATAAGGCGTGTAAGGATGCGATCCTGCACGAAGCGGCGGTGAAGGCAAAGGCCGACGAAGCCAGACTTCAGCGCACGCGCGCGGAGGATGCGGCTGCCACGACCGCGACCGACGCGGCCAACGCGTGGCAGCTGTGTCACCGCACGTGGGCCGCGCACCCGGGCGTCCTGCCCGACCTGCCGCCGGACGAGCGCGGCGAGGCGCCACCACCCGCGGTACTGCAGCGCCTCGCCGCCTGCGCAATCAGCGATCCGGCGCTCAAGTCGCTGGAGTCGGAGTTGTTCGCCTTGGTGGCCAGCTTGCGTGTCGGCGCGCTGGTAGGCTATGACCCCGCCGTCGATCCGGCGACCATGGTCACGCGCGTCACGGCACCCGGGACCTCGGCGCACCTGCGCTTGCCCGTCGAGGCGGTCTCACGCATGCTGAGCCAGCAAGTCGAGGATCTCGGCAACCAGGTGTCCGCCGCAGAGCGCGAATTGACGGAGGCGATCCTGCAGATGTCGACGCTGCGCGCCCTGCATAACGCCTACGCCCGCGCCAACCTGCTGATCAGCCGTATGAACGCGGTGCTCCGCAAGCTGCCAATCTCGCGCGGGGCGAATGGCGTCGTGCTTGGACTGAGCCTCGTAGCGGGCGAGCTGCCGCGTGCCGATGGCGCCGGTATGTCGTACGCCCCGCTGCTCACCTTCCTGCAGTCGAACCCGAACCTGCGAGAACCCGGCACGGCGGTCGATCCCGGCCTGCGGGCCGTGCTCCTCGGCATCGTGGAGCGAACGTGGCAGGCGTCAGTCGGTGGCGGCACCGACTTCAAGAGCACGCTGATGAAGGAGTTGGACGTCCGACGCTGGTTCACCGTGCTGTGCGAGCAGCAGTCCCGCGATGCCAGCGGGGCACTCACTGGCGCGAAGGTGAAGGTGACCGACAAGATCGTCCGCAGCAGCTCCGGGGCCGAGCAGCAGTTTTACCCGTTCCTGCTCCTTCTCTCCGCGCTCGAGGCGCACCTAGCGGGGGCGCGGGCGGATGCGCCGCGCCTCGTTGCGCTCGACGAATGCTTCGACGGCATGGACGCTGACAACACAGACCGGCTGGCGACGCTGCTGGCCACGGACCTCAAACTTGGCTGGATTATGACGACGCCAGGCTACTCCGGTTTTTCGCCCGGCGTGCCGGGTGTGACGACGTACCACGTGCGCCGCATTCATGATCTGATCTTCTGCACGACCTCAGTGTGGGATGGCGACGCGCAGGTCGCCACGGAATCGCCGGAACTCGCCGTGTCCGAGTCGTGATTGACTCCGTCGCAGCACGAGTCCGTGCGACGCCGAGCCTCGTCGCGTGGCTGCTGACGCTGCAGCCCACCGTGCGCCGTGCAGGCGGTCGGGTGCCCGAGACGTTGCCGGTCACGCCGGTTGCGCAGACCGCGTGGGCCGCTCTCGGCTTCACGCCTCCGCGCGCCGGCGCGAATCGCGTTCGCAGGGTCGATATCGAAGCTGCGATGGGGCGGAGTGGGCTGCCGCCGAACCTGGACGAGGTGCTGGCGGCCCTCGACCCGTCTGCGCTGATCCCGCCGAGAGTGCTGCGTCGACAGGCGCTCGAGCGGTTCGAGACGCTCTGTGCAGCGCACCCCGGTGCGGACGCGCCGCTGAGTCGCGCATGGTTGGCTCAACTCAGCAGTGCGGAGCGACATGCGTACGGGAGGGACACCGAACGGCTCGCTTGCACCGACCAGCTCCTGAACGTTCTCGCCGCTATGCCGCGAGACGGCGCGATGACGACCGTGCCACACCTTGCGGCCGCAGTGTGCGGCAACAGTCATGCCCTTGATCCAGACACTGCTCTTGGCCGGGCGTGGACGGCTGCGTTGCAGGCGCTGTACGCCGAGCCGGAGAGAATCACGGGCACTCGCAGCGGGCGGGTACTTCTCCTCGCCGCCTTCGGCGTCGCTGTCGACCTATTCTCGTCCTCTGTGCTTGTTGCGAACCTTGCCGAGACTCGGGAGATCACGGCAGCGCGTGGCACTGGCGTCATCATTCCGCTCGACACCGTGCAACGCTGGCGCGCGTGGCCCGGCGGCGCCCCCCAGACCATTGCGGTGGTCGAAAACCCAGCGGTATTCCACGTTCTGTTGCCGTACGCAACTGGGCCACTGCTCTGCACCATGGGCTTTCCGTCGGTTGCCTGCCAGCGCCTTCTGTCGCTGGCCGCGACTGCGGGGTGCCGCGCGCTCATAAGCACGGACTGGGACGCTGCGGGCTATAACATTGCGGCGGTTGCCGGTCGTTCCATCGGCGAGCGGTGGACGCCGTGGGAAAAGCCCGCCGTCGGGGTCACGGCGGAGCCAGAAGAACAGCGGACCGCCGCGTTGAAAGCCTCGCTTCCGAACAACTGATCGCTGCTACTTCCGCGTCGCTGGTACACGAGCATTTCAGTGCGCCCCGATCACCGACCGTTCGCCTCAGACAGCAGTTCCGTGGTGAGCGCGCGATTTGGCTCCTGTTCCAGTCCGACGTCCCAATGCGGTTCTTCCGCATGGTGCCGTCGGCCGCGATGTCGAACGTCTCGGGCACCGCCGTCGTGTGAAACGCCAGCGAGACGTGGCCGTTCGAGCCGTGCAGCACCTGGAACGTGAGGCCGTTGCGCTGGACGAAGTGACGCAGCCCCACCGTGGTCATCCCCGTGACGATGCTCACGGCCACAACGTGGAGCCCCTTCGACGCGACTTCGAGCGAGAGCCCATTCAGATGCACCATTGCCTGCGAGGCAATCGGTTCAGCTCCGAAACGAGATGCAGGCGCCCAGCAAAATCAGGTCCGATACCGGAACCTGCGGGAGCGTTCATCAACCCACGACCTAGTGAGGTAAGCCACGACTGCGCCCGGAACTGCCGGGGCAGCGTGGTCATGACCCGGGGTCAACATGCCACACTTCTTCGACGAGCCACATCTCAGCCGCATCGACACTTGGTATTCTTCGGCCACCCACGATGCGCCGCCGCCTCGCGAACTCGACCCGAGCCAACTCTGGCTCCCTGGTTTTGGAGATACCGAACGTGGGCGACAGCCCGGCCAATAGGCATCCCCTGCGTGCATTCTTCGGATTGAGCCGCACCGTGGCCACCCGCTTCCAGTCCCGTGACGCACCACGCCAGCGCGCGGCGAGAATCGCCTTTTCGCGGCCTGTGTGCCGATCCTCTGGCGTCACGTAGCGAATGGCACTGTGCTGATGCTGGTGGTTCTACCAAGACACGAACGCGGTCGCGTAGGTGTTGGCGGCGTCGAGGACGCGAACGGTCGCGATGGTTGCGCCGCGCGATACGTGAACGTGCGAAAGAGTGCTAGGGAGGACGGCTTGTCATTGCTGACGCGGAGGCTGCTGAGCGACCGCAGGACCCCGATCCGTTCAAGTGTCGGCACCATCGTGCTGCCCTTCATCGGCCCGCTGCTGTCCGCGACGGCAACTAAGCGCTCCTCGACCCGCCGCCCCTGTCGGCGTTCTCCGTTGATGCTGCGGTTTGTCAATGATCGCGTGAAATTACCCAGGGAGTGTGGGTGGGGAATTTCAGACGATCACTGACAGTCTCTTACACCGGGCGTGCGCGCGTACCGGTATGGCACAGCAGCGGCAGCGGCAGCGCTCGATACCAAAGCAGCCCCATTGTCGTATCCGGTAAACGGACGGCTGGATGTGGGACTTGCGCACGGCTGCCGCCCCGGTGTGCCGATCCCAAGGGCAGGAGGAGCGAGCCGCACCCGGCTCAAGTCGGCGGTTAAAGGCACGCCAGAGCCCGCCCCCCACCCCTGGCTCCTAGGCTCTT
>Ga0105045_10005050_pt1 | contig 11561 bp, 12 predicted proteins | sample MAT02_FD_78089 | JGI IMG/M metagenome (GOLD analysis project Ga0105045, IMG submission 78089) | Freshwater microbial communities from Lake Fryxell liftoff mats and glacier meltwater in Antarctica - MAT-02 (megahit assembly) | ecosystem: Environmental > Aquatic > Freshwater > Ice > Liftoff... | reverse complement strand
CCCTGGTCCGAGCCGAAGACGATGGCGTGGATTGTCTTAGCGGTCGGGGCTGCTGGGTGCGCGGTCGGAGCGGCACCGCCCCCCATTGGCCGCCGCAGGCAGACAGCCAGGCCCAGTTCCACGGTGCGATAATAATCCGCGCGCGCCAGAACCGATTTCTCGTACTGGCCGATGCTCGCAGCCGTCAAAGCCTTCATTGAACGGACCACCGATTCGAGATCGCCCGCACCTTCGATTTTGCCGCGCAAACTCGCCAGTGTATCGCTCATCGCTTCTTCTTAGGTTCTGGGTTCGGTGGCAGCTGGAACGGCTTAATCGCATGTGTGGCGACTTCGAGAATCGCTTGGTGGTCCTCGTCGCTCAGCTTTTCTTTCGAGTTAAATCGCTGCTGAACCGCTGACGGGAGATCCGCAGTGGCCTTGCGGAGTTCTCGCTGAGCATCGAACACCTTGTCGATCGGTACGCCGTCCAGGAGTCCTGCGGTCAACGCCATAAGGACGACGATTTGTTCGGAAACGGATACCGGCTCAAACTGAGGCTGCTTCACGACGGCCCGGATGCGCCGGCCATGCTCGATAACTTTTTGGGTATGTTCATCGAGGCGGGTGCCGAACTTGGCGAAGGATTCCAATTCGGTGAACTGGGCGTACGCGAGCTTGAGATCGCCAGCCACTGCCCGATAGGCCGGTCTCTGGGCTTTACCGCCGACGCGGGAGACGGACTTACCGACATCAACTGCGGGGAGCATGCCCAGTTCAAACAACGCCGGCGAAAGGTAGATCTGGCCATCCGTGATCGAGATAAGGTTAGTCGGGATGTACGCGGAGATGTTTTGCGCCTCAGTTTCGATGATGGGCAGCGCCGTGAGTGATCCACCCTTTAAGTCATCGCGGAGGTGCGTGGCGCGCTCCAACAATCGCGAGTGAATGTAAAAAATATCGCCCGGAAATGCTTCACGCCCAGGCGGTCGCCGCAACAACAACGACAACTCGCGGTAGGATCGTGCGTGGTGAGTGAGGTCGTCATACACGATGAGCACGTCCCGCCCGGATTCCATAAAGTGCTCGGCGATGCTGGTCGCGGCGTACGGCGCGATGTACGCCAAACCAGGCGGATCGTTGCCCTCAACCACAACCACGACGGTGTACTCCATTGCGCCGTGATCACGCAGTGTGGCGATGACCTTGGCCACCGACGATGCGCGTTGGCCGATGGCGCAATAGACGCACAAAACGTCTTGGTCGTGCTGGTTTAAGATGGTGTCGATCGCGATGGCGGATTTGCCCGTTTGGCGGTCCCCGAGGATCAGCTCACGCTGGCCGCGACCGATCGGAACTAGGGCATCGACGACGATCAGGCCAGTCTGCAGGGGTACTGTGACAGGCGCACGGTGCATGATGGGCGCTGCGGGTCGCTCGATGGGCAGACGTTGGATCGAAGCGACGGCCCCTTTCCCATCGAGTGGCGCGCCCAGCGGGTCGATGACGCGGCCGATCAGCCCGTCACCTACTGGCACGTCCATCACGCGCCCCGTGCGCTCGACTTCGTCGCCCGCGCTCAGGTGCTCGCAACCGCCTAGCAGCACGACACCGATCTCATCGGCATCGACGTTGAACGCGATACCGTACAAGTCGCCTGAGAACTTGACCAACTCTTCAAAGCCCACGCCCGGAAGACCCGCGACTTTGGCGACCCCGACGGAAACGCTCGTGATCGTGCCGACTTCACGCGGCATCATCTGCGGGGTGAAGTCGGCCAGCGCGCGGCCGATTTCGTCGAATGCGTGGTCAACGATGTCGTGCAGAGAACTTGTCGAGGAATTTACTGGTTCACTTTTTAAGCTTGTGGCTCGACTTGAGCTTGTGTTCTGGTTCACGTTGTCGCCTCGGGGTTTGCTTCGTCCTTAGGCGCGGGCTGGATTTGCTCGGGTGCCGTTTCCTGATGCAGGAGTGTGCCGGCACTCGTTTCGAGCAGCGCGAGGTATTCGGCGATACTCCAGGCGACCTTCTGCCCGTTGGCGGAGAGTTCTATCCCGCTGACCAGCTCCGGCTTGATCTCGAAGCGGAGGTGAATATCAGCCGAGAAGGTTTCGTTGATCGCTTGTTGAATCGCCACATGCTGCACTTGGGTCAGGTCAAACGCACTGCGTACTAGCACCGGCTGGGGCGTAGATTTCAGGGCGGTCGCTAACTGTTCTTTGGCCGAGCCGTTCAACTCGCGGAGGCGCTGGATGAAGGTCTCGCTCATGCGTTCTTCCAGACTGGCGGCGGCGAGATCCGAGAGTGCCTTTCGGGCGATTGAGAAGACTTGCGTCTGTGTCCAGCGAGTAAGGTTCTTGCTCAGAGCCTGGTGCTCATTTCGCAACGCTTCCTCACGTTTGGCGCGGAACGCATCCGCGGCCTTTCGTGCCTCATCGAGCAGTCGCTGACGCTCAATTGCCGCCTCGTGAGTGGCTTTTTTCAAGAGTGCTTCATGCTGTTGATCGAACTCATGGTTCTTGTGCTGGAACTCTTCGCGTTCCTTCTGAGCTTCGGCTCGTTTCGCATCGGCATCCGCGAGTTCTGTGGCGATCCGCTTCTCCCGAGCATCAATCGCGTTGAGAACGGGTTTGTAGAAAAATCGCTTCATCAGCCAGACCAGGATGAGGAAGTTGAGAGCCTGCGCTCCGACAGTGAACCAGTCGATGAGCATAAGTTACTTCCCCGCAGTTTGGGCGATGACGTGGTTCCAGAACGGATTGGCGAAGATGAGGATCATCGAGACCACGAAGCAGTAAATGGCAGTAGACTCGATCATTGCCAGACCCACGAAGAGGGTTCGTGTGATCGTAGCGGAGGCATCGGGTTGCTGCGCCAGCGAGGTCAATGCGGTCGCAACCGCTCTGCCCTCGCCCAATGCTGGGGCCATACATCCCACTGCGGTCGAGAGGCCAGCCGTGACGATCGACGCGACGGCAATAAGGGTAACAGGATCCATAATGCTCTCAGGTTGGAGTGCTGACGGTCTCCGCCGTCAGTTTGGGTTGGGTTCGTTCTCGGTCTTAGTCTTGTGAGTGGCAGCCGCGATGTACACGGCGGCGAGGATGAAAAAGATATAGGCCTGCACCATCCCGGTGAGTAAACCGAGGGCTGTCATAACGATCGGAAACAGGAAGGGCGTGATCGTCAGCAGAATGCCGATGATCATCGCTCCGCTCATCATGTTTCCGAACAATCGGACGGCGAGCGCCAGTGTGCGAGACACCTCGCTAATAATGTTAAATGGGAGCATGATGACCGTCGGCGTGACATAGGACTTGAGGTAGCCGCCCACCCCTTGCCCTTTGATGCCGAAGTAGGGCACAGCTATGAACACACAGAGCGCGAGTGCTACGGTAGTCGAAAGAGACCCAGTCGGCGGCTCGTAACCGGGGAAGATGGTACAAATCGCGGAAGCGGCGACGAACAGAAAAAGCGTTCCAAGAAACCCGATGTATGTTTTGGGGTTCTGGAGGCCGACTTCTTGGATTTGTTTTTCGATCGCGACGACGAGGATTTCCAGAAGATTTTGCCAGCGGGAACGAGCCAAATCGATGGAAAGCTTGCGCGTGATCAGTCTGGAACCTATAGCTAGCACGAACATCAGCACCCACGTGAACACAATCGTCCCGTTGAGTTTAAACCACCCGTGTTGCCAGAAGATCAGTTCATCGGGACTCAGGCGCATGACTGGCCTCCTGTGCTGTGCTTGTGGGATTGTCCTTCAAGGGACGAGTCAGCCAGGTCACGATGGATCGTGCCATGACGAACCCAAGTAGGCACGGCAATAGTGATTCCCAGCGGCCGCCTGAGACGAAATAAAATCCGGCCAGGACGATACTCATCCGCACCAAAAAGCTGCCGAGGAACCAGAGCGCCGGGTACGGTGACGCCACGCCTCTATTCACTGTCCACCAGAGGCCGCCGAAGAACAGCGCGCCGAGAAATAGTCCTGCACCACCTGCCAGCACGAGTGTCAATAGTTCATTCATCGATGTCCGCCTGTTCTTCCTGCATGGCCTTGGCTTCCCTACTAACCCAGTGCCAGGCATTGAAACAGCCAAGTACCAATCCCGCGACTAAGAGCGCCAGCGTCCAGGAATGGTTGGCCGGATGGTGTCGATCCAGCCAGATCCCGAGCGCTGCGCCGAGCAACGTGGGAACCACCACCGACCAGCCGATCAGACCCGTCATTCCGAGGCCGAACCAGACACCCGGCGTGGGGTTCCGCCGCGCCTTCCGCTTCCGGGCTGCTTGGGACGCGACCTGACGGCTGAATTCCGTGTCACCATTTTTGCTCTTCGGGTCTTTTTCATCATCCACGTTGAAACTCCATCAGACTGCGGATCAACCCGCTTTCCATCCGGGCCAACACCGAGCGTGCGGATTTCTCCTGCTCGTCCACGATGAGAAACTGTTTCCTTACCTCCTCATGGAGTTCGTCGAGGTCTTTACCCCCGATCGCGTTGCGCACGGAAACCAGAACATCCGCACCGGCTTTGACCAGTATGCCCTGATCGACGGCCACAAACACCTCTCCGTTCGCCTCGGTTTCGTAACTCAGAATCCCAGGTGGCAGGGCGGCCACACAGTCGAGCCGGTGTGGCAGAATTCCGAAGGAGCCGGCGAGCGTGTGGGCCACGACCCGATTCACGTCCGTTTTGTCGGCGAAAATATGGAACGGAAGGAGTATCTTGAGGTTAATGGGTGGCAACTCCACGCTGGGCTGGCAATATCGATTTGCCCTGAGCTTGAGGATTGGCAGACTTTTCAGCTTTGTCTTTGGCTTCGTCGATCGTGCCGATCATATAAAAGGCACTCTCGGGGTAGTCCTTGAATTCGTCTTGAAGGATGCGCTCGCATCCGTCGAGTGCATCCTTGAGGCTCACGTCCTTCCCCTTGATGCCGCTAAACTGCTCGGTCGCGAAGAACGGCTGGGTGAGGAACCGCTCCAGTCGGCGGGCACGGCCCACCACGGTGCGATCGTTCGCGGTCAGCTGCTCCATCCCGAGCATGGCGATAATATCTTTGAGTTCCTCGTAGTGTGCCAGCGTCTGGCGGATCTTTTGCGCCAGACGATAATGCCGCTCGCCGACTACAGTCGGAGTGGCCATCTTCGAGTTGGACTGCAGAAGGTCGATAGCCGGGTACAACCCCTCGCTGGCCCGCTTCCGTGAGAGGACGATGGACGCGGAGAGGTGCGAAAACGTATGGACCGCCGCAGGGTCGGTCAGGTCGTCCGCTGGCACATAAACGGCCTGAATCGAGGTGATTGCCCCCGAGTCGGTATTGGCGATACGCTCCTCAAGCCCGGACAACTCAGTGCCCAATGTCGGCTGATAACCCATACGCGACGGCATTTGCCCCATCAAACCGGACACCTCCATGCCCGCCTGGATGAAGCGAAAAATGTTATCAATGAGCAACAGCACGTCGCGGTGCTCGTCGTCCCGGAAGTACTCCGCCATCGTGAGTGCAGCCAATCCCACACGGAATCGGGCACCGGGCGGTTCGTTCATCTGCCCGAACAACATGACCATGTGCGGGAGCACGCCAGCGGCCTTCATATCCTGGTACAATTCTTCCGCCTCGCGACACCGCTCGCCGATGCCGCAGAACATGCTCACGCCATTATGATGCCCGACCATATTGTGAATCATCTCAGTGAGCAGGACGGTCTTGCCGACACCGGCACCTCCGAACAGTCCTGCCTTGCCGCCCCGTTCGAGCGGCACGAGCACGTCGATCAACTTGATGCCCGTCTCAAAGATCTCGGACTTGACGGAACGGTTGACGAGCGGCGGCGGCTTCCTGTGGATGGTCCGCCACTCCACATCGACAGGTGCGGGTTGAAGGTCGATAGTGTTCCCAAACACATCAAACATGCGAGACAAGATTGCTTTGCCAACCGGCACCTTCAATGGGCCGCCGGTGTTCTCCACGGCCATACCGCGAGCCAGCCCCTGCGTGGGTGTCAGCGCGATCCCGCGGACGTGACAATCATCGATTTGCATCATCACTTCAATGGCGATCTCCGCATCCTTCCCGGCGCGGAGCAGCGTGTGGATGGGCGGCAAGTGATTGTCGAATCGCACATCGACCACGCTCCCACGCACCGCCACGACTACGCCACGATTCGGAGATTCATTCTTGGTTTCCAATCTTGCACCTCGGAGATTCACGGGCCGAACCACTTGTCGCGTCAGCATCAATACCGGGCAGAGGCCGGCGTTGCACATCAGTCTTTCTTTGCGGAATGCACCGAGACTGAGCGGCCCACCGCCTCGTGGTACTTCTGCCGGATCGTGTCGATGTCCAGGCTGGGAGGCGGGAGTTGGAGCGCGAGTTTCTCCATCGTGTCAACGACGATCGTGGAAATGGCAAGGTCGCGGAACCACTTGTGATCCGAGGGAATTACGTACCACGGTGCATCGCTCGTGCTGCATTTGCCGATCGCGTCTTCGTATGCAGCTTCATAGTCATCCCAGTATTCCCGCTCGGTGTAATCCGCCTCGCTGATCTTCCATTGGCGTTCGGGATTGTCGAGCCGTTTCTTGAAGCGCTTCAGTTGCTCGTCCTTGCCCATGTGCAAGAAGAATTTCAGGATATGCGTGCCGTTCGCAGCGAGACGGCGCTCGAAGTCGTTGATCTGTTCGTATCGCTGAGACCACACTTGTTTCGGAACAAGATCGTGGACGCGGACGACCAGTACGTCTTCGTAGTGGGAGCGGTTAAAAATCACGATCTCACCGCGTTTTGGTGTCGCATGTTCGACACGCCACAGGAAGTCGTGGTCGAGTTCCTCGGCAGACGGTTGCTTGAAGCCGACGACACGGCAGCCCTGCGGACTCATCGACGCGAGCACATGGCGGATGACGCCGTCTTTACCACCGGCATCAAGTGCCTGGAGGCAGATGAGCAACGAACGCCGGTGTTCGGCATAAAGCCGGAACTGTAACACGTCCAGCCGCTTTTGGAGGTGCTGAATCGTCGAGCGTGCTGAGGACTTCGAGTCATGCTTCCGAGTGGCATCTGTTTTGAACGCTTTGAGTTGAACGTTGCTCCCCGGAGGTATAAGAAAGTCTTTTAGGATGTTCATTCCATCTCCCCAAGCGAGCGGCGTGTCGGGTAAAACATGCGACATCATCGAGTCGGAGTACACGCTGCGGCGCTCTGCCCAGAGACACCGCGCCCCGTTGAGCGAAGAGTGTTCGGTAGCAGCTGGGCTGGTTTCGCACCCAGCCAGATTTTCATCGGACTCATGATTAGCGCGCTGGTACAAGTCGGCTGATTATACCACGGCATGGCTATCGAAAGTGGATATTCAACGAGTTTGGCCGGGTCTCGTCGAACTGATGGATTTCTCGCTCAGCGAATTGATTCTGATATTCTCAGAAAAGTGGACTGTGTTTGAGGAGTATAAACTCGGCGTATCCAACATGGGCACCCTGGGCTTCTGGTTCAGATGAAGACATAACACTTCTTCGCCGACCACGATCCCTGGGGAAGCTCACGAAGTCGGTCTGATCGCTGCCGAAATCTTGCGAGCAGGGAACCGACTGGAATGACGTTCCGTCACGAAGCTAGTCCAGCTCGTTGTCGGCCACTTTGTATGTTGGGTCTTCTTTGATGTTCACTTCCACCATTTGCCGGGCGTTGTGGAGGAGCTTGCGGCAGTCTGCGCTCAGATGTCGCAGGTGCAAGTTCCTCCCGCGTTTCCGGTAAGCTTCGGCCACCCACTGAATGGCCTCGATCCCCGAGTGGTCGAACACGCGACTGTCCGCGAAGTCGATGACCACCTCTTGCGGATCATTGGCCGGGTCGAACAACTTGCGAAAGCGGTTCGTGCTGGCGAAGAACAACGCCCCGTGAAGGTCGTACTCACGGGTGCCGTTTGGGTGGTCTTTCACTTCCACCTCGATCTTCTTCGCAGACTCCCAGGCGAATACCAAGGCCGACACCACGACACCAAGAATCACCGCCACGGCCAAGTCCGATAGCAAGGTGACGATAGTCACGAACAAGATAACAAAGGCATCCGATTTCGGCACTCGCCGCAGGGTACGGAACGTGGCCCACTCGAACGTGCCAATCACCACCATGAGCATCACGCCGACCAGTGCGGCCAGCGGAATACGTTCGATAACCGACGATCCGAACAAGATGAAACTCAACAGGAACAGAGCGGCAGCGATTCCCGAGAGCCGATGCCTCGCCCCGGAGTTGATGTTAATCATGCTCTGGCCGATCATCGCACACCCGCCCATGGTGCCAAAGAATCCGGCGATGACGTTCGCGGCCCCTTGTGCCAGGCATTCGCGGTTGGGTCGGCTGCGGGTTTCAGTCATTTCGTCAATCAAATTGAGCGTCATCAGCGACTCGATCAGCCCGATGGCCGCGAGGATGCCGCTATAGGGCAACACGATTTTCAATGTCTCCAGGTTCCACGGCACCGCTGGTACCGCTGGCATCGGGAGGCTGCCTGCGATCTTGGCGATGTCTCCCACAGTCCGGGTTTCCAACCCGAACGCCCATACGATCAGCGTGGCTCCGGCAATCCCGACCAGACCCGCAGGCACAGCTTTCGTCAACTTCGGCAAGAAGTACATGATCGCCATGACGACCACAAGTATGCTAAGCATCGTCCACAACGCCGGACCCTGCACCACTCCGACTCACCGTTGGGGCCGGTTATGCGAAACTGTTCGAGTTGGGCTTTTGCGATCACCAAGGCCAGCCCGTTCACGAAACCGAATGTCACTGGTAGAGGGACCAAGTGAATGAACTTGCCCCACTTCATGGCACCGAACCCCAGTTGCAAGATGCCGGCCAAGATCACCGCCACGAACAAATGTTGAACACCGTGGACGACGACGAGGCTAGTCATCACTACCGCCATTGCACCAGTCGCCCCGGAGATCATCCCCGGTCGCCCGCCGAGCAGCGATGCCACGAAACAGATGATGACTGCCGCGAACAGTCCGATCAGCGGATCCACTTTCGCGACGAACGCGAACGCGATCGCTTCGGGCACCAGAGCCAAGGCTACGGTCAGGCCCGTGAGTATCTCCAACCGTGCGTTGGGGAACCACTGTTCGATACGATTCTTTACTAACAATCTCCAGGACGAAAACAGGAACATCGGACTACGAACGATAGGCTTCATCAATACGGTTTCCGAACAGGGGAACCCTCATCCCGTTGGGGCAAATAGATTGTCGGTGAACGGTAGCAACCCTAGGCTTGGCACTTGTTTTTGCAGGTGGCGGATGCTGAAAGCGTCCTCGGCCAACACAACGGCACGCCCCAGGTGATCGAACGCGACTTTCATGCTTCGGATGAGTGTGTGGGTCGTCACATCCGCAGATGCCGCGACCCATGCTCCCGCCCGATACGGCAGTGGGGCGATCTCGGCTCGCACGCCATACTCGGACTCCAACCGGAACCTCACCACGTCGAACTGGAGTTCTCCCACAGCGGCAAGGATGGGTTCCCGCAGGTTCCCGCGGTCGGTGAACACCTGCACCACTCCTTCGTCGGACAACTGCTGTAGCCCGTCCGTGAACTGCTTCCGTCTCTTGGTGTCCGAGCAGCGGGCGGTCGCGAAGCACTCTGGGCTGAACTGCGGCAACGCCTCGAACTGAAGCGTCGGCCCTTCGCAGATTGTGTCGCCCAGCCGCAGCCCGCCTGTGTTGGCGAGGCCAATGATGTCGCCGGGGTACGCCTCCTCCATCGCCTCGCGTTCCCTGGCGAAGAGCCGGTGCGACCCCTTGATGCGGACCTTGGTCCCGGTGCGGGCAAGTGTCAGATCGGCCTCCGGGTCGAACCGCCCGCAGCAGACCCGCACGAACGCGACCCGATCCCGGTGCCGAGGGTTCAGGTTCGCTTGAATTTTGAACACCTGCCCGGCGAACCACTGGCGGTCGGGTGGGACCAACCCTTGGTCGCAACGCCGCAGACCGGGCGGCGGTGCCAAATGCAAGAAGGAGTCGAGGAACGGCCCGACACCGAAGTTGGTCATCGCACTGCCGAAGAACACGGGGGTCATCCGTCCTGCGAGGAACCGATCCCGATCGAACGGCACGCCCGCCCCGTCAAGAAGTTCGAGTTCCTGGCGGACACGGTGCGCGGTCACGGGGGAACCGCCGTCGAGGGCGGCGGCAAGGTCGAGTTCCTTCGTCGGCACCTGCGCCGAGCCGTGGCCCGTTGGCTGGAATAGGAGAGCCGATCCTCGTTCCCGGTTGTACACGCCCCGGAACTCGTTCCCTAAGCCAAGCGGCCAGTTCATCGGGATAGCATCAATACCAAGAACCTGTTCAACCTCGCTCAGCAGGCTCATCGGGTCGCGGCCTAGTCGGTCCATCTTGTTGATAAACGTCAAGATCGGGATGCCTCGGATCGAACACACCCGGAACAACTTCTTGGTCTGCGTCTCGATCCCTTTAGCGGCATCAATCACCATGACCGCACTGTCAGCGGCGGCAAGTGTCCGGTAGGTGTCCTCGCTGAAGTCCTGGTGGCCGGGAGTGTCGAGCAGATTGACGACGTGACCCCCATAAGAAAAGCTCAAAGCCGTCGAAGAGATCGAGATGCCCCGTTCCCGCTCCAGTTCCATCCAATCGGATGCTACCGCCCGCTGGGTCTTCCGACCGCGAACAGCCCCGGCGACATCGATCTGGCCGGCGTACAGGAGGAACTTTTCAGTGAGTGTGGTCTTGCCCGCGTCCGGGTGGGAGATGATAGCAAACGTCCGTCGCCGCAACCCCTCGGCCCGCACGGTCGGGTTCTGAGGGCCGGGCAGAACCTCGTCCATCCCCTCTTGCGGATGATGGTCACCGGCATCAGTGTTGAATTGCATGAGATGCCCTTCCGAAAAACAGCACGCGGTCCGTCGAGCCGTGGACCGACCACGGAGACAAACTTTTTGCGGATGAAGTTGAATTCGTTGACCCCCGTAATTATTACACGAAGGCTACGATGCGATCTGAGTGAGTTATTGCGGCAACACGAAACACATGATGGTGATCCCGCTCACCCGCTCAAGGTTTCAGGCGAATGGCAACGAAATGTGCCGACACCAACTGAGGTATCAGCACATCAGGGCTGGGAGAGTCGAAACGGAATCGGAAATCACGGTGGAGAGACTGCCAGTGGGGCGTTTAGCTGCGGGCGATGAGAAGTGTGAATGGACGTGGCGACACGACGGCTGAATAACGGTAGAAACCGTGTTGCCTGAAGTCGATCAGAGGTTACGTGTGAGACGTAGGCCATACCGCATGATTGTTTAAGTCGAAATCTTTATAGATCCACAGTTTAAGAGGTTGATGCTGCAAAAACAAGCTGCACCAGAACGTAGCCTAATCATCTTCCCCATGTATTGTGCGCAAAGGATACATTGCAAATCCTGTTACTCGTGTTTCGGACTTCTTCGCTGCTGGCTGGTGAACAAAAAGACACAGGCCCCCCGTTCGAGTTGTGAATACGATAACGGCTACAACACCACCCGTTTCTCTCTCGGCAGGAAGCCTGTGCCATGGATCAGCT
>Ga0105045_10005049_pt1 | contig 11562 bp, 9 predicted proteins | sample MAT02_FD_78089 | JGI IMG/M metagenome (GOLD analysis project Ga0105045, IMG submission 78089) | Freshwater microbial communities from Lake Fryxell liftoff mats and glacier meltwater in Antarctica - MAT-02 (megahit assembly) | ecosystem: Environmental > Aquatic > Freshwater > Ice > Liftoff... | reverse complement strand
TGCCGCCGCCTGATGCGCAAACTTGTGTCCATTATTTCCATCATGGACACTTCCTGACCGACGTTGCGAAGACCAGAAACGTCAGCCAGATCGAATGGAAAAGGTAGGCGGCCTACGCCGGAAGGATACAACCCAGGGCGCCTTCCGATCGATTGAAATCAATCGATCGGAAGGCCGTGCTCTCGAAGCGATTGAATCTACAGCACGAAAATCCCCTCACACTGATTCAGTGTGAAACCACAATGCTCTAGAAATCCCGTTGCATCGACCGTCGCCGATTTGGCGACGGTAAAACCTCTATTGCCGCGATCTCGAAGCTGCTTCGGCCGCGAACGCGCCACCCTGGTCGCCAAGCACAGCCTCCAGCAGGCGACGGTGGCCGGGCCCGCTGCCGGTAGTGCCTTCTGTCGTTGTGATCGTGACGATGCCCAGAACCGGCGTGCCTCGGCCGCCGACCACGCTGTTCCATGCCTGATCGACGCGCCGCCGCAAGCCATTGCCGCCTGAATTTCCGCCCAGCCACGACGTAATGGCCACGGTGGTCGCCGGCTCACCCGTCTGCCGGACGCGCCAGGACGCCGAACCTGGAACCGCAACCGTGAACTGACGATCCAGATCGCTGGTACTGGTGAGACGGTTCTGTTCAGCCGTCACGACATTCCAGGTCACGCCTGAATGGAACACCACGAGACTTGCTGTGAGAGTCGCGCCGGGACAGCGCAGCACGGTATCATCCTGATCCAGTTCGCACCCGGCAAAGGCAGCAAGGCGGAGAGGCTGCGGGCCGGGTCTGGCCTCTCCTGCCTGGCCGAGCACGCCGGCGGCAAGCGGTCCCGCCGCGGCCATACCGAGTGACAGCACGGCGGCCACGACCGCGACCGCCAGGGACGGCGCTGGGAAGGACGGCGCTGGCAGGGTGTCGGGCGCGGACTGCGCCGGCGATGAATGCGCCGAATCTTGCCGAAAGGGCAGCCCGGCCAGGATCAGCAGCATCAGGACAAACACAAAGAAGACGCCGCCATAGATGACATGGTCAACGGCGGCGGCCTCGGCACTGCCCAGATACTGCCCGAGCAGCACGATGCCCAATGCGCGCAAGCCGTTCGCCACGATGGGCACCACCACCGCCAACACCATCACGGCGAACCGGCGGCCAGGGGTGCGGAACATGACGAGGGCGTAAAGCGCTCCGAACGCGATGGCGGCGATCAGAAAGCGAAGGCCGGCACAGGCCTCCGCCACCAGGAAGGTGCCCGCGGGCGTTTCGATGATGTACTCATCGATGTAGTGGGGCACGCCGAAGACCTGCAGGCCCAGTTCGATGATCCACGACGTGACGGTCTGCAGCGCCGGCGTGACGAAGGCCCCAAAGGGAACCAGAAAGATCAGGTAGGCCAGTGGCGCTGCCATGGCACGAAAGCTGCGCCAGCCGATCAGCGACAGTATGGCGACCTGCAGCAATCCGAGCGCCGCAAGTTGGCGCCCTTCCATGATTCCGAGGCGTTCTGCGGCAAGCCAGCCCAGGCCCATGGGCAGTGCCAGCAGGGCCAGCAGCGGCGAAGGCCGGGGCGGCATGGCTTGCAGCCGGTGCCGCCGGGTCCACGCCAGCCAGGCGGCGATTGGCAACACCAGCCAGCAATGTGTGAAAGTCTCGGAGCCGTTCCAGGTTCGTATCGCGGCACTGGCTTCCTTGAAGAACAGCACGCCGAACCCGGCGACGACCGCCAGCAGGGCGCAACCAATCCACGGCCAGGTTGCAACGAGGCGCCCCTGGCGCCCAGCCGTCGTCCCGCCGTCCAATCGCTGGCTCATGTTGGGCGAGGCAGTCGGCGTGGTTTTAGACGTAACCTGGGTCATCATATCCTGCCTGTGCCTGGCGGAGCCGAGGGCGCAGGATGCGCATGCCGCGACATCGACCGCAACTTCAGGATACGCGAGTTAAGTGATTTTATCAAAGACACCGGAACGAAAAAAGCTTGGTATCGCTGCCGATACCAAGCCTTTCCTCGTCAACCCAACAGGTGCCGTGTCAGGCGGCTTGACGGCGGCGCAGGCGGCGCGCGCCGGCGAGGCCGAGCAGGCCGGCGCCGAACAGGGCGAGCGTCGCTGGTTCCGGCACCAGCGTTGCGGAGACCGCGGCATTCGCGGAGAAAGTCCGGCTATCGTCAAGGCCGGCCAGCACGATCGTGGAGGTCAGCGAGAAGCTGCCATCCGGGGTCCCCGACTTGAGCACATTGGCGGACTGGGCCGACACCGCCGGGCTGGTGAACGTGAACGTCTTGCTGTCCAGCAACGTGGCCGTGCCGAATTGCGCGTCGCTGTTGTCGAGGAAATATTCATAGGTCGCCGTCGCCGTCGGCGCGATCGCGTCTGCATTTGCCGGGAAGTTGATCGTCGACCCCATCTCGAAAGCTGTGAGCCCAGCCAGGGTGAAGCCTGTCTGGGTGGCGCTGAGCGTCAGCGGGGTCGTGTTGCTAGGGCCACCGGCAGTCGTGCTGGCTTCACCGGTGGAGAGGCGCAGGATCGGCGCGCTCGGGCTGCCCGCGATCGGGTAGGTCTGCGCCGACGCGATGAAGAAATTGTATCCGCCGCCGGAAATTGACGTCTGGATCGCGCCGAGAGTGGCGTCGAGATCGCCCGCCGCATTGTCCTGGATGATCATGATCGGCCCGGCGCCAAACTGGTAGCTGACCGCCAAGCCGGCCTGGGCCTGTGTGGAGAGCGCCCCGATCCCCATGGCCATGGCCGAAATGGCCAGCAACTCACGTGTTCTCATTTTGAGTCTCCGCATGATTATGGCGGCACCAATGCCGTCTCCCGAAGGATAAGCAAATGGCGTGCCAGAATATTTACGGTTGTAACTCAATGGCTTACAGAAAAGCCTTGGGGAGGATTCTCAGCGGCGTAAACTTTGCCGACAAAAAAGCAACATCGCCCCGACGACGGGAGCGAACGCCCCCGGCGGCCATGGACGTACCTTGGTGCTGAAAGATTACTTCTTAGGCGTGGCGTATCTCGCAAACTGCAAACCAACACAAATTAATGTTACCCGAGTGCACGGCTTGATACAAGCCATAAAAACGAAAAAGGCTTGGTATCGTCGCCGATGCCAAGCCTTTCCTCGTCAATGCGGCGAGCGCCGTGTCAGGCGGCTTTACGGCGGCGCAGGCGGCGCACACCAGCGAGGCCGAGAAGGCCGGCGCCGAACAGGGCGAGTGTCGCGGGTTCCGGTACCAGCGTTGCGGCAACCGCGCTATTGGCGGAGAAGGTTCGGTTGCTGTCAATTCCGGCCAGCACGATCACGGAGGTCAGCGAGAAGCTGCCATCCGGGGTCCCCGGCGTGAGAACATTGGACGACTGGGCCGACACCGCCGGGCTGGTGAACGTGAACTTTTCGTTGTCCAGCAACGTGGTCGTGCCGAACTGCAAGTCGCCATTGTCCAGGAAGTAGTTGTAGGTCGCCGTCGCCGTCGGTGCGACCGAGTCGGCCCTTATCGGGAAGTTGATCGTGGACCCCATTTCGAAATGCACGGGACCAGCCGGGGTGAAACCCGTCTGGGTGGCCTTGAGCGTCAGCGGCGTCGTGTTGCTCGGGCCACCGGCAGTTGTGCTGGCTTCACCGGTGGACAGGCGCAACTGGGGCTCGGACGGGGAGCCGGCAATCCCGGAGCTCTGCGCCGACACGATGAAGAAATTGTATCCGCCGCCGGAAACTCCCGTCTGGATCGCGCCGATAGCGGCGTTGAGATCGCCGGCCGCATTGTCCTGGACGATGGTGATCGGCCCGACGCCGAACTGGTAGCTGAGCGCCAATCCGGCCTGTGCCTGCGTTGAGACCGCCCCGATCCCCATGGCCATGGCCGAAATGGCCAGTAACCGAAGCTTCATCATCTGTCGTCTCCGAATGACCTTGGCGGCCCCGATACCGCCCGTCAACCAGTAAGCAAACGCTGTGCCAATTTAATAACCATTGTATTTCAAAGGCTAGCAGATCAATTCGGGAGTGTCTCTCAGGAGTGTAATTTTTGCCGACAAGACGGCGGCGTCAACCCGAAGCCAGGCGAAGGCTTGCGGTGGCCATGGCTGCATCCAGACGCTGCAAGGCCGCTTCCCAGACATGGCCGACGGTGACCGCTGCCTGGCCTGCGGCGCCGAGCCCGGCATGCTGGCCGCTGATCACCTCCGCCACGCGTTGCGCGGTCTGCGCGGCATCGGCCGCCACCAGAAGGTCCCGACCCGGCGTCGCACGGACGCCCTCGAAGGCTTGCGGTGTCGCCACCACCGGGCGCGCCATGGCCATGGCCTCCAGCACCTTGTTCTGGATGCCGCGGGCGATGCGAAGCGGCGCCACGGACACTGTTGCGTGGGCGATATAGGGCCGCACATCCGGCACGGTGCCGGTCACATGCACATCGGGCTGCGACGCCAAAGCCCGCACGGCGGCGGATGGATTGGCGCCGACGATGTGAAATTCCGGTGACACGCCCCCGCCAGCGCGCAGGCGGGGCATCACCTCGGCGACAAACCAGGAAACCGCATCCACGTTCGGGCGATACCCCATCGTGCCGGTGAAGACGATCTTTGGTGCGGAGGTGCGGTAGGGGTTGGGATAGGATCGCGTGGGGTCGAAGCGGACCAGATCCACGCCATTGTCCACGGCGCCAACCCGCCCGGCGCAATCCGGCGCCAGTTCCACGAAACGACGGGATTCCTCGTCGGATACGAAGATCGTGTGGTCGAACGCGAGCGCGGCGCGGCGTTCGAAGGCCAGCAGCGTGCGGGCCTCGCGGGCCCAGATCTGGCGCAGCGGGGCGCGCGCATCGGCCGAATAGGCGAGCCATTTCTCGGAATCGATGTCCACCATGTCCAGCACGCGCAACGGCCGGCCAGGAGATGGGGCTGCATGCATCGCATAGGGTGCCATCGCCGAGGAAAACACGAACACCGCATCGTAGCGCCCGGCCGCCAATCCCCGCTGCGCCCAGCGATAGAGCCCCGGTTCGTGAAACCAGCCCAAGGTCAGCGGCAGCCCGGGGCGCAGCCGCAGCAGGGCACGCGCCGCCACGGCCGCCCGGCTGAAGGCCGGCCGCCATTCGACCGCGGCGCAGCATTCCTGCAACACCGGCAGGTGAACCAGGTCGGCGGGATCGTCCACCAGGAAGCCGAGCTCAACTTCCCAATTTCGGGCCAGGTGTTCCAGGATGTGCCACGCCCGGATCTTCTCGCCCTTCTCGGGTGGGTAGGGGATGCGGTGCGACAGGAACAGCAGGCGGCGACGCATGCGTGGGTCAGCCCAGCCCGCGCACGAGCGGCGGCCCGAGCAGATTGGCGACACGCAGCGGCAGCCGCTTCCACGCGGCGATGATCATCTTGTACTTCGGATTGTTCGGATTGTTGTCGGGGATGCGCGCCCCCTTCGCCAGGCGGTAGCAATAGTTCAATGGTTCCGCCTCGATGCCCCAATTGTGCTTGAAGCTGAAGGCTCCTGTGCCGGCTTTGCTTCGGCCGAAATCGAACAGCCTGGCGCCGCGCTCAAGGGCGGCCCGGCGCATGACCTCCCAATACATGAAGTCGTTCGCCGAAAGGGTCCGCGCTTCGCGGGTGCCGCCTCCGTAATAGGGCAGCACCTGGTCACGGAAGTGCATGGACATCACTGCGGAAACCGGGCGGTCCTCGTGCAGCACGGTGGTCACGTCGCAGGCGCCCGGGAACGCCTTGGCGAGCAGACGGAAGTAGCGGCGCGAGAATACCGGGCTGCCAAGGTTGCGCACGCTTTCGGCATAGATGCGGTGCAGCCGATCGACATCGGTGTCGCAGACCGAGCGTAAGCCCCGCTTGATCGCCTTGCGTACTTCGGCGCGCTGCTTGCGGGGAATGTTGCGTTCCATGTCCTTGGTGTCGTCGCCGGTGACGATGATCGGCTTGCGGAACGTGTAGTACAGCGGCGGGCGGCCCTCCCAGCCCGGGTCGGGCTGTTCGTGCCGGCGGAACTCCAGGCAGGGTGCGCCGAGGCGGCGCTGCAGCGACACCGCGTGATCCTCGAGCGCCGCGGCCGCTTCCGGCGTTACGGCGACCGAGCCGCCATAGACGCAGAACGGTGTGGAGGCGAGAACGTCGCCGAACAACAGCGTCTTCATCCGCGCCAGCGGCAGCACACCGACAATCGCGCCGTCCTGCTCGGCATAGGCGTAGTGCGTGGCGTGGCCGAACGCCTGCCTGATCACCCCGGCCCAGCCCGACAAATGGAAGAACGTCGCGGCCGGGGTGGCCTGGACGAAAGCATCCCATGCGGGCTCCGCCGTTGCATCAAGCTCGCGGATCCTGATCGCCATCGAAGTTCCTATTCCACGCCGTGCAATTGCTGGTCGGTCCGAACCTGCTGTGCCAAAGCCGCGGCGAAAACCTCGTCCATGCGGCCCCACGAGAAGTCGCGCAGCACGCGTTCCAGCCGCTGTGACATGGAAGCCAGGCCGGTCCTGTGGCGGAACCTTGAAAGTCTGCTGGCGCTCCGCACCCGGGGCTGCCGTGGATCGATCTCCCAGGGGTGGACATAGAAGATGCCCGGCCAGTTCTCGGTGGCGTTCACGCGCCGCAGCCCGGCGCGAAACAAGCCATAGGGCATCAGCCGAAACCAGCCACCGCCGGAACAGGGGAGATTGCGCCCGAACAGTGCGAGCGTCGTCATGGGCAGTTCCAGGACACCGTCGGGGCGGGGGCGGTGCGGACCACGCGGTGCGGCGCTGTCACCATACAGGTCATGTCGGATCGGGAATTGCGAGGAGCTATAGCTGTAGCCCTCCTCCGCCAAGACGGCATGCGCCCAGGGCGTAAGGCCCAGGCTGATCGAGAAGGTAGGCGCGCGGTAGCCACGCACGGCAACACCACCTATATCCTCGAGGACATTTCGCGCCCGCCTGACATCGTCGCGGAACGCGCTGGGTCCGATCTCGTGCACCAGTTCGTGACCGTGGCCGTGGCTGGCCAATTCGTGGCCGCCGGCCACGATGCGGCGGATCAAGGCCGGGTGGCGTTCGGCGACCCAGCCAAGCGTGAAGAAGGTCGCCCGCGTGGCGGCAGCATCGAGGATTTCGAGCAAGCGGTCGGTGTTCGCCTCGACGCGTCTGTCCAGCCCCTCCCATTCGTCGCGGCGGATCACGCCGGCATAGGCCTGGACCTGGAACCAGTCCTCGACGTCCACGCTCATGGCATTGCGTGGCGCCCGGACATCCAGCGGCAACACTTGATTCACCTGCCACCCCGGGGCTCAGCGAGCAGGTCCATGAGGCGCCGGAAGACCCGCTCGCGCCGCTCGGTGGTACGCTCGAGCATGTCGACCCGGCGCGAGATATCATCGAGCTGCACCTCGACGTCGAGCGGGAGGTCACTGGTCAGGAACATGGAATTGCGGGCGCCGACCGCATCGCGTACCGGGGCGATGCCGAGATCGGCCTCAAGTTCGGCAGCCGTCACCTCGACCATCTCGGTGGTGAGATGCAGCGCTTGTTCCAGCGCACCCGAAAGCAGGACGCGGGAGCATAGCCGGTTGATTCGGCGTGGAATTCCACCGCTGTGGCGATAGATCACGTTGAAGGCGGTGTCCTCCCACGAGGGCTGCCCGTCCCAGCCAACCGCGCGCAGCCGATGCTCGACATAGTCGCGTGTCTCGTCCCGCGACAATGCGCTCAGGTGGAAGCATGCGAGGATGCGCTGCCGCAGCTGGCTGAGACTGGGACTGGCGATGGTGCGCTGCAGTTCCGGCTGCCCGAGCAGGATGGTCTGCAATAAAGCCCTCGTACCATCCGTGACGTTGGACAGCATCCGAAGCTCTTCGAGCCCCTGCGGCGACAGGCCCTGCGCCTCGTCGATGATGAGGACGTGGCGGCGCCCCGGGGTCCGCAACGCCGCGATGATGCCACGCAACACGGCTGCCTTGTCGCCATCTGCCGATGCCCCAAAGGCATCGGCCACCAGGCGCAGCAAATCGTCGCCGGTCACCTGTGTCGTGACGATCCGCGCCAACAGAAAGGCGTTCGGGTCGAGCTCGGTGCAGAACCGATCGATCAGCGTGGTCTTGCCTGCGCCGACCTCCCCGGTCACGACGACGAAGCCTTCGCGCTGTTCCAGGCCATACATTAGATGTGCGTAGGCTCGGCTATGCACGGAACTGGCGAAGAACAACCTTGCATCAGGCGTCATCAGGAAGGGCTGTTCACGCAGTCCGTAGATATCGAGTTGCATCACGCCAACTCCTAGAAAAATTGTCGCAGTCCGACAATGACCGCGTTCTGGATTGTGCGATCCGCCTGCGCATCGTTGCCACGATTGGTATAGAGATACTGCAACGTTCCGGACATGCTTTCCGTCAATCGGGTCGCGAGCGTGAATTGCAAGGTGAAGTTGTCACCATCGCCCGCGATCGCGGATTGGCTTTGGCCGTACTGGCCAAAGGCGAACGCCGTGGTGACCTCCGACAGGTTGCGAGACCAGGCGAGGCTGACCGAGTTGGTGGTCTGTGCGAACGCAAAGGTGCCGGGCGCCACCGCCACCGGCTCACGTTCCACACGCTGCACTGCCAGAGTGAGGCGGTCTCGAGGGAAGGTCTGGTTGATGGAAGCGGCGGAGCGCTTGACCCGGAATTGACTGACCTGAACGGCGGCCAGCGAATTGCCGAAAGCCAGCAGCGCAGGCGCGCCGGTGACGCTGTCGACAAGGTTGCCAAAGGAATCGACCACCAGCGTATCGATCAGGTCCGAGCCGTTCTGCGTGGTCGTGCTGAGACGTTCGCTGTAGGCCACGAAAACCCTGGTCAGCGGCGTGAGGCTGGCGGCGCCATTGACCGAAATCGACTCGAAGCCTTCACGCTGGCCGTAGCGAACGGTCAGGTAACTGTCGTCGTCCGGCGACACGCGTATCCCTACGTTCCAGATCGGCTCCTGAATCACCAGCGGCGTGGCGCCATTGAAGCGTTGGTCTTCGTAGCCGCCTTCCCCGAGCAGCGCGACCTCGCGCGTCAGGGAGTAGCGGGTCTGCAATGTCTGCACGTAGCGATGGGCACCGTTGTAGATCCCCGACCCGTCGAACTGGGTGTTGACGCTCCGCGCCTCGAAGGCAAAACGGCCCCAATCCTCGCCGCTACGCAGCACGGCGAAGCCCTCGTTCGAGGTGGTGTCCTGATTGGTGAAGAAGGGTTGCGACTGTCCCGGCAGGAAGGCGCTGCGGCCAGTGTCGCTGGTCTGCCTGTAGGCGTATCCGACCTGCAAGGTGGCGAGCCCGCCGAAGCGTTGCAGCAAATAAGGCGATACCTGGTAGCTGGTGCTCTGCACCCGATCTTCACGAGAGATCGTCTGCGTGGATTCGGGCGCGACCCCGCCGGAGACAGGGCGCACGGCGCCGAAGCCCCGCACATCGACGAACAGCAGCTCCGGCAGGACCGTCGCCAGGGCACGGCCGCTGAATTGCTGGTCCACCCGGTTCTGATCGCTGCTGCCGGCATGTAACCGAACCGTCGGCTGATAGCTGAGGCTGCCGCGTAGAGACGAGGTGTCCGCGCTCACAACAACGCCGGGGGCGATGACGGTGTAGACACTCGATTCGCGCCGCGTGGCGGAGTTGCGCAAGTTGTCAGTGGCAACCCCCTGCACGCCGATGCTGGGCGATATGGTCCAGGTACGGCCGACCGGCGGGGATGACGGCGAAGGCCGCTGAAACAGATCCAACGACGAGGGGGTGCCGGTTCGCTCCGGGACAGCATCGCGGCCCAAGGGTTGGCCCCCCAGGCGGTCAAACTGCCTATCCACTGGATTGATGGCCGGTCCGAATAGGCCGGAAGGGTTCGCCCCAGGCGGTGCGGGCGGATCGGCCGCGGCAGAGGTGACGACCAGGGCCATCCCTAACAGGCCCCATACTCCATTAGCCGCCATTCGCATCACGCGAGCACCGGCAGGGGACGACTCCAAGCTATCAGCCATAATATGTTCCATAGATGCCGAAGCCATCACTACCTTGGCGAGTGCGGTTCAACAACAATTGGAGAGTCGGGCAGGCCTCCACGTTGTCGAGCGCCGCTTCGAGTTGGCCTCGCTGCGTGACTTCCGCGGCAACCACCATGATGACCTGACCGGCAATCGCCGCAATGCTGCTTGGTTCGCTGCTGGCAAGGCAAGGCGGCACGTCGACGATAAGGATGTGTGCGGGCAACGCCCTCGCCAACCGCAAGACCGCCGCGGCCAGCATTGCCGCGGCCGGGAAACTCGAGGAGTTTGGCGAGGCAAGACCGAAGGGCACAACCGAAAAAGACCGTTGCGACGTGGGCACAACCAAGCCTTCCGGCCGTCGCGACGGTTCATGGGTCAGGACACGGATGCCCGGGAGATCGCTGACGCCGAGAAGATCGCTGAGATTGCCCTTCTTGCTATCGGCATCCACGAGAATGACCGGGCCGCTGCCGCTCCGCGCAATGTCTGCGGCGATGTTCAAGGCGGAGAAGCTCTTCCCGTCACCAGGACTCGGACTCGTGACCAGGACAACATTGCGGCCACGCTCACGATCATCCGGCGCGGTCTTGGTGGCCCGCACGACCTGCTGCTGCACGATGCTCAGTTCCTCGGACAGACGGGTCCGTGCCACGCCTGGTGGCGTCACGACGAGTCCCGCCCGCCGAAGCGTATCGAGTGCAATTGTGCGTAGCCCGACGACCGGCGGCACGGTGTCACCGGGCGCGGAAACTTCTGCCGCAGGATTGTGGGGAGCGACATCGATCGAAGCGTCAGCAGTCAAAGCCCCGGTGGCTGATGGCAAGGGCGGCCGCTCCAGCACCGGCGACTTGGCGGCCATGGCGCCAACCCCGCCCAACGCCTCGAATGCGCGTTCTACGAGATGTGCCCTGGCGGCCGGGGGCTTGGACGAAGGGAGCTTGGGGTCTCGAGAATGGCTCAAGTGACGATCCTCGCGACAAGGGGTGCCAGGCGATCGATCACCGGCGCGGCATAGGCCACCAGTTGCGTCCCACCTATCATCAGTGCTCCGTAGAACACCAACAGCAACGCGATACCAGTGGCAAAGCCGGCAATCGCAACACTTTCACCTGGCCTCGGTTGCACCGACGACAGGGCGCCCAGCACCGGTACCCCGAGCGCTCGAAGGTCGCTGAGCGTGTAGAAGCTGCGATCGAACTGCGTCAACAGCAAACCCAGCAGGAGGCCGGCACCAAGCCCACCGGCCAGAACCATTGAGCCGAGCAGCAGGCGGTTCGGCCCCGAGGCAATTGTCGGCACCACCGGCGGGTCCACGACCTCAAGCCGAACCCGGTCGGTGCTCGACTGGGCAGCGCTAGCGATCTGGACCGATTCACGCCGCTCCAGCAGTTCCTCGTAGCTGCGGCGTATCACGTTGTAGTCGCGGTCCAGATTCACCAGATCAGCCTGTAATTGTGGCGCCGACCTCGCGAGTGTGTCGAGGCGCTCGACCTCCGATTGCTCGTCACGCACCTGGCGTTCCAGCGAACTTACGGCCGCTTCGGCATCGACTAGCCGAACCAATATTTGCTCGTAGGCCGGGTTGGGT